>Ga0302325_10017536_pt1 | contig 15132 bp, 12 predicted proteins | sample Palsa_T0_2_FD_201948 | JGI IMG/M metagenome (GOLD analysis project Ga0302325, IMG submission 201948) | Peat permafrost microbial communities from Stordalen Mire near Abisko, Sweden - Palsa_T0_2 | ecosystem: Environmental > Terrestrial > Soil > Palsa > Peat permafrost | place: Sweden: Abisko... | reverse complement strand
CGCGTTTTCAGCCGCCAACCGAAAAAGATTTTTAGACCTGAATTCGAGTGGTACACCGCACCCGCGCGCGATCACGAAACCGTCGGCCGCGAAAACGCTGCCGAGCGCGACTCCCGCGCAGTCCCAGGACTCTTTCAAGCCCAACTGGCGGCGTTTTTCGGTCGTCGAGTTCCGAGACCGCGTCCCACTGATGTCGGTGTTTGGACGTGCTCCGCAGGAGTGAATTACCCCACGCCCCTTTAGCGGGACCACTTCACGACAACGACGCGACATCGTCAACGGGCAAATCCCCAGTAAACACGGGGATAAACGCGCGTCCGCAGGCAAACGGGACCGGACGAATGGCCGATGGAAAATCGTCGTCGGCGTCGGCAAAGCGGCCAAACATGGTGTACGGGCTTTGCGCGTTCGGTCGGGCCATAAGAGGGCCCCTATGGTGCCGACGTGCCGCACCCGACCAACCCCAAGAGCCAGCAAACGACGCCTTCGCTGGCGAGTGCGCGCGAGGATGCGCAGCACGAACAGGCATTGCCTGATGTCAGCGCGGACGCGGCCACCAACGGGCATTCGCCGGCCACCAACGGGAAACCGCTCACCGGCGAAGAACAGCCGGTCTCGGCGAAACCGCAGGTCGCCCTCGACGCCGTTGGCCGCAAGCGTCGGAAGCGCTACGGCACCCTCCCGACGCCCCCGTCCGAGGTCAAAGTTCCCTACGCCAAGCGCCACGACAAACACGACACCGATGAGGGCGAGGCCATCGCGTGGCTGACAACACAGCGTGAGTGGGCGGAGACGATTGGGGCCGAGTGTGATGCCGTCTGGAACGCGCGCCCGCCGAAAGGACCTTGTGGCTCGTACCCGACGCGTGAACTCGAAGCTGTCCTCTTCTTCGCGTCTATGTGCGGGTTCCGCACCTACCGCGCGGCCCGCAACTTCCTCGCCTCCGACCGTGGCCAGCGCGCCTGTGCCGCCCTTCTTGGCGTTGGCCGCACACGCCAGGCCCGCTATGCGAAAGAGCAGCTGCTTAGCCCCGGTATTCCCTCAGAGGCCACGATGTCCCGCCATCGCCGCAATTTCCCCGATGAGCGGCGACTGCGTGCCTACCGCGCCTACTTCGACCGTCTGCGTAAACGCAGCGCCCAAGACCCGCTGCTGCGCGAGGGATTGCGACACCTCTACATTGACGGCTCAGGGCAGCCAACCTCCCTCACGTGTCCGAAGTACGACCTCGTGACCGGGGAAATCCTTAACGCGGGCGCTATCACGTGCCCGGAAGGCGGATTCATCGGCCGCGACGCCCCCGAAGCCAAGCGAGGCATGGGCTTTGGCGTTGTCCCTCTGACCTGCATTAACGCTCTGCCGTGGGCTTACGACCACGGCCCCATTAACCTCAGCGAGGGCGAATCCGCGATGAGGGCACTTGAGGACTTCGCCGCCAACGTCTTGCCGCTGCTGGGAGACCCGCAACTGCGGGTTCTTAGCGCCGACAGCGGCTTTCAGAAGACTGCGCTCCGCGCTCTCGTACGGACTATGAGCATCGTCGAGAACATCTCTTCCGTCAGCCACACCATTCATCGCGCTTCTACCGACCGCGAACGCGAATCCGCTGACCGCCGCCAGCTTGACATCGGCGGCTACGACAACTGGTTCGCGAACGGTCATCGCGAACTCCAGTGCCGCTGTGGCCACGCCGAAATCTGCCGTCGCATCACGCTGCAAGGCAAACGCGCAGTCGTTCGCGTTGAAGGCCGCTGCGGAACCTGCGGCAACGTCACCATCACCTCCGGCCTGTGGAAGACGGTGAGGGATACGACCCGCCCGACAGCCGACCCTCGCGGAACGCTCAAGCTCGTGCGTGTCCAGAACGGAGACCCCGACGACGTCATTGACTGGGCCTTCGGCAACCCCCTGACCTTCTACGACCTCCTCGCGATTGAATACGGGAGGATGCGTTTCGCCTACGGCGAGGGCTTCAACGGGGCCTGCGTCAGCCGCTTCAAGCTCCTAAAGACCAAGGGCTACTACCGGACCAAGGCCCAGGCCGAGCTTCACGCGGTCACCGTCTTCTGCGCGATGCACGGGCTAACTCAGTACCGGCGCGAACTTGAGCGCGCAGCCGCAGCCGCAGCCGTAAATGGCTCGGCGAAGGCCAACGGCAACGTGTGCGCCCTGCCGACGGCTTCGCCTACGGGCGGCGCTGACCTGCGTCCTGCTGCGTAAGAGTCGACCCGCCGTTGCCGCCGCAGTTCGGATAGCTCAGCGGCTTGCCTCCGCCGATTCCGCCGCTGCCACCGCCAGACTTTAAAGGTTGCCTGGCGACCGCTCCGCTGTCGCTAATCCGGCGACAGAAAGGAGGTGGTGGCATGGCGAAGAATCCCCCGCCCGGACCTGGGCGTCGAGGGGCCGTTAAGGGCCGCTCGCAGTTCATCGGTCCGGGTGGCCATCCCGTCAAGCGCGACACAGCAACAGGTCGCATTCTTGACGTCAAGGCGGACCTCAAGCCCTTCAAGGGCGTGAGGAAGGAGAAGTAGGCCAAGGAAGGCCGTAGCACCGGCGGGGCGGGAGCTGCAATCTCTCGCCCCGTCACCTTCGCGGACGGCGCTCTTCATCCTCCATCGGACCGACGCGTTTTCGAGTCGCGGTTCGGCATTCGCGGTCTCGACGGTTGCGCGAACGGCAGCGACCGCAGGCGCGTAATGTCGCACCATCAACCCCGAGGGAGGAGCTCCACGTGTCCAGCGACCCCAAGGAGACCGACACCAACAAGTCCACGATCTCCACCATCGTCGTCAGCGGAGGAAGCGGCACGACCACCAGGAACTTGGTACTCGGGTATCTGCGCGCCTACGCCCGTGTCGAGCAGGCGTTGGAGGAGGCAGCTCCGGTCAGCCATCCCCCGGAAGCCGAAAGCCGGGCCTGGGAGGCGCTGTTCGAGACCCTGAACTGGGCCGACAGCATTGACCAGTTCCTGAAGTTTGGCGACGCCGAAAAGGGTGCCAACCCGCAGTGGCTCGACAAGGCCGACGAGAAGACGCAAGGGGTGGCCTTGGCGGTGCAGTGCGTGCGCAACGCCGTCCATCACCAGTGGTGGGAGGCGCTGTCAATGCGGATAGATATGGACGAGGACGGCCAGCACAACAGCTGGATCTGGTTCGACCTGCCAGCTCACATCCGCAACAAGGAGGGCAAGAAGGCCTACAAGAAGCACCTACGCGGGCAGCCTGTCGTCGAAGCGCTCCGCATTCTGCGCGACGCCTTTTGGAAGCATCGTGGCTGGCGCATCACCGCCGAGGACTTGGAGCAGCCCGCGTGCCCGTTCCCGTCGAACATGCCGTTTGAGTTCGACGCGACGCACTGACGGCACCGGAGCGCAACTCGGAGCGCAGGACCAGCCTGATGTCGGGTCAGCCAGACGGAAGACCCGCGTCGGCGTTCAAAACCATGGCTGGTACTTCGCCGCTACTTGAAAGCACAACGAGGCTGATTTAGCCCCGTACCTGAAAGCAAGCCCGCATGCGCAAGGTAGCGCTGCGCCTGGCGCAGGTAGTGCGGCTCACTGTAGGGCTCCCCCGCGAGCGCCTTGTCGGCGATCTCGCTCGGGCTCCCATGCGCATAGGGGTTGTAGACGGCGGGACCGCCGGGCGTCCACTCGATGAACTCGCGGCCGGCTCGCAGCGCCGCGCTCGACGCCACCTGGCGCAGCAGCGCGTCGCCCTTGGGATCGACAACGACCGCGCCGTGCCCGTGATCGATCGCGCGTGCCAGAATCCAGGCCTGGCTGACCGTTTTGCCCGAACCGGTCGCGCCGACGATCAGCGTGTGCGCACCGCTGTCGCGGCGCAGCGGGATCCGCACGAGTGCTCCCCGCGCGTCGCTTCCGATCGCAAGGCCACCGGCAGCCACGACCGCCGGACGCCTGCCGGAAAGCCGTCGCGGCGTCCAGCTCGACGGCGCGAGCTCGCCCGCGCCCCGGCGGAGGCCGACCACGACGCCAAACGCCGTCCCCGCGGCGGGTAACGGCGCAAGCGGTGAGGCGAGCGCCGCGAGCGCCAGCACGACGTGCCATGGCACATACGACCGGCGCAAGAGGATGAAGCTGGCGAGCCCGCACACGGGCACACTCCAGAGCATTGACATGGAGCCTCCTTTTGTTTGGTGGTGTCTGTGTTGGCGCCCGCGCGGCTCTTCCCGACGAGGCCAGGTGGTGCAAGGTTTGGCGCGCGATCAGACGCGCGATCCGGCGCCCAAAGCGGCCGGCGCCGTGGCGGACAAACGCCGGCGCGGCACGGTGACGCCAACGCGACGCGCCAGGTGCATAAGCCAGACGAGACCCAACGCGAACCCGCCGGCCAAGCGATGAGGTGGATCTGTGCGGATCAAGTTCCTCTCGGACCACGACGGTCAGCCGACCGTCACAGTCGTGACCGGCCCAGTGGCGCTCGATGCACAGCAGGCGCTGCTGCTGGAGAAGCTGCGCCGCGAAGGTGGTGCGCCGGTCAGCTACGACGAGCTGCGCGAGGAGGGAATCCAGTTCCCCGCAAGCGCGGTCTCAGAGCTCGAGCTCGTCGGCGTGCGACTCGAGCGCAATTGCCCAAGCCGACTGACGGAGCCTCCCTGCGAGCAATCACTCAGGGACCGCGAGCAGCCGGTAACCGACGCTCCACACAGTCACCAGCATCGACCCGTGAGCCCCGAGCCGGCGTCGCAACCGGACGACCTGCGTTTCGAGGCTGCGACCAGACTCACACGACGGGCGATCGCGCCCGCAGTGGGTTCTCAGCTCGCCCTTCGTGAATACGCGACCAGGCTCAGCGGCGAGACAGGCGAGCAGCACGTACTCGCGCGGCCCCAGCGCCAGCGGCACACCCGCGAGCGTGACGCGGCGCGCGCCGAAGTCGATTCGCAGCGCTCCGAGCCGGCGAACCGCCGGCGCAGCGGCAACGGTTCCCTGCGCGCGTCGCAACAGTGCCCGCACGCGGGCGCGCAGCTCGGCCGGGCGCAGCCCGTGGTCGAGCACGCCGTCGGCACCGCTATCGAGCACACGCGCGACATCGCGACGCGAGGTGAGCAGCACGAGCAGCGCTGCTGTCGGCTGATCGCGGCGCAGCCCGGCAATCGACGTGCGCTCATCGGCGATCACGAGCGCCGCCCGCCCAGTCCTGCGTGTCGTGCAGAACGCGGGACGCAGCGGTGCGAGGGCGAGCTCGACGCGGGTGCGCTCAGCGCCGTCCGCAATCACGAGCAACAGCTCGAGCGCGCGGGCTGGCGGCCTCAGCCGAGCTCAACCTCGCGCGGCGCAACACCCAGGCCGTCGCGCGCTATCAGCGCAAGCGTGTCGCTGTGAACCCATGGGTTTGATGCGCCACCGTCCGCAATCAACCCGACTCGCCGGGCCAGCCAGCTGGTTTCACCCGAGCCGTTGCCGCGCGGATCGCGCTTCATTCGCCCACAGGCGATCGCAATCGCGCTGAGGCTCACGCCGCGCCGGCACACGGCATCCAGCACGGCTTCGCGCAGCCGGCGGTTGAGCACGATCGGACTCGCCTCGAGCCGGCGCAGCTCGAGGCCGAGCGTCGCGATCGACACCTGGCGATCGTTGCGAAACGCTGCCACCGCGGCCGCAGTCAACGCGCGCACCGGCTCGTAATCCTCGAGCGCCGCAACAACCTCGCGCGCGCTCACAGGCCGCGACGGGCGCCCCGATTCCGGGTCCTCGCAACGCCAGCGCAACTCCGCCGGCTCGCCGCCCACACGCAGCCGGTAGCGTATTCCAGCCGCGTCGACGAGCACCGACGGTCCGCTCACTTCGCCCGCGACGGCGAGCGGCGGCATCCCTTCGGGCAGTCCAACGAGGTCCTCAACGCGCAACCTCCGACAGCCACGGGCGCTGCCGGCGAGATACTCGCGACAGACGTGCATCGCGTTCTGGTCAGGTTCGTCGCGCGCCAGGTGGGCAAGCAGGCGAGCATCTCCGGCGCCAGCCGCGTGCCGGTCAACCAGCAGGCGAGAGCCGCGCGCACCCTCGAGCAGCACGATCTCGCGTGCGCAACCAGCCTCCGCCTCGTAGACGTGCAGTCGAGCGCGGACCGTCGCCTGCGGGAATCCTGGTGCGCGAGCGCTGCTGGTACTTGCAGTCATCCGATGCTCCTCTGCACGCCGGGGTGGGTTGTGGCTGCTTTCACCGACGCGGTGAAATGCTCGGGACAGCGGGAGCGCTCGAGCGGTGGCTAGGAAATGCGGTCGTTGCGCGATCGAGTGATCGGCGTGATCGACGGGATCGACAAGAGCGACGGGAGCGCGGTGATCAGCGTGATCGGCGTAGTTGGAGTGAATGAGTGATGGAGGACCGCGAAGCTAACGAGCGGCGGCGTCGCGAAGCGGTTGCAGTAGCGGGCAACTGCAGACGCCGGCAACGAGCGCCCCTCGCGCCTGGTCGCGGCGCGACCCGCGAACGGCTGGCCTCACCGCCACGGCGGCGGCGTGGTGGCACGCGCAATGCCCGCGTCGGACGCGAACTGCACGCTCAGCAGTTCGGCCGGCTTGCCGTCGCGCAGCGCCGGCGGATGCTGCGGCAGCTGCCAGGCGGCGAGGCTCCCTGCGTGGACATCGCTCTCGGCGACGAAACTGATCCCCTTGCGGCCTGGCCGCTCCCACTGCAGGGGATCCCTGCCGATTCGCGCGAGCGTCGCACAGAGCACGCCGTCGGCCGCCAGGGCGCATTCCTGCGCGCGCTCTGCGTCAGCACAAACCACAACGAGCGAGGGCGGCGCCCCGCGTCGCGTGTAGCGCGGAACCGCCCGCCACCAACCGCTCAGCAGATGGTCATAGCGTTCGAGCCAGCCGATGTGCTCGTGGCGCTCGCGCACCACGAGCAGATCGCCGCGCTGCCCACCCACATCGTCGCTCGCCAGCGCCACAACGGCGTCCGGGTGGACCGCCGCGAACCGCTCAACCGGCCGTCGTCTGCCGTCCGGAGCGCTGGACAGGAAATCACGCGCGCGCAGGCCGTCCTCGAGCACGAGGTCCGCAGGACCCAACGGTCGCCGGTCGCCGGGTGCAATTGCAGCGCGTCCCGGTCCGAGTACCTCGCTGAGCGCGCCGCCGAGCAAGGCCTCCAACGCGAGGAGCCAGCCAACGAGGTGCAGGTCATTGCGCAATCCGGGCAGCGCGTGTTCACCAAGCTCCACGGGCGCGCGACCCCGCACGCCAACCAGCTCATGCGCCATCGCAGTGGCAGTGACGCACAGCGGCACGCCACCGCCGTCGCCACGGTGGACCTGAAAGCGCGCGACGAGTCCAGCATCGGCGAGCCGTTTGAGCTGGCGCTGGGTGCCCGTCAGCGACCGTCCCGGCCGCATCCGCCGATGAATCTGCGTGGTCAGCGCGCAACGCGCGCCGACCAGCCACTGGAGCAGCTCGCGATCGCTGGGCTCGAGCCGCGGCGGCCGTCCCGGCGCCGCCGGCACAAGCCAGCGCACCCGCGTCGCGGCGTCGAGCTCGAGCAGCTCGGCGTAGCTCTCCGCTATCTCCGTTTCCGAAATCTCACCCTTCCCCGACGCGCCCGTGGGCAACTGCACTGCGGCCGAGGGTGACTGCGTGAGAACCGCAGGCGACTGCAAGGCGAAGAGGTCGGCGGGTGGGCGGGGGTCGTGTAGCTCCCGCCCACCTCGGGCGCGTTGGCGCTCCGCGTGACGTTCGATCTGGGCCGCGTCGAGCGCCATCGGCAAGGTGTTCGCAACGAAAGGGCGCTCGCGCCCACGTGGCGTCGTCCAGCTGACGATCGCCGTGTGGCGCGGAAGGTGCAGGCGAACGTCGGGGGTGGCGAGGCGCATCGCCTGCTCGTCGCTCGGGCGGAGCTGGTCGGAGAACTCCGCGAGCATCAGGCCGGCGGCAGCGCGGGCGTCGGCCGTCGAGGCGGTCGCGAAGAGCACCCGGTGAGCGAACAGGGCGTCGAGTTGCTCGCGCAGCTCGAGCGGCCATTGAGCATCGGTTTGCCAGCACGCAACCACCTCGAGACCGGCTGAGCGCTTGAGCGCAAGCGTCTGGGCGAACGTCTCGTTGATCGCCAGCGGCGCCTCGTCGATCTTCAGCGCGACCGCCCTCCGCTCACCCGGCGCGCGACGATCCTGAACCCGCGCGAGCGCTGCGTCGAGCATTCCGACCAGCAGCTGCATCAGCACCGCCACGTTGCCCGCACCGATCTCGCCAAGCGCGCCGCGAACGACGAGCACCTCGCTGCGTTCGATCAGCCCGTCGATGTCAAGGCGCAGCGAATCGTTGGCGAGCACGCGCTTGACGGCCGGGGAGTTGAGCACGCGTGCCAGCTTGTTCGCCGGCGCATCGAGCTTTGCGGTCGTGGTGGCGCGCGCGTCCGCAAGCTGCGCCGGCAACTGCTCGGCGAGGAACGTGGCGACCTCGGCGTAGGCCGGCAGCTCGACCAGACGCTCGGCGGCGCGGGCCCGCGCGGCTGTTCCGGCGGCGCCGACCTCCAGCAGGCGCGCGACATCCCACAGACTGGCCCGCGGCTCACAGGCAAGCACCGCGATGATCGCGTTGCGCAGATAACGGTCGGAACTGCCGCGCACCTCGCCTTCGCTGAACATCCCACGCAGCGCGCCGACGACCTGGTCGGCGACCGCGTCGGGCGCCGCCGCCACCGCGAGCGGGTTGAAGCCGCACGTCGGCGCCGCCATATCGAGCAGCGTGCAGGTCCGCGAGTCGGGAACGATGCTGAGCACCGCGTCCGCAGCATCGCCCTTTGGATCGAGCACGATCAGCGCACAGTCGGGCCGCCTCAAGTCCTCGCGCGCGCTCGCCACCAGGTAGGAGCTCTTACCCTGCTCAACGGCACCGACGACGGCAGTGTGCTGCCGGCGGACCTCTTCGGCGATCGTCACAGCACCGTGGTCGTCGCGCAACAGTCCGCGTCCGGCGCGTGGCCGCGCGACGCCCGGCGGCGCCGGTGCAAGCGGCAGCGCACGGCGCAGACACGGCAGCGCGGCGAAGTCCGGCGAGGGCAACTGCCAGAGCTCGGCGATCTCCTCGAGACGGAAGAGCGTCAGTAGCGACCGCGGGGCCCCGCTTTCCGTTAGGGCCTCAGCGCTCGTCGCGCGCCAACCGCGCCGCGCGACGAGCCGCGGCGGATCCGCACCGCCGCTCCGCAACGCGCTGGCGATCGCCCGCGCCCGCGGCGCATCTCGTGCGAGCACGCGAAGCTCGGCCCAGAAGAGCGGACAGGGGGGCGCCGCATTCCCGTGCTCGGGACGCTTGAGCACAGCCGCCAGCAGATGCTCGACGATCCGCGACGTCGGCCGGAGAACGAGCTGAACGCTCGCCGGAGCGCCGGCCGCGGCCATCGCGGCGAGCAACACGTCGGCCCGCGCAGCGGTTGACGACTCGTACTGCGGAATGCCTTCGCGCGCCGACCGTATCGGGCTGTGTCGGTGCAAACGCACGAGCGCCGGCGGGGCCTTCAACGGCGAGTGCAAAGCGCGCAGGCGCACGTTTGCATAGCTCGCCCGCAGCGCCGCCTCGACGTGGCGCTCGAGGCCCGCTGGGCAGACGAGCGCGAACCAGGCCAGCGGAGCGCCGCCACTGCGCCGGTCAAGGTGCACTTCGAGTGCAAGCGTTCGCCGGCGCGCGCTCGCCGGCCACCGCCCACCGGCGCCCAGCAGCGAGTGCAACGCGGTGAAGGTGGCAAGCAGGGCCGTCGCTGGCGCACGATCATTGCGATAAGGCTCAACGAGCAGCCGAACCCGGGGTCCCTCAGATCGCCTGCCGCGCGCGAGAGCCAGCACCAGACCTGCGGCGCCAGCCGCGGCGACGCTGCCTAGGGCAATGGGAACTGCGCTCACCGCCGGCCAACCATCCGGCTGTCTGCTCCGACGGATCAGCTCGCGGCGGACGCGATGAGGCTAGTTGCGGCAGAGGTGAGACAGCGAACGCAGCTCAGCCACGCGCAGCCGCGCGGCGCGAGCGGTCCCGGTAGGCCCGATACTCGGCTCGTTCCGGTGCCAAGCAGGCCGCGATTGCCAGCGGTCGACAGGCCTCATGATGGCGGCCGAGCTGCTGCAGCGCGCGGCCGAGGCAGAAATGCGCATAGTCGTTGGTGGGCGCGGCACGCGCGAGCGCATCGAACTCCGCGGCTGCCTCGCGGTAGCGCTGAGCGTGGAACAGCGCCCGTCCGAGTGCTTCCCGGATCGAGCCCTTGTCCGGCTCTAGATCCCGGGCCCGGGCGAGTGGCACCGCTGCGGCGGCGAAGTCGCCCCGCTCGAGCAGCTCGCTACCACGCTGATAGAGCTCATATACGTCATCCGCCACCTCATGAGCCTAAACAACAACGGCCCGAATCTCACGCCACGGTGAGCGGTCGGCCGAAAGCCCGCAGGAAGACATCGCCCTGGCGCTCGGCTCCCCAGCGGGCGAGAACCTCATCGCCGCTACGGGCGACCTGAAGCTCGAGCTCGAGCGACTCGCCGGCGTTGCGGACACCGGCGACGTCGATCGTGCCGTCGCGACTGCGGTCGAGGTGTTCGGCGAGCGCGAGCACGGCAGACATGCGCAGCAACAGCTGATCATCTCCGGGCAAGCACAGCGATGCCAGCTCGCCCAGCTCCGGTGTCCCTTTACGGTGGTAGCGAACCGTCTGCGCGATGAGCGCCTGCTCGCGCTGATTGAAGCCCGGCAGCCCAGCGGCGAGGACGAGGTAACGGGAATGCTTGTGGTGGTCGTCGTAGTTGATCGCCATGCCGATGTCATGCAAGATGCCCGCGGCCCAAACTAGCTCGGCGGCATCGAGATCCGAGGCGGGCGCCGCCCCGATGTTGATAAGCGAGCGCCACAGCTCGCCGGCGAGCGCCGCCACGTGCTCGGGGTGCGCCAGCTCGCTTTGGTACTGACGCGCGAGGTTGAGCACACTCGCCTTGCGTACATCGGGAAAAAGCGGGGGCTCGTTGCCCGCGTCCGCCGCCGAGGCCGCCAGAAAGGAGCTGAAGAAGACGCCTTCGCGCAAGCCGGCCTCTGTGGCCTCGAGCTCACCAGCGCCAGCCGCGTCCATCGCTGCGGCGATCACGACCGCCCCGGCGAGGATCACCCCAGCGCGTTCGGGCTTGATGCCCGCGATCTCGGCACGGGTAGCGGCCGAGTGCCTCGCGAGCTCCTCGATCAGCTCGCCCAGCATGTCGCGCGCGAGCGAGTAGCCCTGCACACCAAACGCGGGGCGTCCTGCTGCGTGCTCGGCCGCCGCGGCGAGGTTGCGCACCGTGCCACCGATCCCGACGATGCCGCCGCCCAGCTGCTCGAGCCACGTTGCCTGCTTCAGCTCACGCAGCGTGTGCGCGCGCAAAGCGGCGCACTGCTTGCTCGTCGAGCGTTTGTCGGCGAAGAACTGCTCGGTCATGCGTACCGTACCGAGCGGCCAGGAGGCGGTGGCGAGCGCGCGACGGGCGCCAACACGAACGAGTTCGAGGCTACCGCCGCCGAGGTCGAGCACAGCGCCCTCGCTGAGGGTCGTCGAGTTGACTGCCGCGAGATAGGTGTAATACGCCTCCTCGTCGGCGCTGAGGATCCTCACCTGGAGCTTCGTCAGCGCTTTGACGCTGGCGACGAAGTCGGCCCCGTTAGCGGCTTCACGTATCGCGCTCGTCGCCACCGGTGTCACCTCGGACAGCGGTATGCCGCTCGCCAAGCAGAAATGCGCGTACACGTCCATCACCTCAAGCGCCCGCCCCATCCGCTCCGGAGCGAGAGTCCCGTGCGCGAGCAGCCCGGCGCCAATGCGCACGCCGTCGTAGATCTCGTCGCTCCGCCGCCACCAGCGCTCGGGCACGTAGTCGTACGCAACGAGGCGGAACGAGTTCGACCCCATGTCGATCACCACGCTTCGCAGCGGCGTCTCAAGTGCCATCGGCGAGCAGCCTAAATCCTCCACCAGTCACTCACGGCGCCGGCGGTCGAATTTGCGACGCCACCACCCGTCGCAAACCGATTGCCGAAATACCTGACCGAAATGGTGCTGTTCGTTAGACTCGACTCGCAATGGCATCACTCTTTTCCTTCCCGAACCCCGTAAACGAGAAGGCGGCACGCACAGTCGCCGCGGTCGTCTGCGCGCTTTCGCTGCTGACGCTCGCGACCGGCTGGTACTGGCTGCTGGTCGTGCTCGCCTACGGCTTCATCGCACGTGTCCTAACCGGCCCGACGCTCAGCCCGCTCGGGCGTATCGCCACGTCGCTCATCGCGCCCCGCCTCGGACCGGCGCGGCCGGTGCCCGGCCCCCCCAAACGCTTCGCGCAGGCGATTGGCGCGGTGATGACGAGCGCGGCTGCGATCTTCGCGCTCGTCACTCCCGACCACGCTGTCGCGATCGTGCTGCTCGCGGCGATGATCCTGGCCTCCGGTCTCGAGTCGATCTTCGCCCTCTGCATCGGCTGCGAGCTGTTCAGCGTTCTGATGCGTTTCGGCGTCGTGCCCGCATCGATCTGCGTGGAATGCGCGAACGTAAAGCTCCGCAGCACACTCGGCTGATCAGCCGGCCACAGCTCAGCCTGGACGGGGGCGCGTCGTACTGCTCGACGGCGGCGGCCGCCGCTGAATCGCGACGAACCAGCACAGGCCGGCCAGACATGCCGCTGCCGCGACATAAAGGTTCAGGCGCAGCCCGAACAGGTATTTCGACGGATCGATCCGCAGCGTCTCCTCCCAGATCCGAAAGCCGCTGTAGCCGGCGACGTAGAGCGCAAACAGCCCCGGCGCGTGCACCTTGCCCTTGCTGCCGAGCCAGATCAGGAAGGCGGCCAGCAGCAAATTCCAGATCATTTCGTAGAGGAACGTCGGTTGGAACGTGCCGTATTGGAGATAGCCGGACGGACGGTGCGCCAGCGAGATCTGTAGAGCCCACGGCAGCGATGTCGGTCCGCCGAACAGCTCCTGGTTGAAGTAGTTGCCGATCCGCCCGATCGCTTGGGCGACGAGCAGCGCTGGCGCGCCGGCATCCATGAACAACGGTATGTTCGCGCGACGCCGGTGGAGCACCCAGATCCCGACGAGCGTGCCCAGCGTGATACCACCCCAGATTCCCATCCCGCCATCCCAAATCGCAAACGGACCCCACCAGTGCGGTGGCACCTGGTTCCAGCTCGTCGCGAGGAAGTAGAGCCGCCCGCCAATCACTCCGGCGGGGAAGCCCCACATGGCAACCTCGTAGACGAGCTCGCGGTCGCCGCCGAGCGCTTCCCAGCGGCGCCGCGTGATGTAGATGGCTGCCGCGACGGCGACGACATACGCGAGCCCGTAGGCATGGATGAACAGCGGGCCGATGTGGAACCCGTTCGCAGACGGGCTCGGAATCGAAGCGAGCACCGCCAAGAGCCTAATCGGCCCCGGCCACACGCACCCATTCGACCCTGTGTAGCGCCGACAGCGCCACCTCGTTAGATTGACGTGTGCTACGCGGCCCGTGGTCACGGGTCAGTCCTCTGGCTCGGACGCCAATAGGTTCCGACCACCACCAGCTAGGCGACCGGATGGCAACACCACAGCAGCACCAGCTCACACCGCTCGAGCAGGCCACGCCGGATCAGCACCAGCCGGCGGCTGGGCCTTCGGCCGCTCTCGAAAGCCTCGCCGGCCCGCCGATGCCGTCCCGATCAACGCGGCTGTGGCGGGTACTCACGCGTGCCGATGGACGTGCGCCGGTCTGGCTCGAGGTATTGGTCGTGATCTGGCTGCTGTGGCTGTACGACACGATCAACAACCTGGCGCCACTGCGGCGTCTCGCGGCACTCCACAACGCTGCTAGCGTGCTCGCTTTCGAACGTTCGCTCAACCTCGCCCCCGAGCTCGCGCTCGATCGCTGGGTTGCCGCGCACGCCACTTTGGGCCTGGCCGTCTCCTACTACTACGTTTTCGCGCACTTCTTCGTCACGTTCGGTCTGCTCGGTTGGCTCTGGTGGAACAAGCCCAAGCTCTACCGTCCGCTGCGCACCCAGCTGGTGCTGATCAACGTCATCGGCCTGGCGATCTTCTGGTGCTTTCCCGTAGCGCCCCCGCGAATGCTCGCCGGCGACGGCTTCACGGACATCGTCGCCGCGACCAACGCCGTAGGCGATTTCCACAAGGGCGGGCTTGCTACCGTAGCGAACCAGTACGCCGCGATGCCCTCGTTGCACATCGCTTGGGCGTCCTGGTGCACCTTGGTCGTGTGGCGCGTGTTCTCGAACCGCATCGCGCGCACAGTAGCCATTGTCTACCCCTTTGTGACCGCCTTCGTTGTGCTCTCGACTGGCAACCACTTCCTGCTAGACGTGGTCGCCGGAGCGGCCACAACGGCGGCTGCGGTCGCGATCGAGCTCGCCGCCGGCCGCTGGATCGGCCCTTACCGGCGGCGGCGTTACGGACTCGCGGCCTGGCGCGCGAGCCTCGTGCGTGATCCGGCCACAACTGCACCGCTGGCAACGGGCGTGCTCGCCACGAGCGGCGCAGCCGGCGATACCAGTGAGTCGACGTTCCTCGAAAACGGCCACAGACGTATTGGAATGGACCGTCGGGCTCCCTTGCCGACGTCCCCGCGTTCCACCGAGTAAGACGCCTGGCAAGACGGTCTCGGCGCCGATCGGATAGCTGGGAGCGAAGTGCCGACGACAGCGTCGGCGTCGGGACGTGCCTCGTTCGCCCGTTAGCTCGCACGCTGCGGACTCACCGGAGACTGAAGCGATTAGTCGATCGATCGTCTAGCCTCCCGACTGCGGCGCGGCCTGCGGGACTTGTTGCGTGCGCTCAACGGGCCCGATCACGGGCAACATCAAAACCAAGGATTGCGCAGTGGGGAAGCCGCACGCTGCGACCCGGGACGGGCGCAACGGATGAATCCTGGCGATCGAGACCGACCGGCGAACGCCACCGGTCGCGTGCCGTCCACCGGTCGCGTGCCGTCCACCGGTCCCGTCCCGCCCGCCACTCCCGTCCCGCCCGCCGGTCCCGTCCCGGCCACCGGTCCCGTCCCGGCCACCGGTCCCGTCCCCTCCACCGGTCCCGTCCCGGCCACCGGTCCCGTCCCCTCCACCGGTCCCGTCCCCTCCACCGGTCCCGTCCCCTCCACCGGTCCCGTCCCCTCCACCGGTCCCGTCCCCTCCA
>Ga0302325_10017534_pt1 | contig 15134 bp, 8 predicted proteins | sample Palsa_T0_2_FD_201948 | JGI IMG/M metagenome (GOLD analysis project Ga0302325, IMG submission 201948) | Peat permafrost microbial communities from Stordalen Mire near Abisko, Sweden - Palsa_T0_2 | ecosystem: Environmental > Terrestrial > Soil > Palsa > Peat permafrost | place: Sweden: Abisko... | reverse complement strand
TGTAAATGCTGAACCAGATTTGGCGAACCTCGGGGCGATCCGACCAGAACCGGCAGAAATCGGCGAGATACCCGGGCCGCTCCAGCATCTGCCTGGTAACCGTGCAGTGTACGCCGATGCGCTGCCCGGCGATGTGCTTCAAGATGCGGTCATAGGTCGCCGGAGCGCGCCGCCGGTCGTGCTCGGGCGCGAGGCCGTCGATTGAAACCACCACGTGCAGGGACCCGATCAAGCTCCACTCCTGAGGAATCGGACGCACCGCGCTGGTGACCAGTTGCACTTCCACTCCCATGCGATCGAGAAGGGGCAAGATCTCGCAGAGTTCACGATACCGGACCAGGGGCTCGCCCCCGATGATCGAGATATGAATCGGGCGGACGCGGCGTACAAGTGCCACCGTGGCGGTCACCAAATCCTGCCCCCGGTAGTCGGAAAGTTGCCGCAGCGTGGTTAGCGGGCCGAGGTGGTCCGGCGCATAAGCATAGCAGCCGGGGCAGCGGAGTGGGCATTCCTTCGTAATCTCGATCGAGAGAAAGGGAGTTTGTCCGTGGAGCACGCGTCCCCAGACGCGCAGTATATCGGATTTCTTCATGGATTCTTTACGGCCGTATCTAATTGCAGCTAACGGCCGCTAACGGGGGGCCTCGCGGGACTGGACGAACGGCGCAGCCCATAGGTTTCATATCGTCCCTGGGAAATGTGGTCCGCAGCACTCGGCATGCGCAGGCGGCGGGAAAGTCTTAGCCCGCGGCCGCTTGCAGAAACGCTTCGATCTCCTGCACTTCCTCCGCACTCAGCCGGAAGTCCGCCGCGCCGATCACGCCCTCCACCTGCCCGGCCGAGCGCATCCCGACGATGGCGGCCGTCACCGCCGGATGGCGCAGCGTCCAGGCGATCGCCACTTCGCCCGGCGCGCGGCCATGGCGGCGGCCGATCGAGCGCAGCAATTCGGCCAACTCCAGATTGCGCGTGAGGCGCGGCTCCTGGAAGGGTGGCGTGCGCCGGCGGAAGTCGTCGTCCGGCATAGCCGCGATGCGCTCGCGTGTCATGGCGCCCGAGAGCAGACCCGATTTCATGGGCGAATACACGATCGCGCCGATGCCGCTCGCCTGCGTGTATGGCAGAACCGCCTGTTCGATTTCACGCGCGAGCATCGAATAGGGCGGCTGCAGCGACGTGATGGGCGCGATGGCTTGCGCGCGGCGCATCTGGTCCACATTGAAATTAGACACGCCGATCCAGCGCACTTTGCCCTCGCGCTGAAGCTGCGCCATCGTGGTCCAGCCTTCCTCGATCTCCGCCTCCGGCTCGGGCCAGTGTATCTGGTACAGATCGATTACGTCCAACTGGAGACGGCCCAGGCTGGCTTCCACCTCGCGGCGGATGGAGTCCGCCTTCAGGCTCTTGCCAATCTCGCGGCGCTCGTTCCATATGCGCTCGCACTTGGTGAAGACGAACGGTCTGCGGGCGCGGCCCTTCAGTGCGCGGGCCACCACTTCTTCGGAGTGGCCCAGGCCATAGACCGCCGCCGTGTCGATCCAGTTGATGCCCGCGTCCAGCGCGGCGCGGATGGCTGCCACGGATTCGTCATCGTCCTGCGGTCCCCAGCCGAAAGTCCAACCGCCGCCACCCATGGCCCAAGCGCCGATGCCGATGGGTGTGATGTGCATGTCGCTGTTGCCTAATTGCTTGGTCTGCATGTCTGCTATTCATGATAGCGGCTGGCGCGCCCTATTGAACGGTGATGGAAACCCCGGATTGCGTGGACACGCCGCCGATGGTCGCCAACACTGTGGCATCGCCGCTCGAAAGGCTTGATGGCACCGTGACATTCAACTGATAAAGTCCCGATTCGACTAGGCCGGCGAACTCCACAACCGCCTGCACCCCTCCGATGGCGATCGTCACGGTATTTGCCAATGGCTCCGGCGTAGTGACCAGACTGGCGGTCGGAACCGCCGGAGTGGCGGGGCCGAATCCCGTCCCGTACATCAGGATGGTCTCGCCCGGCTGTGCCGGCGTGGCGCCGGCGATCACACTGGGCGCGCCCAGGAGGCTGTAATTGGCATGTTGCGCCGCCACATACTTGCCGTTGTCAAAGGTGAAGAATGCCGGCGCAAACTGCTGCTTCTGCGCCGTGAAGCTGTTGCTGGTCTGCCCGGCCGTGGTCACCTGCACCTGTACGGCGCCGGTGGTTGGATCGTCGGGAGCCAGCACATTGATCTGAGTGCCGCTGATGTACTCTGCGTACGCAGGAATGCCGTTGATGGTGACCGACACCCCATCCAGCGAGGCCGGCAGCTTACCGCTGGTGAAGTCGCTAGCGCCCCAACCGGCGCTGGTTGCGGAGAGGTTGGCGCCAAAGATGGAAACCCAAGTAGCCGATGCGAAGGCGGGATCAAAGCTAGCACCGTTCGCCACGCCCGTGATCGTTCCGGCCGGCTGTGTGCCTTGCACCACGAGCGTCATAGACACTGAAACCGGGCTGCCCGTCGTCACGATCTGCACGGCGCCGGTGTAACTCCCCGCCGCGAGGTTCGCGGGATTGACCGATACCGATAGTGTCGCTGGCGCGCTGCCGGACGCAGGCGACACTCTGGCCCAAAACGCGTTGGACAGCGCGGTCCACGCTAGCGTGCCCGAGCCGCCGATCGCAAGCGAAACGATTTGCGCGGCCGGAGCCGATCCGTCCACGGCGTAATTAAATGCCAGCGACTTTGGAGAGGCGGTGAGTGACGCAGCAGCCGCAGTCACCGTCAGGGTCACTGCGACCGATAGCGGGCTGTTGGACGCGCCCGATGCGGTTATCGTAACAGTGCCGGTGTAGCTCCCCGCGGCCAGTGCCGCCGGCGAGACAGACACAGTAAGGCTCGAAGGCGCAGTGCCCGAAGCCGGCGACACAGTCAGCCACGACTGACTTGACGTGGCGGTCCAGGTGAGTGTGCCGCTGCCTCCGTTGGTGACGGATACGGTTTGCCCGGCGGGAACCGTGCCACCCGCGGTGTAAGCGAACGTCAGGCTGGATGGTGCAGCGGCCAGTGCCGCGCTTGGCGGCGCGGCCATGATGGTGATGGCATCGATGCCCGGTGTGGCGGTCACCTGGATGGTAAGCAGCCCGGTCAGGGACGCAGGCAGTACGGCGGAAATCGCAGTATTGGTCCACGACGATACCTGCAGGGCCGTTTGCGTGGTGGAATTCACCGGAATCGCGACGACCTGGCAACTGGTGCACTGGTCCCCAAAATCGTTGCCGGTAAGCGTGATAATGCCACCCGAACTGACGGTCCATCCGGGCGCGCTGTGGGGAGTGACGTCATAAATGGCGGTATCGAGCTTACAGCGCGCCGCCGTGAAGTAGCCCACGGGCGCGGTGAGCGGGCCGCCGCAGTCTATGGTGCCCAGCGAAGTACTGGCCACCACGAAATCGCCCGTACCGCTGACGAAGTCCGTGTCGAATATTATATCGGTATCGCCGCCTGCCGTCAGCGCAACGCTGCCCCAGGTAACCGACGTCAAATCCGTAACGTAGCTGCCGGTCTGGTTCTCCATGCCGAAGAACAATCCGCCATCCACGGACAGCCACGGGTCGTTGGCGGGCGTTCCACCGATGGACTGCCAGTCCGTAGTGCCCGCCAGAAATGAGCGCACGATTTCGCCGGTTTCCTGAGTGTCGCTGGTTACGTTGGCAATTCCCGCGGCATCGCAGTAGAACGTTCCCATGGTTGTGTTGGTGAAAGCGGACGGGTCCACGTGGCAGTAAGGGACAATCTGGGTCGGGGTCGAGCTTAGCAGGGCAAAACCCAGCGCGGCGCTGGTCTCCGAGACGAGTCCATCGCTGGCGTTGTTCTGCAGTGTAGTCGACTCCAAACTTGCCAGATATTGGCCGGCGTTACCGATAATGGCCAGTGCATTCACTCCGCGGAGATCGTCGCCGCGCTGGTTCCAGGTGGCCAGATTCCACAAGAACGAACTGCCCGGCACCAACTCGGCGCTCTGCGTCCCGGTTCCAAGGTAAGCCAAATAATTGCCGGCCACGAACGAACCGAAATTTGGCGTGGCAATTAAAATCAGATCGCGCACCAATGTGGTGGCCGGTGGCGTGGCGATCTCGCTGGGTTGCAGTCCCGCCAGATAGGCCCTGGCGATCAAACCGCCCATGCTGAACGCCACCAAGTCTATCTGGGGCACTTGGTCGCCATTATCGTACTTAATGGTATTTAGATAAGTGGCCAGATCGTTGCCTAACCCTTCAATGGTTTGGTTTGGATCGATGGCGCAGTTATCGAAGAAATACACTACCGGAACGCCGTCGGACACCAGGTACTCGGCAAGATTCCCAAAGGTATCCGCCGAACTGGACGATACGGTGCATGTGCCGGTGAAGCCGGTTTCCCATCCATTCAGCAGCACCACGGGAGGCCGCGTGGAGCCGGATGGCACCGTTTGCCTGGGCTTCACGACGATCGTCAATGGAGTGGCGCGCTTCTCACCCGCTGGGCTGGTGGCTGAGAGCGTGGCGGTATACTCGCCGGGGCCGGTGCGTAGCGGCGCCGCCAATAGCACCTGGTCGTGTGCGCGGTTCGGGCCGGCCACCAGGCTCGATCCCGCGGTAGGAAGATCCACGCGCAGGTTGGCGGCATTCAGCAGGAAGTCGAGGGTTTCGGGCGTGGCGGCAATCCGTACGGATTCGCCCACCCGCACTTCGTACCGGGTTTGCTGGACCGCCAGAGGAGTCCCGGCGGCATAGCAGAGGACGCGGCATATCAGCAGCGCGGGAATTACGGCACGCATAAAAGATAAGGACGAGCGGCGCTCCCAAAACGCGCAGGGGCCGATTGACAATCGGCCTGCAGGTTGGCAACCTGCCCCACAGGCAAATGACTCGCGCGATACTGGAGTTTATGTATCGAATCGTATGTTTGGTTCTCCTATTGACGCCATTCGCCGGCGCGCAGACCGGCCACCTGTTGTTGCGGAATCCGGCGCTCAGCCGGACGCAGATCGTGTTTTCCTACGCGGGGGACCTCTGGACCGTCCCGCGCGACGGGGGCGAGGCCCAGCGGCTCACCGCGGGACCCGGTGTCGAAACCGACCCGGTGTTCTCGCCGGATGGATCGCTGATTGCCTTCACCGGCGAGTATGACGGCAACGTGGATGTCTTCGTGGTGCCCGCCGCAGGCGGCGTGCCGCGGCGGCTGACCTATCATCCCGGCAGGGACGGGGCGGTGGGCTGGACGCCGGACGGCAAGCGTGTGCTATTCGTCTCCTCGCGCGCGATTCCCAACGATGGCGCCAGGCTATACACCACGCCCGTGGAAGGCGGCGGATTGCCCGAAGAACTGCCGCTGCCGATCGCCTTGGAAGGAACGTACTCGGCCGACGGCTCGCACCTGGCTTACGTGCCGCTGTTTCAGTGGCAGGAGGCGTGGAAGCGCTATCGCGGCGGGCAGACGCGCAAAATCTGGATTGCCAACCTGGCGGATTCGAGCATCGTCAAGATACCGCGCGACAATTCCAACGACTTCAACCCCATGTGGGTCGGCGAGCGGATCTATTTTCTCTCCGACCGGGAGGGGCCGGTGACGTTGTTCTATTACGACACCAAGACGAACAACGTCACCCGCGCCATCGCCAACCACGGGCTGGACTTCAAGTCGGCTGCCGCGGGGCCGGGCGCCATCGTGTACGAGCAGTTCGGCGAGCTGCACCTGTACGATCTGAAGACAGGACAAACCAAGGCGGTGGCCGTGACGCTGGCGGGCGATCTGCCCGAACTACGGCCGCATTTTGTGAACGTCGCCAAGCGGTTGCGGAATGCCGATGTCTCGCCGAACGGCTTGCGCGCGGTATTCGAGGCACGCGGCGAAATCCTGACGGTGCCCGCGGACAAGGGCGATCCACGCAACCTCACCAACAGCCCGGCCGCGATGGAGCGCGAGCCGGTATGGTCGCCCGATGGGCAGAGCATCGCTTATTTCTCCGACGAATCGGGCGACTACGCGCTGCACGTCCGTAACCAGGACGGCACCGGCGAGCCGGCGAAGATACAGCTAGGCAAGGCATTTTACACCACGCCGCGCTGGTCGCCCGACAGCAAGAAGATCGCTTACCAGGACAACCACAATCATCTGTTTTACGTGGACCTGGCGACGAAGAAGCCGGTGCTGGTGGAGACGGACTACTATTTCAATGGCGGCGGTCTGGCGCCCGCGTGGTCGCCGGACAGCCAGTGGCTGACATATTCGAAGAGCCTGAAAAGCCACATGTCGGCGATTTATCTCTACTCGCTGGCGGACGCCAAGAGCACGCGGGTTACCGACGGGATGAGCGACGCCGAGAGTCCAGTGTTCGACAAGAACGGCAAGTACCTGTACTTTACGGCTAGCACCAATTCCGGCCCAGCCATGGAGCCGGACATCCAGAACGCTTCGCGGCCGGTGACCGCCAGTGTGTATCTGGTAGTGCTCGCCAAGAGCGAGGCGTCTCCGCTGGCGCCCGAGAGCGACGACGAAAAAAAGAAGGATGAACCGAAAAAAGATAAAGCCACGGAGGACGCCAAGAAAGAGGACAAAGACAAGCCCGCGGAAAAGGTCGAGGTCAAGGTAGATCTGGAAAAGATCGGCCAGCGTATTCTGGCGCTGCCGATGCCGGCCGTCCGGTACGTGGCGCTTGAGCCGGGCAAGGCGGGAGTGGTTTACGCCATCGAAGGGACATTTCCGCCGCAAGGCCCACCGATCTTCACCATCCATCGCTTCGACCTGAGCAAACGCAAGACGGACGTAATCGTCGGCGGCGTGAAGAATTTCCAGGTGTCGTTCACGGGTGAGAAGATGCTTTACCAGCAGGACGACAAATGGACCATCGCCGAGCCGCCGGCCATGTCCGACGGCCCCGACGGCCCGCCGCCCAAGCCTGGGAATGAAAAGGCGCTCAAGACGCAGGATCTGGAAGTCAAGGTGGACCCGGCGGCGGAATGGAAACAGATGTTCCGCGAAGTCTGGCGTATTGAGCGCGAATTCTTCTACGATCCGCACTATCACGGGCTTGATCTGCAAGCAGCCGAGGAGCGCTACGGCGTATACCTGAACGGCCTGGGATCGCGCGACGATCTGAATTACCTGTTCACCGAGATGCTGGGCAACATGACGGTGGGCCATATGTTTCTGGGCGGCGGCGACCGGCCGGAGGTCAAGCACGTACGCACTGGACTGCTCGGAGCGGACTACAAGATCGAGAACGGACGTTATCGTTTCGCGCGCGTTTACGACGGTGAAAACTGGAATCCCGATCTGAAAGCGCCGCTGACGCAGCCCGGCGTGAACGTAAGCGCGGGCGAATACCTGCTGGCCGTGAATGGGCGCGAGTTGCACGCTTCCGATACCGTCTACAGCTTCTTCGAAGCGACCGCCGGGAAGAGCACGCGGCTGAAAGTGGGGCCGGATCCCTCGGGAGCGAATGCGCGCGAAGTGACGGCGGTGCCGGTGGACGACGAAGCCGGCCTGCGGCATCTGGCATGGGTTGAAGACAACCGCCGCAAGGTGGATCAAATGACCGGGGGCCGCGTGGCATACATCCACATGCCCGACACCGGCTTCGGCGGATACACCAGCTTCATGCGCTACTTCTTCGCGCAGGTGGATAAGGACGCCGCCATCGTCGACGAGCGTTTCAATCATGGAGGCCATCTGGCCACGGACGTCATCGAGTTTCTGCAGCGCAAGCTGATGAGCGTGGCGACCACGCGCGACGGCGCGGACTCCATGCAGCCGCAGGGCGCGATTTTCGGCCCGAAGGTAATGATCGTCAATCAATTCGCGGGCTCCGGCGGCGACGCCATGCCGTGGTACTTTCATCGCGCTGGGGTAGGCAAACTGATCGGCGAGCGCACCTGGGGCGGCTTGGTCGGGCTGACCGGATATCCGGAGTTGATGGACGGCGGTGTGGTGATGGCTCCGAGCTGGGCCATCTGGAACCCCAACGGAACTTTCGATATCGAGAACCACGGGATTGCGCCGGACATTGAAGTGGAGTTGGATCCGGCGGCGGTGCGGCAGGGGCACGATCCCCAGCTGGAGAAGGCTGTCGAGGTGGTGATGGAGGAATTGCGTAATAATCCGCCGCCGGTGTTGAAGAGGCCGCCGTATCCCAATTATCAGACTAAGTAAGGGCGAGCCATGGCTGCATCCAGCGATCGTCTCTCCGGCACGTTCTGGCTGTTGTTTCTTTACGACGTGTGCGAAGAGATCAGGCTGGAGGAACTGCGTGCCATTCTGGGCGCGCAGCCGGCCGGGCGCGAGCCCAGCTTCCGCCGGCCCACGCCCGAATACGTGCGGTTTGAAAAGCCACCGGTGATCGAGTTCCTGGAACCGTTGCCGCTCGAAAGCGGCGAGCGGCTGCAGGCCCAGATGCACTATTACGAATATGGCGTGGTGTCGATCGAGCTGCAATTGCCCTTCGAGTTCGATTGGCGGGAATTGATGCGCCTTTCGAGCCGGTCGATCGCCGCGCCGGAGATCGAAAAGCAGGCGGCCGATTGCGTCCGGCGCAGCTTGGCGCGCGCCCGTCCGGCCTTGGTTAAACCGTACACCGACTGGCTGACGGAAGATTACTACATCATCCAGCTCCGCCCGATAATTAAGGGCGACGGCAGCCCCATGACGGGCGACGAATTGATCGCGGAGCGGGGCGACGAGATTGCGCAAGTTGTGCGCGGCGAAGAGATGCGCCTGGCCGACGACGAGCGCATGGAAATTCTGCAATCGCGCCGCTCGTATTATCCGGACGACCTGGTGGTGATCGGCTGGACGGCGGCGCTGGTCTATGACACGCCGGAAGACGCGCTGCCGGTAATGCAACTGCTGGAGTACGCCAATTCGCAGTTGATCGAGTTCCGCTATTACGACGATATGCTGACGCGCCTGCTGGCGGACGTTTACCGGTCGCTGGACAAGGGCACTGGCGTGCTGGCGCGCTGGCGTCTGGCGCGGGAGGCTGGGCGCCTGAACACCATCCGGCTGGATGTGCGCGAGCTGACCGAACGCATGGACAACTCGATCAAGTTCCTCAGCGATATGTACTCCGCGCGCGTCTACCGCCTGGCCGCGGGTAAGGTAGGCGTGACGGATTACCGCCGGCTGGTGGACGAAAAGCTGCACACGGCCGGCGATCTGTACCAGTTCATGGTGGACCAGTTCCAGCAGGGGCGCGCTTTCGTGCTGGAACTGATGGTGGTGGTGATCCTGGTAATTGAGCTGGTGTTCTTGTTCGAGGGGAAGATGTAAGGACTCCGGAAACTCGCCAGACGCTTAGAGATCCGGATTCCAAATATCCGCCATCTCCAGCACAAAACCTTCGACGGGAGGTTCGCCCTCGACGCGATCCGGATCGACCAGCCGCTCCGTTGTTTGACCCGGGCGGTAGATGTAGACTGAGCGCGAGTCCGGGTCGATCAACCAGCCTAGCTTGGCGCCATTGTCCATCCATTCCCGCATCTTAGCCTGCACCTGCCGCAGCCGGTCCGAAGGTGAACGCAGTTCTACAACGAAGTCCGGACACAGCCGCAGGAATTTCTTCTTTTGCTCCGGCGTCAGGTTGGCAAGCCGCGATCGCAGAACCCAAGAAGCGTCCGGAGAGCGCGCCGCTCCGCTGGGGAGAATGTACTCCGTACTGGAATCGACGGCCCGGCCGCGGCCGTTGCGCTTGGCCCAAGGGCGCAATTGCATTGTCAAATCAGCGTTCTGGTCGCCGGTTTCGAATCCGGTAGGCGGCATAATCTCGATTTCTCCTTCCGCCGTGCGTTCGATCCGCAGGTCCGGGTTCACCGCGCAGAAGGCAAAATACTCGTCGTCGCTCATCGGCCGCGCCGGTAGGAAGCGGATCGGCGAATCCGTTTCGATGTCGTTGAGCACCATTTGCATTGCTTCCATGATATACGATTGTCTTAGCCGGGAGGCATTATGGAACGCAGAACCTTCTTACTGGGCGCGGGTCTGGTTTCGATGGGCGCGCGGGCGGCAAACGATACGGTCGGCATCGGAGTGATCGGTCTGGGCGGACGCGGACGCGATCACCTCAAGTACTACAGCAAGCTGCCCGATGCGCGTGTGGTGGCCATCTGCGACGTGAATCAGGCGCAGACCGAGCGCGCCTCGCAAATCGTCGAGAAGCTGCAAGGCAGCCCACCGCACGTTCACCAGGACCTGCGCCAGCTCTTCGAAGACAAAGACGTGGACGCGGTGTCCATCGCCACCCCCAATCACTGGCACGCGCTGGCCACCATTTGGGGCTGCCAGGCCGGCAAAGACGTTTATTGCGAGAAGCCCGCCTGCTACAACCTCTTCGAAGGCCGTGCAATGGAAGAGGCCGTGCGCAAATACAAACGCATGGTGCAGATCGGGATGCAAGGCCGCACCATCGCGCACAAGCAGCGCGCCATGGATCTGCTGCATGGCGGCGCCATCGGGCAGGTCTATATGGCCCGCGGCATCTGCTTCAAGCGCCGGCCATCCATCGGCCACACGCCCGCTGAGCCGGTCCCGCCGGGGCTGGATTGGGACCTTTTCCTGGGCCCCGCGCCGATGCGCGAGTACACCAAGAATCGCTATCAATACAACTGGCACTGGTTCTGGGACACCGGCAACGGCGACATCGGCAACCAGGGCATCCATGAAATGGATCTGGCGCGGCGGGGCCTGGAGCGGGATCTGCCCAAGGGCGTGGTTTCGACCGGCGGGAAGTACGTTTATGAGGACGACCAAGAAACGCCCAACACGCAGATCGCCACGTTCGACTACGGCGATGCCGAATTAGTCTTCGAAGTGCGCGGGCTGAATACCGGCGGGGAGCCTGGCATCCCGGCGTCCGGCCCGAATTTCATCGGGGTCACGTTCTTCGGCAGCAAGGGCTTCATGGCGGTCGATGAACACGCCTTCCAGATTTTTCTGGGCGACAAGCGCGAGCCGGGCGAGTCGATGAAGCACGCGGAGTCCGAGATCGACGACACTATCCCGCACATGGCGAACTTCCTCAAAGCGGTGAAAAGCCGGGACCCCGCGGATCTGGCGGCCGATGTGTCGGTAGGTGTAACATCCGCCGCCCTGGTGCACATGGCGAACATCAGCTATCGGGTGGGGCGCAAACTGACTTACGACTCAGCGTCCGGCAGCTTCGACGGCGACGCCGAGGCCAACGCCATGTCTTCGCGGCCCGTGTACCGCAGCCCGTATGCCGTGGTGTAGGCGGAACCGGCTGCGCCACCTGCTAAGAGCGGGTCCTGGAGGACCCGCGCAGACCCGGAGGTCCGCCCCACCATTAGTGTGTTATGGTGCCGCGACGCGCTTCCGGCTGACCCAGTAACCCGAACGCCGCCACTCCGTTCGGCGTTCCGACATACACTTTGCCGTTGGCGATGGTCGGCACCATGAACTTGTTGCCTGCGCCGAACTGATCGCGTCCGCCCGCCGCCTGGCCGGTGTTGTATAGCTCCTGCGCCAGATTAGCGGCCGCGTATGCGTGCAGTACGGCGGGCGAGTCGTTCTGCACCGCCCAGAGGATTCCGTTTGTCGTGCCATTCGCCGAGATACTCGGCGTGGCTCCAGGATACGGAAACGTAGTGCCGGTCGCCGAAGCCGGAGTCGACGTGAGCACCGCCTGGTTGAACTGAAACGCCCGTATTGGCCCGCCCACCGCGCCAAAATACACACGACCGTGAAAATAAGCCGGCATCGACCAGATACCGCCGGGCAGCACGCCGTCCAACTCCTGATAAATAGCGCTGTCGTTTTGCGGACTGAACTTACCCATGTTGGCGCGGTTTACCAAGTAGATGTTACCGTCCTTACCCGCTCCGATGGCCAGTTGCTGCACTTGGCCGTTGGCGTCGGTCAAATTCGGCAACACCATCGCGCCGCCCGAGCCTAAGTCATCATCCGCATTGGATTCGCTAGTCGTATTGTACATCGTAAAATAATCCGCGACGGTCAGTTGGCCGCCTGCGGTCGAAAGCTTGATAAAGGCATTGCCGTAGTCACCCTGGCTGGGAAAGCCCTGCGCGTTCAGAGTCGTGTCGAATGTACCGTTGGCGTCCAAGAAATAGATGTACCCGCTGGAATCGGCGGCCAAACCGGCGCCGGCGCCCCAAATAGCTCCTTCGGAACCATTTGGCGTAACATCGATTACGCTAGATTGCGTGAGAGTCGTGGCGTTGTAACCCATGATCCAGCCGGTGTAGGGAGCATCGTCGCAATGCGACGCCCATGCCAAGTACACCACCCCGTCCATCAGCAGCAGTCCGGATCGTTCCTTATACTGCTTGGGATCGAAATTAACGTAACCGCCGCTGCTATCCTCGCCGGTTCCAGGGTACGTGCCGGCGATAGCCACAGCGGCGCCAATCGCCTTGCCGGTGGCGAGGTTCGCTTCGTGCAACCGTTGATAATAATTCCCAGACGAATCCTTGCTCATGGCCACGGCAAAAATGGCGCCTACCGTGGTGCCGGACTTGAGCGTGATGACCGGCGTGGAGGTGATGCCGATTTGGGGAGTCACCTGCGAACAACCGCGGTCGTCGGAAGCCGTCTCGCCGGCGGCCAGTAGCGACACCTTCCAGAGTTGCGCGCCGGTATCCGCATCCAGCGCGTACAGGCTGTCGTTCTCGGTGGCCGCGATCAGCACGTTATGCGTTCCCTGGCTCGGGATAGCGACCCCGGCCACGTAGAGCGGTTGTGCGTCAACTACACCGTCCAATGTCACCTGGTAGAGCTTGCCGAATGTGGCCGAATTCACATTGGCCGTAGTCAGCGTGGTTTCCGCCAGGTTCTGCCCCGTGCGGTAGGCGTCGTTATGAGATGTCAGCACGTGCTGCGCTGCCAAGGGCAGGAGCGAAGCTCCAAGTAGAGATAGCCGAAGCAAACCCGATAGTAAGCGCATGTGACCCTCTCTTATAGTCTGCTACAGCATGGGTTACTATAGCCAGCGCCTTATCGGCATCGTTGTGCGGATTCATACGCGTAGTTTGTACCGCTGCACCTTTCCGGTTGCCGTTTTGGGTAACTCATCCAAAAACTCGATACGCCGCGGGCGCTTGTAGCCGGTCAGCCGCTGGTGCAAGAACCGGTGCAATTCCCCAGCCAGCTCTTCACCGGCGCCCTCGGGCCGCTTCAGCGTCACGAATGCGCAGGGCATCGGCAAACCGTCTGCGCCCGGCCTTGCCACCACGGCAGCTTCCAGCACCGCGGGGTGCGCGATGAGCGCGCTCTCCACTTCGATGGGCGAAACCCACTCGCCCGACACGCGAAACATATCGTCGGAACGGCCCGCGTACCAGTAATATCCATCCGCATCCACGCGATACTTGTCGCCGCTGAAGAACCATCCATCGCGCATGCGTTGTGCGGTGAGTTGCGGCCGATTCCAATAGTGCGTCGCATTGCTGCGGCCGCGCACCCATAAGTCGCCCGTTTCGCCGGCCGGCAACTCGCGGCCGCTTTCGTCCGCGATGCGCACCTCGTAGCCCGGCACCGGCACGCCTGAGCTGCCCGGGCGCACGTCTCCCGGCCGGTTGGAAATATAGATGTGCAGCACCTCGGTGGAACCGATGCCGTCCAGCACTTCGAAGCCGAAGCGTTCGCGCCAGCGGCGGACGATTTCCGCCGGCAGCGGTTCGGCGGCCGAGACACCCAGCCGCACGCCGCTCAGATCGTAGGGACACACGGCATCGGTCTCGTGCAAGATGGCCGCCAAGTGCGTGGGCACCGCGAAGAACAGTGTCGGCCGGCATTCTTGCGCGCAAGCCAGTAGGGCATGCGCCTGCGGCTTACCGGGATACAGCACGGTGGTGGCGCCCACATAGAAAGGGAACATCAGGCCGTTGCCCAGCCCGAAAGCGTGGAACAGCTTCGCCGAAGAAAAAGTAACATCGCCGGAGCGCATGTCGAGCACGCCACGGGCGTAGCCTTCGCAGCAGGCCAGCCAGTCTTGTTGCCTGTGGACGGCGGCCTTCGGCGGTCCGGTGCTGCCGGAAGTCCACAGCCAGAACGCGGGATCGTCCGGCGAGGTCGGTACACAGTCCAGCTCCTGTGGGGCAGGCGTTTCCGCCTGCCATCCCAGCTCTGCTATGACGATCTTCGCCTGGCTCTCCGCCGCCAGATACGCGTAATCCGCCGGCCGTAGAGCGGTGCTGGTGGGCACGGCGACTGCGCCGATCTTGATTGCGCCAAAAAACGCGGCCACGAACTCCGGGGAGTCGGGCAGAACGATGAGCACGCGGTCGCCCGGCTCCACGCCCGCTCGCCGCAGTCCGTTTCCGGCCTGGTTGACCAGGGCTTGGATCTGCGCGTAAGTGTAGCGGACGCCTTCGGAGACGATGGCGGTCCGGCTGCCGCGGCCCTCCGCGATGTGCCGGTCCACGAAGTACGAGGTAAGGTTGAACGCGCTAAACTGCTCCACCTCCCCTGAGATTCGCACAGCCCCCACCCACGGGGGTAGGCGGCACGCTAAAAAGGTCAAAAGTGTCGCATTTTGTCGCATTTTGTCGCCTGGGCGGCGGTCGCCTCCACGGGGGATTGGCTTTCGTTTTGACGGTTTGTTGAAAACAAAGGACCAGATTGGGTTCGTTTCGTTTTTTTGGTTTTGGCTTCGTCCCGGCTGGGCCGGGGGTTTTCGGGAGATGCGACGCGGGCCGTTTTTTCGATTTTGTGTAGCATTGTGTCGGATCAGGCGGGGGGGGTGGACTGCGCCCTTTTTTGAGACAGCCTCGAGATGCAACACCTACCGTTTGCTGAAACTTTCTTTACCCTTGCGCCCACCCGGGCTAACGCGCTTACGTCTTCACCTAGCTTCATCCGCTCCACCGCCTGCTGCTTCAGGCCGATCGGATGGCGCCGGTAACCCCGTAGCTCGTAACCCGCGTCTTTGCGCTTTTCCCGTTTCGCTCTTGACACCTTCCTTCTCCTTTCGATGAAAAGTGTCGCATCTCGGCCTGTCTCATTTTAGGGGCGCAGTCCACGGCCCGCCTTCACGGGGAATTGGCTTTCGTCTTGACGGTTTGTTGAAAACAAAGGATCAGATTGGGTTCGTTTCGTTTTTTGGTGTCGGCTTCGTCCCGGCTGGTCCGGGGGTTTCCGGGAGATACGACG
>Ga0302325_10017532_pt1 | contig 15135 bp, 10 predicted proteins | sample Palsa_T0_2_FD_201948 | JGI IMG/M metagenome (GOLD analysis project Ga0302325, IMG submission 201948) | Peat permafrost microbial communities from Stordalen Mire near Abisko, Sweden - Palsa_T0_2 | ecosystem: Environmental > Terrestrial > Soil > Palsa > Peat permafrost | place: Sweden: Abisko... | reverse complement strand
CAGCCCGCCCAGACATTCAATGCCGCGTCTGATGCCCCGACGCCTCCCAGCGCCCCGCCAGCAGATCCACAAAGGCCATCCACGCCCCCACCGGCCTTTCCAGCTTCCGGAATAGCGCCACGTAATCGGGCTTCTTCAGGCCGATGCCGGCGAAGGCCAGCGAGTAAACTCCATCCGTCTGGAAATCGACAATCTGCTCTTTCTGCCATTTGCGCGGATCCGTCAGGTACGGTCCCAGATAATCGATCACCGTACTTAGGCTAGCGCCGCTTTTAGTTTGCAGGCTCCACAGATCCACTCCCTGCATCTGCGCGATCCGGCACAAATTCGCATATGCCTCCAGGTTGAACGCCGAGTAGGAAAGCGACCGCGTGCGCGCTTCCTCGCGCGGCGCGCTGCCGTCCCTGGTGATCTGCTTCGGGAAAATGTTGTCCTTATAGAACGCGAATGCCGCCTGCTGCGCCGCGGTGTCGCCCACATAATTCGCCACCGCCGCCAACTGGGCTATGTACCACGACGCGTGATTATTCCCGCTGTTCTTTTCGTCGTCGCCCGTCTTGCTGTGCGTCAGCCAGTGCAGATAATCTTCGAACCACTTGTGTACCGCCGCCTGGTCTTTCGGGTCCCAGGATCCCGTGGCCGCCAGAAACTCCATCCCCTGGATCGCCCGGATGAAAACCCGCCCGTCGATAATTCCCTCAGGGCGTCCGCTGTCGCTGCCCGGCGTCGCCTGCGCATACTCCAGGCTTGGGTTCATGCGCGTCTTTGGGTTCACAAACCACGTGTTGATCACGCGCGCCGCCCGTTGTGCGTATGCCGCATTGTCCAGCAGAAACGCCGCCGATCCCAGCGCGAACACGGCGTCGCTCATCGCGTTGAGAGCGTTCTTATTAGCCTGGAAACGGTCCGGATTGGCGTGGCCATCGCGCCGTATATAAGGACCGCCCGGATGCTCGGGATCGGGCCAGAAATACGTAGCCTCGCTGTAGTAGTCATGAGCGTCCAACTCAATATTCTTGGGCCGGTCGGCCGTAACTGTCCATGGCCCTTCCTTAAACCGCTTGTCGGCGGCCACGCGCAGACGGCGCACTGCGTCCTGCGTCCACGCCTCCTTTCGGAGGATGGCGCTATGGATCGGGTCCGCTTCGCTTTCCGAGATCAGCGTCATCGGCGTATCCGCGCTCGCGCGGATACACGAAGCCCCCAGTATCAGGAGCGCTACAATTCTCACTATTGAAGATTGTACGTCAACGGTAACGCCGGCGGTCTTGGCGCCGGTTCTTTTCCTCTTCACCGCGGAGCCGCAGAGAGGCGGAGGCGGCGCAGAGTCCGAGATTCCCCTGGTGCTCCGCGTTTTCCTCCGCCCCTCCGCTTCTCCGCGGTGAACGGCGCCATACAGCGGTGAACGGCGCCATACAATTGATAAGGACTCCATGCCAGAAGCCGTCATTATCGATTGTCTCCGCACCGCCGTCGGCAAGGCCCCGCGCGGCGCCCTGCGCAACGCCCGGCCCGACGATCTCGCCGCCACCGTTATCCGCGCCCTGCTTGCGCGCTACCCCCAAGCCACCGAAGGCGCCGGCGTCGACGACGTCATCATCGGCTGCGCCATGCCCGAAGGCGAAGCCGGCAACAATATGGCGCGCCAGGCCTTGTTGCGCGCCGGCTTGCCCGAATCCGTTCCCGGCATGACCATCAACCGCTTCTGCAGTTCCGGCCTACAAGCCATCGCCCTCGCGGCCGACCGCATACGTAGCGGCGGCGCCGATATCCTCATCGCCGGCGGGGCCGAATCCATGAGCAAGACCCCGTTCGGCGGTCTCAAACCCGCCCCTAATCCCTGGTTTGTCGACCATTGGCCTGAAGTCTACATGAGCATGGGACTCACCGCCGAGCGCGTACAGAGCAAATACGCCGTCTCCCGCGAAGACGCCGACGCGTTCGCCCTGCGCAGCCATCAAAATGCCATCGCCGCGCAGCAGCAAGGCAAGTTCGACCAGGAAATCGTACCCGTCGAAGTCGAAACCGCCACTCCCGCCGGATCCCAAAAGACCGTCTTCCAGCGCGATGAAGGCCCGCGCGCCGATAGCACCCTCGATGCCCTGGCGAAACTGAAACCTGTGTTCCGCGTCAATGGAACCGTCACCGCCGGCAACTCCTCCCAGACCAGCGATGGCGCCGCCGCCGCTCTGGTGATGTCCGATTCCAAAGCGCGCGAGCTGGGCTTGAAACCCAAGGCCCGTTTCGTCAGTTACGCCACCGCCGGCGTGGCCCCTGAGATCATGGGCATCGGCCCCGTCAAAGCGATCCCCAAAGCGCTCGCCATGGCCGGCCTGACCCTCGCCGATATCGGCGTCATCGAGTTGAACGAGGCCTTCGCCGTGCAGGCGCTGGCCGTCATCCGCGAAGCCGGCCTCGATATCGATCGCGTCAATGTCAACGGCGGCGCCGTCGCGCTGGGTCATCCCCTGGGATGCACCGGCGCCAAGCTCACCGCCACCATCTTGCGCGAAATGGAGCGCCGCCACTCCCGCTACGGCATGGTCACCATGTGCGTCGGCGGCGGCCAAGGCGCCGCCGGAATCTTCGAAATGTACCAAAGGCCTCCCGCCCCGTCCCCGGAGTCCGCCAATGCCTAATCTCCCCATCAAAGGCGGCTCCTTCCTAATCGAAGAGCGCTCCCCCGCCGACGCCTTCACCCCCGAAGATCTCAGCCCGGAGCATCTCGCCATTGCCCGCACCGCCGACGAGTTCTGGGCCAAGGAAGTCGTCCCCGAGCTCGAAGCCATCCAGCATCAGGAACCCGGCGTCGCCGTGCGCGTGCTCCGCAAATCGGCCGAGCTGGGTCTCACGGCCATCGCCATCCCCGAAGCCTACGGCGGACTCGAACTCGATCTCGCCTCCGTCATGATCGCCGCCGAACACCTGGCGCGCGACGGCTCCTACGCCGCCTGGCACGGCGCCCATACCGGCATCGGCACGCTGCCCCTGGTCTTCTTCGGGACCGAGGAGCAGAAGCGCAAATACCTGCCCAAACTCGCCACCGTCGAGATGGTGGCCTCCTACGCGCTCACCGAACCGCAAGCCGGCTCCGACGCCCTGGCCGCGCGCACCCGCGCCGACCTGAGCGCGGACGGAACCCACTACGTCCTCAACGGCCAGAAGATGTGGATCACCAACGGCGGCGCGGCGGATCTCTTCACCGTCTTCGCCAAAATCGGCGGCGAGCAGTTCACGGCGTTTCTCGTAGAGCGCGCTTTCGGCGGCGTTACCAGCGGCGCCGAAGAGAAGAAGATGGGCATCAAGGGCAGCTCCACCACCGCCGTCTACTTCGACAACGTGCGCGTGCCCGTCGAAAATGTCCTCGGCGAAATCGGCCGCGGCCACATCATCGCCTTCAATATTCTCAATATCGGACGCCTCAAGCTAGGCCCATTCGCCTGCGGCGGCGCCAAAAACGTGCTCGCCGTATCGCTCAAATACGCCAAAGAGCGCAAGGCGTTCGGCTCGGCTATCGGCGATTTCGGCGCGATTCAACACAAGCTCGCCGAGATGGCCATCCGCACCTTCGCCGCCGAATCCATGGTGTGGCGCACGGTGGGTTTGATCGCGCCCGAGGAGTCGCTCAAGACCATCGAAGAGTTCGCCGTCGAGTGCTCTATCGTCAAGGTCTACGCCTCCGAGGTGCTCGATTACGTGGTGGACGAAGGCGTGCAGATCTTCGGCGGCTACGGCTACCACCAGGACTATGCCGTCGAGCGCGCCTACTGCGATTCGCGCATCAACAAGATCTTCGAAGGCACCAACGAGATCAACCGCCTGCTCATCTCCGGCATGCTCCTCAAGCGCGCCGCGCGCGGCCAACTGCCCCTGATGCAAGCCGTGCAAAAACTGTCCGGTGAATTGATGGGACAGGCCCCAGGCCTGCCAGACGATGCCGAAGCCATCCTGGTAGCCAACGCCAAGAAAATCGGCCTCCTGACAATGGGCGTAGCCTACCAGAAATTCGCCCTGGATCTCGAAAAGCAGCAAGAAGTTCTCATGTCCATCTCCGACATCGTGATGGAGATCTTCGCCATGGAATCCGTGCTGCTGCGCACCCGCAAGAACGGCGCCGGCGCCGAAATGGCCGCCGTCTTCCTCCGCGACGCGATGCCGCGCGTGGAATCGAGCGCCCGCACCGTACTAGCCGCCTGCTCGGAAGGCGATTCCCTGCGGACCAACATGGCCGTGCTGCGCAAATTCGCCAAGTACGAACCAGTCAATGCGATTGAGCTGCGCCACAAGATCGCGCACCGCCTGCTAGCCGCCGAACGCTATTTGGTTTAGCTCAGCCTGGCGCCTCCGTCTGCCTCTAGCCGAAGGCTAATTCCCGGAGATAGGCTTTAAGCACCTGACGGGGCGGCGGCGATGGACACTCCCTCCTCGCGCTTGCTCCGGAACACAAAGTCGGAAATAAAGGCCAAGAAATAACAAGCCATCGCTATTAGATAGAGCCACCGAAAGCCGAAATACATCGAGTTGTATTCCAATAGCCCGCCGCAGATCGCCCCTAGCAGGTTCATAGCCATCATCGATGAAATTTGCGCCTTGGCCGAAAGCAACGTCGAAAAAACGATCCCCGAAAACAGCAGAGGGCACGTGAGCACAATGGCAGTCTCCAAACGGCCGATCGGAGTTGAACTGAATCCACCCGAACGGGAGACGAGCCAGCCGATCGCCAAGGCTGACCACAAACACAAGTAGGGAACGAATGGGCGCCGGATGTTCAACCACGCGACTGCGCAATTTCCGAGAAACGCCATGATCAGGATACCCGCGATCACCACGCCAATCACCTGCCAGGTATTGCCGAATGTGAGGCCCATCTCGGTAATCCCCTTGGTTTCGACCAGCATAAAGCCGGCGCCCAAGAAGAAGAAAGATAAGTGACTGAAGCGCGGCGCTTCACCCAGAAAATTCGCCCCAAGCAGCAAGGAAAGCACAAGAATTTGAACGATCATCACCAGATACGATACCGGGTAGACCCGAAGCGGCATGTAAAAGAACGGCCAGTCGTCCGTGGACACGTTCGCCTTCAGGGACGGATCGGCGTAAAACGCGGTGCGGTTCGTGAAACCCGAGTCCGCTGCCAATTGGGGTGAAAGCGTCCAGTTTGTATCGTTGGATTCCAGAAATATCACCGAGGCGTCATAATCCGCAAAGACACAGACGGGCGGGCGCCCATCGAAGGCTTGTTGAAGCATCAGATATATCTTTCGTCCCAGAGAATCCGACATAACGGCGAACGATAACGAAATGACGCCAGCTGGGTTCAGTCGTTCGCGGGCTTCCCGAAGTCCCTCCACGGTGTAGACGAATGAGTCTAGCCGCACACTCGATCCATGGCTCAACAGCGTGTGGGAGTCGAGCAGGCCATAGACGATCAGATCGTATTTCCGATCGGTACTCCGGAGAAAGGAGCGCGCATCGTTGTTGATGGCTTGCACGCGAGAGTTGGCGTATGGCTTTTCGGGGTGATCCATCTTGCCGGCCAGCAGAATCGCGGGATCGATTTCAATCGCATCGACTTTTCCCGATCCGGCGCGCAACGCCGCGGCAACATCGTTACCGGTTCCGGAGCCCACAACTGCAACCTGGTTCAAGGGCGCGCGGACTTTATATGGGAAGTCGTAATAGTCGCGGGTGCGGCGCAAGCGCGCTGAAAGGCTGGGCGAGGAGAAATCGTAAATGCGCTGATAATAGTGGCCGGAGGCGCGAATCAAAGTCAAGCCGGTCTCGTCGCTGGAACCGATTTCCAAAAGCTGGTACGGAGAATAGACCCGGTTCCACAAGGTATCAATGGGCCACCAGGCCAACGTGATGGTGGCGACCAGCGTAAATACGACGCCAGTGATCAGAGAGTAAGGTTTTCTCACTTGGAACAGCAGAATTCCGAGGAAGCACAGCGCAAACCAGACCAATGGGGGCGTCCACAGAAGACTGGCCAACAACATAAGCAGCACCCCGATCAAGCTACCCAGCAGGTTCAAGCCGTAGGCCCGGAGTTTCGTGCGGCGCTCCATGAGCCGCCCGCAAACCTGGCCCACGGGCACAAACGTCAGCGCCGTAATCAAGAAGACGACGGTGAGCAGCACATACAAGACAGCCGTGTGGGCTACGTCCACCAAACCGAATCCCATGGTGAGCTGTTCGCTGAATGGGATGACGTGGAACACGTCGGGAGCGAGCCGCGTCATCATCATGAACACGAACTGCCAAGCCAACAGAGGAATCGTCAGCAACAGGGAAATTCGGGTTCTGGTGGCCAGCGCATAGCCCAAGCCAAGGCCCGCAAAGCACGCCAGCAGGCTGAAGTTCTTATAGAAAGCCAGGAATTCCAAAACCGAGGACTGCCAGCGGATTAAAGCCAACTCCAGGAATAGGCTCAGCGCTGCGGAGAACACGATGGCAACGTCCACATATTTCGGATCCGAGGTGTCCAGAAATCGCGCCTGCTCGCGAGCATCCGCATCCAGGAAATTCTCCAACTTTTTTAAGAGCCAGTTCAGAGCGCCCGTAGCCAGTACGGCGATCCCCATCAGCAGTGCAATTTCGAGCAGAAATCCCAGCGACCACATTCCCCCGCGCTCTGCCCGCCCGGCCACCGAGAGCGTTTCGCCAACGAACCGAAAGCGGGCGGCTAAAGGTAATGCGATCAGTATGAGAAAGCTTCCGAATGCCACCAGCGTTATGGCCCGGCGCAAAGAGCCAATCATTCCCGGTGGATCGCCCGTTCCGGCGCTCGGCGATTCGCGAGAAACGATTGTGTCCATTTGGGGCTCCGTGGTAACGGCCGGCAGCGCGGGCGGCCTCTGGGGCGAGGATTTTAATATATCACGGCCTCTGCGCTTGCGAGATCCCACGGGAGCCGCCTGGGGATTGTGGATTTGTGGGTGCGCGGCACGCAGGGGATATTGGGGGCCGAACGGGCGATCGAAGCCGGCGGAGGGAATATTTCCGCGCACGAGCACGCCCATGCCCTAGCTCCCCACCCATCTATTATGAGCACGCTCATTTTCCCCTTGACCCCGCCCCTTCCCCAAGCTATTATGAGCATGTTCACTTTACTCAGGCCTCCGGATGAGAATCACACCCCAAGCCAAAATCGCCACCCGCGAGCGAATCCTCACGTCCGCCGCAAAACTATTCGCCGCCAACGGCTGGGACGGAACCACCACCCGCGACATCGCCATCGCCGCCCAAGTCGCCACCGGAACCCTCTTCAACTATTTCCAATCCAAAGAAGCCATCTTGGCCGCCCTCGTTACCGAAGCTCTCGCCAAGGCAAAGTACGACGTGGAGCAAGGCTGCCGGCAATCCCTCGAAGAAGACCTCTTCGCATTTATGTATTCAGGATTGAAGTCGCTCCGCAAGTTCAGAACCGTGCTTGCCTCGGCGGCCGAGACCATCTTCAGCCCCATCGCGCGGTCCTCGGCCCACGCTTGGGCCGGCGATTCGATTCGCGCCCATCACCTCGAACAGGTAGAGCGCATCCTCGCGGCGCATGGCATTTCCCGCCCCATGCCGGCCATCACGTTGCAACTCTACTGGACTCTCTACTTGGGCATCTTTGCTTACTGGGCAGCCGACAACTCGCCCCGCCAGGAAGACACGCTGGCTCTCCTCGATCATTCCCTGAAGCTTTTCATCGGCTCCCTAGCTGGGCCGGAAGGAGTAAAAAATCATGCACGTGAATCTGAATGAACTGATCGCAGCGCTTCCCGAAGATGCGGACCCGGAAACCGGTCCGGGCTCCCTAGCCGCCCAAGAGCAATTGCGCGAATTGACCGCGGATCTGGCCCAGCGCCGCGTTCCGGTCAATTCGCTGCACAGGCTCTGGATCGTGGGCGAACTCTCGGCGCAGATCGCTTTGGCGTACTTTGCCCTGTGGGTGCGCCGGGGTTTTGCGAACGCCGAAACCCGTGAGCGTCAGCTCATGGAGACCAATCTGCGGCTCGCGCTGAAGATGTTCCATCGCCTCGCGTATATGCGCGGCGCGATCACCAAGGTTGGACAAGCGCTGGGCAGTTTTCCGGACATTGCCCCGGACCTGATTGCCGGGACGCTCGAACAGCTTCACTTCGACGCGCCGCCGATGCATTTTTCGCTCATCCGGGAGATGTTCCGGAATGAGCTGGGGAAGAATCCCGAGGACCTGTTTCAGAGCTTCGATAAGCAAGCCTTCGCTGCGGCCTCCTTCGGACAGGTGCATCGCGCCCGGTTGAAAACGGGAGAGGATGTGGCTGTCAAGATCCAATATCCGGGCGTCGCCCGCACCATCGACGCCGACTTCCGCAACCTGGGCGCCCTGCTATTCCCATTGCGGCTCGGGAAGGACTGGGAATCGATACAGGCGGCCTTCGAGGAAATTCACCGCATGCTGAAGCAGGAAGTCGATTATGAGCGTGAAGCCGAATCGCTCCGGGAAATCGGAGCCTTGTTCCAACCGTCGGATGGCATTGTCGTCCCGAATGTCTATCCGGACTACTCCACCCCACGGGTCCTTACCATGGACTTCATCCCCGGCGCGCACCTTCCGCATTTTCTCGAGACCCATCCCTCCCAGCAGTTGCGCGACCAGTTTGGCACGAAGATGTTATTGGCATGGACGAGAATCTATGCCGCCCATATGAACTATGCCGACCCCAGCGCCGGGAACTACGTTTTCATGGAAGATGGGCGCCTGGGCCTGCTCGACTTTGGCTGCGTCCAGCGCTATAGCCCGGAAGAATGCGACCTGGTGCGACTCAGTCTCCGCCTGTTGGATAGCATGGAGACATTTCCGGAGTTCCTCGTGCGCGCGACGGGTGCGTCCAGCCGCGACTTGGCGGATCCGGAATACATCCGGCTGATGACGGACGCAACCCAGTGGGTACTCGAGCCGGTAACCTGGGAGGGCCCGTTCGACTTCGGAGACGATGCCCACCTGAAGCGTGGCATCGAGCGATTCTCCGCCCTGCTCCGCAAGCGCTACACCCGCAGCCACCCCATGTATGTGTACTACCACCGCAGCGTGTTCGCCCTGCGGGCCGTGCTGTACCGGTTGCGTGCCCGCGTCGATGCGCGCGCCGTCTTCCAGCAACTCACACCTTAACTCGGAAGTGTGGCGCGCTCATGCCTTGGCGCCTGTATTACGAGGACTTGATTTCCTCGCAGATTCCCATTTCCGGATACTCCATCCCGCCCCCGCAAGTCGCGATTGACTCCGGCCCCGTTTAATGGTACAAAACGTACCATGACAACTCGTTCTGCAACCGGCGCCAACGTGCGATCTCCGCTCACCGAGCTCGAAAGCCAGGTGATGCGGGCCGTCTGGGACGCAGGACCGTGCACCGTCGAAGCGGTCCATCACACGGTCTCCCGAAGCCGCAATCTGAAGGAAGCCACCATTCGCACGCTATTGCGCCGCCTGGAGCAGAAGGGTTATCTCACCCATAAAGAGGAAGGGCGGGCGTATGTCTATGCCGCGGTGGAACCGGCGCGCAGTCTGGCGGCGCGCGCCGTGCGCCAGATCATCGACCGGTTCTGCCAGGGCTCGGTGGAGGAGCTGGTCAGCGGCATGGTAGAGGCCAAGGTGCTGAGCAAGCGCGAATTGGATGGGTTGGAAGCGTTTGTGAAAAGCCGCAAGCAGGCTAAGTAATGCGCAGCCTGGGGGCCGCGCGGTTGGAGGTAAACGAGTGGAACATTTGCTATTCGAATTTGCGCTAAGAGCGTTGCTGATCGCGGCGGGTACGGCGGTGTTGCGCATCTGCCGCGTGAAGATGGCCGCGCCGCGGCATTCGGCTTGGGCGGGCGTGGTGATATTGATGCTGCTTCTGCCGGCGTGGACGGCGTGGGGGCCGAAGGCTTCCTGGCGCGTACTGCCGCCAGTGCCCAGGCCGGCGGCGAGCCGGGCCGCGGTCCCGGCACAAGCCTTCCCAGAGTTCGCGGCGCCGAGCTTGGAAGCCATCGCGCCGCCGGCCCAGCCCCGCGCATGGAATTGGCCGATCTGCGCCGCGGTCATTTACCTCCTCGGCGTTTGCGTGCTGCTGGCGCGCTTGGCTTTAGGAACCGTGCGCGCGCACCTGCTGGTCCGCCGGGCGGCGAATCGCGGCTGCAGGCTAACCAGTGTCTCGTGCGCGGCGCCCGTCACTGTGGGTTGGTTCACGCCGACGGTGATTTTGCCGGAATGCTGGCACCGATGGCCCCAGGCGCAACTGGACGCGGTGTTGGCGCATGAGGGCGAGCATGCGCGGCGGCGCGATCCCCTGGTGCAGTGGCTGGCGCTGCTGAATCGCGCCATCTTTTGGTTCCATCCGCTGGCCTGGTGGCTCGAGCGCCGGCTCTCCGCGCTGGCCGAAGAGGCCTGCGATGCGGCGGTGCTGGCGCGCGGCTGCGATCCCTTCGAGTACTCGGAGTATCTGCTCGAAATGGCGCGGTCGGTGCTGCGGACCGGCGCGCGCGTGAACGTGATAGGGATGGCGATGCCGGGAAGTTCTTTGCCGCGGCGCATCCGGCGAATTCTGGAGCAGCGCCCCGCGCCGCGGATTTCGCGGGTGCGGGTGTTGTGCATGGCAGCAGCTTGCGCGCTGACGTCGGCGATATTCACGGCGGGCGCGGTGGATCGCCAACTGCCCGCCCCGCAGGTTCTACCGCCAACACTCGCCGCGCCGGAACCTCCCGCGGTAGCGCCGTTCCAGCCCCATCCGGCGCCGCCTGCGCGGCAAAAGTTGTTGGCTCAGGTTCAAGCGGCGCCCGCGGCAACGCCGCCAGAGGACAAGTATAAGGATCACCGGCTGTTGGTCCTATATTTCGATCTGACGGCGATGCCGGCGATTGATCGCCCACCCTCTTTTGCCGCCGCGCAGGAGTTTGTCCGGACGAAGATGCAGTCTAACGATCTACTGGCAATCCTGACCGCCAATGCCGAAGTGAAGGTCATCCAGGATTTTACCGCCGACCACAATCAATTGCTCCGCACGCTCGACCAGTTGATGGCCGATTCGGGCACTCAGAGCGGCGCCGGCGTGGATGCCGATCGAGAACTGACCCAACTGCATACGGCGGTCAATATGCTAGCTCCCTTGCCAGGGAGGAAGGCCGTGATTTGCTTCGTGCGGCCCCCGGTCGCGCCTGATTCGGCTGAACTCCGGCCATTAATCGATGCCGCCATTCGCGCCAACGTGGCATTCCAAACGGTTGATTCGAGCGGTCTGATGGAGACTCAGCCGCCGCAAGTGGATGAGGCGCTGCGAAAGCTGCGGCAGCTCGCGCAACGCCAACAGCAATTAGCCGGCCAATTAAAGGACGGACAGCAGCCGACTGCCGAACAACGCTGGCAACAGGAAATGCTACGGCGCGAAGCCGAGCAACTCCGCCAGACATATGTAATCGGCGCCGGGGACGTGCTTCAGCTCTCGGTGATCGGGCAGCAAGGAATTTCGGGCTCGTATACAGTGCGTCCGGATGGCATAATTTCCGTGCCGCTAGCCGGCAATATCAAGGCAGCGGGACTGACCACATCACAATTGCAAGCCGTGATCGCAGATCGCCTGGAAGCCAACGGCATTCTCGACCATCCAACGGTCACCGTGGGCGTGGCCGAGATTCACCGATGATCGTTGCATTACTAAATGTGAAAATCTTTGCGAGCCGCGACGATTTTGCGCCGACGCAAGCTGGTCGCTGAAGCGATGTGGGGCAGGTTGTTAACCTGCGGCCGATTGGTAATCGGCCTGCCGCTAGCTCAGGCAATCCAGCTTACGATGTTGTTGCGGCTTTGCCACCGTATTACGGCATCACCGAAAGCACTACGTGGCTGGCCATCCGCGGCGAGCAGTACACCCTCTGTGTAGCCTGTATAAAATCACTCGCCTTGGCCGTATAGATGCTCGCCACGAACTTCTGCGGATTGCGGTCGATCACAGGAAACCAGGTAGATTGCACCTGCACCATGATGCGGTGCCCTTTGCGGAAGACGTGATCGTGGTCGCGCAGCGGAATCGTGAACTCGGTAGGCTTGCCCGCCGCCAGCGGAGCCGGGTGCTCATAGCTCTGGTTATAGCGCCCGCGCCGGACCTCCATGGCGATCGGCAGTTCGTATCCGTTCATCGACTTGGCGTATTCCCCCGGCGCCGGTCCCGCTTCCGGCCGCCAGGCGTCCTTCACGGCGTCGTCCGGAAACACGTCGATCAGTTTCACCACGAAGTCGCTATCGGTTCCGGAAGTGGACGCGAACAACTCCGCCGCCAATGGCCCGGTCACGGTGAGTTCGCTCTCGAGCGGCGCGCTCACGAAACCGAGTACATCCGGGCGGTGATCCACAAAGCGCTGATCGGCCACCTCCCAGGTACGCCAGTCGCCCGCCGGATAGGTCGGCGAGATGGGCCTCTGCCGGTACGGCACGGGATTGGCCGGGTCGGAAACATACTGTGCGAATTCGGGTCCGGTGCCGCCCGGCGCGTCGAATGAGAGCGTCCCATCGGCATGCAGATATAGGTTCCGCGCCTTGGCCTGCTTCGGCGGCCAGGCATCGTACTGCCGCCACGCATTCGAGCCCGATTGAAATGTGCTCACCTTCCAGGGCAGCTTCCCGCCCTGGCCGTGAAGGTAGTAGCGGAAGAACGGCGCTTGAATATTTTCGCGGAACTCGCGCGCTGTCTCGTGTCCACCAAAAGAAATCTGCCCAATCGCGTCCCCTTTCGCACTCTGCCACTCTCCGTGATACCACGGCCCCGCCACCATGAAATTGTTCCCCTGAGGATCGCTCTCGCCGGCGTTGCGGAAAATCTTCCAGGGCCCCCATGGGTCCTCCTGGTCCCAAAATCCCGCCACGTTCAGATTCGGCACGGGACTCGAATGCAGCTGATCCACCCAAGCTTCACGCTTCCAAAAGGCGTCATAGTCCGGATGCTCCACCGTGTCGTTCCAGAATGGCAGTTTATTATGCAGAACACTCGCGTTGACATTCGCCACCGGCCCCAGCTTCAGGTACCACTCGTAGGTGTCATAGATATCGAAATGGAAGTGAGTGTTCTCGTTCTTGTCGGCTTGCTCCATCACCGAATATTCCAAGGCATAGCTCAGCCGCAGCGCGCCGTAGCGATGCATGTCGTCGTTCATCCACTGGTCAACGGGGGCAGCCTGCTCGGAGACCGCCTTCAACGCCGGATGCGGATGCAGCAGCGTAAGCCCGGCGGTGAGCCCGTCGTATGAAACTCCGTAGATGCCCACGCGGCCGTTGTTGTCCGGCACGTTCTTCACCAGCCAGTCGATGGTGTCATAGGCGTCGGTAGTCTCGTTCGTATCCTTGGGATCCGCCAGGTTGACTTGCGAGGAAAGCTTGAAGACGCCCTCCGACTTGAAGCGGCCGCGCAGGTTCTGTTGCACCAGAATATAGCCATCCGCCATCAGTTCCTTGAGCGGCGCCGAAATCGCGGCGGGCGCTGTTGCAGGCACTCCGTACGGCGTGCGTTTCAGCAGAATCGGCAGCGTCCCGTTCCGCGTCACCGGCGTCAGAATCACCGTCTGCAAATGGATTCCATCGCGCATCGGAACCATGACTTGCTGGTAGTGGAAGAGAGGCTTTTCAACCGCCGTCTGCGCGCCCGAAAGCAGCGCAGCCGCACACATTGCCGTAATCAGCTTTCTCATGGCAAGGAATTATATCAAGTTACACTGAGAGGACATGGAGAATCAGACCATCGGCCTGGTGGTACACGCCGTCGGCACTACCGGAGTGCTGCACCAGCTGACGGGCGTGATTGCGCAGCATCAGGGCGATATTACTTCCGTCGAGATCTTGGCCAACCGGCCCGAAGAGGCCCGCACCTATTTCGAAGTGATTCTGCCGGGCGCCGCCGCCGCGCTGATCGAGGGACTCCGCGCCCTTCCCATCGTGCGCGGCGTCGAAACCGTGAAGACTTTTCAAGCCATCTATGGGAAGCGCATCATCATCATGGGCGGCGGCGCGCAAGTGGGCCAGGTGGCCATCGGGGCCGTCTCCGAAGCCGACCGCCACAACATCCGCGGCGAACACATTTCGGTCGATACTATCCCGCTGGTGGGCGAGCAGAAGCTGGCCGATGCCGTCCGCGCCGTAGCCCGCTTGCCGCGCGCCAAAGCGCTGGTACTGGCCGGATCGCTGATGGGCGGCGACATCGAAACTGCCGTCCGTGAAGTCCGTCTGCAGGGCCTGCTGGTCGTCAGCCTGAACATGGCCGGCAGCGTCCCCGATGCGGCCGACCTGGTGGTGAGCGACCCCGTGCAAGCCGGCGTCATGGCCGTGATGGCAGTCGCCGAAACCGCCAAATTCACGTTGGAGCGCCTCAAGCGCCGCGTATTCTAAACGGGTGAGCATGCTTTTAGATTGCCCTCATGGCATAGGTGAGCATGCTCTTAGGCTGCCCTCGTAGCACAGGTGAGCATGCTTTTAGATTGCCCTCATGACATAGGTGAGCATGCTCTTAGGCTGCCCTCGTAGCACAGGTGAGCATGCTCTTAGGCTGCCCTCGTAGCACAGGTGAGCATGCTTTTAGATTGCCCTCGTAGCTCAGGTGAGTATGCTTTTAGATTGCCCTCATGGCGTAGGTGAGCATGCTCTTAGGCTGCCCTCGTAGCACAGGTGAGCATGCTTTTAGATTGCCCTCATGACATAGGTGAGCATGCTTTTAGGCTGCCCTCGTAGCACAGGTGGGGCATGCTTTAGCTTGCCCTCATGGCATAGGTGAGCATGCTTTTAGGTTGCCCTCGTAGCACAGGTGGGGCATGCTTTAGCTTGCCGCCGGTTCTGTCACTGTGCCTTCTTAGTGAGCTCCCTGTAAACCACTTCCGTAAAGCTGGCAAATGCCGGCCCCCGCCCGCCGCGGCCTTGCGCCGGCGGCGGATCGCCAACCGCAATCTTGATCTCATCGAGAGACTTGCCCTGCGCAACCAGCGCCTTGATCTTCACCCGCTTTGCCTCGGCGTCGGCCAGCCGTTTCTGAATCGCGGCCTTCGTCTGCAGGTCTCCGTGCCCAGGCACGAACTCATCCGCATTGAGAGCAGTCATCCCTTTCACGGTTGCGATCCAACCCGCCGACGAACCGTTCTTCTCCAGATGGATCAGCGGATCGG
>Ga0302325_10017531_pt1 | contig 15135 bp, 13 predicted proteins | sample Palsa_T0_2_FD_201948 | JGI IMG/M metagenome (GOLD analysis project Ga0302325, IMG submission 201948) | Peat permafrost microbial communities from Stordalen Mire near Abisko, Sweden - Palsa_T0_2 | ecosystem: Environmental > Terrestrial > Soil > Palsa > Peat permafrost | place: Sweden: Abisko... | reverse complement strand
CCTCGCTTTGCAGGATCGCGCCACCGTTTCCCACGGCACACAGCGCTTTGCCGTCGCCGCTCCCGTACACCGAGCGGAGATCTTCTGTGGTGCCGCTGGTCTGCGGCTGCCACTTCGCGCCGTCCGCGCTGTGCAGGATCGTGCCACCGTCTCCCACCGCCCACAGCATTTTGCCGTCGCCGCTCCCGTACACTGAGAAGAGAACGTTTGTCGTGCCGCTGGTCTGCGGCTGCCACGTCGCGCCGTCCACGCTGTGCAGGATCGTGCCACCGTCTCCCACGGCCCACAGGGTTTTGCCGTCGCCGGTCCCGTACACCGACTGGAGATCATTTGTGGTGCCGCTGGTCTGCGGCTGCCAGGTTTGTCCCCCGTCGCTCGTCGCTACGATTGTGCCCCCGGTGCCAACAGCCCAGCCACGTAGCGGCCCCGCGAAATAGACTTGCGATAGATCCGCCCCAATCGTCGGAAGCTTCGCGAACGCATTCCGTTCTTGTGGCCGAAGCAGCCACGACGCCGCGAGCGGCTTCGGCTCAAGCGGTGGTTTCTGAAAGTAGCCTCCCAAGAGCGCGCCAGCCAGTAGCGCTAGACCACCAAGCAGGGCTGCCGTGCCCAACCGATCGCGGCCGGACGAGCTGCCGGCCGCCGGAGCGTCGTCACTTACGCTTGGGCTTGAAGGGGGCGCCCCTTGGGGGGCGCCCGGTGAACCATCATTCGTCACTGACCGGCAATGCTATCACAAGCTAGGGCGGACGGATGAGCTTCCCCGCAGGTGGAAGGCGAGTTGCGCCGCATCGCCCGCCACTACATGCGGAGTGGAGGTGAAGGCCATACTCTTGCAGACCACCGCTCTGGTAAACGAGGCCTACCTGAAGCTGGTAGATCAGGCCCAGGTGAACTGGCAAAACCGGCCCAGTTCCTGGCGGTGTCGGGGCAACTGATGCGGCACATCCTGGTGGACCATGGGCGCGGGCTCAGCCGGGGGAAACGCGGTGGCGGCGCGCAGGTGCTCCCGCTCGACGAGGGCCTGGGCCTCCACGGTCAAGAGGCCGCTGCATTGGTGGTATGGTGAATGGTATGGCCACAACCAAAATCACGATCACGCTGCCGGACCATCAGCTCCGCGAGATCCGGAAGCGCGTAGAGGACCAAGAGTCCCCCAGCGTCTCCGGTTTCATTCAGCAGGCCGTCCAAAGATCTCTCGATAATGCGGGCGCATTCCGCGCCATGGTGGACGAAGCTCTGCGGGCCACTGGCGGGGCGCTTAAGCCGGCGGAACGCGCGTGGGCCAGAAGGATGCTCTCGCCGCGAAAGCGTGGAGCGAAGCCACGGAAGGCCGCGTGAGCGGAATCACTTTCGATGCCGGCGGGCTGATTGCGCTGGAACGAAACGATCGCCGGGTCTTCTCGATTCTCGACACGGCTCTGGAGGACGGGGACCGGATCATCGTCCCGGCTACAGCTCTCGCGCAGGTCATCAGGAACCCGGCAAAACAGGTGCGCCTATGGCGGGTGATCCAGTTTGACAAGACTGAAGTGATGCCGCTCGACGGAACTCACGCGCAGGCGGTTGGCGCGCTGCTCGCGCGGACGGGTACGTCGGACATCACCGACGCGCACGTGGTAATCTGCGCCCAGAGCGGCTATGCGGTCATTACGAGCGATCCGCTCGATCTGAAACGGCTTGACCCAAAGCTTCGACTCATAAGAGTGTAAAGGCACACCCTGCAAAATGTACTACTCCAATCGCGGCAAGTGCTCTGGGGTACAAGGAGGCGGATGGAGCGGGCCTGCCGAGGGGTTCTTTCGATGAGGCCGTTGCGCTCCAGGGTTTTGATCGTATCGTGAATCGCGGGCGGGGAAACCCGGAAGTAGCGCTCCAGGTCCGACTCCGCGGGAGCCTGGCGGTGGATCTTGGTGTAGTGATAGATGTAGGCCAGATACCGACCCTGTTTTGCCGTGAATGGCGGTACCACGGACGGATCGAGTTTGGGCGCCGGATCAATGCTTACCTCGAAGGCGTCCTCGCCAAATCTCTCGAAGACGCGGACGTGGAGGATGTAGGCCTTTCCGCCGATCACCGTGCGGACGGACTTCTTGGCGGCGGCGCAGAGATTGGCGCGCAACTCTCTCGCATCGCTGCCGGAGTCCTCGAAATTCGCGATCCGAGTGCGTGCGCCGTCGATTTGCGCGAACGCCCTTTGGCGGCCGTTCTTGCGCTCCGTCTCAAACGATTGAGCGCCGAATGACATGGCGTGGGCGCACAACTGTTCGAGCAATGTTACCGGTTTGCCCCTGTGTTTAAGAATAGCGAAAAAGCCGAGGCGGTGACGGCGCATCCGTCCCCACATTCGCGCTTTGGTATAAACTCGATAGGTATCCATGGCGAATCAAGGATCGGATCGGCGCGCGGTATTGCAAATGATTGCGAAGGCGGCGGCTGCCAGCCAGTTCCCAGGCTTCAGCCGTTGGATGTTTGGTCAACAGCATGAGCATGCGGAGAGCGGCACTGTGCCGCCCCGAGCGGCGAACTACCAGCCCTCGTACTTTTCCGCATCCGAATATCGCACCATCGACATTCTGACCGGTCTGATCATCCCGCATGACGAAAGCCCCGGCGCGCAGGAGGCGGGCGCCAGTGAGTTCATCGACTTCCTGGCCGCGCACGGCGAAGAGCAGATTCAGCAGCCCATGCGCGACGGCCTCAAATGGCTGGATGCGGCCGCGAGAAAGAGTTATGGCGCAGGCTTTGCCGCGCTGGCGCCCGAGCAGCAGAGCGAAATTCTGAAGAGAGTCGCATATCGGGATGGCGCGGCGCAGGGCGATGGGGAAGGGCGCGCGTTCTTCCGCCTGATCCGGCGCTACACGGTGATGGGCTATTACACCAGCCGCGCCGGACTGAGTGAGTTGGATTATCCCGGGTTACAGCTCTATAGCCAGTCTCCCGCTTGTCCGCACACCGGCGATCCGGAACATCGGCACCTCCCGCCGCCGAGAGTTTAAAATGCCAAATCAGATCTACGACGTGATTGTAATCGGGACTGGCGCGGGCGGCGGGATGGCCATTCACACCCTGTGCCAGGCCGGCGCGAAAGTTTGCGCACTCAACGCCAGCCGCCGCCTGAATCCGGGCAAGGACTTCCGCAACCATCGAAAACCCTACGATATGCCATTCCGCGGGTTTGGCGAGCCGGCCAAGCGCAAGCAGTGGATCGGCTACATGGATAACGAGTACACCGAAGGTATTTGGGAGCACGAGATCGTCTTCACCACGGCTCCCGGGACCGAATGGACCTGGCGGCGCTGCTTCGCCGTGGGCGGTAAAACCAATTTCTGGGGCCGGTCGTCGGCGCGATTCAGTGACATCGATTTCCGTGCGGCCAGCCGCGACGGGTATGACGTCGATTGGCCCATTACATATGACGAGATCGCGCCTTACTACAGCCGCGTGGAGCGCATGATCGGCGTCGCGAGCACCGTCCAAAACCGCCCAAGCAACCCGGACGGCGAGTATCTGCCGCCCATGAACTTCCGCTGCATCGATCGCATTCTGGAGAGCGGGTCCCACAAGGTTGGCATCCCGTATCTGCCCGACCGCATCGCGCAGCTTACTGTGCCGCATGCCGGCCATCCCGCTTGCCATTACTGCGCGAATTGCACGGAGGGCTGCGACGTGGGCGCATTCTTCTCCACGCCGTGGTTCTTCCTGCCTGCGGCTGAGAAGAGCGGCAACCTGGATCTGCGCACAAATGCGCTCTGCAAGAACATCCTGGTGGATGAGAACGGCCACGCGAAGGGCGTCGCTTACATCGATCGGAACACAAAGCAGGAGGTAGAGGTCTATGGCAAAGCCGTGGTCCTGGCGGCTTCGTGCGTGGAGTCCGCGCGCATCGTTTTGAATTCGAAGTCGCGGCATTGGCCGGATGGAATCGCCAATTCGAGCGGGCAAGCGGGCCGCAATCTCTGCGATCATCTGTACGGCACCACTGCGCGCGGCTACTTTCCGCAGTTACTCGGGCAGCCGAGTTTTCCGGATAATGTCTCTTCGAGCACGGTGGCCTGGATGCCGCGCTGGCAGAACCTGGACAATCCGCGGAAGGAGAAATTCATTCGCGGCTACTCGGTTTACCCGGACGGCGGCTGTGGTGAGTTTCCCGGGTACTTCGACGAGATCGACGGCTTCGGCAGAGACTACAAGCGCCAGATCAAGCGGCGCTATCCTACGCCGGTCAGTTTTTATATTCAGGCGCCCACTCAGCGCAGCGATGCGAATTACGTGGATATCGATCCGGCAGTGAAGGACGCTTACGGCATCCCCGCCGCGCGGCTGCACTTTGCATGGGACAAGAATACGCTGCTGATGTGGGAGCACGGCAAGCATTCCTGCGAGCAACTGCTGCGGGCCAGCGGCGCGGAATACCTGGGGTCCGCGGCGGAACCCGACACGCCGGGAACCAGCCTGCATGAGACCGGGACTCTGCGCATGGGGAACGATCCGAAGCGGTTTGTGACGAATCGCTTCGGGCAGGCGCATGACGTTCCTAATTTGTATGTCTGCGATGCGAGCGTGTTTCCGAATTGCACGGACAAGACCACTACGATTTCGATTCTCGCGTTTACGCTGCGTACCGTGGAGTATCTGGTGGAGAATCTGAAGAAGAGTTAGGGAGCGGGTATGTCGACGGGTGCTATCCTGTGTCCCTGAGATCCCCAGTACCGAAGCGCGCCCCGCGGAATCGGCGCTCTTTCAAGATGCCGTCAAACATTGTCTCCATGAAGCCGTCCTAGCTTGCCAACTCCTCAAACTGAGTGATCCGCACTTCTCGATCTTTGAACACCGCGCGGATCTCGAGCCGGCCGCCCATTGCTTCAATGTAATCGGCCAGGGTGCTGACGCAGATGTCGGACCGGTGCTCAATCTTCGAAACCTCTCCCTGATTGACGCCGAGGATTTCGGCGAGTTGCAGTTGCGTCATCTGCTGCGCCTTGCGCAATTGATCGAGCGGCATTGCGGCCAGACTCTTCCGGAACCGGCTCTCAATCCTCCGCTGCCGCTCAGGCGGCATCGCTTCCAGCAATTCACGAAAATTCCGAGTGGGCATTAAATGCTTCCCTCCTTCTTGAGCTCATGCAGGTGTCGTTCAAAAAGCCGGTCTGCGATCGGCACAAACTTCTCATACCAGCGGCCTCCCAGCGCTCTGAGTCCGCAACTCGCGCATCTGCGGATAACGTGAACTGCCGACTTTTGAGCTGTGCGGGAAACCGAGGGCGGGACCGAATTCGATGAGATGCCGAACGGAGTGCGCCACATCATCCTGTTGTTCCTCGGAGAGGGCGTCCCACCAATTCCGGAATTCATCGGTGAACTCGACTTCCCACGCCACACCTACAGTATGCCATATACAGAATAAGCCCAGAGATCGGGGGCGCTACGCCCCGGGTTGAGAAACCGATCCACTTGACCGACGCGCTTCTGAACGCTGTTATCCTCAAATCGTCACAAATGAACAAGCTGTTAGCGCTCAACCGCGGCGAAATTGCGATCCGCATCCTGCGCGCGGCCGATGAACTGGGCCTGCGCACTGTTGCCGTTTATTCGCAGGAAGACCGGCTGGCCCTGCATGAGACGGGAACTCTGCGCATGGGGAACGATCCGAAGCGGTTTGTGACGAATCGGTTCGGGCCGCGCATGACGTTCCTAATTTGTATGTCTGCGATGCAAGCGTGTTTCCGAATTGCACGGACGAGGCCACTACGATTTCGATTCTCGCGTTGACGTTGCGTACGGCGGAGTATCTGGTGGAGAATCTGAAGGAGAGTTAGGCAGCGGGCAATCGACGGGTGCTAACCTGTGTCTCTGACATCCCCAGTACCGAGGCGCGCCCGCGGCAGGCGATCGAAGTCACCACGAATTCCAGCGCGGCGCTTGGGACTGCTCTTCCTCTCGGCGACGGCAATCGGCGTGGCCGCGGTGGTGCTGCAGACCCAATACACGCTGACGCTGCAATCGCCATTCCGCATTCGATTCCAGTGGCCCCTGGTCATTGCCCCACGGATGTCGGCGGAGGAAGCGGGCGCGGCCCAAGCCGATCAGTCGGGCCGGAGGTTGACGGCGTACCAGCAATACGCGTGCAACAAATTCGGGCCGGCATGCCGCATCGCATTAGCAGTGCAACGCGCCGAAAACCCGCGCGGCGCCTGCGAGATCTATCATTACAACTCCGATGGGACGCTCGATTGGGGCTATTTCCAGATCAACACGGTGCACTTGAAGCGCGCGGGAGTAAACCTGCGAGACCTGCTGGACTGCAAGGCGAACATCGATTTCGCGTACAGGCTATATACGGAGAGGGGTTTTGAACCGTGGACGACGTTCAACAGCGGCGCTTATCGTCAATTCCTGAGAAGATTCTGAGCCTTTGCCTTGTGGGGCAGGTTGGCAACCTGCAGGCCGATTTCCAATCGGCGCGGAGGATACCATCCCGCCCCACAAGCTGCAAACTGACCCACTACCCTCAGATCGTCCCACCGAGGAACAAGCAGTTAGCGATAAACAGGAATTGCTCGAGATCGAGTAAGTCCCATCTATCGGTGCGGCAGTGCCGGTGGTTGCGGCGCCTTCCGGCGCCGGAGTCCGTTCGGAAAAAACCTCTGGTGAATATCGGGCCAGAATTCCGACGCGACGTTGCCAAGCGCCCATCCAGCCATGCTGGTGCCCAATCGGGTCGCCATAACCGTCCCGGTCCGGCTGACGGAAGGGTAGTAGAGATTCGACGCGCCAATTCCCAGCATCATGCCGAAAACGCCGGAGGCGTTGAACGTCGACCGGCCGGAATCCTGCCGGGCCACGGCGATGCGGCTCAGCGAATACGCGACGCGCGGCAGCAGCCGTGCCTTGGGACCCTTGCGGAAATACCTGGGATCCTGGTGAAGCAGGCAGGAGAGTATGGCATCGCTAAAGAGGTTCTGGGAAGTGAAATCGCCCAGCGCCGCGCCAAATCGCTCGCCGTAAGCCGCGCCGCCTTCGCCATACTTGGGGGTCTGATTGTCGGCTTGCGAAAGGCCGGCGCTGAGCGCCGCAGCGGCGATGTTGAACGGATCGCGGCTCTCTTCCAGGAAGAACTGCCATTTCTGCTTCGGCGTGAGAGGCGCCGTCGCGGGCGTTGCGTCGTTGACCGTCTGATAGTTGGGGATGACGCCCAGGATGCGGTCATGGTTGAGACCATCGGACGATTGCGCGGACGATTGCGCACGGGCGCCGGCGCCGACCAGCAGGCAGACGACGGCTGCCGAAGCGGCGATACGCGCGAGGAGGCTCACTGGTCGGGAGGCGCACTCCCGGGAACGAAGGTTACACGGACCTACGCCGAGTGCGATCCCGAAGTCAATCCTCCCTGCAGCATCCACACTAAGATCAAAGTGGTTTTTGGCGTAATTGATGTCGTGGGCGGCCATCCAATAATCCCACTGCTCAACATGGTTGACGTAGTCGAGAATGTCGGGGTGGCTATCGAGGCGAAACCGCAGCCCCACGCACGCGGCCGCACCCTCCCCGCGTTATACTGCGGTCGAATGCGTATTCCCGTCCTGCCGCTGCTCGCCGCCGCCGCGCTCCTGATATCTTGCAGCCCCGAACCGAAACCGCCGGCGCCCGATCCCGCTAGACCAGCCGCCGCCCCCAAACCCGCGGACGAATCGCGCCGGTTGCCGTTGGCGAACCGCGTGGACACGCAAGTCGTGGCCGACCACCTCTTGGGCAAGTCCTTCATGCCGGGAGGCACGCTGGCGCATTACAAACGCGGCAAAATCGAATACAGTATGTTCATCGCCAAGCTGCCCAATCCGCAGGTCGCCGCCTTCCTCCTGCTCGATTGGAACAAGGCGCTGGCCGGCGCTACGCTGATCCCCTCGTTTGGCGGCTACTTCGGCCAGGACGCCCAAACCGAAGTTTTCGTGTTCGCGAAAGGAGCCTGGATTGCAGGCGTCGCCGGCCTCCCAGAAAAGGATGCTGATCTTGCCGCGCGCACTCTGGCCGCGCATCTGGATTAGGATTTACGCAACGCGTGTTTACCGAGCGCGACCATAAGGGAGCGGATAAGATAAGGATAAACCGTGCCAACCAAACACCTGATGGATCTCACCGGACGCGTGGCTGTAGTCGTCGGCGGCACCTCCGGCCTCGGCCGCAAACTAGCCGCCGGCCTGGCCGCCGCGGGCGCCGACGTAGTGCCCACCGGACGCCGCGAACCGTTGATCGAAGAGGTCTGCCTGGAGATCGAACGCGCCGGCCGCCGGACGCTGCGCCACGCCTGCGATGCCGGCTCCCGCGAGTCCATCGACCGCTTTCGCGACGCGGTGCTGGCGCAGTTCGGCCGCGTCGATGTGCTGCTGAATGCGGCCGGCCAGACCCAGCGGAAGCCCACCGCGGACGTCGCCGAAGCGGACTGGAACCGCATCATGGACGTGAATCTTACCGGCATGCTGCGCGCTTGCCAGTCGTTCTACCGGCCGCTGGCAGCCAACCGTTGCGGGCGGATCATAAACATCGCCTCGCTGACTTCTTTCGTGGGCTTCCTGGAAGTCACGGCCTATGCCGCGTCGAAAGCCGCCGTACTGGCGCTCACCCGCAACCTTGCCGTGGAGTGGGCCCGCGACGGCATCAATGTCAACGCCATCGCGCCGGGCGTCTTCCGGACCGACCTGAACGCGCAGCTTCTCGACGGCACCGAGCGCGGCCGCGAGTTGAAAATGCGCACGCCCATGGCGCGCTTCGGACAGCCCGAAGAACTGATCGGCGCGGCCGTGCTGCTGGCCTCCGATGCGGCCAGCTTTATCACCGGCCAATGCATCGCGGTGGACGGCGGATTCCTGGCCTCTGGCGTAAATCGGTAATCCCATTCGGTATTCGGTCCGTCGCCTAGGGCGATGCCTTCCCGTGATCCCTACTGAGCGATTACTACCGAGCCGCGACCGTCAGGGAGCGGGCGTCAGACCAGAACGGCGCACATCCCGTTCCGGGATTTCAATGGGCGAGGTGGGCACGATACACCAATATTTGAGGAGCGTTTCAAGCAAAGCCTGCTCGGACTGGCAGGTGCCGGCAAGAAGCGGCAAAAGCAAGCTATCGGCGGAAGAATGGATCGGGCGGTTTGAGGCATGGCTGGCGAGTCCACCAAGGTAAAGGCGACGCTCGTCGATACCAATGTTCTGCTGCGATTGTGGTAGCCCGAACCTCCTCAGTACACGGATAGCCTTGATGGCCATTTCCGGCCGCAGAAAACAGACTCGGGATGAGTCCTCTGATGACGGCGGGCGAATTACGTGTATTGCGTGACCTCTTCCGGGCGCTAGAAGGAAAGCCGGGGACTGCGGACACCTGGCAAGAACCTGTCTCCGGCCACTTGGTTGAATGCGGCCAGCTTAATCACTGGCCAATGCATCGCGGCGGACGCGGACCTTTGGGCATCGGCGTAAACCAATGACCGGTTCGATGAGCGGATTTTCTGGGGCAGTCCGGCGTGGCGATACCCAAATTAATCAACCGGGGCTGGGCTTACACTCCGATGCGTAGGGACAGGCTGGCGCGTCGCCCACCTTCATGCCGACGGCCAGTCCCCGCCGCCAGCCGCCCGTTATCCGTCGCCGCGACCGCCGGCGTGCGGATGGGCGACCCCATTCGGCGAGACATCCGGGACCCGGGCCTTCATCCGCCGCGAGGACGCGCGCTGGGCGTGCGAGGCGTATGTCCCTCGCGACACGCCGCCCGCGCCGGGACGCCAATGCGCCCGTTCACGATGCGCCGCAGCCCAGGAGCATGGTTGGCGCTTCGGGCAGCCTGATGCCGGCGGCCCGTGCCGGCGCCAGCCGCCCGTGGCCCCGCCGCGGTGTGTGCCTGGGACTGGTTCGGCGAGTTAGCGGCGAGGTTCGACACAGTCTGTCTTACTGCAACGTCACCAGCACTTGAATCACGCCGTTCCCCCCAGCCAGCGATTCCATGGCCTTGCCGACCACCGCACCAAGCATGCGGCCACGATCCGTTCCCTTCATCGCGTAGCCCGCGTGGGAAGACGCCACCAGCAGGTCGCCCACGCCAATCGCGCCGTTTTCGGCGGTCACTTTGCACGGCACGATGCCCATGACCGCCAAGGGAACTTCGCCGGCGAGCCTGGCGTCGTCCATCGCATGCGTAGTAGCGAGGATCCCGGGCTTGGTCGAATAGATGCCCGCCACGCGCGTCGAGTAAGCGTCTTGTGAGCGCTCTAAACGCCGGTTTCCCGTGGGATCGATGGCCAGCAGATCTCCCGATTCATATCGCGCGCGATCTCCGCGCACCGCGACCGACTCGGCGAAATCGGCGCCGCCGGTCTGCGTGCCGCCGTCGAAGTAGCCCTTGCCCGTCGCGTCCACCCGGAATACGTTCGTACCGTTATTCTGCCCAATCAGGATGTTGCCGCCGGCGACGTTGTTGAAGATACCTGCGGTGCCGCTGGCGCTGTTGTCGAATACAACGATGCCTGTCGTAGCCCCGCTTGTGGCGCCCGCGTCAAATAGTCCGGCGATGCCCGTGGAACTGAAGCTATAGGCCGCCACGCCAGTGGTCGCCCCGGTAGTGGCAGTCGATTCAAAAATTCCACCAGTGCCGCTGGTGCTGTAATCATAAGCCGCGATGCCTACCGACTGGCCCGTCGTGGACGTAGCGAAGGCCGAGATTCCAATATCGATGGGTCCGTTACCGACTCCTTCCAGGCCATAGCTCAGATTGGTCGTATTGCCGGTGGCATCTCCGCGCACGCCGATGCCGCCTGGACCGTACGCGATGCCCTGTACTCCACGCTGGCCGCTGTTGGTGGTAGCCACGGCTTGGCCGAACACCCCGACGCCCGATGGGTTGTAATCGGTGCCAAGTACCCCCGACGTGTTGCCGCTGGTGCCGTTGGAGGTGCCGGAAACTCCCGCCGCCAACGTCCCTGCGGCGGTCGCGTCGCTGTTCACGATTCCCATGATGCCATACGCAGTGCCGGACGTAGCCGTCGAGTCTCCATAGATGGCCGGCGTTCCCGCGGTGTTGGTGGTGTCCACACCCAGTTGCCCGCTGGGAGCAGTTGTACCGAGGCCCACCTTGCCGCCGGTCTGATACAGCGCGGCATTGCCCAGTGCACTGGTCGATGTCCACTTGACGAGGTAGCCCGTGTTTCCGCTGCCCGTGATCGTATCCGGGTGGACGGCCTCACTGGCTTTCGTCGTCGATTTTCCTGCGTTGCTATTGTCCTCGGCCGCCGCTTGCGACAAACCGAGTGTCAAGCTGAGTGTTGCCATTGTCAATACTGTGGCGATGGCTCCCTTACGAGTCCCGATCCGATTGTTCATACGAGTTTTCCCTTCCTTGTGGGAGTTGAACCAGAAAGTTGGCGTCCTGGTTAGAGCAATTATACATCGGGCCGCCTTTTTTCGAGAGTGTTGCGCGGTACTTTTCCGGTACTAGCCGGGCTGGGCCAAACGCCTGGGCCGGCGGGCCGGAGGGCGCATAACCGGAAGGCGCATAACTTGCGATTCGCGCGATCAAAGTGCGTCCGCAGCCCCGTTGTCCCGGCGCCGCAACCGCCAGCGCGCGGATGGACGGCGCTGGATGTACGCGAGCCGAACCCGCGCGACACTCCGCGCGCGTCGGGACGCGATGCGCGTGAATCTGACCATCGAACTGCCGCCGGTGATTGAGGCCGATATGCTGGCGCAAGCGGATGCCGCGATGGAGCGAAGCGATCTACAGTGACTGCGGACGGTAATGGCGACGCTCGTCGATACCAATGTTCTGCCGCGATTGCAACACCCGGAAGCAACCAGCCGAAGGGTGTCGATTCCTTCATCGGCGTCTATCGGCGCTTATCGGCGGTTGCCTTTTCACTCCATCACAAGCCGAAACAGTAAAGCATCCCGCGAGTGCGGATATAGACGCGCCCATCGGCAATCGCCGGAGTGGCAAAGCATTCGTCGTCCAGTTCGTCGACCGAGAGAATCTCCTGATCCGGACCGGCCTTCAGGATGGTGACCACGCCGGAGTTGCCGACGAAGAAAACCTTGCCGTCGGCCGCCACCGGCGAAGCGTAATACTTGTCCACCGCGCCTCGTAGACGGCCCTGTTTGAACGGATGTCCTTTGGCCGGATCGAGCGTCGTGAGAATACCGCCATCGTTGATCATGTAGATCACTCCACGATAGAGCAGCGTGGAGGGAAGTTGCGGTACCTTGCTTTGATACTTCCATCGCAGCGCCGTGGCGGTCATGTCGCCGATGCCGCCGGCGTGCAGCGCCAACAGACCGTTCTCCGCGGCCATCACCGCTTGGAAGGATTTCCATTCGCCTTCGTCCAGTTTTCCGTCGTGGTTGGCGTCTTCGAACGGAAAGAAAAGGCGCATCGGACCCTCGGGCAGCTCCGCTTGCTGCAACGCGCCATCGTGGTTGAGATCGTATTTCGCCAGCGCATCGGAAAACGAGGGGATCGCGACATGCTTGCCCGGATCGTTGAAGGGTGAATTGAAGCCGTTGATATAAATCGTGTCGCCGTCGAGCACCGGCACCGATTTCATCTCCGAAGCCAGGCCGTTCACCCACCAGACGCTCTTGCCCGACGCGAGATCGTAGGCATCCAGCCGGAATGAACCGGGCGCAAGGATTTGAATACCGGCGGCCCCGGCGCCCGCGCCTGGCGGCCGATACACGATCGGCGTGGAATGTCCGCTGAGAGCTTCGGGCCGCGGCGTCTTCCAGGTCTGCTTGCCGTCGGCTTGAGAAAACGCGGCGGCGAACGAGTTGTGCGACTGGTCGCAGATCAAGACGACCTGGTCGCCGGCCAGAATGGGCGACACCCCCATTCCGTACATGTTGTCGAACGGCTCCAGCGGCGTGCGCCAGCGTTCCTTGCCGGCGAAGGTATAGGAGAGCAGCCCGTAATCGGGAAAAAAGACGTAAACGTTGCGGCCGTCTGCCGCTGGAGTCGGCGATGACGGGCTGTTCTGCGTGTCCAGTTTCTCATGACGGTCGCGCGGAGCTTCGCGACGCCACAGGATTTTGCCGCTGCCGCGGTCCAGCGCGAGCGTGAAGAGCTTTTCTCCTTCGAACGCCGTCAGAAAGATACGATCGCCGCTGATTACCGGAGAAGAATGGCCGGGCGGCAGCGGGGTCTTCCACACCACATGCTTGTCTGGTCCGATGCGATCCGGCAGCGCCGAGCTTTCCGCGACTCCCGTGCCGTTCGGTCCACGGAAGCGCGGCCAATCCGCGGCAGGCGACTGCACGGGAAAAGCAAGGGCTGCCAGTAAAAACCATATCGCCGATCGCTGCATCGCCTTTCTCATCATACTTCCGATTGAGACATCCAGGTTGGGTAAAATGAGAGCGCTACAGTAGTTTCCGTTACGATGGGACGCCCGTCTATCGTGCCGGGACGAAATCGCCAATTCCGGTAGTGGGTCAGTCAAACTGACCCACTACCCCAATGCCGGACTGCCTGGATTGCGCTCGCATCCCCAGCGCCACCGGCTCATCTGCCCACCCTGATGTTGCATCAATTTCGGGAATGCTGCATAAATTAGTGGGGCACACCCCGGTCTGCGCGGGTCCCCTTGGACCCCGTGTTTTGTTCGGAAAACTAAGGCTTTCGTCAATCGCGAGGGGCCGATGAGGGCGTCGGCCGCGGTCCCGGGGGACCGCCCCACAATTTATGCAGGTGTTCGGTTATGGAATAAGTAAGTGGCACTATCCCGCAAAGCTGTGGTTCGTCCTAATAGAAGCCGCTGGCCGGGGTCGAGGGCGCGGGGTATTCGGCGTGAAAACGCGCGCCGAACGTCCCAGTTCGGCCTCTGCGTCCCTCGATGCTCTTTGCACCTTGGATCCTACGGCGTTATGGCGAACACCGTACAATACGCCGCTCGCCGCGGCACCTACCCCAATTCCCGCGCCAACGAAACAACTTATTAACTCGCGGCCCTCCTCGGTACAGCCGTTCCCCGCCAGCAGCCCCCTATCATGAAGACGGGTACAGGGACCTGATCCCCGCACCCAAAAAGGAAACTCAATATGTTAATTTCATACAAACAACAAGAAGCCAACCGGCAGCGCCCCAGAACCCAACGAGCGATTCCCACGAGCGGACACTCACGCCACACGCAGCCCCCGCGCCAGTCAATGGTTTCAATCATCAGCCCAGTCTCACGAACGGCCCTTCACTTGCTCCCCTAACTACCGATGCTCACCCTCCTAAAGGATTTGCGTTACTCCCTGCGCACCTTGCGCAACATGCCCGGCTTCACCATCGTGGCCTTGCTGGTCCTTGCCCTGGGCATCGGAGCGAACACTGCCATCTTTAGCGTCGTCAATTCCGTGGTGCTGCGTCCCCTGCCCTACCCCGGCGCGGACCGCCTGGCGCTCATCTGGGAGACCGACTTGAAGGACGGCATCAAGCGCGAAGGGCCCTCCGGGCCGAATTTCCTCGACTGGAAAGAGCAGAGTCGGTCCTTCGAAGACATGGCGCTGCTTGAGGTCGGCACCGGAACCGTCACGGGCGAGGGTGAGCCCGAGCAGGTCGTCGGTCTCCGCGTCACCACGAATTTCCTGTCGATGCTCGGCGCTCGCACGGTTCTCGGACGCGGCTTTACGGCGGCTGAGGGCGCGGGTCAAGCACGCTACCCGGTGGCCGTGCTCGCGAACGGGTATTGGAAGCGGCGCTTCGCGTCGGACCCGCGGGTCATCGGCAGAACTTTCATCATGAATAGCGAGCCCTACACCGTGATTGGCGTGCTCGCGCCGGATTTCTACCATCCGCTGCCTAGCGATCTTTACGTGCCATGGCCGGTCGCGCAACTGCGCGCCAAGAGCCGCGCGGACCACGATTTCGGCGTCATCGCGCGCGTGAAGCCGGGCGTCACCATCGCCCAGGCGCAGGCCGAGTTGAGCGCCATCGCGCGCCGCATCGACGCGCAGACGCCCCGGCTGGCAGGTTGGGATGTGAGCGTGGTGGGGATGAAACAGGCGCTCTTCGAATACATCCGGCCCGCGTTACTGCTGCTCCTGGGCGCTGTGGGACTCCTGCTGCTGCTGGCATGCGTGAACGTGGCCAGCCTGTTGCTTGCGCGCGTCACCGGCC
>Ga0302325_10017529_pt1 | contig 15136 bp, 23 predicted proteins | sample Palsa_T0_2_FD_201948 | JGI IMG/M metagenome (GOLD analysis project Ga0302325, IMG submission 201948) | Peat permafrost microbial communities from Stordalen Mire near Abisko, Sweden - Palsa_T0_2 | ecosystem: Environmental > Terrestrial > Soil > Palsa > Peat permafrost | place: Sweden: Abisko... | reverse complement strand
GTCGACGCCGTCGTCGCGTCGACGACAAACAGCTCCCCCAATACAACTAGTATCGCGATATATCCGAGTGAGGAACTATTATATGGAGGAGGAGAACGATCTAGAAGCCGCTCATATCATAGAGTGCATTATCAAGAATGATGTTGGTGTGAGAAGACTGCGAGAGGATTTTCCGGACATGTTTCTAGAAGCGAGTAATATTGGACGGCGGGTCGAGTTTCATGAAGGGAGGTTTCTGGGATGGGGGGTGAAGTGAGTTATAATCCAGAGCTAAAAGCGGTTTGCACATATGAGATATAGGAGGAGATAGTAGTGAATCGACACATCACATCAAAAAGGATAGAACGGCACATTTCATCTACATTCGTTCAAGTCCATAAGTCTTTAGTGCAGGCACACGTGCACACACGTCTTCTTGACTTCCGGCTGGAGATATCATCATCTAGTTTATTATAGAATGGGTCAATATTGAGGGACTTTGTTTCACATAGGACATGTGATGGTCATTACAGGGAAATATAGCGGTAGCCAACTCCGATGCAAGAATGAGATATACTTAATAGCGCGCGTCTCAACGTGCTGATTTAAGGGTTATATTTCTCTATTCAGTAAAGACAAAGTCACCCTGTAAGATAGTCGTTATCAATGATTTGGATTTCTCTATAGCGCCAGTGCAGCTTTCCTTTCCTCCGTAATTGGCTTCAATATTATCCAAATAGAGGAAAATATCTGCTACACGTGAAACATCCCACGTTTTACTCCCCAGACTGTCATTTCCCAAAATTGTATCTCAGTCCCGAATATACATACTCCCATGTCATCTCTTTTTTTTGTCTGTCAACATCATGTCAACTAGTCCTGCAGAACAGAGCCCGTCGACGCCCCACGAAGAGCCCGCGCCAGAGATCCCTCCGCAACCGGTCAAGCGAGCGACGACAGCGCCAACACCGCGGACCCCTAGTACACCTCGTACACCGGTCCTGAAAATCAAAGTCAAGAAGACTGCGGAGGAGGGGAAAGCGCTTGGTGATGCCCCGCCGCCGAGGAAAGCGCCCTCGCCGCCGACGTCGTTGATGAGGAGTTTGAAAAGCACGAGTAGTCTGCGGACATTACGAGTCAAAGAGGATGAGAAGGGGGAACAGATGGAGAAGTTTCAATTCATGCAGAGTCCTATTGAATCGCCCGTTTCGGTTGATAGGAATGAAGTCGTGATGTTGCGGAAGAAAGTGGAGACACTGGAGATGAAGTTGGAGGAACTGCAAAGAAGTGTGCGGGTATTGCTGTTGATGGATCCAGAGAGGTTGATGGTAGACCTTGCAATGGCATAGTGATCCACAACGTCAAGCTGCCCTGGAAGACTGGGCGATCGAACGAATGGTCTCGGAATACAACCAATTCTTCCCTCAACCAAAATCCACCATCGCAGAACTAGTCCGTCTCTTTGCTGCGTCAAAGTCTCCCCCCACATTCCCACAAAAGACTAATAACAGACAAAAGAGTGTTCTCACGACACTGGAATTGCAGCATTTGGGATCGCTGCCCCGGGTCATGGATATGTGCGTCGAGGATTTCATGTTGACTCCGCCGTGGTTCGTGCAAAGCAGGGAGAAGGATGTCAAGGAGATTGCAAGGTATGTTGTCAAGCACCGGGATTCGGATATTCGGAAACGGAATTGGAGGCTGTATAGGTTTGCGACGGGGCGGTCGCCCAAGTCTGATGCAAAGCCATCATAGCGAGTGGATTGACTAGAGTATAGCTCGTTATGAGGGGAATGGGAGATTGTGTATCCGGGAGGAAGATGTGATATCCAGTAGCGATGAGAAAGAAGAAGGCCTTTTTAAGACGATGATAGTGGTAGTAATTTTTGCTATTTTTGGAGCACCGCGATCAATCAATTGGATGGGAGGCCTGACGATAAGATCTGCGCTTGGCAGCCGACACGCTTAGGCCCACCGTGCACCAAAAGAAAACAGCAATATGCCCGGCTAATTTATATGAAATCACCAAGCCTCTGCCTGGATCTTCATCGGCGACCAGGAGCGCCGAAACTTTGATTCCACCTTTCCTATGATTGGGCAAGTGCAAGTGGGATTGCTCGCACTCAGGCCTCTTTTGATGGATAACCCGATCAACAGCCGGTAGCGACAAATGCGCACAGCAAAAGCACAGTGTTTTGAAGAAATAAGGTTGGACAGAGACGGGTCGGGGTCAGCCGATGATTCATGCAGGCCAATGCACGCTCCTTAGCCTGTTTATGTTTCCGGCCGGGGGTAGTACATATATATCAGCCATCGCTGCAGGGACGCCGAGTGGCTCTCCTCTCCACACACACAGGCTCCAATGCAGAGGGTCCTAAGCGCCACCGGGCTGCGTAAAAAGGCTTCAGTCAGGAAGCAGGCAGATCCTACACCCACCACCAGAGCCATCGTCAATAAGTCATACAATCCCGCTACCGGACTCGAAACTATGAAGCGTCTTATTGTCTGTTGCGATGGTACTCTCTCTAACCAATTGCGGTAAGCTGATGCACAAGGAACTTGGCAGGATAGTACTGAGTCTACCATGATTTCGCCGTCCAATGTCACTCTTATTTCTCGCGCAATCTTACAGATCACTCCCAGCACCAGCAAGAAGCCCGGAGTCGAACAGATTGTCTATTATCAAGCTGGCGTCGGTACCTCGTACGGGACTTTGGAACGCGTCCAGGCTGGCGCCGTTGGCGCGGGATTGATGGAACATGTCCGCGAAGTCTACGGTTTCATTGTCCACAACTATTCCGATGGCGACGAGATTTATCTTGTTGGGTTTAGTCGTGGAGCTTATACCGCCCGTTCAGTCGCCGGTCTCATCAGTCGGTTCGGGTTGTTGACCAAACGTGGGATGGACGGGATTGCAGATGTATTGGATGCGTATAGGAAGGACGAATTTTTGAACACGGATAAAGTCATCAATGAATTGGCGGCAAAGTATGAGCGCGGATATGTCGATGTCCCGATCAAGGCTGTTTGCGTTTTTGATACGGTGGGAAGTCTCGGAATTCCTGATCTCTATTTTGCGGGATACAAACTTCCTGGTGTCGACCAAGTTTTGAACCTTCTCGATGAGAACTACAAATTTTCGGACACTAATCTTCATGACAATATAGAGAACGCATTCCAGGCGTATTCACTCTCTGGTATCGTTGAATGACGGTAGTTTGGCTCTCGATGAAGAACGCGCTCCCTTTTCTCCAACCATGTGGACGATTCCTGAAACAAACAAGAAGACTTATTTGAGACAAACTTGGTTTACGGGCGTCCATCAATCCGTCGGCGGAGGGGATCCCTCCCATGGTCTCTCCGATATCACCCTAGCATGGATGATGCAACAACTCACCGACCGCACCGACCTTGAAATCAATGTCCAGTACCTCCTCGACAGTCGCAAAACCTTCAGTCCAAATCAAATGTACCTTCCTTGGGGAACTGAACCATGGAAGCCCACGTATGTGGGAATCTATCATGTCATGGGGAAAAAACCCCGCACGCCTGGCAAATATCCTGTCAACCCTGGGGAAAAGACAAACGAATTTGTGCACAAGAGCGTTTTGCGGAGGATTGAGTTGGAAGGGAGTAGCTTCGAGCATCCAGATATATCACAATTGGAGGAAGATAAGTTTGGTCCTCTTGAGCAGCAATTGAGTTGGTGATTCATGGAAGGCACGGGTATTTTGCAGAGCACTCTATTTCTGTAGTATTGCATATGGAGCTATTGGAGATGTTTAGTGGTACTTGAGGGAATTTGATGAGCTAAAAGCCCTTTACTTGGAGTCAAGATGCTTGATGTCTCTTTTGTTGATCTTATCGGGGGAAGAGAGGTGATGCAAACCCATATCTGACGAAGATAGACTTTCTTACAAAACTGCAGCTTGGTGATTGGTGGAGAAATTACGTGAGCGTGCCCATTAAGAAAATTTTGGATCTTCGTCTCGCTTGGTTCACTTCAGCCACTTATTCCATCAACTCTCACAAGACATTTCCCATACGCCTCGACGACAGTGTACGACTTGATTCAAGTCCGCTAAAAGCCTCGACATGGCATAAAATCCTGCGCCATGGCATTTCACCGAGTCGGATTACGCTTCTCCCTGCTTGTCAAATCCTCGGCGCCCTCGCTAGGCCGACACCGGATAAGTCATCAACTACCCTTCTTCCCCGCAAATGCACGTCAATTCTCGTCGCGCCAGCCACTAGAAGCCTTTTGGCGGCGGGCGAAATTCCAAAAAGTGTTTCGGTTGGCGAATAATGCTATTCCGGCGCGAGGAGCACGGACCCTGAGGAGAGGATTGTTGCCTGGTAGTTTGGCGTATCATGCTGGAAAAAGCGGTGAAGCAAATGTGGAAAGGAGTGCTGCTGGGACAGTGACTTCGACAGTCGCTGGGAAAGTTGTAGCGCAGAATATACGGCCGATACGTGCGCGACGGATAAGTACGCAGGGAAACCCCCGCGCGCCTACAGAGACATCAAATGCTGAGAATGCGAAGTCAAGAAATTCCTCGAACAAAGAAACTAAAACTCCTTCAGAGGAAGAAGCCCAGACTTATTTCCAACGACCGACGAAGGAACAATTGCTCTCCACCGCAACTTCCTTTTTTCATCGCTTACATATTCGATTTAAATGGCCTCTCATCCGCTCATTACGACCGTTCAACATGGACGATATATCAGCCTTCGTAAGCGTCTACTTTCTTTCGCACGCCTTCCTTCTCATAGCCGGTACAACGACGTTCTTCATTCTCATCATTGCAACCGTCAACACTGTCGGCGCGCAAGAGTACTTCGCGCGCATGGTCGGCAGATATCTCACCAAAGAAAGCGGCATGACAGTTATCTTCGAGAGTGCCATTGTGCCTCAATGGCAGGGCAAAACCATCCGATTTGAGAGGGTTTTTGTGTCGAGACGACCTGCTGGCGCTGGAACTCGTGGCAATGTTCGTAAGGGAAGTAGTGCAACTGCAGCTGCAGCTGCGGCGGCCGCGGCCGTTGCCGATCACCATACACCTGAGAAAGAGGTTGTTCACGATGATGATGGAAATTATACTCAATTCGATTTGACGATTGAGAGTGTTGATGTTACTCTCTCCTTCGTCAAATGGATGAATGGAAAGGGATTGTTGGAAAACGTGGCAATGAAAGGTGTCAGAGGTGTCGTTGGTATTAATTCCACCTCAGAAGCCGACTAACATAGATCGCACTCACGTTGTATTCAGTCCCTTTGACGATCCCATTGCAGCGAGACATAAACATGTTCCTGGAGACTTTGAATTGGATTCATTCAAATTAGAAGATCTTCTCGTTACCGTCTACCAACCCGACGATTTCCGTCCCTTCACTGTATCAATCTATTCCTGCGATTTACCCAAACTGCGCAAACAGTGGTTCTTCTACGATTTTCTGTGTGCAAATACAATGTCTGGGACTTATGACAACAGTCTTTTCACTCTTCATCCTCGTCAATCCCCTTCGGGGGATAAACCTGAATCCGGGAAAATCAGTCGTCTGCGAATTGACGGAGTTAATGTCGATCATATCAATCGTGGAGTGGAGGGGGGAATGTTTTCGTGGGTTGTGGAAGGAAAAGTGGATGTCGTCGCCGATATGCGTCTTCCTGTCACTGACGAGGAAATCGATCTTCGAAAAATCGTTGAAGGTGTCCGCGAGAATATCGAAACGAATATCAAGTTTACCAACGGCAACGGCAACGGAAATGGTCATAAATATGATGAAGATGAAGATGAAGAGACATTATATGCTCCAAGACAGACGTCATCTCCAGATGACGAGACGGATAAAGTTGTCTTTGACCTCATTGTCTCGTTGAACGATGTCAGAGCTCAAGTTCCTTATCTAACGCGGGATCTATCTTACGTTAACAATGCGCTTATTCGGCCCATCGTGGCATACATCAATTCACGACATACACATATTCCCGTCCGATGTCAAGTCGTCATACCTCTGGAGGACTTTGATGGATCATGGGGAATGTGGGATAGCGGTCTCCTGGACGCTGTATCGGCGGAGGTATCTTCATCTTTATATAATGATGTTAATAATAGGTATACGAAGCATTTGCGTTGAGTGTTGTGGACCAAGAAACCCGCCGAAAGAGGATGAAAAAAATCGGACTATGGAGTCTCCAGTTAGGGGCCCAAGTTTTAATGATGAGTCTTCAGGGAGTCGCTACTGCCACGTAGCACCCAAGACAATTTCATAAGGCCACCCATCTCAACATATCGTCTACCTATATATCATGTATGGATACAACTTTTGGAGCAAAGATAGATACCCATGGTGTTGAATTCGGTTTTCCGGAGGTATGAATGATTTAGAATTAATACATATCCTGCATGCACGTATAAATACTTTGTCCCGTCCATCCACCAAACGCCAGCATAAAAACAAATGGATCCAGTCCGCATGAATCAAAAATAAATACATCTTTTGTGGCTATGCGTCGTCAATCTGTACGTCCAGGACATCATCGTCATCTACATCGAGAGTCTTGATTATCGCGGTTTCTAAGAGGGGATCTCCATCAAACGCGATCGTGATTCTCTTGTCGGCGGGAATTTTAGCGGCCCTTCGGTATACATTTGCGATTGTGCGAATTGAAGCGGTCTGATGTCAATATAGAAGAACGTGGGGAATACCTCGGCAACGCGAATTTTGACTTTTTGACCAGGACCTTGGAGAGTTAAAGCGAATTGTTTCGGCGCTGGCGCTTTTTCCTCTTCCTCTGAGCTTAGACTCATCACATCGTCATCTTTCCTCATAGCTTTCTGTTCTGCTCTCCTCCGTTGGTCTTCATGAAACGCCCACGACTTTACTGAGTATACGTCTAAATTAGCGGACACCCATAGGACATCATACTAATCCGAGATTGATCCGACATGCCAATATCTTTTGGTGTTCCATGCCGTAGCCGTACTTCCTTCCAAGCTAATATCACTTCCCCATGATATTTCTTGTTCCTCTGGAACTCCTCCCGCATCTTGGATAACGAAATCGTCGAATATACATTCAATCCCAATGGTTTCTCCCACCCCTCTGGCAACGAATTGTCCCCCTCCCTCCGTCCCAACAGCACCAATAATATCTTCTGTTGCTGTGTATTTGCCACTTCCCGCTGTTTCAACTTCGTTGCCTGTTGAGCGATATCGGACTTCAGTTTCGACTCGTATGCAGCCATATCGAAATCATCATCGAAATCGGACGAGACATCGTCGTCGTCCCGCTTTTGAGGTTCAGGAGAGCCAGTCGCAAAGGAACGCTGTCGAGTGCGTCTATGGTTGATGTGGTCTGATACAACTGCCATGGCTTGTTGAATAGCCTCGGGTCCTAACTGTGGAGGCGGAGTCAGACTACGAGGCCGTTTTCGTGCTGCGACGGGGGTTATTTGCGGTGTTTCTTCCTCTTCGTCTGAGTCTGAATCGAGGGAGACCACATTTGACTTGCGCTTTTTTGTCGGTGCCGCAGCTTTGCGACCAGCACTGCTCTTTAGACGGTCCAAGAGAAGGGAATACAGCTGTGCGGGAAACTCTGGGATCTCATTATCCTCGTCGCTGTCATCTGAACCTAATATTAATGCGATCAAATGGACGAATACTCGATGACCCAGAATTACTCGAGCAGTCCTCCCCGAGAGGCCGTTTCTGTTTCTTCTCCGGGATCTTGAATCGTGACCTCATATCAAAGAAGTCATCATCTTCGTCCATCCTTCCCAGTCCTGCTTTTCACACAGGTCGTTGGTCCTTGATGAAAGAGTTTGTTGATGAAGCTGAGCGGATGAGTCAGCTGCGTCCCCGAACGTTCTTTGGTGATCATCATTTTTCCAAGCGCAAATCTTGAGTTTCCAGGACGACAATGATATTACCGGCCAATGTACAGATACTGTTACATTCGAGTGTGTTGATATGGACAGCCTATTATCTTATGTTCAAACCTTTTGTTATTCTTGACTCGGCAATTGTAATCATCTTCGGCCAGGCCTTACAATTGGTACCCTCCGTCATCTACCACGCTAATTCAGCCACGCTTCTCGGCAACTCGGTTCTCAGACCATGGACTTTCCTTCGCCGGCCTTATACTACTGTACCTTGCAATCGTGGATACCATACCGCTCTTCCGGAAAGATTGGACTTATTACCATGCTACTAGTACTTACCCAACCCCTGGGGATATGGAGACTGACGAGTAGCGCCGTTACGCGTTACTATGACTTTTGCCCTGACGGCTTTGACGTATATTGATTCGAGACCGAATATTGCGAATGATTTTACTTTCACGGCGATGTTTTGTGAGTTGATTTGGGGATTTTGGTTATATGCTACGTTGAGGAATGAAGTTACGGGTGGGAGGGCTCCGGTATATGACGCTTGAAAAGTGGGGAGAAAATGTATTTAGCATGAGCGTGCATTGTATATTTAATAGCATATATAAATAAAGATAGGAAACATCTGGGATGTAGTGGCATGTTACACGTAAGGGAGGAAAACTTTCGTCCCTGGAATCTCGGAAGTGGGATCGATTTAAATACGCAATTCGAGATTGACGGACAATGATTATGCATATTATATACTGACTTTTGCCTTCTCCAAGCCTTCCTTGATAACTCTCCGTTTCTCATCTCCAAATCCCTCACCAGCAACTAACTCCGTCGCCTCACGAAACCTAGCACTCTGAATATTCCACATCAAATAAATATCCCTAGCAAACCCATTATTCTTCTCCTTGCTCAGATGTTCCACTAACAAGTCACTCTCGTACGTCGTGAACGGCATCTCCATCAACCGCCGTAACATTGTCCTCGGAGGCGTCGCATTCATTGCTGTCGTAATAAGATTCGTGAACAACTGTTTTCTGATCCCTTCAGGTGCGGTTCTCTACCATCAGCTTCACACACCGCATTGGGGGTAGGACCTGGTATTTGAATGCGGAGTCAATGTCGGTGAGAGTGAGAGCGTCCATGTACATTGTCATTTTTTCGGGGGTGTCAAGAACGGGTTTTGTGGATTCCACGAACAAGACAGCTAATTGAGCTGCATTTGGATATTGCGAATGTTTCAACAAGGATGATAGAATAATTTCGGTGTACCCAGGCACAACCTGCGGATACGAAAAACACTGAATCGCTTCCTGCAGTTAAGCTCCACAATAATTGGGACGGTACCTCAAACTGTAATTGATCAAGGGCGTAGAAGCCACTGATAAGCTGACAGAATTGTTCCGGAATACTCGCTTCTATAGCAAACTTCGTATCAAGCTTAAAGTCCTTGAGGAGGTAATAATAGAAACACGTCTTTTTCAATGAATCCGTTTCGCTTTCTTCGATTTTCTCATATAGACGATGCAGTTCCTCTCTGTTCTTCGGAGGATAATACTTGGCGCCTACTATCAGTTTAAGTCAAGTAATAGAGGACCATTGGGAATTTGTCCTACGTCGGAGAGGAGACGGTCGAAGAATAACGCGTTGTCGAGCGAGGAACGGTTCTTGCGAATTTGGGATGCGAGACTTTTCTGGCTGGTGCCGTATGGCCACTGCGCTGGATTTGGTGGAAATATCGCATTGAACGAGTCCTACGATAGTCAACAACGTAGAGCAAAGACGGTACCTGTTCCGCCATATCGATGGCTCGCGGATCAAAGTGCGAACAATAAGTAGGCAGGTGGTGATTGCGTCCAAGACGATCATCATCACCGTGGCAACCACTATTTTAAACTTTGGCAATAAACGATCCCTGCGCATTCATTTCTCCCTTCGCCTCATAGGCCCGTCCTAAAGCGATCCGAGCGTTCGTCATGGGTGTTCCCATTGTTTTGAACAGTGTAAACACACTGCCTCTCCCGATAACATCCCACACGCTCACAGAGACAACAGCCTCATCACACCACTTCGCACTATCCTCGAGAACTACTTCGGAGCGGAAGGACCACGAGAGGGTCGATTTGAAAAATGGTCACGGTCATAGAGATATACAGACAGACGATTGGTATTTTATCCTCCTGTTGTTGTTGCGGGCATTGTTGATGTGTAGAATGGAAGCCGAAGGCGTTGGCTGCTCCGCGGATTTTGATTTTCATTCTCATGTTTGTATCATTATTATTCCTTGGTAAACACTTCTTGAGAAGGTGGACTGAGGACTAGCGCTGATCGCGGCGGGATGTATTTCGGCGGATCCAATAAATTACAGCTTTTACCTGATGGAAATGCAGTATCGGTCACCGAATAATTATACTATTCCGCCGACTTCATGTCCTCGAGCAGCCTGTGGAATCGACGGATTCACTAAAATCCCCACTTGCACGAGTCTCGACATTCGAGTCTCCTATTTCGGTAGCATCCTTTTTTTGTTCATTGGTGACATTAGGAATGTGTTTGAGCGATAACGTCACTCCAGTTCGCTGTTCCACCGATATGTGGAATTTCGCCGACGGAGCACAAGGTGTAGACCCCCTCATGGCGGCAGAATTCGCCAAAGCGCTCATCGAATCCGTCGTCACAAAATACCTCCTCATCCTCGTCATCACACTAGGAGTGACCTCATTCCTGTGCACTATGGTGCTCTTCCTCCCCGTCATATTCAACTGGCGCCATGCTCGCAACCTCCATTTCCTCTGTATAGTCATGGCGGGGGCCTCGTCATTTTTCCTCTTCCTCGAGATATTGATAACCAAATACGGCGTCGCGGGGGGAATCTACGGCGTCAATATTATTTCCTTGGATGTTATTACAGCTACCAAGGGAACCCAGACGGAAGCGTTCTTATGGACTGCGTGGGTATTGTGGCTGTTTGCCTTCTTGTTCATTTGGTGGGTTCGGTGGTGGGAGATCCTCGAGCGGAGAGAGAATAAGAAAAAGGCCAAGAAAGAGGATGAGGAGAAGAAAAAGAAGGCGGCGGCCGCAGCGGCAGAGAAAGCTGCTCAAAAGGACAAGCCAATGAAAGCGGAAGATGCAGTTCTTCAACAAATGGCTGCTGCACAAATGTAGCCAAAGAAAACAAAGAAGCGAGGTTCATCTCTCAATTGGGTTTTGGGTTTTGGCAAGGCGATATGTGTTATGTCTTTTTGAGTAGGTTTAAATAGAGTTATCATTGATCTGGTTGAGTTATAGTAGATTTACTCATTCCCAAAATGCATCCTTGTAGGTAACGTCTATTGTATTCCCTCTCATGAATAAGGATGGTATTATAACATGCTTCAAGTATCGCGCTCCAATGAATATCCAAATGCATTCCGTGAACCACCGCCCTGCTTACTCCCGTACACTGAATGACCTGCATTCCCGGTCTTAGACGGGCTATCTTTCTTATATCTGACGCTACTTCGCGGATCCGAGTTTTCGCGCGAGTGTCGGTGGCTTACTGTCCGTGAGGTTTCCTTTTCGAAGAGTACTGCCTTCTCCCGCTCCTCCGCCTCGGCCCTTGGAATTAGTTCCATGGCGATCTCTTGTTTTAATGCCACGCGAGCTCGAAATCGTCGATTCTCAACAGAAGGCGGTACAGTGGTCCATTGCTGGAGATAATTTGCGTCGACAGGTTTTCCGCCGTCCCTTGTTGCAAGTACCAACACTGGCACGTCGTTCTTTGTCCAAAACCGTGTCTTGCTATCATTTACCATTACTGTCGCTCCGTCCTTGCTGGTGATCTCACGAAATGATGCTACTGGTGCCAGACTCAGAGCAAACACTTTTGTCGAAGCAGCAAAATGAGTAATCTCAAATTCCACCAGTTTCCCTACCCCGCCAACTTTATTCAGAATATGTGGCTGAGCGTTGAAATGGACAAACACCGATGGCTGCCGTATATTTCTCCACTCATGTCGATCGGCCAGCTTGTCATCCTTGATCAACGATAAATACGTCTCGAACAGCTTCTCGAAGTCCTCATTTCGAACCGCATATCCCACACCGAACACTTTCTTCTGCATGACCCATTGATCAGGCTCATCTGCTAAATCAATCGCGTTGAGCTCCGTTAACATGGTCTGTACAAGCGACTCCTCCACCGCCTCATCCAAGTGAATAAACGGCATCTCCACGAAATGCACTTTAAATGCTTTCAAGCCAATCATATCGTTCTGTTCCGCTAATTCCAAGGTCTGTTCTTTTATCCCGTCTGTATGTTCTTCTGTGGTCGTTTCTTTTAGCCGGCGCCAGTTCTTGAGGTAATATTCAAAGGCATCCCGATGGGGTGCTCTGTCTTCATATACTTCGACTTGTTCAATTGATTCTCCCAGTTTGAGGACGTCGTCGATGAAGGCGTATTTAAAGGCTAAGGTACTGTTGTTTACGCCCCGTTCTTTCTTCGGTTTTAGAACCACGAGATCGAAGTTGAGGTTTTTTGAGTTGAGAATACGGGTTATTAAGTCGCAGTAAGCGGTACTCCGTCCGGTAAGTAATACTGTGAGAGCCTCTGGATCCTCGAAACATTCTTTCGAGATTTTCACAAGTTTTTCATTCCAGAATCCTTTCCAGGCTCTCTTCTCCTCAATCTCCAGACCTTTCCCCGTGGCCGCTAAAATCCTCGGATCATGGAACCTGCAGTTAGTTCCCCAAAACAGACAAATATTACCATCCGCCGTTGACGAACGTGCGGTCCGACATGATCGCTGAATATGCATCCTTCTGCCATAGAGTCGTATTCGGCAAAGGCGTCTGAAACACTACCCTCAGCCATATCCACCAGGACTCTAGAAACGTACATGTATTATCAAAATCGACAACAACAAGTCTTTTCTTGCCCGTCAAATCGATAGATCGACCCTGAATATCCCATTTATTCGTCATGATAGGTGTACTGGAGAACTGGCGACGAGGCAAACAGCGCACGGCATACGCACCTCGCGATCGGGAATTATTATACCACGGCCGTCGGGAGACGAGGAGACGAGGTACCGTCGTCTGGGTCAAATGACTCGGGATTGGAATTATTGTTGAGAAAGACGGACGTCTTGCAGCGACTTGCAGATATCGTGTTCCTACCCGTCCGCTCCGGTGTCGCAATGATCTGCGATAACGGCGACCGATCCCTGGCGAAGATGAGACTATGTGATTATGCAGGAAGGATTATTCGATGCCAGCGGGTGATTATACAAAGGACATCGAGTGTTGGAATATGGAAACGCCGCGGGAGAAGGTCGGTTCCTTTGGGGGACCTGACTCGGAAAGGTTAAAAGGACTCAGTTTGCCGGCACGTGTGACGAATTCCGACGTTTTCGGGGGGGAAAAGGAATTTGCGGGTTTCAATTCAGCCAATCAGGAGACAGAAGGATCCCGAGATATCTGATAATCTGGCCGTGCCGCAAACAGTGGAGAGGTCCTCAGTAGTAGTGAGAAGTACACCAAATATTGAGAGTATTTCACCCTGTATCCCAAAAATACATGATTATTACGGTGACGAGTACACTCATCTCTCTCCCTACAATATACCCGAACCCCAGTACGGATCTCGAGAAGGTACTATATCTATTTTGCGAGACATACAGCCTCGTCTGACAGACTGCATCTCACAGGGTTCTCGGGTCCCTTTGCACTAAAAGTACTAACTGCGGTGCTTTTTGAATGTCCATTTCCCTCGATGAATGAATAACGTCTTTCGCTCGGTAAGCCGTGTTGATATTTCCAGTCAAATTACAGTAAAAGTCCATACACAATCCATACACAATTCCTACAATCCCATCTCCACACACCCTCCCCCTCCCAGATATCATTTCCCTATACAACCAAACACCACCCAAAAGTCCTACTCCTACAATCCGCAAAACACCACTAATCCAAAAACGCCCAGGTAACGTCTACCCTCCCCAGAGCAGCATCAGCCATCAAATCAAACGCCCCGGGACTAAAATCCAAATCATACAGTTTACACCCCGTACATCGGTCTACGACAGTGACGTCGACGGTGACATTTTCGGCCTGACCTTGGCGTTTTCGAGTTGCCCGGATTTTGCGATTACAGAAGGGATTGTCGTTTGGATTGGTGGATTTTTGGGCCGAGTCTGTTTGCGTGTCAGGTCTTGATGCAACACATACAACCGTTATGGGAATTGGATTGGGGATGCAGGGGATGCAGGGATTGGAAGGGGGAGGGGAAAGGGGGTACCGTATAGTTCCCAACTTATTGCACAGATCATGTCCTGGGAGGAAGACGTTATCCCACAACTTCCTAGTCCAGGCTCATAATACGTCAAATCACCAGAATAAATCCCCCCCGTATTTCCCGGTAACGGCAAATTCTGAACCCCTCCACTACACATTAGCCTCACAATCCCCCCAAAACGTTGCAGGTGACGTGGGAGTGACGTAGGGGGGTACCTTGAGCGATTGCGCGTGAGGCCAATTGCTAGACCGAGGATGAGGGCTAGGAGACATGTTATTCCCACGGCGAGGATGATGAGGATTGTTCGACGACGGTAGCCGAAGAGGGTGGTGTGGGGTTTGGATACTGCGCCGTTTTTGTAGTACCACTTCATTCTGCGGGTGTAATGATGGTTGTGGGTGGTCAATTCATGGTGTTGGTTGTTGAGGACGGAGGGGAAGGGGGTTGGGATAATTTGCTGAAAATGGGGACAAAAGGACCGAGCGGTAAATAATACGCCAAAGGAATATACTCGTAAAGAGTCAAGTGAAGTAACGCCGCAGCAGGCAAGGGTTTCACCTCTTACCTCTCAACTCAATCTACTTTTTTATTCTTCACATAAAAGAACAACAATTCCCTCCGCGATCTAAGCAGCCCTGGCAGGGCCCCGGGGTCGAAGGGGGATCGCCCCTTGAGATCTCCTTTTACAAATCTGCATTACCGTAATGGACGCCACACAATTATGTATGCGGTGATCGCGTACATATTTCATCGTCGTCTATCGCTCCGTTCTGTCCATGACCATGCCAGATACGTCAACATCGCCCAACAACAATAATCCCTCCGCGACCACTGAAATCGCGGCCATATTCAAGGAATTGCAGTCGGCAGAGAAGACGGCGGATGCGATTGAGGGACGGCTGGATTTATTGGAGAAGCGATTGGATGAGTTGTTGGCGGCATTAGAAAGGGAGGAGGCGGAGGCGGAGGCGGGTGCACTGGCTGAGGGACGGACAACGAGG
>Ga0302325_10017528_pt1 | contig 15136 bp, 9 predicted proteins | sample Palsa_T0_2_FD_201948 | JGI IMG/M metagenome (GOLD analysis project Ga0302325, IMG submission 201948) | Peat permafrost microbial communities from Stordalen Mire near Abisko, Sweden - Palsa_T0_2 | ecosystem: Environmental > Terrestrial > Soil > Palsa > Peat permafrost | place: Sweden: Abisko... | reverse complement strand
CAGGGCTGAAAGCCCGCTTCATCGCACTATCCTCGCTAGAATAGGAACGTGCCCAACCCAGCAAACTTGCACGATGAAGTCGAAGAAAACGGCTTCGCCCTCCGCGAAAACATCCTGTCGCCGTCCGAAGTGACCCACCTGCTCAAGGCAATCGCACAAATAGACGAACCCGGCGCCCTGCAAAGACGCAACTCCGTCTACGCCGTCCGCAACCTGCTCGACGCCTCACGCGAGATTCGCGAACTCGCCAACTCTGCCACAATTCACACGCTGGTCGAACCCATCCTCGGCCCAGAATCCTTCGCCGTCCGCGGCATCCTCTTCGACAAAATCGCCGGCGCCAACTGGAAAGTTCCCTGGCATCAGGACGTGACCATCGCCGTCCAGGAACGCATCGAAACGGAGGGCTTCGGACCATGGTCGATCAAGGCAGACATCCTCCACGTTCAACCGCCAGCCCACATCCTCGAAAACATGCTCTCCGTCCGCCTGCACCTCGACCCCTGTCACGCAGAAAACGGCGCACTCCGCGTGATCCCCGGTTCACATCGCCAGGGCCGCATCCCGGAAGATCAAATCCAAACCATCCGCGAACACTCCCCGGAATGCGTTTGCGAATCAGCCGTTGGCGGCGTGCTGCTCATGCGCCCGCTCCTGCTCCATGCCTCATCCCCATCGCAGCTTCCCAATCATCGCCGTGTAATTCATCTGGACTTCGCCGCCGTTGCGCTACCCAACGGCCTGCGTTGGTTCTCCGAACGCCGAGAGACCTCTGACGCCGCTCTTCACCCTGTTGTAATCTGAAATCTCAAGCCGCTCCGCCAAATCACTCCGTGAGGAACCACTCATCATGCGCCTCCGCTCCGCAATCTGCCTGCTCTTCGGCACCGCCATCCTCTTCTCATCCGCGCCCCGCTCCCAAGCGCAGACAGAAGAGATGCCCCCATCGCCCACCAAAGTATTCGGCTACACCGACTTCGCCCCGCAGGCCAAGATCGATGAGGAGTTCCTCAAGATTCCCGACGCCAAGCTCGCCGGCGCGCATTTGAAAACCCTCACCGCTCATCCCCACCTCGCCAGCACCCCCGGCGACCATGAAACCGCCCTCTACGTCGCCGAAAAGTTCAAAGCCGCCGGCCTCGAGACCGAGATCGTGCCCTACCGAGTCCTGCTCAACCAGCCGCGCAAAGTTTTCTTTGAAGCCAAATCCGACGCAGGCGCCGTGCTCTCGACCGGTCCTACGCCAGAGCACGTGAGTTCCGACCCGTTCCAGGACGACCCCAACGTCGTGATGCCCTTCAACGGCTCCTCAGGCTCGGGAGACGTGACCGGCGAAGTCGTCTACGCCAACTACGGCCGGCTTGAAGACTTCGACGCGCTCGCCGCCCAGCACATCGACCTCCACGGCAAAATCGTCCTCGTCCGCTACGGAGCCAACTTCCGCGGCGTCAAGGTCTATATCGCCGAGTTGCGCGGAGCCAAAGGTGTCCTCATCTACTCCGACCCACAGGACACCGGCTACTTCCAGGGCGATATGTATCCCAACGGCCCCTGGGGTCCGGAAACCGGCGTCCAGCGCGGCTCCGTCCAGTACCTCTTCAAATATCCCGGCGACCCGCAAACCCCCGGCGTCGCCTCCACCGTCGATCTGCCCGACTCCGCCCGTCTCGACCCCATGAAGACCGGCAACCAGCCCAGCATCATCTCCATCCCCATCAGCTACCATGACGCCGCGCCCATCCTCAAAGCTCTCGGCGGCGCGGCCGTTCCCAAAGGCTGGCAAGGCGCGCTGCCCTTCCCGTACCACGTCGGCGGAACAGGGGTCAGCGTCCATCTCATCAGCGACCAGGACTACAAAGTCCGCACCATCTGGGACGTCATTGGAAAAATCAAAGGCTCCGAGTATCCAGATAATTGGGTTGTCGTTGGCAATCACCGCGACGCCTGGGTCTACGGCGCGGTCGACCCAAATAGTGGCACCGCCTCCATGCTGGAAGCTGTCCACGGCTTCGGAGCCCTGCTCAAGACCGGCTGGCAGCCCAAGCGCACCATCGTCGTCTGCAGTTGGGATGCAGAAGAAGAAGGCCTCATCGGCTCAACCGAGTGGGTCGAAGAACACGCCAAAGCCCTCGAACACGCCGTCGCCTACTTCAATGTCGATGTAGCCGTAGCCGGCACCGCCTTCGGCGCGGAAGCCGTCCCGTCCCTCAAGCAATTCATCCGCGAAGTCACCACCGAAGTCCCCAGCCCCAAAGGCGGCAGCGTCTACTCGCAGTGGAAGCTCGAAGGCCTGAGCAGAGCCGAATCCGGCGGCAACGGCCACGCCGAACACGCCAACTCCCCCAGCGAAGACGTAGCCGTCGGCGACCTCGGCTCCGGCTCCGACTTCACACCTTTCCTCCAGCACGTCGGCGTTCCCTCCACCGACATGGGCTCGCACGGACCCTACGGCGTGTACCACTCCGTCTTCGACAACTACGCCTGGTTCACCATGAACGCCGACCCGCACTTCGTCTACCTGCAAGAGATGGCCCGCGTCCTCGGCCTGGAAGCGCTGCACATGGCCGACACCGACGTGCTGCCTTACGACTACGTCACCTACGGCAAAGAGATTGAAGAGTACTTAGAGGCCGCTAAGAAAAAGAAATCCGCCAGCGGCCTCGACTTCGCCGCTGCCGAATCCGCCGCCGCCCGCTTCACCAAAGCCGCCGAAGCCGTAAAATCCAAACAAGCCAACCCCGGCTCGAACGCGGCAGCTCTCAACACCACGCTGCGGGCCACCGAAGCGGATTTCATCAATCCCGCCGGCCTGCCCAACCGCGCCTGGTACAAACACACCATCTACGCCCCCGGCCAATACACCGGCTACTCCGCCGTAGTCATCCCCGGAGTAAACGAAGCCCTCGACGCCAAAAACGCAACCGTAGCCGCCGAACAACTCACCGTCCTGACCAAATCCCTGAACCAAGCCGCCCAAACCCTGGAAGGCGCCGAATAAGTTAAATTCGGGTGCTCGCCCAAGCGGGATCGAAATGCCGAACCCTCCTATTTCACTGGCTCGACATCCTGCTGAGGTTACAGCACTTTAGGGAATGGTGTAGACCGAAACCGTGGCTGCCGAGTCGATTTTTCTCAAGAAAATCGACACTAACCAACCTCGGAAAGTTCACAGTATTCCCTAAAGTGCTCTAGCCTGCGTCCACGATGAAACGAAGGCTTCTTATTCCGCCACGGCGAGCACGGCAAATACCAAGCGCCGTCCCTCCGGGTGCGCTCAGTTGTCGGGCGGGAGACCCATGCTATGGGTGAGAGAGCGCCAGCGCGGGTCTGCATGTACAAAGTCATACGCTGGATCGGTCTGAATCCAGAGCAAGAGCGGCGAGTGTTCGCGGAAACCTTGCTCAAGCAATTCCAGCGTTTTCTCTTGATCGCCGAGTTGGGCGTACAGCAGCGCCAGGTCAACAGGGGAGACGTAGCCGGCTTTAGACTTGCTCTGCAGTTGATCCAACTGGAAATGAATTACTGCCTTTTGCCCCCCGTGCTGGAAGGCACGTTGAATAGCCGCGGCAGAAGTTGGGTCACCTTCCGCCTGTAATTGCCTCTCATAAGCCTGCTCCCACTCCCGGGGCATGCCTTTACCTCGGTAAGCCATGGCAATGAGTCTGTACATGTTTATTTGAGGATCGGCCATCAGCTTCCGGTGGGCTTCCGCAAGGGCGGCGTCATACTGGCGCGCCTCATCGAGAATGGTGACCATGGCCCACGGCCTTTCGAACGGATCGATTTCGCTCGCGGTCTTCTGCGTTTGAATGGCCTCGTCGTGCCGACCCAATACGTTGAGAAACCTGGCGCGCATGTGGATGGCTTGAGTGAGCCTTGGATCGAGTTCGATCGCGCGCGATATTTCCTGGAGGCCACGGGCAAAGTCCCAATGATACGTAAAAATGGAAGCTCCCAGAACCAAATGCCCCTCGGCTAGTTGCCCGTCAAGATCGACTGCTTTTTGGGCGGCGGCCTCTGCTTGCGGCATGGTTTGGACAGGATCCGCACTGCCTTGAAGTATGGCAACTCCGTAGTAGCTCGATAGCCCTGCCCAGGCGAGGGCGTAGTCCGGCTGCAACTCGACAGCCTTCCTGAACTCTTTGCCGGCTTCCTCATTCTGTCCTCTGAACCAGAGAAATCGGCCGAAAAGATAGGCGTCGTGAGCTTCGGGACTGACGTAGCGGGCCGGCGTGGTTGAGCCGACGGAGCTATGCAGCCGGGCTGCGATGTCGCGCGCAACCTCCCTTGGAAGGGCAGCCACATCCTTGGAGTCGCGATCGTAGCTTTCTGCCCAGAGATGGGCATCCGTGTTGGCGCGAATCAGTTGAAGGGTCATGTGTACCTGGTTGCCTGACCGGGAGATGGAACCCTCGAGGATCCCATCGACGTTAAGTGCATGAGCGATTTCCGGCAGGGGCTTGCGCACTCCTTTAAATTGCATGGCGGAGGTACGGGAGATGACGCGGAGCGTCGAGTCCTTGGCGAGCATCGTGGTAAGTTCGTCGGTCATACCATCGGCAAAGTACTGTTGATTCGGATCGCCGGAGAGATTGTCGAGGGGGAGAACCGCGAGGGATCGGACGGGATCGACCGCGTGACGTTGATGCTCCAGAAGCCACCCGGCAGCAACCAGGACCGCAACTGCGAAACTTGAAAGGACAATCCAAATCCACCTTTGCCTGGCTCGTGGATCGCTTTGCTGAGGGGACGGAATCTCTTCATTCGCAGGCTTCGCACCGATCTCGGACGCAGAGTTGTTCAAATTGATCGGCCCCGCGACCGGAGCGATGAAGCGATATCCGGTGCGTGGAATGGTTTCAATATAGCGAGGCGATTCCGCCGAATCCCCCAGCGCTCCGCGCAGTTTTGCGATGGATTTATTCAGACCCTGATCGAAGTCGACAAAGACATCCGAGGACCACAAGAGCTTTTGCAAATCCTCGCGGGTGACAACTTCGCCCGGCCGCTCAACCAGAATGCAGAGAACCTGGAGAGGCTGCTTCTGAAGCCTGACCCGAACACCGTTCCTGCTGAGCTGTGCGGTCCTGGTATCGAGTTCAAAGAGACCGAAGCGAACCGTGCCGTTTCCCTCCACGACCGCCACGACGAACCTCCAGTGGACTGAGAACCAGAGTGTAACACGGCTTCGGATGTCAACTGCGCAGCGGTACGGTGTGCGGGCCTGGGAAGAAGTTAGCTCAAGCAGTTCAAACAAAGCCACATACGCGGGAAGGAATAATCCACTGCGTGGACATTGCATTGCAGCGGGTTTGCGAACAGACTCGGCAAGTCTCGAGTCAGACGAGACCGAAAAAGGAGAATGCGATGAAGCAATGCGGAATGCAGAGCGTGCGGGCCGGATTCATGGCGAACCAGAAAAATCATTGCAAGATGGCGGTGCTGGCCACTGTCGCGGTGCTTGCAATGATCTGTACTGCGACCAGCGCGAGAGCTGGCTGTGGCCCAACCATAGGCGTGAAAACTGCGTTGATCAAGATGCCGATTCTTGCAACCGCCGGTTCCTCCAACGACGGCGAGGGCGGAGCGTGGCGGGACTCCATCGTCGGACTTTGGCACGTCACGTATACCGAAACGGACGGCACACCCTTCAGCGACTCATTGAAGGAATGGCACAGCGACGGCACGGAGTTTGAAAACGTCGATCACAATCCTGCCATCGGCAGCGTCTGCGTGGGAGTGTGGAAGCAGGCAGGTCTGCGGGATGTACGCCTGCACCACCTGGGCTTCCTCTTCGACGCCGCCGGCAATCCCAACGGCACATTCACTGTTGACGAGACAGACACCGTGGCAAAGGATGGAATGTCCTACACCGGCAAATTTACCTTCATGATCTATGACGTGAATGGCCACTATACCGGAACGGAGTTCCTTGGAACCGTCGCCGCGACACGGATTACGGTGGATTAACTGGCGATTCAACAGCCTCTGCCCTTCCCATTCAGCCGCGAAGCGGCCGGGTTGGAGGGGCTTTGGCTTCAGACAATCGAGACCAGTTCGCGAAGAACGCTCGACCATGCACAGTTCCAATCGGCCAGCCTCTTTATATGCCAAAACTTCCCATTCCCGCCACCAAATCCGCCCCAAATCGGGACCATTCCAACTTTTTTCGGGAAGCTTTCACTTTTTTCTGGACAATGCTCCAAAAATCCTGCAAAGTAACATTACTAAAGAACACCAAAAGCGCTTTGGTTGGTTACTTTCGGGCGGTTCTCCGGAAGTAAGCAGGGTAGATTCGCAGAAAAGGTCCGCCCCATGCACGATTTTCTGATCGCCCTGGTTTTCGTAGCGATGGTTACCTCGCCGGCATTGGTTGCAGCCTCACCGGGATCCGCCAACCGCGAAGACCTTTAACTTCAAGCTTCCCGCCGGCACCATTGGCCATCAGCGGGCAAACACGTTGGAAGGGCAGCGCCGGAGATTCTCTCCCCCAGAGTCTCTGGCCATGCTTCAACCGGCGCAAGAAAAAGTCAATCAACCCTCCCCCTGGCCGCTCTCAACAAACCCTAAGCAAGTTCAAGGGCAATGAGAACGGCCAGCCCTTTTTCCCGGCCGGCCCTTTCCAGCTCACTCCGCTCTCAGAGCCACCACCGGATCGACCGCAGCCGCCCTGCGCGCCGGCAGATAGCTCGCCAGCCCCGCCGCAGCCGCCAGCACCAGAGGCACCAGAAGATACGTCAGCGGATCAAGCGGGCTGATGCCAAACAGCAGCGACTTCATCCACTGCATCAGCGCCGCGGCCGAGCCCATCCCGATGGCCACGCCCACCGCCGTCAACAGCAGCGCCGAGCGCACAAACATCCACTGCAACTCACCCCGCTGCGCGCCCATCGCCAACCGGATGCCGATCTCACGCGTCCGCTGCGTCACCGCGTACGAGATCACCCCGTAGATGCCAATCACGCCCAGCAACAGCGCCATGGCGCCTGCAATCGCCAGCATCACCAGCGTGAATGAAGTCCGCGCCATGGAGTCGGCGTAGATGTCCTGCATGGTGCTGATGTCCGCAACCGGCAGATTCGAATTCACCGACCAGACGGCCTGCTGCATTTCGTTGATGAAGGTCTGCGTTCCTGCACGGTTGGTGCGGATCGCGAAGTAAAGCGAGCGCCAGGCCCCCTGGATTCCGGGACCGAAGATACCCTTCCCCAGGCTGGGCCAGTAGACGGTTGCCGGGGAAATCTGATCCACGCCATTCTCGCGCACATCCTGCACCACTCCGATCACTTCATGCCAGGGCATCGATTCCCACTCATGAAAGCGCTTGCCGATGGCGGCGCCGGGAGAACCCCAGAGCTCACGGGCCAGACTCTCAGAGACGATCCCCACCGGCCTCATGCCATAAACGTCGGTCCAATTAAAATCGCGCCCCGCCAGGATTCTCGTCCCGGCAGTGTGAAAATAACCGGGCGAGACGAAATTGAACAGCCGCATCGGAGGATTGTCGCCTTCGTCGATTTTGCCTTCGACGAGGATCTCGTTCCAGCTAGGTTCGGCTCCGCTCATGGGAACGGAAGCGGCGAAGCCGGCGGCAGTGACGCCGGGAATCGCGGCCAACTTATCGATAATGCTGTTCTGCATCCGCACCACCGTCGTGGAGTCGGGCACCATTGTCTCGGGAATGGTAAGCCGCATCACCTGCAAGGATGCGGGATCGGAGAATCCGGGATCGACGTTGCGCATCGCCAGAAAGGTCCGGATCATCAGCACCGCGCTGATCAGCAGCACCAACGCCATGGCTACCTGCGCCATCACCAACAGATTGCGTCCGCGCTGCCGTTCCCGGCCCGCGCTCGCAGTCCGCATTGCTCCCAGAAAGGCCACGCGTTGCGGCAAAAGGACATAGCGCAGCACCGGAATGGCGCCGAAGAACAGGCCGGAAAGCACGGAGAGAACGAGCGTGAAGGCGATCGACCAGCCGTCGAGCGAGATCTCGCTCAGGCGCGGTAGTTGCCCCGGCCCAACCGCCGTCAACAGACGAAGCCCGCCGTAAGCCACGGCCACGCCAAACGCTCCGCCGAGCAGACCCAGCGTCACGCTTTCCAGCAAAAGCTCACGCGCAATCCGCCACCGTCCCGCGCCCAGCGCCGAACGCACCGCAAGCTCCTGCTGGCGCGCATCGGCACGGACCAGCAGCAAGCTGGCCACATTGCTGCACGCGATCAGCATCACCACGCCGATCGTTCCCATCACCACCCACAGCACCGCCTGGATGCTGCCAACCACGGTATCTTTCAGCGGCTGGAAGGCAGGCGTGATCTTCCATCGCAGATACCAGTGCGGATCGCTGCCCGGACCATTCGTCCACGAGTCCATCCATACGTTGATCAGGCGCGCCGCATCGGCATCGGCCTGCGGAATCGCAACGCCCGGCCGCAGCCGCGCGATACCGCGATACGCAAAGCCGGCCAACGCCTCGTCGACCGGATCGAGAGCCAGCGGAACCAGCAGATCGAAGTTGTAATTCACCACCTTGAATCCGCGCGGCATCACCCCGGCAATCACGCGCGGCTGCGAATCGACGCTGATGGTGCGCCCGACAACGCCAGGGTCGCCTCCGAAGCGCCGCTGCCAATACTCATAGCCCAGCATCACCCGCCCCAGTGCATGAGAATCCTGATCGGCCGCCGTAAGCCATTGGCCTGCGAACGCAGGAACATTCAGCGTCTCAAGAACGCCGCCGGAGATCTGCGCCGTGTTGACTTGCTCCGGCTGCGCGAGGCCGGTGATGCTGGCGGTCCCAGGCCCCCACACACCCAGAGACTGAAAGGTGCGGTTGTGCGCCGCGAACGTAAAATACATCGAAGCCGACAAACGCAGTTCGCTGCGAAACTCGCCAAGTCCGGGCGCGCCCGGCGCGTTGAGGTGCAGCGAAACCAACTGTTCCGGCTCTGGATACGGCAGCGGCCGCAGTAGCACGCTATTGAGCACGCTGAAGACCGCGGTATTCGCGCCGATCCCGATGGCCAGCGTGAGAATTACAACAACCGCAAAGCCCGGAGAGCGGCGCAGGCGGCGGCCAATGTGCTTCAGGTCCACCAACAGCGATTCAAGCCGTTTCCACTGCCACGCCTCGCGCCCGCGCTGTTCCATCAGCGCCACATTGCCAAACTCGCGCCGAGCCGCGCGCTCGGCCTGTTTCCGCGACATACCTTCCTCCAACAACTCTTCGGTTCGCGATTCCAAATGCTCCCGGATCGATGCCGAAAGATCTTCGTAACGTCGCCGCTTGAAAAACCGGCTGAAAATGGACATGGAAACCTCCTAAGCCTTCGCGAAGGCCAGCACCCGTGCAATCCCCGTGTACATCCGTTCAAAGCTGGCAACTTCCGCCTCCAGATGCCGGATTCCCGCATCCGTCACGCGATAAATCCGCGTCGGCCGGCCCTTCGCCGAGGTCCCCATCTCCGACTCCACCCAACCCTCCCGCAGCATCCGTTGCAACGCCGGGTAAAGCGAACCCTCCTCCACCTGAAGCAAATCGTCAGAAACCTGTTGAATGTGCTTGACCAGCGCATACCCGTGCATCGGCCGCAATAGCAGCGACTGCAAAATCATGATTTCCAGCGCTCCGGGAAATAAATCGCGACGTTCCGTATTCTTTGCCATATCACTGCAAACTATCCGATAGATACCTATTTTGTAAATAGCCTTTTTGGAATTAGATCGCATCCGTTGTGACGCACGTCATTTGACCCCACCCTAGCCGGCTCGTAAAGTAAAGACTGGTGACCCATCCGTACGCGAATCCGGCCACCCAGAACTCGGGGTTTTCATGAAGCTCACGCCGCAACAGCTCCGCATCACCATCGCTTCCGTCGTCATTCTCGGCACCATCAGCTACCTCGCCTTCCAGGGAGTTGCCAACAATAAGAGCTACTACGTCACCATCCCCGAGATGAACGGCATGGGCGACAAAGCCTACCAGAGCAACCTGCGCGTCGAGGGCTTCGTCAAGCCGGAGACCATCCAGGCCAGCGGCACTCACGTTCAATTTGTCCTCACCGAGTTTGAAAGCCACAACCCCAAGGCCACGCCCAATCCCCGCACCGTCACCGTAAAATACGACGGCACCGAGCCCCCGCCGGACACCTTCAAGGGCGACGCCCAGGCCCTCGCCATCGGCACCATGGGCCGCGACGGCGTCTTCCACGCCTCCCAGCTCCAGGCCAAGTGCGCCAGCAAATACGCGCCCGCAGCACCCGGAGCACAGCCGGGCAGCGCTCAGCCCTCCGCAATGCAACCCGACAAACGAGCCTCCGCCGCAACTCCAAATCTGAAACCTGCTTCGTAAATCCAACAGGATCTACAACGAAAGTCACCGCGAAACGGTTTCTTCCCGCCCTTCATCTCTGTTATCTTCCCTCCCAGCGAGTTCCCTTTTGGGGACCAGGAGCGAAGCCCCATGCCATGCGATCCGGAAGAACTGCGTCACGTTCCCCTCTTTGAACTGCTCGACGACGAAGAGGCGCGCGTCCTCGCCGCCCAGATCGAGATTCGTTACTTTGCGCCCCGCCAGCACATCTACAAAGCCGGCGAACCCGCCACCCACGCCTACATCATCTGCTCCGGCAAGGCCAGCCTCACCGCCATCGACGACGACCAGCAAGAGATCGTGGTCGACGAGCCGGAGCACGGCGATTTCTTCGGATTCGCCTCCATGCTCCAGCAAACCGAACACCACACCACCGCCGTCGCCCTTCAGGACACTTCATGCCTCGAAATCGGCCGCGACGACATCGCCCGCCTGCTCCAGCGCAAGCCTCTGGCCGGCCTCGACATGCTCACCATGCAGGCCCGCCAGTTCCAAGCCGCACAAAAGCTGATCCAATCGCGCTCCACCCGCAACCCCAATGAGGTGATCGAGGAAGAATCCACCTTTGGCCAGCGCCTCGCCGACTCCGTAGCCCGCTTCGGTGGCTCCTGGACCTTCATCATCCTCTTCGGCATCGTCCTCGTCACTTACTCGTGGATCAACGTTGCCCTGAAGAACCAGGCGTGGGACCCTTATCCCTTCATCCTGCTCAATCTCTTCCTCTCCATGCTCGCCAGCATCCAGGCGCCCGTCATCATGATGAGCCAGAACCGCCAGGACGCCAAAGACCGCGTCCGCAGCGAACTCGATTACCAGGTCAACGTCCGCGCCGAAGCCGAAATCCAATCCCTATCCCTGCGCATGAATCAGCTCATGGACCGGCTCGACCAACTCGAACCAAATTCCACGCAAACCGGGCAATCGCCTTCGTAACGAGAGAACTTCCCGATCCTGCCCTCAACCCAGGCGCGTTTCCAGATTGCCCCGGTAGCCTCTCTTCCACGCCGCCCACGCCACCCACGCCAGCGCCGTGGCCGTGGCCGCCATCCCCAATGTCGCGATCCCCAAAGCCACGACGGCCGTCTTGGCCACCAGGGCAACTTTCGATTCGGACGGCGCTTCGTCCCGCACATGCTCCGGACGCACGCCAATCCCCACCGCATATCCCGCCGCCCGCTGAATTCCAGGGATATGCGTAACCACATGCAACTGCCACGGAGCCTGGATCGGTCCGGAATTGTCAAACACGCCAGCCAGGCCGCGATGTGCCAGCAGTTGCACCGACTGCGTAGCCCGCGTCGGCAACTCCCGCCGCCTCTGCACCGCCGCCAAAGTTTTCGTGGAAACGCGCCCCTCCAGAAGCGGCCCAGCCAAGAAGTTCGCGGCCGCAACCGCATCCTGGATCGCGAGATTGATCCCAACCCCGCCAGCCGGCGACATCGCATGGGCCGAGTCTCCGATGCACAGCAGCCCCTGCCGGTACCAGCGCCGCAGCCGGTTGATCTGCACCGTCAAAATCCTGATCTGCCCCCATTCCGTCAGCTCCTCGACGCGTGAGCCCAGATACGGCGCAATCCTGCGGATATCATCGCGAAAGACATCCAGTCCGCGCGCCTTCATTCTGTCGAACGAGCCTTTCGCGATGATCAGGCCAGCTTGAAAATAATCCGACCGGTTGATCAGGATCAAACCCATCCCATAGTTCACGTTGCCCAGCACCTGCCCCGGATCGTCTGGCCTGCGGCTGATCCGGAACCACAACACATCGATCGGCACACCATGCTCGATCACTTCCAGCCCCGCCGCCGAGCGCGTAACGGCGTGGCGCCCATCGCTGCCAACCACAAGATCGGCGCGTACCTCCACCTCTCGCCCGCCGTTTCGCGCCAGAACTCCCGTAATTCGTTTCCCTCTTTTCAGCAGATCGGTCGCTTCGTGCTCCATCAGCAGCCGAAACGAAGGAAATCTCTTGGCATGGTCAGCCAGAAAGTTCAGAAAATCCCATTGCGGCATCAGCGCCACAAACTTGCACGGTCCCGGCACATGGCTGAAATCGGCCACATCCAATTTGGTGTCGCCGACAATCACTCCCAGAGAAGACACCTCTTCATGCGGCAACTCCAGAAACTCCCTCAGCAGACCAAGCTCCCCAAGAATCCCGAGAGTCGATGGATGTACCGTGTCGCCGCGGAAGTCGCGGAAAAAGTCCTTGTGCTTTTCGATCACCGTAACCTGTACGCCCCGGCGGGCCAGCAGATACCCAAGCATCATGCCGGCAGGCCCACCACCCACCACACAGCAAGTCGTCTCCAAAACCTCGTGCGCCATCTCCACCTCCGATTGCAACTCACTCTAGCCCTTCGATGCAGAATTGCAAAGCCTCGCACGATGGGTTCAGAAAGCTCCCTCCCAATCTTCCCCGAAAATTGAACCGCTGATCCACATCCGCTTCGTCATTGCAAACCCATCCTCCTACCGCTGCTTCACCGATTACCGCCCCAGTCCCCACGCGCCCCATTGCAGCAATTGGAACCGCTGGAAGTACGGCATCGGCGACGCGCCCGAATACGTCAAGCTGAGCCCCAGCCGCACCTCGGCGAAGATGCCGATCGATACCTTGATGTCACTTGGATGGCAGTGAGCCTCGTTTGGAGACAACGCAGCCAAACGAGCCGCAGGAACAAACAGAGGCACTCATCAGGGGACTCTGAGGTCCGCTCCGCCAAGATCAAGAGGTTGCTTCTACTTCCTCGCATCGCCCAATACCCCGCCCACGTTATATCCCTTCACCACCACCCGAGGTCGCTCCCCGCGCGTATCAGCATCCTCTACCACCACATGAATTGTCCGCCGTTCGCCCGGCATCAGCGCTATATAGTTATCGTCATAAATCGCCGGCACAATCAAATCTCCGGACTTTTCTCGCACGACCTTCACCCGCACCATCAACTCCGGAACATTCGTATCGTTGCTTAGCTCTGTCTCAACCTCCCATTGCGATCCGTTGCGTCGCACCCGTGTCTTAGCCTCAATCGAGAAGCGCGGCAAACTCCGAATCCCGCGAAAATCCTCACCCTCCAAACTGTGCCAATAGAAATTCCGCGAAACCACGCTGCTGCCCTGCAGCAGCGTCAACCGGATAAAGTGCGTAGCCGAAATCCCCGCCGGAAACTCCATCTTGATAGGCGTCTGGGTACTGTCTTCCCTGCTGTCCAGCGTCGCAGTCCGCTCCCACTTCACCGCCCCGTTCAGATCCAGCACCTCAGCGTGCGCCGTCAGCCCGGTCCGGTCCCCAGCGCTGTAGTTCACCACTTCCGCGAAATCCGTCGCCGCATTCCACTGAATATGCAGCGGCTCAGCCGCCTTCTTCGCCCCAAAATACCCCGCATCCGTATCGAAAAAGTAGTCGTACGTCTGCCACAGCAGCGAAGGCCACGCCGGATGGCTCATCCAGATCAGCAACCCATACCGGTCCTTGCTCTGGCTCTCAAACATGCCCCGGTACGCGTTGTAATCCACAAACTGCGCCAGCTCGTCCCAGTCGGCCATCGTCTCCGCTCCGCCGTACTCCTGCTCCACAGCATCCTTGAACGGATTCTTCGGATGAAAATCGTGCAGCTTCCACGAGTCTCCCATCGGCCACTGCAACTCCGCCGGCAACGTCCGCGCCAGGCTCGTCATCTCCGGCACATTCGGCGACCCAATCTCCGAGTGAAACTTCACCGGAGCGTGCTCAAAGTAATACTTCAGCGGCTCCACGCGATACGGCCCATGCCCGCTCACCGGCCCATCCGCCGAACTCCCAATGTAATGCAAACCCGGCACCAGCTCCGCCACCAGCGCCTTCAATCCATCGTCCAGCGCCGCCGGAGGAAACCCCTCATTCCGCCCGCAAAACAGACCCAGCGAAGCATGATTCCGTATCCGCAGCAGATAATCCCGCGCGTTCGCCATAAACAGCGCATTGTCATCCGGATTCGGCCCATCCCACGGATTCGCCAGCCAGAAATCCTGCCAGATCACGATCCCATTCCGGTCCGCCGCGTCATACAGAGCCTCATCGCCGGTCTGCCCCACCCAGTTCCGAATCATGTTGAAGTGCTCATCCCGGTCATAGCGCAGCGCCGCCTCGTACTCCCGCGCACGATACCGCAGCATCGACTCCGAAAACCCCCAGTTCCCTCCCTTGGCAATCAACCGCCGTCCGTTGATCCAGATCTTCAGCACCCCGCCGTCTTCCGAGTAAGTAAACTGCCGAATCCCCGTCTCAAACGCCGCGCGATCCGTCACCTCGCCACCCGCAACAAACGTCATCGTCACCGGATACAGATTCGGCTCACCATACCCCACCGGCCACCAGAGATTAGGATTCTTGAGATGCACCGCCGGCAAATCGACCGTCTTCGCTTCCGAAGCAGCCAGCGTCACTGGGATCTCCACCTTCTCGCTGCCCAGGCTAGCCTTGAGCACCCCGCTGACCGCGTGCGCCTCCAGATTCCGCACCGTTGCCTGCATCGCAACATCGGCCCCCGTCGCATCCGGCCTCGCGTCCGGCACCGTGCTCGTCACCAGAGGAGCCTCAATCGCCACCCCGCCCGTCTGCGTCAGCCGCACATCGCTCCAAATCCCCGTATTCCGCCCGCGAATCGTCGAAATCCAATCCCAACCCACCGAAGCATGAAACGTAGGATTATCGAACCCCAGCGCCCCGCCATTCACATTGCGCCCTTCCTTGTCCTTCGTGCTCCCCGGATTGGCATT
>Ga0302325_10017527_pt1 | contig 15136 bp, 18 predicted proteins | sample Palsa_T0_2_FD_201948 | JGI IMG/M metagenome (GOLD analysis project Ga0302325, IMG submission 201948) | Peat permafrost microbial communities from Stordalen Mire near Abisko, Sweden - Palsa_T0_2 | ecosystem: Environmental > Terrestrial > Soil > Palsa > Peat permafrost | place: Sweden: Abisko... | reverse complement strand
CGCCTCGACGGGCGGCTGGGGGTTCGCTCAATTCGAGAACGGCAATCCCGCTGACGAGGCGGTGCACAAAACCTGCTTCCCCTGCCACGAGCTTGCGAAAGCTCGCGACCTGGTCTTTACGCGATACGCACGTTGAAGGAGATTCGAAAATGAGTACTGTCGATACGAAGCTCTCGTCGTTTAAGCCTTGGTTCCGTTGGGCTCTCGGACTGGCCGCCTCCATGGGAGTTGCCGCCATTGCACCAGGCTGGCATATGAATTTACTCGAAGAGTTCAGCGCAATCCACTCGAAGTACCCGTTGATTCTGACAGTGAGCGCCGCCGAACCTCAGCCGGCCCTCGCCGACGAAGGGCGTTTGCCCAGTTTGGGTGGTGCCGTCACCTGGCTCAACTCCGCTCCCTTGAGCAGTAAGTCGCTGGGCGGAAAAGTTGTGCTAGTCAATTTCTGGACCTACTCCTGCATCAACAGCTTGCGAGAGTTGCCCTACCTGAAGAGCTGGGCGGCCAAATATAAGGATGCCGGCTTGGTTGTGATCGGCGTGCATACGCCTGAGTTCTCGTTCGAGAAAGAACGTGTGAACGTAGAAAATGCCCTGAGTGATTTGAAGGTGACCTACCCGGTCGCCATCGATAGCAACTACGGGATTTGGCAGGCGTTCCACAACGACTATTGGCCGGCAAACTACTTCATTGATGGAAAAGGGCGAATTCGTTATCACCATTTCGGGGAGGGCGAATATCTCGATTCCGAGCGCGTCATCCGGGAACTTCTGATGGAAAACGGCGCCACCGGCCTGGCTGGGAGCGCGGTTAGGATATCCGCAGATGGAGTGGAGGAGCCACCTGGCGGAGATGTGGAATCTCCTGAAACCTATGTGGGCTATCGTCAAGCGGAGCGCTTCGCATCCCCCGAGCGATTGGACCACGGCTTCCGAAAAGCCTACAGCCCGCCGGCAAGACCCTCTTTGAATCAATGGGGATTGAGTGGCTCGTGGAATATCGGTGAGGAGAGCGGTGTGCTTCAGGCAGCGCCCGGCAAAATTCTGTTCCGGTTCCATAGCCGTGACCTGCATATCGTATTAGGCCCGATGCTGAACGGTAAGCCCGTTCGCTTTAAGGTGACATTGGATGGCGCCGCCCCCGGAAATAATTGTGGAGTTGATTCCGCCCCTGACGGCGCCGGCGAGATTCGAGAGCCCCGTCTCTATCAGCTAATCCGGCAAAATGGCCGGGTAGAAGACCGGACTTTTGAGATCGAATTCCTGGATCCCGGTGTTCAAGCTTTTTCGTTCACGTTTGGTTAACAGCAACCCGATGCCCCGAGGGGCAACGCATGGAACCAGAAACTTGAATTTGCGGCGGAATCTCGTTTCAATCGAGACAGGACTCGGGCGGCAAGCTATGGTCGACAAAGCGTTGGTGCCTTGTGCCCGTTTAACAGCATGACTTCGGCTGCCGCGATGTATTGATTGGTGGCGGGTCAGTGCCTTGAAAAAGGTCTGGCCCGACCCCGCTGGAGAGTATGTAGTTTCTTCGCCAGCCGAGCCGAGCCTGGGTCCGGATGCTGAGTTAAGGAGAATACTATGACGAAGCGCAAGATGTCTACCTTTGAGCGGCTGGAAGGCGGTCGTATGAACCGCAAACAGCGGAGAGAGTTGGGGCGGCAGGTAGCCATGGCCGATCCCGGGCTCACTCTCGTGAATGTCAACGCCGGAGGGGTTGACGTGGGCAATGAGAGCCATTATGTGGCCGTGCCGCCGGATCGGGACCCTCAGCCGGTGCGAGAGTTCGGGTGCTGGACGGCAGCCTTACAGCAGATGGCGGAATGGTTAAAGTCATGTCGAATCGATACGGTAGCCATGCAAGCCACGGGCGTTTACTGGATCGCTCTGTATGACGTTCTCGAGCAGCAGGGGATCCGGGTGGTATTGGTAAATGCGCAGCATACTAAAAACGTGCCGGGACGCAAAACCGATGTGCAAGAATGCCAATGGCTGATGAAACTACACACCTATGGACTGCTGCGCGATTCCTTCCGGCTGGCGCAACAGATGGAAGGGGTGCGCACCATTTGGCGACTGCGGGATCGGCATGTCAAGGAAGCCGGACGGGCGGTGCAACACATGCAGAAAGGCCTGACTAAAATGAACATTCAGTTGGCCAACGTGCTGAGCGACATCAACGGACTCAGCGGACAACAAATCATCGCCGCGATTCTAAAGGGCGAGCGGGACCCCTGGAAACTGGCGGATATGAAAAACTACCGGGTCCGCGCGAGCCGGGAAGAAGTAGCGCGCAGCCTGGAAGGGAACTGGCGGGAAGATGTGTTGTTTGAATTGCGACAGGCGGTGGACAGTTACCAATTCGCGCATCAACAGATGCAGGAATGCGATAAGAAACTGGAGAATTATCTGGCAAATCTGCCCGCGCGCATGCTCGACATTCCCACCCAACCGGAAAATGAGCTGACGGCTACGCCGGAGAAGAAGGCGAAAAAGGCGAGGAAGCCCACCGGCAACCAGCCGCACCTGGATCTGGAGACGGAACTGAAGCGGATTTGTGGAGTAGATCTGACTTCCATCGACGGAATCGATGTCATGACCGCGCTGACGATTGTGTCAGAGATCGGAACGGATATGAGTGGCTTTCAGGACGAATATCATTTTACGTCGTGGCTGGGCTTGACTCCCGCCCAGAACATCAGCGGGGGAAAGATCATTGGACCAGGGAAAAGGAAAGTAAAAAACCGTGTGGCCACGGCATTGCGCACGGCAGCCACCACACTGTTGAAGAGCGATAGCGACCTGGGCGCCCGGTATCGCAATCTACGCCGAAATTTGCCCTCCTTCGCAGTGGCGGTCAAAGCCATGGGACGGTACCTGGCGGTATTGATCTACCGCCTGCTCACCCACGGCCAAGCCTGGGTGGATCGCGGCGCGATACGCTACAAGCGACGGCGGACCGAACAGGAGCTGGCAAGTCTCAATTTCAAAGCGCGCGCCCACGGATTCATACTGACTCCCATGGCCGAAGCCAGCTAAACGAAATCACGGGCACCAATTTTGGGGCGTACGATAAGCGTTTCGGTCGTGGTGTGTTCAATCCTGACCAAATAAGCAGCCTTCATCCCGGTAAATTCAAGAAAAAACAAAGCCAACGCGGGCGATACCCTTGTACGCGAGTCTCAGTTTCTGGAGAGTGTTGGGGATTGAATGAACATGATGCTGCAAGACAACGTAGCGCGGGCACGCGAGCGCCCCACAGCCGCTTGGACCTTCTTTTTCAGAAATTTCAGCGTCGCGTCACGGCTTCCGCCGGCATCGCGCTGCGCGACGTGCCAGCCATGCTCTTGGGCCGGGGCTGCGCCGGTCCGCGGCCGCGGCGCCAACGATGGGCGCGCCGAGTGGCGGGACGCAGGTGGTGCATCGCGGGAGGGGCACGGCCGCCGGCGCGGGCGGCCACACTGGCGGGTTTGGCAGGACGAATCGGGTACCATAAATCAGTGGTGCATTGCGCCGCCTAACGGTTAGCGGCTCAAAACCCGACGAGAATGCTCTGCATCGGAGGATCAAATGCGAAGGAACAATATCAGGATCACAGCGTTGGCATTCGCTATTCCGATCCTTTTCCTCTGGGCCGCCTGTGCACGAGCGCAAGCTGAGAAGGCTCCCTATCCGGTCATGGCTCCTCTCGACCAATATTTGATTCTGGACGAGAAGGCTGAGATAGGGCTGGCCCGGAGTGCCGCTCCGGCATCGATTTCGGATGCAGCCGAAGTGATGGTGCTGCGACGGGATGGCTACGCAACTGCCGTGAAGGGCTCGAATGGCTTCGTCTGCATCGTCGAGCGATCCTGGGCGAAGCCGACCGATGACCCGGAAATCTGGAACCCTAAGGTCCGCGCCCCGCATTGTTTCAATCCGGCAGCCTCAAGGACGTTTCTGCCCATCTTTCTGAAGAAAACCAAACTTGTGCTGGCGGGAAAATCGAAAGCACAGATCCGCGCGGCTACTACGTCCGCATTGGAAAAGGGAGAACTACCCGCGCTGGCTCCGGGAGCGATGTGCTACATGATGGCGAAGCAGCAGTACCTGAGCGACGACGATATGAGCTGGCATCCACATCTCATGTTTTTCGTTTCGGGTGATGCCGTGAAAAGCTGGGGAGCCAATCTGCCTGGCTCGCCGGTGATAGCGGCGGACGATCCGGAAGAACGGGTGACCGTCTTCATGGTTTTGGCCGGCACTTGGTCCGATGGGACGCCGGGACCATCCACGACGCACTGAGGGCAATTCGCTTCGAGTTTGCCGAGCGTTTCTCAGCTATGACTGGCAAGAAGCCAAGAGAACCAAGGAAGCCCGAGCGCGAAGGATGCCACAGCATTGCCCGAAAGCACAACGCCGAACCGGAACCGGACGGCTGGCGATTACCGCCTCCCGAATGAGTTGCGCCAGAATTGACGCTGTAGCCGGGCGGCATGGTGTCTGAGTTCGTGCGCCTGGACAGGAGCAGCCGCGCGGGCGCGAGCCGACCGACGACGAGTTGGGCGCCTGGATCGCCACCTTCCCCATCGAGGTGCCGGACGGCCGCACTTCGGCGCGCGGCAAAAGTGATCCAGTAGCGATTGGCTGAAGTGACCCACTCCGAGAACGGGACTGGGATCATAAACGAGATGCGGACGGCCATCATCCACGCCGAAGGCGTGCTGTTTGGGTAGAGAGGGTCAGGCAATATCATCCACGCCGGAGGCGTGCGGGGTGCCTTTTCATCATCCGCGCCGAAGACGCGCATGGTGCCGCGGATGACAATGGCTCGGCAGCCGCTACCGTATCGGGGCGATGCGTGCGAGCTTGTGGCGCAGATATTGGAAGTAGCCCGGACTGACTTTTAGTTCGAGCACTTCTTCGATCACCGGCAGGAAGTAAGCCAGCGAACGAACGGTGGCCAACGGTGGCGTATTGGCGGGCCGGATCAGGCGACGTACCGCCGCGAGGACCAACGCGTTTTCGATGACGCTCAGAGCCACGCCACGTTGATAGAGTTGCGCGGCCAGCATCCGGTCCGGTCGGCGGACGGTTCCCATGGTGCCCGGCGTTTGGCGATACGCCTCCAGCACCTGGCGAACATATTCTTCCTGGCCGCCGTTATCGTCCAGCATGGGTGCTCCTCAACCTTGCGGCTCGCGCAGCGAAGGGCCGTCGATGGTCACGGTGTGGCAGTAGTGGCGCAGTCGGCTCAGCAGCGCCTCCACCATCGGCCGACTGCCCAGAAAGTTCGGCCACTCGTCATAAACAAGGTTTGTGGTGATGATCGTGGAATGCTGGCGGTAGCGCTCTTCCATCAGTTTGAAAAAAATGTTGGACTGCTCCGCTTTCAGGTTTAGGTACCCTAGCTCGTCAATCAATAACAAATCCAGGCGGGCCAAGCGCTTGAGCAGTTGGCGCGTGGAACGATCTGCCAGCGAGGCATACATTTCGTCGAACAAGTCTTGCGCGCGGATGAACTGGCAGCGATAGCCGTTCTCCAGCGCTTTCAGTAGCAAACCGCACGCTAATCCCGTTTTGCCGACACCGGTCTTGCCGACCAGCACGATATTCTCCGCCTTGGCGATGAACTCCAGCTCCGCAAAACCGCGAATCTGTTTGCGATTCACGCCCGGTTGGCGCGCGAAGGGAAACGTTTCCAGCGTCCAGCGCTCCGGCAGATTGGCACGCCGGATGCGCCACTCCAGCGCGCCCTCCTGCTTGGCCTGAAACTGCGCCCGCACCAGGCGCGTGACGAAGTCCGAGTAGCTGATGTCGTCCTTGTCGTCGGCGCGCAACTGTTCGTCGTAGACCTCCAGGATGCGCCGCAGTTTGAGATTCTTCAGCAGTTGTTCCAGTTCTTCAGTCATCGTCCGATTCCCTATCGAGCAGAAAGTACTCGCGTGTCACACGGCGCAAGATCATCCGTTCCAGCCGGTCCAGATCGTAAAGACCATAACGGCCGGCCTCACGCACGGCGCCCAGCAGCGGTTCCCGTGGATACTCCCGTACCATGCGCCACAGTTGCCGCAGGGCAAGCGTGACCACCTTGCGGCTCCGTTGTTTCAACCCCGCGACGTAGTCGGCCAACTCGGGCGCGGCTGCCACGATGGCCTTCTCTTCGGGATGCGGATCGGGACGCGCGTCCCTCTGGCCGCGGGGCGGCCGGTGCTCGGCCAGCATCACTCGCTGGTGCTCGGCTTCGGCGATGCGCGCCTCGCTCTACGTCGGCACGCCGCACGAATTTGTGAATCGGGCAAAGCTGGGTACCTGCTGAAACCTGGGGACCTGCTGAAACCTGGCTTGTGGCTCTGCTTAGCCGGCGCGATCGAGCAGAATCTTCTGAGTTTTGAGGTGGCGGCGACAGGCTGCTACTCGCCATCGGCGCCGCGAACGAAACAATACCTTGAGGAATTTCTTTCATGAGTTCGGAAACACGTGATAGTGATCGCGAGCGATTCCACCGTTTGGACACTTTTGGACACGTAGAAGCGAAAACTCCCGGAGCGCGGTTTCGCGTGCTACACTGCGACCAAGGACCGGAAAAGGGCGTTTTTGGCCTGTTTTCAGGGGCTTACGGAGCCCTATCTCCGTGATCACACGGTCCGCGCATTAAATGCTGGTGGGCCGCAAGCCGTAAAGCGCGCCGTAGGCCGCGCGGGATACGTCGCCGCGCTGGCAGCCGTGCGCGACCGGCGCCTTGCGGAGATCCACGATGCACCGCCGGCAATCCCGCCGCTCGACGAGGCCCATCGTGCGCGCCGCGGCCTCTGACCGGGCGCAGCCCGCGGCCCAGGAGCAGGGCTGGCGCTTCCGCGCCCGATGCCGGCGGCCCGTTCCGGCGCCCGCATTTCCCCACCATCGTTCCGGCGCGTCCGCCGCGCGACGCGATGGCTATGCGCGAGCGACGGGCGTTGGAGAGCTGTCGGCCGCGCGTGATACGCCGCCCGCGCTGGCAGGCCGTGCCCCTTCCCTGATGCACCACCCGGCCATCACACCATGGGATGTGTGGCCTTCGTGAGCGCTGCCACCTCGCGCCGGCGTAGCGCATATCGAACAAGCGGTAAACTGTTTTATTCACGGGAGGCATCAATGCCAACAAAACTCGACCCTGAACTTATCACCGCCGCCATCATCGGATACGAAGTCGAGAAAACCCGCATAGACGGCAAGATTGTGGAACTCCGTGCCATGCTCTCCTTTGGCGCCGGTGAGACCGCCACGCCCGAAGCGCCCACCCGGAAGCGCTCCGCTGCCACACGTCGTCGAATGGCGCTCGCACAGAAAAAACGGTGGGCGATCAAGGGAACGTTACCAGGGCGGACATGCGGACGATGATCGAGGACGACCCTAGGCCACGCTCGTCGAAGCGTTACCGCCAGGCGTTTCACCGTGGCTTTGGAAAATCCGGGCCGCGGCTCCAGACGGTACCAATCGAAGAATTCATCCGGGGCCATGGAATAGACCCGTTTCGTAATCGGCGACGAAACAGAATCGAGCACGAGGCTCTTCATCCGCCGCCATTCTTTGGTTTTGTCAACTACGGTTAACTCGTTCATTCTGTGCCTCTTATTGGGCAATATCGGTAGCATTACGACCTTACCTCGGGACGACGGACACAGCAAGAGAAAAGCTCTTGGTCAGCGCCGGGCCAAGGAAATTGATGGCGACGCGTGGCGCCTGCCGCGATGGAATGCAAAATCCCGGTATTTTCTTAGAGAATTAAATGCTCTTCGGCACACTTGAACTTGATTAAGTTCACCAACAGGTTCTTTCACATGCAACTCTCCACCCAACAACAGAAGCAGATCCTTATCGTCGAAGACGAAGGCATCATCGCCATCGACATCCAAAGCCGGCTGGAGCGGCTGGGCTACAAGGTGCCGGCCATCGCGCCCTCCGGGGAGAAAGCACTCCACTTAACCCGATCCACGCCCTTCGACTTGGTCCTCATGGACATCCGCCTGAAGGGCGATATGGACGGCATCACCGCGGCCCAAAAGATGAAGGCCGAATTCGGACCGCCGGTTGTCTATATCACCGCGCATGCCGACGACGAAACCATCAACCGGGCCGTCCAGACAGAGCCATTCGGTTACATAGCCAAACCGATACGTGACTCCGAGTTGCGCAGCGCCGTTCAGATTTCCATCCTCAAGCACGAGATGGAATGCCGCCTCCGCACCAGCGAAACGTGGTTGGCCACGACGTTGCGAAGCATCGCCGAGGGCGTCATCGCCACCAACACGGACGGCAAAATGTTGTTCATGAACCCAGTCGCCGAACGGCTCACCGGCTGGTCCAGCACGGACGCACATGGGCGCCTGGTGCTGGACGTGCTCGCGTTGCGCGAGGAATCTACCGGCGCGTCCGCGAAAAATCTCGTCGTGGATCTCCTAACTGGGAGGGCGAGCGACGGTTCCAGAGGTGCGAATCACGTATATACGCTTACTTCCCGCGCGGGGGCGTCCACTATCGTCGAGATAGGCCGTTTTGAGAACCGTTCGAATGAATCGTTGGGCGCGATTCTGGTGCTTCGCGATATTAGTGGCAGGCGGGCCATGGCGGCCGCACATGGCTTGTGAGGGCAATGGCCAGAGAGGCCGGCAGAATGCAAGAATCTGCGAGAAAAAATGCGAGATTTTTCGGTCGGTCGCGGTACCAATATCCTTCCGGGGTAAACGTCGTGCGTATTACCAGAAGGATTGCTAATGTCGCGTGCGAGAACTACATCATCGCATATTTGGACTCTCTCGATTCTGCATGCATGTGTTCCCCGCGGGCGGGCCATGATGCAAGACAGGTAGCCAGCAAGGTAATGCCAGCCCGCTCAAAGAGTTTCCGCTGGGGCTAGACAGACCGGCCGCGTGCCGCGTTCCTCCTCCGAGACGCGGCGCTTGGCTCGCCGTGGCGGACTGGAAGGCCATCATGATCTCCGAGATGGCCTTCCAGCAGCGCTTGGACGATTTGGTTGGGCAAGTGCAAACGAAAAGCAGAAAGAGGACTGTGTACGCGGACCCGTGGAGCGAGAAGCGCACGTTTCCTATTGAACTAGGCGTCGGCTATCGCTGCGTAAAGAGTAACCGACTCTCGTCCGTTGGCGTCGGCAAAACCATAGAAATCAGCCGCCACGAGGTCGACTTCACGACCCAGCACTCCCTTAACCCTGGCGAGAGGATCCGACTATCTGTGGACTGGCCCGCCATGCTGGGCAACACCTGTCCGATGAAACTGGAAATCTGCGGTCGAGTGGTTCGAAGCGAGCCGGGTAGGGCCGCAATCCAGATCGCCCGTTACGAATTCCTGCGCCCCGCACTCGCGAGGACTGCGGAACATTACGCGCGGTGACACACTAGTTCCAGTCCTCACTGCGGACAACCTCCGAGGAGACGAGCCTGCCTCGTGGATCGGAGATGACGGAGGAACGGAGCGGTGCCTTGAACGCGTATTTCGCGATCACGGTCCCGCTTGATAACGATGCGGCGAGAACGGAAACAGTTGGCCGTATCTGCGGGAGACTGAATAACAAACACGGCGTCTCAAAGGCCAGGCTGGTTGAGTAATGTTCGGCTCCGTTTCGGCGGAGCAATCCTTTTGCCAGATCACGGACCTGCAGTTTTGAATTGGAACGGGCGCGGAGGCGTCGTTAGCGTAGCTCTTGTCCGCGCCCGTTTTTATATGGAGTTTCGGCGCCTGTTCCTGCCGCTTCGAATGACTACATTGCAGCGGATTCAATAGGCCGCGTTGATGGCGCGCAGTGGCCCGAACAAAGAGGTACCGGTTATAGTTGCGGCTGCCCCTTTTTTTCCTCGACCGCACGCCGTGGTCGGACGGACAGCGAAAATCGCATGAGAATGGTGTGTTGCCGGCCTACGCGGTTCCATCGCGCATTTTTACGAGCGGCGATTCGCGGAGACCGACGATCACGGCGGTGACTTTCCCGGAAGGTGCAGCCCTCCCAGCGAACCGCCCTCACACATACCAGTCTGCCGGTCTCGGCTGCGCTGCCTGGCTCGAAATTCTTAGGCAACGCAGCCGGTTATACCTCCCGATATTCTATTTGTTATTTGGTTTCCTAGAACCAAAACCCGTCGTAAATGATAATGATGGGATCCTGCATGTTGTTGAGTTACCTCCTTTCTGCCTATCTTGAGCCATCAAATAGGCGTGGCTTGATTAGCAAATATATGTCGGAATAGTTCCGGTTTATTCTCACCGTTTAATGATTCACAAGTACTACATTTATTAATCGGATTTTAGGCATGGACGTGGGGAGGATTGTTATTGGCCGTTACGCGAGCAAGCGGTGTCCCGTTTGGGCGTCGGCCACGCGAATGGTTACAAAGCATACCGTACGTTTTTTTTGGAGAATTTTGAGAGGCCCTTACCACTAAGGGCATAGAGGTAGACAGGTGATACCCTTCCGAAGGAGCGGATTTGTGCCGGTGCCGTCAAATCGTCATGCAAGCGACGAAACGTTGGAACAATACTCGATGGGTCGTCTCAGCGGGTCCAAGCTAGACGAGTTTGAGGAGCATTTGCTCACCTGTGCCCCATGTCAGGATAGGCTTGCTTCCACCGACGCGTGCATTGGGAACATCCGGAGCGCCGCCGCTGAGTTAGCACGGCAATCCGCAGCCAACCGCTGGTTTCACAAGCTCTTTGATCTCCCAGGAGCGGCGTGGGCCTTTGGCCTGGCTGCGGTGGGCTTAGCCATTGCTGGCCGCGAGTGGCGCTCGTTGGCGTACTCCGCCACGCCGCCGCGGGTCGTGGTGCTCCAAACAACTCGCGGATCAGTGGCCCCGAGAATGGACGAGGTGCCTGCCGGAAGACCTTTGATCTTGATGCCCGAAGTGACGGGTTTACAACCGCTGTCGCCTTGCAGGCTGGAGATCGTGGACGAGAGCGGCCATCAGGTTTTCCAAACCTATGCGGTTTGGGAAGATAACGAACTCCGCGCGACGGTTGGAAAGGGCTTATGGGGCGGCGAGTATTATGTGCGCGTTTATGGCTCCCATGAACTGCTGCGTGAATACGTGCTTGAGGTCCGGTAGAGAACACGCGCCCCGTGAACATCGCAGCCCCACTGGCGCGGGCCGGGGCGTGTATACCTGGGCGAAGGCCGGTCGGCTCTATCCGGCGCAGATGCCTGGATCAGGGTTTTCTCTTACAGGAGCTTGGTTTCGCTGCCTTTTATTGCTGAGTCGCTCGAAACGAGCTTTAGCCTGCGCTTTCAGAAGGCAGAATTCACCTTCCGTTATGCCCATCTCGCTGCAAATCTGATCCGCGGACTCTTCACGCAGATAGAAGCGCATCATGATCTCGCGGTCACGAGACGACATGCCCTTCAGCACCTTCCGAGCGGCCTCTCCGTTCACCCGGCGAACTTCATCTTGCTCTCGATCCCTTGCCGGATCGTGCGCGGAGTGGCCCCGGTCCGGGCCGGGCTGGCGGTTCCGGCTATGGTCCGCGATTTGTGCGTTGACTTGGCCGCGGGCAATGGTGAGCACATAGCCCGACAAGTGTGCGGGTTCGCCCAGTTCCCCTCGCCGGATGCCTTGCGCGACGATTAGCAGGGTGTTGCGCACCCGGTTCTCCAGATCGTCGGGCCCGAGATACCGACAGAAGTAATAGCGGACGCCTCCGCAAAACACTCGACGCAATTCCTTCGGACCGCTTGGATCGTTTTGTATAATTTTGTTGACCAATTCTGCCCAATTGGGCTCTGGGGTGGCCTCGCCGGAACCTTGATTGCCCCCCAGAGCGCCTTCCAGTTCTCGTCCTGCCTGCGGCGAGTTCTCTTCGCGGGGTCCGTTTTGAGAATCTTCAGGTAAAGCCGCGACCTTCCGCCGCCCGAATTTATCGGAGATCTTTGAGATTATGTGCGGTACTTTGGCCATAGGAAGTCCTCCTCCTGATCAACAAGGCTGAATCCAACCGCCGACGCGCCTATGGGGCATCGGTATTCCCCTTCGAAGCGAATGATAAGTTCTAGTATTCCTAGCAGGGCAAAATTCTCACAATAGCAACTTGTTTGTGCATTAAATCTATTTAATGTTACACTAATAACAACGGGCCGTGCTAATATTTTGGAGGCCTGTGGAGTGGCAACACATCGCCGAGCACGACCTCGAACGATACTATTTGGGCAAAGTCTCCGATGAAGTCGAGCTCAGCCGGCTCGAAGAACACCTGCTTGGATGCGCGGAGTGCGTTGCGAAGGCCGAGGTTAGCGATGCATACGTCGATGCGATGAGGCAGGGATCTCTTCTGGGCGATTACGACCTTGATCTCCCAATAGAGCGTCGGCGGGGTGGGCGTCCTGCTCGACCGCATGTGCGGCCTCGTCCGGTGCGATAACTCATTTATTCTAACCCTATTGCGTGGTACGACCGACAGCTCTTGGACCTTCACCTCGTTGGGGCGGCGACAGCAAGTTGCTTGCAGGAGCGGGTGGGGGGGCGTTTGGAGCCAAGAAATGAAGCGAAGGTCTTCAACTCCCAGGCTCACCTCTGGTCGGGTGCGGCTACGGCCAGGACTATTCGAAGCCCACTCCCCGCATTGCATCCAATTCTCCGTGGTTCCGGATACGCCCGTTAGGACCTCCTCGCTGGAGCACGGAGGCAAACCGTTCCCGCTATCGCCCCGGTACCAGAGGGCTATTACGAACCGTCGCGGGTTTGAGTACAACTGCCAGATCTTACCCCGGGGCGGGAGTTTTTCGGACGTTATACTGGATATCAGATAAACAAGCCAACGTAGAATCCGGATCGATCCAGCAATGGAATCCGCGATATTTCATTCGCGGATAGGCTCCAGTGTCCTAGTCAAGTTATGGAGGAAAGCCAATGAGACTCTTGCTGTTGATCGCCGCCGTCCTTTTGTTCGTCCGTGCGCCGATGAATGCTGGCACCATCAGTACGGTGACGTGCAGCGCCGGCGCCGTGAATTTGACGCAATCGGAACCGAATAATGCATCCTGCGACGCAATTTATCGAACGCCCCCAAGTGAGGCGGCTGCAAACGCAACGGCCGTCTGGGGCAGCCTGTATGGGTCAACCGGCGTGGACTCAAATGAATGCTGTGCGATTGCCACGAGCGATTCCAGTTTTGATGCTTTCTTTGCCAACAGCACCACGCTTACTTGGATCATCTCCGTTAACATCGACGGACCGTATGCGTATGCATCGCTCGACCTTGGCCCGCTCACTGAGTATTATCAGGAATACTCTTCGGGAGGGACCGTAGAGGAGACTCTCGGGCCAGGAGAATATACGTTTAGCGCCTATTCGTATGTTTCGGATGAGGGGGGCTCGTCAGTCTCGGCCTCTACTGTTATGCCCGATCCGGTGCCTGAGCCGACTACTCTCGCGTTAGCAGTACCGGTGCTGCTTCTTGGTTTGATCAGTGCGAGAAAAGCTGGCCGGTAAGCTGTCCCGAGAAGGCTATCTGGGGACCACGGCCGTCCACCCCGGGTAGCCCACTTCTGCAAGCCAGTTCCAACCGGTGAGAGTTGCTCCTCCCACGCCCCCATAGTAGTTCACGGTCACCTGGGCGGTCGCATCGTTCTGCCACACCAGGTCGGGCACTCCGTCGCCGTTGAAGTCGGCCGCTCCCACTACCGTCCACCCCGGATCGCCGGCGCTATTGAGCCAGTTCCAGCCCTGGTAGGTCGCTCCCCCCGCGCCGCCGTAATAGTTCACCGTAACTTGGCGCGTCGGAACATACTCCCACACCAGATCCGGCGTCCCGTTTCCATCGAAGTCGGCAGCCGCCACTACCTGCCAGCCCTCCGGCTCGCCCGCTTCGTTCAGCCAGTTCCAGCCAAGCAAGGTCGTGCCGCCCGTACCTCCGTAATAGTCGACCGTAACCTGACTGGTTGCGTTGTTTTGCCAGATCAGGTCGGGCACCCCGTTGCCGTCCATATCGGCCACGGCCACCACCGTCCAACCTGGCGCACCGGATTCATTGAGCCAATTCCACCCGAGCAACATGGTCCCGCCCGGTCCACCATAGTAGTTCACCGTGACTTGGCCGGTGGGCATGTATTCCCAGACGAGATCCGGCACGCCGTTGCCATCGAAGTCCGCCGCTCCCACCAGCACCCAGCCGCTAGGCTCGCCGGTACCGTTCAGCCAATTCCAGCCAGTATAAGTCGCGCCCTGCGTCCCGTCGTAGTAGTGCACGGTTACCTGTCCGGTGCTGTTATTCTGCCATACCAAGTCTTGGTAGCCGTCTCCGTTGAAATCGCCGAGGCCGGATTCGCACTGGTACGTGGCGTCTGCCGCCGGCTGGTAGGTACCGTTCACTTCGGCGGCTATCTGCACGTAGATGGTTCCCGCGACCGTGTCTGCGCAGGGAATCGAACCTACCGGTTGGGATGTCCCAGTCGCGGTACCGGAGAAGATATTCGTACCTCCCGGCGTGGTACCGACCGACAGTTGATATTCAGTGGCTCCGCTCACGGCACTCCACGAGAAATCCGCCAAACTTCCAGAAAGCGTGATTCCCGGCAACGGGCTAACGATAGCGGTTTGGGGCTGACAACTGAAAGGGGCACTCTGGTTGCCGCCTAGGTTTGGGAAGCTCTGGTTGGGCGGCGTGAAGGTGCAGCCGGCGAGCGATGGCGTGACCATGTACCCGCCGCCTGCCGGTACGGTGAAGCCGTAGTTGCCCGAGCCGTTTGTGGTGGCTGTGCTGCTCGCGGAGCCGCTCAGTGTGATGGCGACTCCGCCGAGGCCGCTGCCGGAGAGGGTCGCCTGGCCGGATATCGTATAGGTACTGACCACGGGACTAGCAATGAAGCTGGCGGTCTGGTTGCCGCCTAGGTTTGGGAAGCTCTGGTTGGGAGGCGTGAAGGTGTATCCGGCGAGCGATGGCGTGACCATGTACCCGCCGCCTGCCGGTACGGTGAAGCCGTAGTTGCCCGAGCCGTTTGTGGTGGCTGTGCTGCTCGCGGAGCCGCTCAGTGTGATGGCGACTCCGGCGAGGCCGCTGCCGGAGAGGGTCGCCTGGCCGGATATCGTATAGGTACTGACCACGGGACTAGCAATGAAGCTGGCGGTCTGGTTGCCGCCTAGGTTTGGGAAGCTCTGGTTGGGAGGCGTGAAGGT
>Ga0302325_10017525_pt1 | contig 15138 bp, 15 predicted proteins | sample Palsa_T0_2_FD_201948 | JGI IMG/M metagenome (GOLD analysis project Ga0302325, IMG submission 201948) | Peat permafrost microbial communities from Stordalen Mire near Abisko, Sweden - Palsa_T0_2 | ecosystem: Environmental > Terrestrial > Soil > Palsa > Peat permafrost | place: Sweden: Abisko... | reverse complement strand
AATCTATAAATAGTTGTATTAGAACATAATCCAGCACACTGTAAATCTGCTGGCTCACGCCTTCGATGGTTCGAATCCATCACCTACCACCATTCTTTTCTCCTAAGTAAATGCGGTTTAGCCCAGAGGTCTGTAAATTTTCAAAGAACGACTGGCTTAGTCTGAGACGTTCGCCATGGACATAAAGTTACACAAAAAAATGTAAAGTCAAACTTTTCTTGTTTTATCTTGCCTCGCATCATAGCCATGGAAAACGGACGCTGGTTAGGTTAACGCTTATGCCCCTGGCCCCCGTGGAGCGGCGTCGGCGAATTGAACTGGAACGGCCTCGACTTGCGCTTGAACCATCATGGCGGACAGAATTTCCGCCTTGGTTGGAAGTCATTTTTTTGCGTTGGGTAGGGTATCCCCTTATCCCCAGTTGCGCAATTCTCGCAACAAAAAATAAGGGGAAAAACATAAAAAAAGATGTTGCCTGTGAGTGTCAATTCGGTCAAATTCGGCATCGTAATACAGAAACCAAGCCTAAAACAGAACCAAGCCTTTGGCGAGGGCGCGCAAAATGCGGCGTTATTTGGGCAGGAAAATGGTATGAAAAAAGTTATTGCAGCGATGGTTATTTTTTCAGGAGCGGTAGAAGCGTATGCTCAAGGCCAACTCTATTGGGGTGACGGTCAACGCAATTATCTCATAGCTATTTTGTCTCCGAACCCGGCCGATCCCGCCCTCGAACAAACGGGCAATACCAGTATGGACACTCCGGCGGGCAGCACCACTTACGGCGGAGGATGGATTGGTGGCACCGCGACACCACCGGGAGGAGGCGTTGGTCCTACTCCGTCAAGCGGGGTCTTGGGCCTTAATTTTCAGCAAAATGCCAATTTTGAAGTGGGGCTTTATTTGGCGACGTCGCAGGCAGCCTTGACAACGGACATCCTCACCGAAGCGCCTTTGACTACCGGCACAATTCTTGGTAACGCTAACGCGGGTCTCTACGCCCCTGCGTCTTCGACTTATACCACTGCTTTTGCGGTTGGCACGCCGGTGTACGTCGGCATTGCAGCCTGGGATACAATTAATGGGGCAGCGTCCAGTCCCTATACTGCGAACGGAGACAAAGATCCATATGGATATATCGAGTCGTCCAGTCCCGTGACGCTCGGGCCGGGTGGATCGCCGGCAGGTTTGGCAAACATTGGACTTACGAGTTTCAGCTTGGAAGTGCCAGAGCCGAGCACGCTTGCTCTTGGGGTCGTGGGAGCCTCCATCTTCCTTATGCGCCTACGGCGCACGGGATAGACGCCGCCCGGCTTCGTTGTTTTACTCCGGGGCCACTCCGGGGCCTTCGGGAGTTTCGGCGCGAAACTCGGATTGACTTAGGGTTTCGGACTGTCATACTCGGCTTGGGCTTATGATCAAACCCAACACTGCCAACCCTGCCGTCATCCGGTGGGTGGAGGAAATGGCCGGGCTTTGCCAGCCGGATCAAGTCTTCTGGTGCGACGGCTCCGAACCCGAGAAAGAGTCGCTTTTGCGGGAAGCCCTGGCGCGGGGCATCCTGCTGCGCCTTAATGAGAAAAAGCTCCCCGGATGCTACTATCACCGCTCGACGCCTGACGACGTGGCGCGGAGCGAAGACCGGACCCTCATTTGCACGCCCAGGGCCGAGGAAGCGGGCCCGACCAATAATTGGGCGGAGCCGGTCGAGACCTACAAGACGCTCAAGGGCCTTTGCGCGGGCGGCATGCGCGGACGCTCGCTTTACGTGGTTCCGTACCTCATGGGACCGCCCGGTTCGCCGTTGACCAAGGTGGGGCTTGAGTTGACAGATTCCATTTACGTCGTGCTGAGCATGAGGATAATGACGCGCATGGGCCAGGTGGCGTATGAGCAGTTGGGCCAAAGCGAAGATTTCAACCGCGGACTGCATTGCATGTTGAAGATGGACCCGCGCCAACGCTACATCGCGCATTTTCCGCAGGACAATGCGGTCATCTCGACCAGTTCCAATTACGGCGGCAACGTGTTGCTGGGCAAGAAATGTCTGGCCTTGCGCATCGGCTCTTGGTTGGCCAATAAGGAAGGCTGGCTGGCCGAACACATGCTCATCCTGAGTGCGGAATCTCCCGCCGGCGAAAAAACTTATGTCACGGCCGCCTTTCCCAGCTCCTGCGGCAAAACCAATTTCGCCATGCTGGTCCCGCCTCTTCATTTCGCCGGCTGGAAGATCCGCACCGTCGGCGATGACATTGCCTGGATGAAGCCCGGCGAGGATGGCCGCCTTTACGCCATCAATCCTGAAGCCGGCTATTTCGGAGTCGCGCCGGGAACCAACGAAAAAACCAACCCCAACGCCATGGCTTCGATCTCCCGCGACACGATTTACACCAACGTCGCGCTGACGCCGGACATGGACGTTTGGTGGGAAGGCAAGACCGACGAGCCCCCGCCCGAATTGACAGACTGGAAAGGCCGGAAGTGGACGCCCGGCGGAAAAGAACCGGCGGCGCATCCCAACAGCCGATTTTGCGCGCCCATGAAAAACAATCCGGCCTGCGCGCCGGAGGTTGATGACCCCAAGGGCGTGCCGATTAGCGCGATCATCTTCGGCGGCCGGCGCGCCACCACCATTCCTTTGGTGTATCAGGCTTTCAACTGGATTCACGGCGTTTACATCGGCGCCACCATGAGTTCCGAAACCACCGCGGCCGCCACGGGCGAGGTGGGCAAAATCCGCCGGGATCCCATGGGCATGCTGCCGTTTTGCGGCTACAACATGGGCCATTATTTTCATCACTGGCTGCGCATGAGGAAAAAGCTGGCCAATCCGCCCCGCATTTTTTACGTCAATTGGTTCCGGCGCGACGAGGCGGGCAAATATCTCTGGCCCGGCTTCGGTGAAAATATGCGCGTGCTCAAATGGATCGTGGACCGCACGCGTGGACGCGCCGACGCCTGGGAAGCGCCTTTGGGCTGGGTGCCGGGTCCGCGCGACTTTGATCTGAGCGGCCTGGAGGATTTCGACTCCTCCCGCCTGGCCAAGGCGCAGGAGATCGATTTGGAGGATTGGCGGCGCGAAGCGCTCTCGCACGATGAGTTGTTCTTCAAGCTCTATTCGGACCTGCCCAAGGAACTGATTTTCCAGCGCGAATTACTGGTGGCAAGGCTGTAGCTGGCTATCGATTGTTTTTTTCGTATTCGGCCATTTGCCCGGCATAGCGCGCCAGGGATTTGAGGCTTTCTTCATCCGGGTTTAATTTCCGCGCGGCGGCGAGGAATTTTTGGGCGTCTTCCAAACGGTGTTCGTGAATCAACAACATGGCGTAACGCCAGGCCGTCTCCGGGCTTTGCGGATAGAACAAATACGCTTGTTTGCAGGCCAGTTCCGCTTCCCGCTCCATCTGACGGCGTTCGGAGGTGCTTTTCGCGTGGGCCGCGCGCCAGCTATAAAGACCGCTGATGGAGGAACGCAGTTTGGAAAAAGCCTTGCGCCCGCCTTCATCCCGCAGAAATTCAGGGTCGCCTTGAAAATCCTTGGGCTTGCCCACAAGCTGTTCCGCGGCCGCGCAGATTTCCGCCAAGTCCGTTTCGTCGTGAACTTCCTGTCCAATCAAACGCCGGGTCAACCGCTGCCAGTACTCCCGGTCATTGCGAATGGCCTCCCCAAAAAGCGCCTCCTGCGCCGCGTGGCGCAGCCTCAAGATCGGCCCCGCCGGTTCCAAATAAGGATACATCCAATCCAAAACAAAACTTTCCTCGATATAAAATTCGTGTTCAGGGTTGGCGCGGAAAATGTCACGGGCCAGGATGGCATTGATGGCCATGACGGCGGTTTGTCCGCTGACTTCCACGCGGCCATTAACCGTCCTTATAGACTCCCCCGGCGCGACTTGTTTCGGCTCCTTGGGAAAATGCTGGTCGTGCTCAAACCGGCGTTGCGCGTCGGCCAGATATTGCTCAAAGGCGTCCTTAAGCGCCGTGTCGTCGGGCAGCTTGATTTGTTGGCGGTAAAGGCCACGGACGTATTTTAAGTAATTGCTGTCAACTAATTGATTCTGCGTCAGGGTGAAGAAGGGTTTGCCCTCCTCTTGCGAACGGCTCAAAGCCGTGATGGCAAACCGGCCCGGGTCCGTTCCGCCAAAATAAATGCTGCCGGCCGGAACGACTTTAAAGACTTCGTCCGCAAACAGCCGGACGAATTTCAAGTTGTTGGAGGCGATCAATTCGCCGAAACCTCCCACTTCCTGGACGCGATACCAAACCTCCGGCGCCAGCGCGTGGGTCGCGCTGTTATGATAGTTGGTTTGCACAGCCTGGAGCAAATTCGAGAGCGAGTTCCAATCCGCCGCCGATGCCGCCGCAAATACCCGCCAGACCTCGGGCGGAACCGGAGTCGTGGAATCCCGCGAAGCAAGATAAACCTGGTTGCTTTTGGCCGAAATGAAGCGGGCGATGTCAGGGTCCGGCAGGGCCGCCTGCGCCGCCGGGCAAGCCAGAAGAAGCGCGCAACCTAGCCAAACATATGGGTAGGGCGAGGCTCCAGCCGAGCCGGGCCGCAATTCGGCGAAGCGGGGCGGGTGGGGCCTCGCCCTACCGGATGGAATAATTTCGGTCATTTTCGTTCGCGTAGGATGCGTTCGGAGTTACGCGCTCGGCTGACGGCGGTGTCGTAGGATATGAGGCATTTGCAGTATAGATCGTAAAGGCAATTATCCATCAGCATCATGCCCTCTTTGCGCCCCATTTGAATCACGTTCTCCAATTGATGAAGTTGGTCTTCGCGGATCATGTTGCGCACGGCGCCGTTGGCCATGAGCACCTCGAAAGCCAGCACGCGCCGGCTGCGGTCGGTCGCCGCCAGCAAATCCTGGGCGATGATTCCTTGCAGCGAATTGGCCAGTTGCAGGATGATCTGCTTTTGCGCGTTGCCTTCAAAGACGCCGATGATGCGCTCCATCGCGTGCGACACGTTGGGCGAGTGCATGGTGGCCAGGACCAGGTGGCCCGTTTCCGCCGCCGTCAACGCCGTGGCGATGGCCTCGTGGTCGCGCATCTCCCCCACCACGATCACGTCCGGGTCCTGCCGCAAGACGTGGATCAAGGCGCGATTGAAGGAACGCACGTCGGTCAACACTTCCTGCTGCACCACAATGGCCCTTTTGTTCTCATGCACAAATTCGATCGGGTCTTCGATGGTGACGATTTTGCAGCGGCGCTCGCTATTGATGAGATCAACCAAGTAATTGAGCGTGGTGGTTTTGCCCGCGCCCGTCGGGCCGGTGATGAGCACCAGGCCGTTGGGCTTGCGCGCAAGGTCGTCGATGTGTTCCGGCAGGCCCAATTCCTCCCGTGTGGCAATGCGATGGCCGCAAAAGCGCAAGCTCATTTCGGTGTGGCCATTGCGCCGGTAAAAGGTCACGCGCACACGACCCGCCGCGCTGTGGTGCATCGAGATGCAAAGCTCCCAATCCTGTTCCAGCTTCTTGCGCTGCTGCTCATTGAGCATGCCCTCGGCCATGGCATTGAGATCGGTCTCGGTCAACACGTCCTCATTGGCCAGGATGATTTCGCCATTGACGCGAAAAGCCGGCGGCACGCCCGCGACGAGGTGAAGGTCCGAAGCGTCGTATTCGTTGACGGCGGACAAAAGCCGGTCAATGTGCGAGGCACTCATGCTGCCATTATCCAGCAATTTTTGGCGAATGCCAGCCGATTCCCTCCTGAGTGGAAACGATCCGTCCACAGAGTCGGACGTTCTTGAGCCACATTTTCACAAAAAAATATGTCTTAGGCGTTATTAGGCGTTATTAGGCGTTAGCGAACTCCGTTGATCCGGGCTTTCAGGCTTTGATTTTCCCTTCGCATAAAAAATAATTTCGCCATGGGTAGGATTAGATCGGATTAGCTCGGATTGGGTCGGATCAAGGCCGGATTGAAATCCGCCAGGTCGGATTGAAGCCGAATCGGCGGCAAAGTGGAGTAGTCCCACGCGCAGGCGCAAGCTGCCATAAGGGTTCCGACGATCGCTACCATGGCCCTCATTTCCTGAATTATTTCAATATTCATGCAACGATATTACCATAAGCCCTCAAAAACAAAAAACCTACGGTAGGTTTTTTAGCACGATTTTTATTGGAGGGGCAAATTTTCCAGAAGACTCTGACAGGCAATAACTTACAAACACAAGAAAACATGCAAATGTGAAAAATAGTAAAATAATAAGTCTTACTTATGACGCGAAATCCCCGTTTTCCTGCCAAAACGACCCCAAAAAGGCCCTTTTTTCTGTCAGTGCGTTTTTGCGAGCGCGGCAAGGATCCTTCAGGCATTGATGGCGAGTGACTTACAAATGATTCTAAAAGTCAATCCCAAGGAATCACCTCCACAACGGCGCCGGCAGAGAGCGTGGCTTTCGGAGGAACATCCACCAAACCATCCGCCCGGGCCATCGCGCTCAGGATGTGCGAGGATTGAGCGCCGGCGGAACGCGCGACGCCGCGCTCATCAAGCGTCACGCGCATGAAGTGGCGGCGCCCGGCTTTGTTTGCCAGCGGTTCGGATAAAGTGGCGGGAATCGTCCGCGTCAAAACCTCCCGCGCCCCTTGCAACTTCAGCAACGCCGGCCGCGCCAAAAGCAGAAAAGTGACCAGCGCCGAAACTGGATTGCCCGGCAGCCCAAACAAGAACTTTTCCTTCCAGCATCCGAATGCAAACGGTTTGCCCGGCCTGATGGACACGGTCCAAAAATGGAGTCTGCCACCCATGGCCGCGAAAGCCGCCTTGACCCAATCCATTTCGCCCACCGAAACGCCGCCGGTGCTGATCACCACATCGCATTCGGAAAAGGCCAGTTCAAGCGCTGCTTGCGTCGCCCCCAAATCATCCTGCACGAGCGGATAAATCTTGGGCAGGGCGCCCGCCTGCCGCGCCAGGCCCGCCAAACCGAGCCGGTTGCTTTCGTAAATCGCGCCGGCCTCCAGCGGTTGGCCGGGTTCGCGCAGTTCGTTTCCCGTGGCCAGCAATCCCGCCGCGGGACGCCGCGCCGCGCGCACCGAAGAAATCCCCGCCGCCGCCAGAAAGCTCAGGCGCGGGGCCGTCAGTTTTTCGCCCGCCTCCAGCAACAGCGCGCCCGCCTTCACGTCCTCGCCGCGCAGCCGAACATAATCCCGGAGCGGCGCGCTCTCCAAAAACAGAACGCTGGATGGGTCCTGGGAATTTTGTTTGACATACTCCTGCATGACGACCGCATCCGCGCCGCGCGGCAGCGTCGAACCGGTGAAGACACGCACGCACGTCCCCGCTTCAACCAGCTTGTCAAATACGACCCCCGCCGGCGCGGTCCCAATGACCCGCAACGCCACCGGCGAAGCCGTTGCCGCCGACGCCAGGTCTTGCGCCCGCACCGCGTAGCCGTCCATGGCTGAATTATCGGCGGGCGGCAGATCGACCGTCGAGCGCAACGGTTCCGCGGTGAACCGGCCCAAGGCCGAGCGCAAGTCCACCGTTTCCGCCGGCAGAGGCTGGACGGCATCCAGAATTTGTTCCCGCGCTTGTTCCAACGACAACATTTATCGAAAATATTCCGCATTCGGGCTTGCAATCGGCCGAACTTTCGTTACTTTCAACCCTCCGCCGGCCGCAAGACGGAGGGCGGGTTAAATTAACGATTTTTATGGCATCAGCAAACGATTTACGCAAAGGCATGGCGATCAGTTACAACGGCGACGTGACCGTCGTCCTGGAAACGCAGCATCGCACGCCGGGCAACCTGCGCGCCTTTGTGCAGGCTTCGCTCCGCAGTCTCAAGACCGGCAAGACCTCCGATGTCCGCTTCAGTTCCACCGAAAAAATCGAGGTCATTCCGATGATGACCAAGAAAATGGACTTCAGTTACAAGGACGGTGAGGATTTTGTTTTTTCCGACCCGGAAACCTACGAAACGACGACCCTTACTGACGAAGTCGTGGGCGACGCCAAGAATTACCTGGTGGAAAACGGCACGGTCACGATCACGTTTGTGGATGACAAGGCTGTTTCCATTGAGATGCCCTCCAGCGTGGTGCTGACGGTCTCCGAAGCGCCGGAAGGCATTCGCGGCGATTCCTCCAACAACGTGCAAAAACCGATCACCCTGGAAACCGGCATCACGGTGCAAGCTCCGCTGTTCATCAAGACCGGCGAGAAGATCAAGGTGGACACCCGCACGGGCAAGTATATGGAGCGGGCGTAACACGCTCCAAGCCAATGATGCAGTTGAACAGGAGTAAACAGAGGACGCAGAGCAATGGCTGCGAGTTAAATTATTGAGTTCCGCATAAATAATGGATATATTTCTTCAACTGTGGCATAGTGGGGTTCGTGAGACCCGAAGGCACTGCACGACAATTACAGGCGCGGCGCACCAGGGCGGTGGCGCTTTTAAGACACGGCCACTCGTATCAAGCTGTGGCCCGTATGGTTCAGTCCTCTTTGAGTTCGGTGGTCCGCTGGATGCAATCTTTCCGGCGCAAGGGCAGGGCTGGCTTGAAACCTCGCCCCACGCCTGGACGTCCGCCGGAAATGAAACCGCGCCAGCAGAAAGAGTTGATCGCTCTGTTAAAGGCCGGAGCGCGGGCCGCCGGTTACGCCACCGAAATGTGGACCGCCCGCCGCGTGGCCGAGCAAATCCGCCGGCATTGGGGCATCGAGTATCATCCGGGGCATGTATGGAAAGTGCTGGTGGGGTTGGGCTGGAGTTGCCAGAAACCCGAACGGCGGGCCCTGCAACGCAACGAGAGAAAAATCCGGCAGTGGAAGCAGACCCAATGGCCGCGTATAAAAAAAAGCCCGCGCGCTGCGGGCGCATCTGGTCTTCCTGGATGAGAGCGGGTTTTTGCTTATTCCGCCGGTGCAGCGCACCTGGGCGCCCAAAGGCAAGACCCCCATCTTGCGACACAGCTACCGGCGGGATCGCCTGTCGGTCATCGGAGGATTGACCCTGTCGCCGAAGCGCCACCGTTTGGGACTGTATTTCCAGATTTATCCCTGGAACGTGACGGCCGTCGAGTTGGTGCAATATTTCACCGAGTTGCTGCGGCATCTGCGCGGAGAGGTGATCGTGCTGCTGGATGGCTGGGCCGTCCACAAGGACAGAAAAGTGGCTGAGTTTTGCCGCCACCGCCGATTGCATTTGGAAAGGTTTCCCGCCTACGCGCCCGAACTCAATCCGCAGGAATACGTCTGGACGCAAAGCAAGCGAGCCATCAGCAACACCAGTCCGGAAAACCGCGACGCCTTGCTGGACCTGGTGGTGAACGCGCTGTGTGATGTCCAGCAGTCGCAGACCCTTTTGGGTGCCTGTCTGGCCCAAGCGGCTAAACACGGTCTGCCGTGGAATGACTGAAACCATATCCATTATTTATGCGGAACTCAATAAATGAGCCACGGGGGTCCACAAATGCGGAATTTCGCCAAGCGCCTCAGCGTTTGTGAGGTCAATGGAAATAAATCTGCGAAGATCAAGGGCCCGGACGACTTTAGTGTTTGTAAAATGCTTCGTTCGCAGTTGGCGACATTGATGGGCAACGGCGGTTATCGGGCGCTGCTTTCGCGCTTTCTTGCGCTGGCCAGTGCCGGGGTTCCCTGGTTGCGCATGGTTCATATGAAATCGGATGGGGCTTTGGGAGGGTTGGGGGCACTTCCAGCACAACTGGGCTTGGATAAGTTTTTCTAAGGCAGAATTGTTCTTCTGGCTCAGTTGCTCGGGCTGCTGGCAGCCTTCGTTGGCGAAAATTTAACATTTCGCCTGGTGCGCGAGGTCTTCCTCAAAGCGCTTTTCAACAATCTGGATTTAGTGAACGGACGTAAATATGAAAAAACGAAATGATGCTGTCCATTCCAACAGGCCGAAAAAGGACGTAAGCAATTCTGCTAAAGTCACGATCCATGTATTGCCGACTGGTGTGCATGGGCTTGACGAGATACTGGGCGGCGGCATCCCGGAATTTTCCTTCAACGTTATCGCCGGCACGCCAGGTTGCGGCAAAACCACCCTGGCTCACCAGGTCGTTTTCGCCAATGCCACGCCAAAAAAGCAGCACTCTATTTCACCGTCCTCGGTGAACCCGCAATGAAAATGCTGCGCTATCAGCAACAATATTCTTTCTTCGACGAAGGCAAGCTGGGCCACGCTATCCGCTTCGTCAACCTGGCCGACGTGCTTGAGGAGGGGGATCTAAACGCAGTCCTCGATGAAATTATCAAACAAGTCACGGCGGCCCATCCGAGCGTCGTGGTGGTGGATTCCTTTCGAACCTTGGGACACAAAGCGATGGGCGGCGCGAATGATACGGAGATGCAATCGTTCGTCCACCGCCTCGCCCAATTTCTAACGAATTGGGAGGCGACGACGTTCCTGGTCGGCGAATATACCGAGGGGGAAATGCGCGACAATCCGCTCTTCACTATTGCCGATGGCCTCATCTGGCTCTGGCAGGTGACGGAGAGAAACTCCGTGGTTAGGAAAATGCAAATCATAAAGCTGCGCGGGCGGGCCTCGGTGCCGGGATTGCACACCATCCGGATTGGCGAAGGCGGTCTGCAAGCCTTTTCGCGCACGCTGGGATTGGTCAGTGCCAAAACGAAACCCCTGCGGCGCCGCTATCTTTCCATTGGCATCCCCGAGTTGGACAAAATGATGGGTGGCGGCATTCTTGAAGGCGATAGTCTCATGGTGGCCGGACCTTCGGGAATGGGCAAATCGGCCTTAGCAACGCAATTTATCGCCGAAGGAATCCGCCATGGGGAACCGGGGATCATGGCGATCTTCGAAGAACGCCCGGAAGGATATATCCAGCGAGCGGGCGAGTTCGGTCTCCATTTGAAAAGGGCGGAAGAAAAGGGAACGCTCGAAACCCTCTATCTTCGTCCGCTTGACCTTTCGGTGGATGAATCAATGCGCGCGATTCTCGATGCCATCACAAGGGTCGGCGCAAAACGGCTGGTGATTGATTCGCTGGTCGGTTTTGAGATGGCGCTGGCTCCCGGTTTCCGGGCCGACTTTCGCGAATCGCTCTACCGCATGGTCGGGGCGTTGACCGGAGCCGGGGTGACGATTCTGAGCACGGTCGAAGTGGAGGATACATTCACTGGGCTGCCGTTTAGCCACTACGCAATTTCATTTCTAACCGACGACATTATCCGAATGCGTTATGTGGAGATCGATGGCCAGCTCCGCAAGGTGATGGTCGTCATCAAAATGCGCGGTGGCAATCACAGCAAAGATATTCGCGAATATGTCATCACAGATAAAGGCATCGTGATCATCCTACCACGCAAAACCGACTATGCCGAGCTGACCACCGGGATACCGCAGCGGATCGGCCAAATGAAAGATGCCGCGCCCGAACCGAAGGCGGCGAAGTGAAAGGACATATATGCGCGATGCTCCGACTTGTTTCGCTTGGGTAAAGATTCGTCCACCGCGTTTGCGACCTGCTATGTCGGAGCCAAATTCACCGAGGCCGGCATGGGTAAAACACCTTATACCGTCAATGCGCGAGTCCGGATTATATTTGGATTGTGAACGCGCCAGCGGCGTGACGCGGAGCGACAGGCGTTATCCAGGGAGATCGTTGTGATGAAAAAAAAGTTCGTTTGCAATATCAATTGTCTTTGTAATTTCAAGCCTCGGTGCAGCTTTGGCATTCATTAGGTATAGAATCGGCGCTAGTTTGGAAGCTGTCGGCCTTGGAGTCCGCGGCTTTGCTCTGGCCCTGATTGTTTCCTCCGCTGTTCAGATCGCTTATCAATGGGAGAGGATGGCTCCGAATTTAGCGCGTTATCAGAGTGCCATAAGTTGGACCTCCCAAATGGTACTCCAGGAGGGGACCGGCAAGACCTTTGTCGCCAAAGCGCTGGCAGCCTCCCATAGTAACGAGCAGCTGTATTGGAACAAGAATTGAAGGAAAAACCATGAGCGAACAAACTCCTGTCAGCAAGACCACTTACAGTTATTTGCCCAAGGACATTGAGGGATTCGATTCTTTAGCGGAGTTGGCCCTGGATCTGCGCTGGTCCTGGAATCACACCACCGACGAAGTGTGGCGGAAGCTTGAACCTACCTTGTGGGAACTCACGCAGAACCCTTGGGTGGTCTTGCAGACGGTTTCACGGCACAAACTCGAACGCGTTCTGGCCGATCCTGCCTTTCGAAAAAACATCGATGACCTTCTGCGAGCCAAGCGGCAGGCGGCTGAGGCACCGGCATGGTTTCAGGGACATGATCCGCAGGGTTCCTTGACCTGCGTCGCATATTTCAGCATGGAATTCATGTTGAGCGAAGCGCTGCCCATTTACTCTGGAGGACTTGGCAACGTGGCCGGCGATCAACTCAAAGCCGCCAGCGATCTGGGGGTGCCGGTCGTCGGAGTGGGGTTGCTTTACCAACAAGGCTATTTTCGCCAGGTGATTGACCAGGACGGGGCGCAACAGGCCCTCTTCCCCTACAATGACCCGGGTCAGTTGCCGATCATGCCGTTGCGCCAACCTGACGGCGAGTGGCTGCGGTTGGAGGTCGCGTTGCCCGGTTACTCGGTCTATCTGCGCGCCTGGCAGGTTCAGGTAGGCAGAGTGAAGCTTTATCTGTTGGACAGCAATGACGCGGCTAACTTTCCCGCTCATCGAGGAATCACCAGCGAGCTTTACGGGGGCGGTCCGGACTTGCGCCTCAAGCAAGAACTCATTCTTGGTCTTGGCGGCTGGCGCCTGCTGGACGCCCTTGGCATCCACCCGGAAGTCTGTCACCTGAACGAAGGGCACGCGGCCTTTGCGGTGTTGGAACGGGCCCGCGATTTCATGAAAGAAACCGGGCAATCCTTCGAGGTTGCGCTGGCCGCCACGCGAGCGGGCAACCTCTTCACCACCCATACGGCGGTGGCCGCTGGCTTCGATCGTTTCGATCCGGTACTCATCGAACGATACCTCGGCCGGTACGCCCAAGAAAGGCTTGGCATTAAAATCCATGATTTGCTGGCCCTGGGCCGCCAGAATCCGAATGACTCGTCGGAAAGTTTCAACATGGCCTATCTGGCCATCCGTGGGAGCGGGGCAGTCAATGGCGTGAGCCGTTTGCATGGGAAAGTCAGCCGCCACCTTTTTGAGCCTCTTTTTCCCCAGTGGCCGGCGGAGGAAGTGCCTATCGGACACGTGACCAATGGAGTTCACATGCCGACCTGGGACTCGCCGGCCGCGGACGAGCTTTGGACCAAGGCCTGTGGGAAAGGCCGTTGGCTGGGGACGACTGAAAATTTAGAAAAGGATATTCGCTGCGTTCCTGACACCAGCCTGTGGCAATTTCGCATGGCCGCCAGCAAGTCGCTGATTGATTACGCGCGCCAACGTCTGGCCCGGCACTATGCCGCCGCCGGGGCCTCGCCCGAGTTAGTCGAGGAGGCTAGGCATCTCTTCGACCCCAATGCGTTGACACTCGGCTTTGCGCGCCGTTTCGCCACCTACAAACGACCCGACCTGCTGCTGCATGATCCCGAGCGGCTGCTGCGGCTGTTGTCCAATCCGCAGCGTCCAGTGCAACTTATCCTTGCGGGCAAAGCCCATCCAGCAGATCAGGCGGGACAGGCCCTGATCCAGAAATGGATACAGTTCATTCGCCAGACCAAAGCCCGCGCTCATGCGATCTTCCTCAGTGACTACGACATGCATTTGACCGAGCGCTTAGTGCAGGGGGTGGATGTCTGGCTGAATACGCCACGGCGGCCGTGGGAGGCGTGTGGAACCAGTGGCATGAAAGTGCTCGTCAACGGGGGCATCAATCTCTCAGAATTGGATGGCTGGTGGGCAGAAGCTTATGTCCCGAATCTGGGTTGGGCGTTGGGGGATGGACAGGAGCACGGCAGCGACCCGGCCTGGGACGCCGCTGAAGCCGAGAAGCTCTACGACTTGCTCGAAAAGGAGGTGATCCCCGAGTTCTATACCCGCGATGGGCAGGGCATCCCGACTGCTTGGATTTCGCGGATGCGGGAAAGCATGGCGTTGACCCCGCGCTTCTCCGCCGATCGTTCAGTGCGCGAATACACCGACCAACACTATCTCCCGTCTGCTGCCGCCTATCATTTGCGCGTGGCCAATAAAGGCGCCATCGCCAGGCAAATGGTCGACTGGCAGCATACTCTGGAACAGAAATGGCCCACGCTACGCTTCGGAGAAATGAAGGTGGAGACCAAAGGCCAGCAGCACGTCTTTGACGTTGAGGTTTATCTCAACGACCTCGATCCCAAGATGGTGCGGATCGAGCTTTATGCCGAGAGCGTCAACGGCGACGGTCCCAAGCGCGAGGAGATGAAGCCTGTTCGCCAATTGGCCAGCGCGTCGGGCGGCTACGTTTACAGCGCTGCCGTGTCCGCGGCCCAACCGCCAACGGACTATGCGGCGCGAATGATACCGCAGCGCTCCGGAACGGCAGTTCCGTTGGAATCCGCTCAAATCCTTTGGCAACAACGATAAAACGAACATGAAAGACCACGTCTATAAACTCATTGAACTGACCGGCACCTCGACCACTTCCGTTGAGGACGCCGTTGCTAAGGCCATTAAACGGGCGCACAAAACCATCAAGAACCTGTCCTGGTTCCAGGTGGTGGAAACGCGCGGCGCCATTAACAAGGGACAGGTGGATCATTGGCAGGTGACTATCAAAGTCGGCTTTACCGTGGAAGGCTGAACGAGGCCAGAACTGGGAATCTGCGAGAACGCTTATTCATTTATGACCAACGGAAGCATCACCACAGAATGAAAGCAATAATGTGCCTCACGGCATAAAGCCTGCGGAAAAAAATGATCGAAACCACATAAGGAGCAACTATGCCTCAAGGCGATAAATCCAGTTATACAGACAAACAGAAACGTCAGGCGGAACATATCGAAGCCGGCTACGAGAAAAGGGGCCTCACCACAAAAACTGCGGAAGCCCGTGCGTGGGCCACTGTGAACAAACTCAGCGGCGGTGGCAAAAAGAGCGGATCTGGCCGGAAAAAATCTCAATGAAATTATGCCATCCTTAACCACCAAACAAGTCGGCGTTCACTTAAAAGCCGTCCCGAACTGGTCGAAACGCGCGCAAACGATTGTTCGCACATTTCAGTT
>Ga0302325_10017524_pt1 | contig 15138 bp, 13 predicted proteins | sample Palsa_T0_2_FD_201948 | JGI IMG/M metagenome (GOLD analysis project Ga0302325, IMG submission 201948) | Peat permafrost microbial communities from Stordalen Mire near Abisko, Sweden - Palsa_T0_2 | ecosystem: Environmental > Terrestrial > Soil > Palsa > Peat permafrost | place: Sweden: Abisko... | reverse complement strand
CCCGAATTCAACGCAAATCGCGCCCTCCTGAAATCAACAGCTTGCAGCAGATTTGCTTGACGAAACCGCAAACGTCGCAGCCGCCGAAAATTGTTCTACGTGGAACAATTTCGGTTTTCCCGATATGCGCCGTCCCGTCCGCCCATCCCATCGAAAATTCATATTGCAATCACAGAAGGGACAGCCCAGGCATACCCCGGCATGTATTATGATGAACGCAATGTCCGGCGGAAGCCTCGTCACCGGCGAGGATGCAAGAGGCTTGTGTCGGCATGTTGTTCGCGTCCCCGCGAAGATGGTCTTCCTATCCCTCCCTAAGCCCACCGGACCACATGTTGGAAAGGTCGGGCCCCAGTGCAGGTTCATCTCATCAATCCCAGTGACAATTCCTTTGGAACCGCAGTCATCACCCCGCGATGGCTTTTTGTCCTTGCCGCCGCCACGCCCAAAATCGCCGGAGATCCTGTCCTCGTCGATGAATCTCTGGAGCAAGTCGTCCCCGAAAGCATCCAACCCGGCGATATTGTCGGCATCAGCGTCCACACCGGCAACGCCCTGCGCGGATACCAGGTAGGCCGCATAGCCCGCGAGCGCGGCGCCTGGGTCATCTACGGCGGCATCCACGCCACGCTTTTCCCGGAAGAAGCTCTCGAAACCGGCCAGGCCCACGCTGTCGTCAAAGGTGACGGCGACATTGCCTGGGGCAAGGTTGTCGCCGACTGCATGGCTGCCGAGGTCGGCGAAATTCAGGGCCGCATTTACGACGGCGGACGCATCGAGGGCACGCAATTCCTCGCCGCTCGCTGGGACCTCATGCAGCCCGATAAATATATGTGGGCCTCCGTCCAGACCATCCGCGGATGCCCCAAGCATTGCTCCTTCTGCAGCGTCTGGCGCACCGACGGCCAGAAGCCCCGCCAGCGCGCTTACCAGAGCGTCATCGATGAAATCGTCGACCTGCGCCGCATCGGATTCCGCTTCATCGCCCTGGCAGACGACAACTTCTACCCCGTCACCCTCACCGACTTGCGACTGGCCAAACAGCAAAACAACGTCGCCAAGCTCGCCGAACTGACCGCCATCCGCGCAGAGCGCTTTGAACTGATGGCCGAACTCGCCAAACTCCCCAAAGACATGGTCTTCTTCACCCAGATCACCATGGAAGCCGGCGAAGACGGCGAGTATCTCGACGCCATGCGCCGCGCCAACATCAAAGGCGCGCTTGTCGGCGTCGAAGCCGTCACCCCCGAGGGTCTCAAAGCCGTCTTCAAGGACTGGAACTGCTCCGGCGACCAGCTCGCCAAACAGCTTCAGACGTTCAAACAACACGGCGTCCACGTCCTCGGCTCGTTCATCTTCGGCCTGCCCACCGACAAGCCGGCCACCTTTGACGCGACCGTCGCCATGGCCCTCGAAGCCCAGGTCACCTTCGCCCAATTCGTGATGATGACGCCCTTCCCCGGCACCGTCGACTTCGGCCGCTGGGAGACCGAGCAGGCCAAAGCCCCCACCCTGGTCGGCGGCGTGCCCATCACCCGCTACTGGATGATCCCGACAGCGATCCGCCCCAAGATGTTCACCCCCCACCCCACCATGAGCTCGGACGAGATCCGCGAGCGCACGCAAAAGGTCTGGGACCGCTTCTACAACTGGAGCGCCATCTGGCAACGCTCCGCCTGCACTCCCAACCTGCGCGCTCGTGTCGCGTTCATCTTCCTCAGCAAGCTCTACCGCCAGATGTACGCCGGCACCGGCATCTCCACCGACAGCGCCCGCCGGAAGAAGTCCAAAAGCTGGGCCCGCTGGACGGCGAAGCAGTGCAAGAAACTCTTTGAAGCCCGCCCCATGCCGGAATTGCAATCTCCAGCGTGGCATTTGCGCATCATCCCAGCGGTTCCGCAGGTGGCGTTCGCCGGCGCGGCGTTGAGCGCAACGCCGAACCCGTTCATCGTGATTCCCAAAGACTGATTTGCAACACCGATCCGGCCTCGCCGGGTAATTCAGGCTTAATCCTGACTTCCTGCGCCCGTCAGGGCGCCCTGCGGCTGGCGCATGTTCCGAAACGAACAGAATCCCGCATCTCTTTCCCTATTCCCTGTTCCCGATTCCCTGTTCCCTCGTCTTCCTTGCCTATATATTGGAAAGGAAAGGTCTTCGATGAGCGATCCGCAACATTTCGGTTTAGGGGAACTGGGCCAGCGCGTACAGGCCATGAGCGATCCCGCGCCTGTTCCCGCGAAACCCGCAGCGGCTTCGTCCCAGACTGGAACCCAGAGTCCAAATCCGGCCGCGCCTCCCGCCGACCCGCGGCTGCGCCCCTACCAGGGAGCTCCGCTGCCCATCGGCTCACTCTCCAGCCGAGGACCGATCCCGTCCTACGAGCCTCGCGAAGATCTCCGCACCCCCCCTCCGACTGCCGTACCGCCTCCACCGGCCGCCCCTCCAGCGCCTTATTCCGGGCCTGCGGCGAGTCAGCCATTCACCCCAAGCCCGCTGCGCCCTTTCGAGCCAGCGCACAAGTCGCCGCCAGCCTCCGCCTGGGAACAGGTCTCGATTCCGGCCCAGCCGGCCGACCCCGCGCAGGCCGCAGCCGAGGCCCAGAACTCCGACGCCCCAAGCTCGAAACCAACCGGCGCCTCCGCGTCAGCCACCCCCGCCGAACCGCCAAAATCGGGCTTCCAGCGCGCCTTCGACATGGTTCGCTCGGCCATCCCGGTCGTCCAGAAGCTGCTCCCGCTGCTCGACGGCAACTTTGCCACCACCGTGGGCGCGCTCATGGCTCCGCAACACCACCCCGCGCCGCCGCCCGTCCAGGTTGACCTGGAGCCGGTCGAGCGCGGACTCGCCGAGGTTCGCAACAGCAACCGGGAACTGCGCACCCAGGTCGCCGAGCAGGGCGCTACGCTCAAGCGCGTCGAAGATCAGCTCGACCGCGTCCGCGAAGCCACCGACCGGAACACCCTCGAACAGCAGGAGCTGGTCGAAGACCTGCGCGCCGTCGGCAGCCGCATCGGCACCTTCGCCATGCTCGGTCTGGCCCTCCTGCTCATCTCCCTTGGCCTCAACGGCTACCTGATCTATCAGCTTCAACACATTTTGCGCTGAGCCTGCCGACGGTCGCAAATTTCGTCTTCCTTCTCGCCCAAAACGGGCGTCGGAATCCCAAATGTACAACTTGCCAAGCCGTCGAAATCTTCACTCGCCCGCATGCCCCGAGATGAGGGCGCTCAAATCTCCGTGTCGCATTGAAAACGGTTACCAGCGTCAATGTTTATTACAATGAAATCTATTGAAATAATATGAAATCAACTTTCTTTTTTATGCATCCGTTTCGGGAATTGATAATTTAGTCATTGCCAGTGGTAATTTGCAAAGGCTAGTATTCGCCATAGCCCAATCCTCTGAAACACCCGGGATGGGACTGTTCGCATATCGATGTAGATGCAAAGCCCTTCAATCAGTGGCAATGACGATGTAAACCACGGAACAAGACAGTTGGCGAATACCCACGTCGACTGAGGGAGTGTGTACGTTATGGCATGGTATGCCTATTGCATCGGAGAAAAACAAGCTTTTCCCGAGTTAGCTCGCCATCGCAAACCAATCCCACTGGAATCCGTACTTGGAGTCGGTGGAAATCAGGTTTTCCTCTACCCCGCCAGTGATTTAGCTATTGTGGTCAGTGAGCACAACCCAACCGAAACCCTCAATCAAAAAGCTGGAGTCGACCACGCCAGAGTTATCGCCGACTGCTTCCAGCACTCCACCGTCCTTCCCTTCCGGTTTGGAACGGTTTTTCAGGACGATGAGAGTCTTCGCAAGTCGATCCGCTCCAATCAGCGCCAGTTTCAGGGCAATCTCGAACGCCTTCACGGCAAGACCGAGATGCACCTTAAAATCCATGTAGACGCCTGCTGCACCAAGGAATTTGAGAAACACCTGCCCCTCGAAGGCGTCGGAAAAGAATATCTCTCCAACTTGCGTGAAAACGCCACCCGCCAGCGCGAACGCCAGACCCGCGCCCGCGCCGTGAGCTTCCAGATGCACCGGATGTTCTCTCCGCTGGATGAAGAAGTCAGCTGCCGCATGACCGAAAGCGGCAAAATGATGCTGGACATTGCTCACCTGATCGATCGCAAGTGCGTCGAACGCTACCAGAACAAGTTCACGACCACCAGCGCGATGATGCGCGAGTGCCATCTCCAACTCTCTGGCCCCTGGCCGCCCTACCACTTCGTTCATCGCCTCACTCGCGGCGCGCACGCACCTGCGCCGGCGCAACCCGTTGCTGCCGCAGTTCGGGCGGCTGTTTCCCGGCCCGCCGCCACTGCGCAACTGGAACCCATCCTAGCCGCCGTCTAAAGCCGCTCCACTAACCTGTGCTTCAACCGCAAAGCCCCGGCAAATCGCTGGGGCTTTGTTGCGAAATTTCCAAAATCTACGGTGCATCGGTGCCAAATCCCCGCTTCCATCCGTCAAAACAATCTCAGATCCTGACCCATAAGGCATTTTAGGGAATGATGTAGACCGAAACCGCGGCTGCCGAGTCGAGTTTTCTCAAGAAAATCGACACTCGCTATCGTTGGAAAGTTCACAGTATTCTCTAAAATGCCTTAGCTCCTCAAAATTCGCCCGAAATTTACTGTAAGGTGTCCGCAATGTGCCTCTTTCGACAGCGAACCCGGTTGGGCTTCTACCTTGTCTTGACTCTTGCCTCATTTCCCCTCTATGCAGCCGCGCAGCTTTCCTCCATCCCAGACGAGAACGCCGCGCGCTATCCCGTTCACGGCGTCGTGCTCAACACTCTCACCCGCGAGCCCATCGCGCGAGTCCTGGTGGAAAACAACAATGCCGCGGAGCTAACCGACGGCGATGGCCGCTTTGAGCTGAACCTGCCCGAAGGCATGGTCCAGATCACCGTCCGCCGTCCCGGCTACAACGCCCGGGGCCAGGACCAAAATCACACCGTCAAAGTCGGCCCCAACACGCCTGAACTGACCTTTTACCTCACCCCGCAAGCCACTATCACCGGCCACGTCACTCTTTCGACAGGCGAACCGGCCGACGGCATCACCTTCCTGGCGTACCGCAAAGCCATTGTCGAGGGCCGCGAGCGCTGGGAAGTCGGCAACTCGGCCTCGACCGACAGCGAGGGAACCTTTCGCATGGCCAACCTGGCCACTCCGGGCCTTTGGGTGCTGTGCAGCGTTCCCTCCCAGGAACACCCGGCCGCCCGTTCCGCCGGCGCACTCGCGCCCGCGGCATCGACTCCCGGTTTCCCTTCGATCTGCTACCCCGGCCCCATTCCTGTCTCCGGAGATATCAGTCCGGCTAACGCGCTCACTCTGGCTCCCGGCCAGCAAGCCGAGGTCGAGATCACCCTCACTCGTGAACTCTTCCACCGCGTAGCCATCGGCATTCCCAATGCCGCCGGAGCGCCGGGAGTCGGCGTCGACATTCGCGATTCCAGCGGCCGCACCCTCGAGTTCTCCGCCGAATGGAACTCGAAAACCGGTCTCGTCGAAGTCTACCTTCCCAGTGGACAGTACTACGCCGAAGCCCGCTCCCAAGGCCAGATCAACGGCTACGGCCGTCTCGATTTCCACGTCGGGGGAGCGGCGGTCAGCGGCCTCAGCATGATGCTGCTGCCATCCCGGCCCATCTCCGTCGAGGTTCACAAGGAATTCACTACCGCCCTTCAGAACGGGCTGCAAAGCGGCTCCATAACCGGCCTTGCCCGCAATCCGAACAATCCCGGACTCAACATCACCCTCATCGCCGCCGATTCCGCCATCAGCGACATGGCCGGAGGCGGACTCAGCCAGCCACCCGGTTCCGGCGACCCATCCCTTTTCCACCTCGATAACGTCATTCCCGGCCGCTATTGGGTGCTGACCTACGCCTATGAGGGATACGTCAGCTCCATCACCAGCGGCGGATCGGATCTTTCCCGGCAGCCTCTCATCGTCGGCCCCGGCAACAGCACTGTGCCGATCCAGGTCACGCTGCGCAACAATACCGGGCAAATCCAATGCACCGTCAACAGCCCAGCCGCAACTGAACCTGCTTCGGTTGCGACTGCGGCTGGGGCTACGGGCGCCGCACCCGGCGAAGTGAAACCCATCTTTCTCTACGCCATCCCAACCACGCAGACCAGCTCGCAAATTCCGCAGACGCAGGGGCAAGGTACTGACTCCATCACCTTCCCCAATCTCGCGCCGGGGACCTATCGGGTCGTCGCCTATGACCGGTTCCAGCAGATCAACCTCAGCGATCCGCAGCAGTTGGCGGAAATCGCATCCCGAGGACAAACCGTCACGGTAAGTCCAGGCGCCACGGCAAGCATCCAACTCGACATGATCCACGCCACCAGTTCCTCACCCGACGAAAACTCGGATACCGGAGATACCATCGAATGACACCCCTTCGCGCAGGCCGGATCGCATCTTTCGCGTTGCTGTCCTGCGCCGCTCTGGACGCGCAAGCTCCGCAGCCGGCAGCAAATTCGGCCGGAAGTCTCCCCGCAGGCCACACCATCGCCGGCACCGTCCTCAACGCCAAATCCGGCCAGCCCGTGCATGACGCGGAAGTCACCCTCACCCGGACTCCCAGCCTGAATCAAGGCCGGGTGCTGGCCGCCTCCGGCTTTACCGACGACCAGGGCCATTTCGCCTTCCTGAACATGCCCAGCGGCAAATTCGAGCTCCACGTTGGGCACCGCGGCTACATTGGCGCCGACTACGACCAGCACGAAACCGGCTCAACTGCCATCGTCACCGGCGAAAGCCCGGAAACCGCCACGCTCGACATTGCCCATCTGCAATTTCTCCTCGCGCCCCAGGGCGTACTTTACGGCACGGTCACCGAAGACTCCGGCGACCCAGTTCCGGGCGCGCAGATTTCCCTCTACCGCCAGGAGCCCAGCCGTGGAACCGGCGGCGTCGTCCGAGCCAGCATGGCCAACGCCGATGAACGGGGCAACTACGAAATCGCCAACCTCGCCCCCGGCAGCTACTTCCTCTCCGTCTCCGGCTCTCCGTGGTACGTCACCCAACTGCAACCCGCAGGCGGCAAAGCTGCGGGACAGCCCCGCTCACCTCTCGACGTCGCCTATTCCGTCACCTTCTACCCGGACGCCACCGATGCCGCATTCGCCGCGCCCATCGCCGTGGCGGCAGGCGACCGAATCCCCGTCAACCTCACGCTGCATCCGGTGCCATCCGTGCACATCAGCATGCAAGTCCCCAACGGCCAGCCAGGCGTTCAGCAACTGAGCCGAAGCGTCTTCGGGTCAACCGACTTCATTCAGCCTCGCGTGTCCTTCATGACACCCGAGTCTTCCGCCCCCATGACCACCGTCGAGATCTCCGGCATTGCGCCCGGCCAATATGAGATAGCTCTTCTTGGACAGAACGGCGAAGCAAGCCGCGAAACCGCCGTCAATCTCGCCTCCGATCAGAATCTCGACCTCTCCGCCGCCACGCCACTGGCCAGCGTCTCAGGCAAGTTGGCCGCCGCCGGAGGCGGAAAACTCCCGCAATCGCTCTTCCTCGTGCTTTCTCCTCAGGAAGGCGAGACCCGCGACACCTCGCGCGTCGCAGCCGACGGCGGCTTCGACTTCCGTTCCGTCCACCCCGGCGCCTATGAGCTGGTGGCCAGCACCGGCGAATACCCCATGACCGTCACCCAACTCGCCGCCAGCGGAGCCAGCGTGGCCGGCCGCCTGATCAAAATCGGCAGCGATCCCGTCACCCTCACCGCCAACGTCGCCGAAACCACGGCCATCGTCCACGGATTTGCCCGGTCCAATGGAAAGTCCGCTCCCGGCGTCTTTCTGCTGCTCGTCCCCTCCAACCCAAACGCCGGCCGCGAAGCCTGGCGCACCAATCAGAGCGACTCCGACGGCAGCTTCGACTTTCCTCAGGTAATGCCTGGACAATACACGCTGCTCGCGATCCAGGACGGCTGGACGCTCGATTGGTCCCACCCTGAATCCATCGCAAAATATCTCGCAGGAGGGTTGAAAGTCGCCGTCCCCGCCCATGCGGGTGATATTCCACTCAAAGACGCAGTCGAAGTCCAACCGAAATAAATCTGAAACCCGCTTGGGAGATTTGAAGGGGCGCGGCTTCAGCCGCGCCGAAAATGGCCGCAAGATAGACGGGGCTTCAGCCTCCGAGGGAAACCGTTACTCCGCCGGCGAAACGCTCCGCCCGCCCTTGCGCGTCATCACAAACGACTTGCGCCGATCCGCCGCGGCGTGGTCGATCTTCTTCCAGAATCCAATAAAGTAATCTACCGCTGAAATCACCGACACCAGCGTAGCAAAATAAATAGCCGTAATCGCCGTCCACTCGATAGGCACAATCACGCCAAAGAAGTTCCACTCAAACCAGCGATGCGCCAGAATCGCCGAAACAACGGCCACAATCTGGATCACCGTCTTCAGCTTGCCCAGATCGCTGGCCTGGATCGTGAACCCCTCCGAAGCCGCAATCGAGCGCAGCCCGGAGATCAGGAACTCCCGCCCGATGATCACCACCGCGACCCAGACCTTGACCACCGAGGGGTTATAGGCCACCAGCGCGATAAACGCCGCTGTGACCATAATCTTGTCCGCCAGCGGATCGAGCAGAATGCCCATGGTCGTGATCTGCCCCCGGCTGCGCGCCAGGTACCCATCCACGCCATCGGTGATCGAAGCCAGAATGAACAGGATCGAAGCCGAAAGTTCCTGCACGCCATCCACGCCGCGCCACGCAAAATGGGGCGAAAGCATCCACAGCATCAGTGGAATCATCACGATGCGGCTTAGCGTAATCGAGTTGGGCAGGTTCAACTGGCGCCGGCTTTCAAAAGGGGAGTCTGGGCGAGAACGTCGGTTCAGGTTGCCTGTCACAGATTATATGCGCTGCCCGGATTCCGCACTCGAAGCCATTCTCACCCCGTGACTCACGCGCCGCGCGTTCACGACGATCTTTACACTCATGAATTCCCAAAATGGGCCGTATCTCCTGCCGCCGAAGGCAAAGCACACCTCATGAAACCCGGCGGGATGGATTTCTGGCGCGCCGAAGTCGAATAGCGGCACTCATGGACCGTCAGGCCACAAAAACATCGGCGGCTTGGGCAAATTCCCAAGCCGCCGACATTCATTCCAGAGATTGGGCTGGTGCGCTCTCGCTACGCGTAGATCCCGCGCTGCTGGATCGTGAACGCCACCCGGTCGATGGCCAGCATGTACGCCGCGATCCGGTTATTCACGTTGTGCGCCTCCGAGTAGCGAACGACATCGTCGAAGGCCTCGCGCAGAATGCTTTCCAACTGCTCGATCAGCACAGCTTCCTTCCAGAAGTAGCCTTGCCGGTCCTGCACCCACTCGAAGTAGCTTGAAGTCACGCCACCCGAGTTGGCCAGAATATCCGGCACCACAAAGATCCGCTTCTCGGCGAGAATCTCGTCGGCGACGGCGGTCGTGGGACCATTGGCGCCCTCCACCAGGATCTTACAGCGCAGCTTTTCCGCGTTCCGGCTGGTAATCACATTTTCCGTCGCCGCGGGAATCAGGATGTCGCACTCGGTCAGCATCACTTCGTCCGAAGGCATCGCTTCTGCGTTGGCGAAACCGAGCGTCGTCCCGTAGCGGTCCTTGTAGCTGAGAAGCTGCTGGATATCGATCCCGGCCGGGTTGAAGAGGCCGCCATCGTACTCTGCAATGCCGACAACCTTGTAACCATTCTGGGCCAGCAGACGCGCCGCATTCGATCCCACGTTGCCGAAGCCCTGAATCACCACGCGGCAGCCTTCTTTCGGCATCTTCAGGTAGCGCAGGCTTTCGTCGCACATGACCATGATGCCGCGTCCGGTGGCTTCCTTGCGCCCGCGCGACCCGCCGATATTGAGCGGCTTGCCGGTCACCACGCTGGTCACCGTCTGGCGCATGTGCATCGAGTAGGTGTCCATGATCCACGCCATGGTCTGCTCATTGGTATTCACATCTGGCGCGGGAACGTCCTTTTCCGGCCCAATAAACTCAATGATTTCCGAGGTATAGCGCCGGGTCATCCGTTCCAGTTCGCCTTGCGACATATTCTTCGGGTTGCAGATCACTCCGCCTTTGGCCCCGCCAAAAGGAATGTTGACCACGGCGCATTTCCAGGTCATCCAGCTTGCCAGCGCCCGCACTTCGTCGAGCGTGACATCCGGCGCGTAGCGAATGCCGCCCTTGCCCGGCCCGCGAGCGATCGAGTGTTGCACCCGGTAGCCGGTGAAAAGCTCAATCCGGCCATCGTCCATCATGACCGGAAAATGCACAATAATCTCCCGCGACGGGGAACTGAGAACCTTCCAAAGGCCCGGATCCAGGTTCAGCTTGCTTGCTGCATAGTCAAATCGAGCGGATTGCGCTTCCCATGGGTTGATTTCCTGCTCGAGTGTCATCGTTGCCATACTCATTCATCTCCGATTTCTGTGCGCCGGGTCAAAAATTTCCACCCATTTTTGCGCGCTTGGCCTTGCTCTAAGACTGCCCCGTTGCCTATATCGGCTCCTACGAACCGCACTACAGCATATTGGACGCGGCCTTACGGTACTCCGGTTCGGTAAATTGCCCGGTAAATTCGTCATGCGCCGAGGCTTATCCCCGCCGCACAAAGAAATCGGTCTGGGAACCGGCTGCTCCAGAACCGACGTTTTGTTGGCATAGACCAAACTGGAAGAGTCTAGGTGCCCCATAAGTAGAACGTCAACTCCACTTAGGAGGAACTTACGTCCAACCTAGGTGGGGGAACCATTCCAAGTACCTCCGCTAGTATGAGCGGAAAAAAAGGGCTTCCATGTCCAATTTTCCGTGAAATGCGCGGAATCGGGGTTGAACTGCGCTCCATGTGGTATGTTCGGGCCAGAATTCGATCCGGCTTCAGGCCGGCTTCGGGGAGCCGACACGACCAAAGCGGCCATTATCGGCAGCGGACCCAACGGCCTGAGCGCAGCCATCACCCTCGCTCGCGCCGGTGTCGAGGTCGCCGTCTTTGAAGGCCGCGAGGCCATCGGCGGCGCTGCCTCCACCGGCGAAGTCACCCTCACCGGCTTCCATCACGATCTCGGCTCCTCGATCTTTCCCATGGGCGTCTCCAGCCCATTCTTCCAATCCCTGCCGCTGGTGGATTTCGGCCTCAAATGGATTGAGCCCGACGCACCGCTCGCCCATCCCCTCGACGACGGCACGGCCGTGATGCTGGAGCACGATCTGGCCGCAACCGCCGCCAATCTTGGCCCCGATGGCCAGGCCTACACCCGCCTCATGCGCCCGCTCGTCGACCAATGGCCGGCACTCTGCCGCGAAATCCTCAGCCCCGTCCTGCATCTTCCGTCGCACCCGATTCTCATGGCCCGCTTCGGCATCCTCGCCACCCTCCCAGCCGATTTCCTTGCCAAAGCACTCTTTCGAGGCACTCGCGCTCGCGCCCTCTTCGCCGGCAACGGAGCCCACTCCGTTTTACCTCTCGAATCGCCGTTCTCGGCCGCCGTCGGCCTCGTCCTCGGCGCAGCAGGACACGCCGCTGGATGGCCGATCGCCGCTGGGGGAGCACAATCCATCTCCAACGCCCTCGCCGGCTATCTGAAAAGTCTCGGCGGACGCATCGAGACCAACCACCCCATCGCCTCGCTCAAGGAACTCTCCGGCTACGATGCACTCCTCTGCGACATCTCGCCCCGCCAGCTCAGCCAACTCGCCGGAGACGACCTTCCCGCAAGCTTCCGCCGCAGCCTGGAGAACTTCCGCTACGGCCCCGGAGCCTTCAAAATCGACTGGGCGCTGTGCGAGCCCATCCCCTGGCGCGCCAAAGATTGCCTTCGCGCCGCCACAGTCCACCTGGGCGGTTCTCTCGAAGAAATCGCAGCCTCCGAGCGCGCGCCGTGGGATGGCCGCGTCGAGCAGAACCCTTTCGTCCTCGTCACGCAGCCCAGCCTCTTCGACCCGACCCGCGCTCCGGCCGGAAAGCACACCGCCTGGGGCTACTGCCATGTCCCCAACGGTTTTGCCGGTTCCGCTCAGGAACTCATCGAAGATCAGGTCGAGCGCTTCGCACCCGGCTTCCACGACTGCGTCATCGCCCGCAGAGTCTGGTCAACCGCCGAATTGGAACGTTGGAACCCCAACCTCGTCGGCGGCGACCTGTCCGGCGGAGCCATGTCCATCAGGCAGCTCATCTTCCGCCCCACTGTCCACCAGTACCGTACGCCGAAAAATGGCCTCTACCTGTGCAGCGCCAGCACCCCGCCTGGCGGAGCGGTCCACGGGATGTGCGGCCATCTGGCAGCCCAGGCCGCACTGGCAGACTTAAACCGTTAGCCACGAAGAACTAAAGCATTTTAGGGAATGATGTAGACCGAAACCGCAGCTGCCGAGTCGATTTTTCCCAAGAAAATCGACACTCGCTATCGCTGGAAAGTTCACAGTATTCCCTAAAATGCCTTAGCTCCTATTTCGCGATCTCCAGCAGCTGCTGCGGAGTCCAATACGGCTCCTTCGCGGGGATGAAATCAATCCGCACGCCCGGAAACAGCGGCCTCAGCCACCCCGCGCAACGATCCATCCCCGCCTCTTCGCTGGTCAGGTGCCCAATCAAAATCAGCGCCTTGTGCCGTCCTTGCAATTGCGCATCGCGGGCATACTCCACCGTCTCCCACTCCGAGGCCTCGCCCGCCACCAGCACTTCCACATCGTCCCGCTCCAGCGCCTTCACCTGCTTCGCTTCGCCGCCCGCGCCGGGAGTAAACGCCACATGCGTCACCGCCATCCCCGGATCACCCACAATCCGAATCGACCGCGCTCCAAACTTCCGCTGCAAATCCTGCGTCAGTCCAAGCACCGTCGTCTTCGGCAAAGTAAACAGCAGCGGAACCCCAGTTCGAGGCCCGGCGCTCTGGTACGCCTTCCATCCCGCCTTATCCACGAACCCCTCGTCAATCCCATCTGGATCGCGCAAATGCCACGTGTCATGAAACCTCCAGATCACCAGATGATGCTCCTGAATATAAGCAATCTTCTCCTTGTAAACCGGGTCGTCGGTGAACAGGGTCGTCTCATCCATGTGGTTATAGAACGTGGGCTCATGGGTCACGATCAGGTTGTCGCCTGCCGCAACAGCCTTGCGCAGCACATCCATCGAAGGCGTAAACGTCGTGGCAATCCCTGTCACCACCGTCCCAGGGTCGCCAGCCTTGATCGTATCCACGGTATTCGCGGGCAGTGTAGCGCCCGTAGCCTTCACGATGCGGTCAATCGCCTCGCCAGCGGTGACGCGATCCGGCGGATTCGCGGGAGCCTGAGCGAAGAGCAAAGAAGCACAAATTGTGGAGCACATTGCCGAAACAACGAGCCGGAAAAGAACGGATTGGAGCGGGAATCGAAGCATGGCCAAGCCTAACAAACCAGACCATCCTGCCGCAGCCAGCCCACGGACCGCGCGATCCATGAGATTGACGCCTGTATCGCCTCGCGATACGATAAGCCAGTGATCAAGTCGTTCAAGCACACGGGACTGGAAAAGTTTTTTTTGAACGGCTCGAAAGCAGGCATCAACCCGGCACACGCAACAAAGCTCGAAAATCAGCTCGTGACCCTGAATCGCGCCACAAGACCAACCAGCATGAACCTTCCCGCTTGGAATCTTCACCCGCTGCAAGGTGCATTGGCAGGTCACTGGGCTGTGAAGGTGAATGGGAACTGGCGTCTGACCTTCCGGTTTGAAGATCAGGACGTCATTCTGGTCGATTATCAGGATTATCACTGAAGTTTAGCTGGAGACCACCATGCGCATGCACAACCCTCCGCACCCCGGAAGAATCATCAAGGAAGCAATCGAAGCGCTTCCCATAACCGTAACCGCCTTCGCGGCGCACATCGGCGTCTCGCGGGTCGCGCTCTCTCGTGTGCTGAATGAAAAAGCCGCGGTCACGCCGGAAATGTCCATCCGCATCAGCGAAGCCTTCGGGCAGGATTCCCCGGAAATCTGGTTCAATATCCAGAACGACCACGACTTCTGGCGTGCTTCGCAGACTAAGGCCCGACGTAAGAAAATCGAGCCGTTGCAAACCGCTGCGGCCTAGACCCAAATGCCGTCCAAAATTCCGCAATCGAGTAAGGCATGTACTACTGGCGCAAAGACTATTTCGAAACGCTCAAAGCCGCCGCAAACGAGGCAGACGCAATGCCCGCATGGACGGAATATGCTTCTTTTTGCCGCGATCACGAACTCGGCATGCGCAAACAGGCGCTGAAATCGCTCGATCGATTCATCGCCGATATGGAACGCAGACCATTCTCCGAACGGTGCCAATTTGTTAGCTGGTTATGCGTGCGTACAGACCGGCATTGGGGAAACAGCATTTTGATGCCTCATCGCTTGCGAATCAGAATTGTCGAACCCACGCTCGCAGAGTGGACCATAGTGGAACCGACCAACTCAGAACCTCACCGATGGACCGGCGGTTATGATCATCTTCTCCAAGCAACTGAACTCGACCGAAACGACCAAATCGCGCGAAGGAAGCTAGTTATCTGCGTCCTGAGTCGCGTTAGCAACAACGCACACGAACTTCCGATCGGCTACCTGGGTGCGCCGCACGAAGACCTAGCCGCACTTGATGAAGCAGAGGAAATCTTAGCCAAACTACGGAATGGCGAGGACCGCGACGCCCTCGTCGCGGACATAATGGAAGTCAGGTCGGCGATTCACGGCTATCTGGAAGCGCGTCGGCAAGAATAATCCAGGCTTCAGTTCTCGCCCGCACACCGAGCTTGCGCCTAAACGGAAGCGTTTAACGACGAACGCTCCGGCCATTTACACTGACCAAGTCATGGCGCAAGCAGAAAGCAATCCCGCAGGCCTCCAGCCCACCCGCAAAGAATTCCTGGCATTAGCCAAAAAGCACACCCTCGTCCCCGTCTTCCGCACCCTTACGGCCGACCTCGAAACCCCGGTCTCGGCCTTCCTCCGCGCCGCCTGGGAGTCGCCCGAGTGCTTCCTCCTCGAAAGCGTCGAAAACGGCGAGCAGATCGGCCGCTACACATTCATCGGCCTCAATCCCTACAAGCGCGTCGTCTCCCGCGGCCGCGCCATCACCATTACG
>Ga0302325_10017523_pt1 | contig 15139 bp, 18 predicted proteins | sample Palsa_T0_2_FD_201948 | JGI IMG/M metagenome (GOLD analysis project Ga0302325, IMG submission 201948) | Peat permafrost microbial communities from Stordalen Mire near Abisko, Sweden - Palsa_T0_2 | ecosystem: Environmental > Terrestrial > Soil > Palsa > Peat permafrost | place: Sweden: Abisko... | reverse complement strand
GTCGGCCTCGTCGGGCCCCGGCGCGGGCGCCCCCACGTCTCGTGGGGCCGGCTCGGTCGCGGCGCCTGCCGGCTCCGAGGCGGCCGCCTGAGAGGCGGCCGTCCCGGATGCGGGAGCCTCGGGGGCGGGAGCCTCGGGGGCGGGAGCGGTCGCTCGGGGAGGAGCGGCCCCGGGCGGAGAGGCCTCCGGTAGGGGAGCGCCCGCCCCAGGAAGGGGGGCGGCCTCGGATGCCGCAGACTCGGAGGCAGGAGCCGCGGGGCGGGCCGGCTCGCCCGCCGCGATCTCCGTGGCCGCGGCTGCGGGTGCCGCGGGAGCGCCGGCCGCAGCGGCCGTCTCCTCGGCGAGCGCCGGCGGTTCGGCGCGGGTCGCGGGCACGCTCTCGGTGGCCTCCGGGGTCGTGCCCGTGCCGCCGGTGGTGGTGTCTCCGGTGGTCGTGTCTCCGGTGGTCGTGTCTGCGGTGGTGTCTCCGTCGGTGGCTGGTGCGCTCGCGGCAGCGACCTCGGCAGGGGTGACGCGCTGGCGCCCGGCCTCGATCCCGTCGGCCACGGCCCTGATCACGAGCGAGCACGAACGGATGGCGTCGTCGTTCCCCGGAATCACGTAGTCCGCCTCGTCGGGGTCGCAGTTCGTGTCGACGAGCGCGATCACCGGCAGGCCGAGCCGCCGCGCCTCGCGCACCGCAAGCTGCTCCTTGCGCAGGTCGACGATGAAGACGGCATCGGGCTGCCGGCGCATGTCGGCGACGCCGCCGAGGTTCGCCTCGAGCTTGTCGAGCTCCGCGATCATCGCGATCCGCTCCTTGGCCGGCAGCAGGTCGAGCTGGGACTCGTCGCGCAGGGCGCGCAGCTCGTGCAGCCGCTGGATACGCTCGGCCATCGTGCGCCAGTTGGTGAGCAGGCCGCCCAGCCAACGGTGGTTGACGTAGGGCATCCCGACGCGGCGCGCCTCGTGGGCGACCGAGTCCTGGGCCTGCTTCTTGGTTCCGACGAACAGCACCGAGCCGTTTCGCTGGGCGACCGCACGGACGAACTCGTAGGCGTCGTCGAGCAGGCGCTGGGTCTGCTGCAGGTCGATGATGTAGATGCCGCCGCGCTCGGTGAAGATGAACCGCTTCATCTTCGGGTTCCAGCGGCGCGTCTGGTGGCCGAAGTGAACGCCGGCCTCCAGGAGGTTTTTCATGGAGACAACGGGCATCGCAAGCCCCTTTCTCGGTTGTTGGTGGTGCTTCTCAGCGACGGCGCCTCGGCGGGGCCGGCGCGAGCGCCAGCCACCGTCCACCTCGACTCATCCGCCGGGTAGTGGGTCAGGACGCGCTCATCGTAGCCGGAACTCCCCCCAACCGGGCCGCGCCCGGCGTGCGGCTGCGGGCGCGGGCAGGCCGAGAAACCCTCCGGGGCGGGTCGACCCGGGGGCTGCCGGAAGCCCGTGCCGGGGAATCGCGGGCGGGCGCGGGAGCACCGGGGCCGCGGCGGCGTGGCGTGCCCTCAGGCGAGCGTCGGCGGCGCGACGCGCCGCGCACGAGGTCGGGAGCGGGCTCCGCTCACCGATCTGTCCGTTGCCACGCTGTCGTTCGCGCCGCTGTCGTTCGCGCCGCTCCCGGCGGACACGCGGGTCGCCGGCGCTGCGGAGAGCGGCGGGCACCCCGCCGCAGGCCAGATCGGGTCGGCGCAGCCGCCAGATCAGCCTCCGGCTCCGCGACCGCCGCCCGCGAGCTCGCCCGGTCCCGCGGCGTGCGGCGCCCCGTCGAGTGCGTCGATCGCCGCCTGGAGCTCGCCGGGAAGCGGCGAGTCGATCTCGATCCTCGCGCCGCTGAAGGGATGGGTGAAGCCGAGGTGCGCGGCGTGGAGGAACTGACGCCCGAGCACCGGATCGGGCACGCCGTAGACGGCGTCGCCGACGACCGGCAGCTCGATCGCCGCGAGGTGGACGCGGATCTGGTGCATGCGGCCGGTCTCGAGCGTGACCCGGACGAGCGCGTGGCCCTCCCAGCTTCGCAGCACCTCGAAGTGCGTGACCGCATCCCGCGGGGTGTCGCTCTCGAGCGAGATGCGCGTGGGTTCGTCCCGATCGCGCCCGATCGCAGCCTCGATGCGACCGCTCCGCGACCGCGGCGTCCCGCGTACGAGCGCGAGGTAGACGCGCTCGAGCTCGCGCCGTCTGACCAGGGCCGAGAGCCGGCGGTGGGCCTCCTCGGAGCGCGCGACCACGAGCAGGCCCGAGGTGTCACGGTCGAGCCGGTGCACGATCCCGCGTCGCTCGGGCTCGCCTCCCCCGAGCAGTCCCTCGAGCGCGTCGACGAGTGTCCCGCTCGGACGTCCGGCGCCCGGGTGAACGACGAGGCCCGCTGGCTTGTCGACGACGGCGAGGTGCTCGTCGCACCAGGCAAGCCGCGGTGGGGGCGAGAGCGTCCGCGCCAGCGGCGCGCTCGTCTCGGCCGGGAGCTCGACCCGTTCACCGCCCTCGAGGCGGTAGCTCTTCGGTCGCGCACGGCCGTCGAGGAGCGCGCCGCGCTCGACCGCACGCGCCGCCGCGGCGCGCGACCCCAGGTGCTCTGCGAGGAAGCGGTCGAGACGTTCGCCGGCCGCGTCTGCCGGAACCTGAAGCTCTCCGCCGGGAGCAGGGTGAGGCGCCTCCGGCGCGGGCGTGACCGGCGCTCCGATCGGCTCAGCGCGCCGCGACGTCGAGGTGGCGACGCTGCCTCGGGGGCCGTCGATCGGCCGCGACCGCGGCGAGGAGGAGCATCAGCACACCGATGACGATGAAGCTGTCTGCGAGGTTGAAGGCGGGCCACCAGCCGAAATCGATGAAGTCGGTCACGTAGCCCAGGCGGACGCGGTCGACGAGGTTGGAGACGCTGCCGCCGATCAGGAGGCCGAGCGCGGCCGGGATCACCGGGTGGCGGGCGCCGGAGCGCGCGAAGTAGACGAGCATCCAGGCGACGGCGATCACCGTGAAGGTGATCACGACGCTCGTCGCGGAGGTGAAGAGTCCGAAGGCGATGCCCGAGTTGTCGAGCCGGTGGATCGTGAGTGGCCCGACGACACGGTCGGACTGGTTGAGGCCGAGGCGACTCGTCACGATGTGCTTGGTCACCTGGTCGGCGGCGACCGCCGCCCCGGCGACCGCCGCGAGCCCCGCCCACTCCCAGGCGCCTGCCGCGAGCGAACGTTCGGCGACCGAGACCGGTGCGAGGCCGTTGGTCGAGGAGCCGACGCGGACGTCGGGCTGGGGAGCGTCCACCGTGCCTATCCTCGGTCGGCGAGCCGCTGATCGTCGATGCAGAGGGTTACCCAGGGACGGACGCCGAGACGCTCGCTGCCGATCGGCCGTCCGCAGCGCTCGCAGGTGCCGTAGCTCCCGTCCGCGAGCCGCACGAGCGCGCGATCGATCTGGGCGAGTGTCTGGATGGCGCCCTCCTCGAGCCCCTCCTCGAGCTCGCGGTCGAAGGTAATCGACGCGGTGTCGGCGCCGACTCCCCCCGGGGAGGCGCCCTCCTCGTCGAGGCTGCGCGCGCCGTTGTCGTGCAGGCTGGCGATCGCACCGGCGACCCGCGTGCGCTCGCGGGCGAGCATCTCCTGGAACGCGCCGAGCTCCTGCGGCGTCACCGCGCTCCCCCTCGCACCGGCGCGGCTGCCTGGCCGAGGCGCCGCTCGATCTCGCGCAGGTCGAGCCCTGCGAGCGTCACGACCTTGTCGCGCCCGCTGTGACCGGCGATGATTGCGACGTCGCCGCGGCGCACCCCGAGCGTCGAGGCGAGGCCGATGACCGCCTCGTTGGCACGTCCGTCCTCGGGCGGAGGCGAGACCCTCAGCTTCCACGCCGGCCCGCGGCGCCCGACGCTCGACGCCTGCGCCGCCCCGGGCGACACGCGCAGATGCAGCCGGATCGAGGCGTCCACGCGCTCAGTGTACGCGGCTACTGGCCCCGCTCGAACTTGCGCGTGCCCTCGCCGACGATGCGGCGGAGGAACGGCTTGGGCTCGACGGCCTCGTCGGAGTCGGCCGCTCCGGTCGCCTGCGGGAGGACGAGCGCGTCGCGCTCGTCCACGTCCGGGCGCGGCCACTCGAAGAGCTCGGAGTCGACGAGCCGCGGCTCCCTTTTGGTGGGCGCGTCGCCCGGATCGGGCGCGGCCGCCTCGGGGTCGAAGCCGAACTGCTCGACGCCCCCCACCTGCTCGGGCCCCGCCAGAGACGGCTCCGACTCGGGCGTGCCCGCCGCCGGGGACTCGGGGCCCGCAAGATCGGCCGCCGGCTCGAGCATGACGAGCGCCGTACGGAGCATCGCCTCGATGCGCCGCGCCTCGAGCACGAGCGTCTCCCTCTGGGCGACCGCGGTGCGGATGATCGCCCGCGCCTCGAGCTCGGCCTCGGCCACGATGCGCTCGGCGGTGTGCCTGGCCTGATCGCGCACCTCGCTCGCGGTCTGCTCCGCGGCCACGAGCGTGTGGGTGAGGAGCTCCTCGCGCCTGCGCAGCCTGATGATCTCGTTGTCGAGGGCCTCGACGTGGTCTGCGAGCTCCCCTCGCTCCCGCCAGGTCGTCTCGAACGAGTCGGCGACCTCCTCGATCATCCGCTCGACCATGGCGCGGTTGTAGCCGAGCAGGCTGCGGCTGACGCGTACGTGTCTCAATTCAACGGGTGTGTAGGGCATGCCTCTCCTCCCCTTGCTAGTTGACCCGGTTCAGCAGCGCGTCGAGGACGAAACGCAGCGCGATGAGAGCGACGATACCGGCCAGGGGCGATAAATCGAGCGGTCCAGCCGAAAAGGGCAGGAGCCGCCGCCAGAGGCGGAGATAGGGGTCACAGACGTCGTGGAGAAACCGCTGCACCGGGCGCAGTGAATACGGGAGCCGGATCCAGGACGCGAGCACGTAGAGGAAGATCACCAGGATGTAGACACCGATGAAGACATCCACGAACTGCTTGACGTCGCTGATCGCGTCGAGGACCATCGGCTCCCGTTCTGCTCGCGTGCGGGTTTTCCTACGTGCCGGGGCCGCGGCCCGCGCGCCGAGGCGCGGCCGGCGCCGCTCAGGCCTGGTTGTAGAAGCCTCCACGCTCGAGCAGCTGGGCGCGCTGCTCGGCGCTCACCTCGACGTTCTGCGGGGTGAGCAGGAAGACCTTGTCGGCGACGCGCTGCATCCCGCCGTCGAGGGCGTAGGTCAGCCCGCTCGCGAAGTCGATCAGGCGTTTAGAGAGCTCGGTGTCGGCGTTCTGGAGGTTGAGGATGACGGGAATGGCGTGCTTGAACTTGTCGGCGATCTGCTGGGCGTCGTTGAAGCTGCGCGGCAGGACGAGGTGGACGCGGACCGCGCTCGGGTTGGGGACCGCCTCGATGTGCCGCGCCGGGGCCGGCGCCCCGCGGGCGCGCCGCGCCGGGGTCGCGGCCCGCAGCTCGGGCTGGGCGTCCTGGGAGTCCGTCCAGTCGTCGAATCCGTGCGCGCGCTTCCTCGGGGTGAGGCGGCGGACGTTCGGGCGCTCGCGGTAGCTCAGCTCGAGCGATTCCTCGGCGCTGTAGGCCTCGTCGTCGACGTCGTAGTCCGCGTCCTCCTCGGCGATTCCGAAGTAGACGAGCGTCCGCGCCCAGAGGTCGGTGAGGCTCATGACCCCTGATCGTAAACCAGCCGCTCACCGAAGAGCACGCTGCCGACGCGGATGAACGTGGCGCCCTCCTCCACCGCCACAGGATAGTCCTGCGTCGTCCCCATCGAAAGCTCGACCAGATCGCGCTCGGCGGCGAGCTCGGCGAGACGCCGAAACCAGCGCCGCGAGGCCTGCGCATCGCCCGTCTGCGGGGGCATCGCGGCGAGGCCGCGGACGTCGTAGGCAAGGTACGAGTCGATCTCCCCCGGGGAGACGCCCGCCTTCGATCCCTCCGCGGCGAGGTTCACCTGGACGAGCGCGGGGACCTCGAGGCGGGCCGCGACCGGGAGCGAGTCGAGCGAATGGACGAGCTCGCAGGCGCGGTTGACGATCTTGACCTTGTTGGATTGCAGTCGGCCGATGAAGTGCCAGCGGAAGGCCGAGCCGTAGAGGCGCTGCTTGGCGTCGAGGTCCTGGGCGCGGTTTTCCCCCACCACCTCGATCCCGGCCTCGACGAGCAGGGCCATATCGGCGAGCGGGACGTACTTCGTCGCCGCGACGATCGTCACGCGCGGACCCACCTGCGCGCGCAGGCGCCGGTAGCGCTCGGCGATCTCAGCGCTCGAGAGCACCGATGACCCCCTGTGACCCGTAGCCGGCGGCCGCGCCCGCGCGATAGGAGAAGAAGAGCTCGGGGTTGCAGCGCGTGCAGAGCTCGAGGCAGTCGACCCGGCCGACGCCGGCGCGCTCGAGCGCGCGAGCGGCCGCCTCCCAGAGATCGAGGAATCCGCCGCGCGTGAGATCGGGGTCGAATCGCGACGAGACCTCGGGGCCGACGCGGTAGCAGCAGGGCCCGATCGCGGGGCCGACGACCGCCGCGGCCGGGTGCGTTCCGAGCGCGGCGCGGGCGGCCGCGACGACGCCGGCGGCGAGCCCGCGCCAGCCCGCGTGCACGACGGCCAGCGCGGGAGGGCCGCTCGTCGCGACGATCGCGATCGGGACGCAGTCGGCGACGAGCGCGGCGAGCGGAAGGCCGGGCTCGTCCGTCCAGAGCGCGTCGGCCACCTGCGGGGTCGCGCCCTGCCGGGCACGGCGGACGGTCGCGGTGTGACGCTGGCGGTTGAGCACCAGCCGCTCGTGCTCGACCCCGAGCTCCGCGCAGGCGATGCGGCGGTTCTCCGCGACGGCGGCTGCGTCGTCGCCCCTCCCGCCGAGGTTCAGCGAGGCGAAGGCCCCGCTGCTGACGCCGCCCCGGCGGGTCGTGAAGCCGACGCGGTAGGGGCCGGGAGCCTGCCAGCGGATCATGCTCCCAGGAGCTCCCGGGCGCGCGCGAGCAGGGTCGCGCGGCGATTCGCGCCCGGCTCGTCGACGACCCCAGCGAGGAGCTCGGCGAGCGCGCGGCCGAGCAGGGGGCCGGGACGGTAGCCGAGCGCGATCAGGTCGCCGCCGTCCACGGCGAGATCGCCGAGCCGATGCGGGCTCCCCCGCTCGCTCTCGACAACCGCACGGAAGGCGAGCAGCTCCGCGAGCGCCGCGGGCTCCGGCGCGCCCGCCCGGCCCCTGCCGCGCAGATCCGCCGCCCGGTGATCGAGCAGGTCGAGTGCGAGGCCCTCGCCGTGGCGGGCGAGCAGACGCCGGGCGGCGAGCGCGTCGGCGGCGCCGAGCTCGAGGGTGTGGAAGCGCACGATCTCGCCGACCCTGCGCCGGAGCCCGTTCGGATAGCGGAGGCGCCGCAGCGTGGCGTCGGCGAGCTCCGCTCCGGCCGCGGCGTGGTCGCCGCCGCCCGCGCCGCCCCCGCCGGCGGCGAGCGGCGGCTTGCCGAGGTCGTGCAGGAGCGCCGCGAGCCGCACGCGCAGCGGCGTGCCGGCGTCGGCCGCGGCCTGCACGACACGCAGGATGTGCTCGTCGAGGCCGAGCTCGTGACCGGGCTGGCGAAAGCCGATCGCCGGGCCGAACGTCGGAATCATCGCCTCGAGCACACCCGTGTCCCGTGCGAGGGAGAGCGCCTTCTCGGGGTGGGTGCCGAGCAGCAGCTTGGAGAGCTCCCCCATCCCGTCCGCGGCGAGCCCGCCGCCGATGCGCTCGCCCGACACGAGCGCGACGGAGGGCGCCTGGGCGCGCATCTGGGCGAGCGTCGCCGCGTCGGGGGCCAGGTCGAGCTCGGAGACGAAGCGCAGCCCGCGCACGAGCCGGAGCGGGTCCTCGGCGAAGCTGCGCGGGCCGAGCGCGCGCAGGACGCGGCCCTCGAGATCGCGGCGGCCGCCGAAGGGGTCGACGAGCCGGCCGTCGGCGAGCCGCCGCGCGATCGCGTTCACCGTGAAGTCCCTGCGCGCGAGGTCGTCCTCGACGCTCCCCGAGGGGTCGACGACGATCTCGAAGTCGTGGCGACCCGGGCCGGTGGAGCGCTCGCGCCGCACCGGCGCGAACTCGATTCCCGCGGGTGCGAGCTCGCGCAGACCGGGCTGCCGTGGATAGAGCCGCATGCCGACCGCTTTCCCGGCGACGACGAGCTCCTCGACCCGGCCGTGGGCCGAGAGCGCCTCGCGCAGCCGGGCGCTATCGAGCCCCGGCACGAGGAAGTCGGCGTCCTTCGACCCGCGCCCGAGCAGCTGATCGCGAACGACGCCGCCCACGAGGTAGACGTCGAGGCCGAGCGAGGCGACGTAGGCCTCGATTGTCTTCAGGCCCTCGGCGGGCCTCGCGTGCGACACCCTGCGCCTCCTTCTGCGCTCGCGGCCGGCGGACGGGGGGCTCGCCCCGCCGACGGAGGAACGGTCGGGCTTCAGCCGGCCCCGCCCGGGCGGCCGAGCGCGATCGCCTCGATCTCGACGAGCGCGCCCGAGGGCAGCCTTCCCACCTCGACCGTCGAGCGCGCGGGCGGCCTGTCGCCGACGTAGCGGGCGTACACCTCGTTCATGCCCGCGAAGTCGTCGAGGTCGCGCAGGAACACGGTCGTCTTCACGAGCTCCGAGAGCGACGAGCCCGCCGCCTCGAGGATCCGCTGCAGGTTGAGGAGCGCCTGCTCGGTCTGAGCCGCGATCCCGCCCCCCACGGGCTCGTGGCCGCCGGGCTCGAGCCCGAGCTGGCCGGCGACGAAGACGAACCCGTTGGCGCCGACCGCCTGCGAGTAGGGCGCTCCCTGGAACGGCCCCGGGGCCGCGTCTGTGTGTATGACGTCCTTGCTCATCGAGTCCTCCCTGCGTCGGATGTCCGGCATGCCTCCCCGATCGCGGCACCGAGCCCCTTGAAGATCGCGAGCAGGACGTTCTGGGGATCCTTGCCCTCGAGCACGCGGATGTGAATGTTGAGCGAGGCGCCGGCGGCGAGCTCGCTGAGGAAGCGCGCCACGACGTCGCCGTCGAGCCCTCCGACGCGCTGGCCGGAGAAGTCGACGTTCGAGGCGAGCAGTGGCCGCTCCGAGACCTCGAGCACCGCGCCCGCGAGCGCCTCGTCGGCGGGAAGCCAGGCAGAGCCGCGTCCCGGTGCGCCCCGGGCCCGCAGCGGCCCGGCGAGCGCCTCTCCGAGCGCGCGGCCCGCGGCGACCGCCTCCTTGTCGGCGGTGCCCGGCGCGACCTCGAGCGAGAGCCGCATCCCCGCGCAGCGCGCGAGCTCGCCCACGAGGTAGTCGAGCACGGAGAGGCCCGTCGAGACGCTCCCGGGGACGCCGGCGCCGAAGCCGACGCGCACGCTCACCTGGGCCGTCTGCAGGTCGCTCGCCTCCATCGCGGCTGAGCCTAACCGACGCCCGCGCGGGCTCGCGCCCGGAGAGCGGCGTTCCTCAGACGCGCTCGATCGAGGCGCCGAGCGCCCGCAGGCGCTCGTCGATCCGCTCGTAGCCGCGGTCGATCTGGCTGATGTTGCCGATGACCGAGGTGCCCTCGGCACAGAGCGCCGCGATCAGCATCGCCATCCCGGCGCGGATGTCCGGGCTCTCGAGGCGCTCCCCGTGCAGCCGCGCCGGGCCGCTCACGACCGCGCGGTGAGGATCGCAGAGAATGATGCGCGCCCCCATGCGGACGAGCTTGTCGACGAAGAAGAGCCGGTTCTCGAACATCTTCTCGAAGATCAGGATCGTCCCGCGCGCCTGCGTCGCGACGGCGAGGGCGATCGAGGTGAGGTCGGCCGGGAACGCGGGCCAGGGGCCGTCCTCGATCTTCGGGATCTGGTCGCCGAGATCGTCGCGGATCACGAGCTCCTGTCCGGGCGGGACGCGCACGCTCGACTCCCCGACCTCGACCACGACTCCGAGCCGCTCGAACGCGGCCAGGATCGAGCTGAAGTGATCGGGCTCGACCCCGTCGATCGTCACCTCGCCGCCGGTGACGGCGGCGAGGCCGATGAAGCTCGCCGCCTCGATGTGCTCGGGGCCGAGCCGGTGCTCTCCACCCGAGAGCCGCTCGACCCCCTCGATGCGCAGGACGTTCGAGCCGATCCCATCGATCCTCGCTCCGAGCGAGACGAGGAAGCGGCAGAGGTCCTGGACGTGGGGCTCGCAGGCGGCGTTGACGAGCACGGTCTCACCCTCGGCGAGCACCGCGGCCATGACGGCGTTCTCGGTTCCCATCACGCTCGCCTCCCCCAGGAAGAGCCGCGCGCCGCGCAGCCGGTCGCAGCGCATCTCGAACCGGCGTCCGACCACGACCTCGGCGCCGAGGGCCTGAAAAGCGTGGACGTGGGTGTCGAGCGGGCGGCGGCCGATGAAGTCGCCGCCGGGCGGGGAGAGCAGGACGTGTCCGCAGCGCGACAGGAGCGGCCCGGCGAGCAGGAACGAGCCGCGCATCCGCTCCGAGAGCTCCTCGTGCACCTCGGTGTGGGTGATCTCGGCGGCGCGGACCCGGAGCTCGTTGTCGCCCTGCCACTCGGCCTCGACGCCGAGATCGTTGAGCAGCGCGAGCATCGTGTCGACGTCGCGGATCCGGGGGACGTTGGCGATCGCGACCGCCTCGGTCGTGAGCAGGCAGGCCGCGATGATCGGGAGCGCGCCGTTCTTGTTCCCGGCGACGCGTACGCGTCCGCCGAGCGCACGCCCGCCCTCGATGACGAACGACTCGGCGAGGGATTCCCTCGTGACGACGGTCGACACGGGCGGCTATCCTAGCTGCGGCTTGACACCGACCCGGCAACAGGCCTGGACGACCCTTACGACCTACACCAAGAGCGAGGCGCTCCTGCGCCACGCACTTGCGGTCGAGGCGTCGACCGCGTCCTACGCCCGCCGCGGCGACGAGGACGAGGAGCTCTGGCGCGTCACCGCGCTCCTGCACGACTTCGATTACGAGATCCACCCGACCCTCGACAAGCACCCCCAGGACGGCGCGCCGATCCTGCGCGAGGAGGGCTATCCCGAGGAGGTGATCGAGGCCGTGCTCTCCCATGCCGAACACCTCGCCATGCCGCGCGACACGCCGCTCAAGCGGACGCTCTTTGCCTGCGACGAGCTCTCGGGGTTCGTCCACGCCTGCGGACTCGTCCGCCCCACCGGCCTTGACGGCCTCGAGGTGAGGTCGGTGCGCAAGAAGCTCAAGCAGCCGGCGTTCGCCGCCGGGGTCAACCGCGACGACGTCATCGCCGGCGCCGAGCTGCTCGGGCTCGATCTCGACGAACACATCGCAAACGTGATCGAGGCGTTGCGGCCGATCGGCGCGGAGCTCGCGCTGCGCACCGCCAGCGACGCACCCTAGCCGAGGCGTCCAGCCGCTCCTGCCACGTCCGTTGGAACGGTCGCTAGGCGGGCCTGAGCCCGCCGCGCGGGCGCAGGTCGATCACGATCTCGATCGGGTAGTGGTCGGAGAGCAGCCGTCCGCGCAGGGTGCGCTCCGCGTTCGTCCACACCCGGGCCGAGGCGGCGCTGGCACCCCGGAGCAGCACGTGGTCGACGTGGGCGCCCCTGTCGTCCCAGCGGGACTCCGGGGGCAGGCTCTCGAGCTCGGCGATCGCCGCCGACTGGGCGCGGGCGAGGTTGAAGTCGCCGGCGACGATGACGATCTCCTCCACCTCGGCGTGGCGATCGACGAAGTGCGTCGCGCGCCGCAGCTCCGCCTCGGCGAGCCGGATGTCGGACGGGTTGCTCGTCGCGTGCAGCGTCGCGACCAGGAACCGGCGCCGGTTGGGAAGCTCGTAGTGCACGAGGTGGCAGATCCGGCGCTCGCGCTCCCAGCGGCGCACCTCCTTCGGGCTCAGGCCGAGCTGCGCGCCGCGCTCCTCGCAGAAGACGTTCGTGTTGAGCGTGATCGTGCTGGTCGCGCGCAGGTTCGCCTCGGCCGGGATGAGGATGACGTTGCCGCGGCCGGCAAAGGCGGCCGAGAGCAGCCCGCTGTGGGCGGCGCTGAGGAGCCGGCCGACCCGCGCGGGGGCCGGCAGCGGCCCGACCCGCGCGCCGCGGGCGCGCACCGACACCGCCTGCATCTGCGCCCAGTCGCCGATCCCGTCGAGCGCCCAGGCGGGCACGTCCTGGAGGCAGACGACGTCGGGGCCTCCGGTGGTGATCAGCGACACCATCTCGCGCACGTGGTTCCCGACGCCCGCGGGGTGGGCGTGCCCGCGGTTGAGGTTCCAGGTGCGGATCAGCATCCGGCTCTACTGTAAGTCGCCGTGTACGTCGTGATCGCCGACCCGCCGGCCTTTACCCCCTGGTACGACCACGAGCTCGGCACGGCGCTCGCGCGCGCCGGGGCCGAGGTCGAGGTCGCCACCTCGCGCTTCCGCTTCGCCTCCCTGCCCGCGGCCGAGGGCTACCGGCGGCGCGAGCGCTACTACCCGCTCTCCTCGCGCCTCGGCGGACGTTCGCGCGCCCGCCTGCCCCTGAAGGGCCTCGAGCATCTGGGCGTCGCGGCCTCGCTCTCGCGTCTGCGGGCCGACGTGCTCCACCTGCAGTGGCTCACGCTCCCCCAGTTCGACGTCGCGATCCGCTTCCGCAGCCCCTCGGTCTTCACCGCCCACGATCTGCTCCCCCGCCGCACCGCCTCGAAACGCGAGCTCTGGACGCGGCTGCTCGGCCGCTTCGACCGCGTCGTCGTCCACAGCGAGCGTGGGCGAGAGACGCTGCGCGAGCTCGGCGTCGAGCCGACGGTGATCGCGCACCCGGTCTACCCGAGCGGGGCGGTGCCGGCCGACGACGGTCAGACGATCCTCGCCCTCGGGGTCATCCGCCCCTACAAGGGCCTGCCCGACGCGGTCGAGCTCGTGCGCCGCCTCCCCGACGCCCGGCTGCTCGTCGCCGGTGACCCGGCGATGCCGCTCGGCCAGCTCCTCGATGCCCCCCGCACCGAGTGGCGGCTCGGCTACCTCACCCCGCCCGAATTCGAGCGCGCGCTCTCGGAGGCGACGATCGCGGTCTTCCCCTACCGCGCCGAGCTCGACCAGTCGGGCGCCCTCCTGCAGGCCCTCGGCGCCGGCCTGCCGGTCGTGGTCTACGACGTCGGCGGGCTCGCCGAGCCCATCGCCCGCTACGGCGCCGGCCGCGTCGTCCCGGCGGGGGATCTCGATGCGCTCACCCACGCCGCCGCGGAGCTCCTCGGCGACCCCGCCGCCCTCGCCCGGGCCCGACTCGGAGCCGAGCGGGCGCGGGCGGAGCTCACCTGGGAGGCGGCGGCCGCCGCCCATCTCGCCCTCTACCGCGAGCTCGCATGATCCGTCGCCGCGACCGCTTCGCCGAGCTGATCGGCCGCCAGCTCGATCTGTTCGTGCGCGACTACCCGGAGGTCATCGAGGAGGCCGACGCGCGGCTCGCCGCCTACAACGCGGCCGAGCGCGACGAGGCCGAGGAGCTCTACGGCGACTACGTCGATGCCGTCGAGACGGGCACCGAGATCCTCGCCGACCTCCGCGACGCCTACGCCCGCACGCTCGCCGAGGGGGTCGACGAGCGCTACGAGCGCGAGTTCAATCGCGCCGTCGCGCGGCGCCTCCCCCCCTTCGCGCTCGAGATCGAGAACCGCTGAGCGCACAGCCCGCGGCGGGCCCGATGCGCGGCGTCTAGCCGACGAACGACGCGATCTGCTTGACGAGCTTGTCCTCGACCTCGACCGTCCACACCATCTCCGCGACGTCGACGACGAGGAAGAGCTCGGAGAGGAGCAGCGTCTCGATCGCCACGGTCGCGAGGTGCTCCTTCCACTTGCCGATCCCGATCCGGACCGTGAAGTCGCCGGGGTCGCCGGAGATGACGATCGAGAGCGCCCGGTCGGCCGTGATGACGTCGCGCAGGAAGCCGCCCTTGCGCGCCTGCAGCACGCTGCCCTGCCCGCTCGGGGCCGAGCTCTGAACCGTGAATCCCTCCGCCTTGAGGTAGTCCTCGATCTGTCCCTGGAGCTGGCCGAGGTCTGTCCCCTTGCCCTGGAAATGCTGAACCTTCTCGCCGATCATCGTGCCTCCCGCTGTCTGCCTTGGTGAGTGACTTGGTGAGTGACTGCCTCGGGCGAGCCTAGCGCGCCGGCTCGACCCGGAGCATCGCCGTCACGGCCCCGCGCGCGCCTCGTCGTGGCTCCGGCGCCGGCTCGCGCCCGGCAGCGCCTCCAGCGCGCGCGGGGCGCCCACGCTCGGGGTCCCGGCCGGCTCCGATACGCCTCGCCTCCCGATTCGCGCCCCGGCGGCCGCTCGGCCGGGACCGTTCGCGCCACCTGCGGGCCCGTGCGCGGCGGACCGGTAGCGTGCCTGCATGTCCCGCGACTGGCCGGCGCTTCCCTACGAGGCGTGGAGTGCCACCTGCGACACGCTTCACGCCCACACCCAGGTCGTCGGCAAGCTCGCCACGACGCTTGCCCCGCCCGAGCCCGAGCTCCAGCACGCGGCGCTGCGCCTGAGCGCCCGTGGCTGGGAGACGCGTCCCCTCCCGGCCCCCGACGGCTCCGGCGCCTTCGCCGTCGCGCTCGACCTGCACAGCCACGAGGCGCTCGTCGAGCACGGCGACGGGCGTGTGGAGCGTGTCGCGCTCGCGCCCGACCGGTCGGTCGGCGAGGTCACGCGCGAGCTGCTCGCGGCCGTGCGCTCGCTCGCCGGCCGGGTGGAGATCGACCCCACGCCGCAGGAGGTGCCCTGGACGACCCCGCTGGACGAGGACGAGGAGCACGCGACCTATGACCCCGGGCAGGTCGAGCTCTACCTCGCCTCGGCGCTCCGCGCCTCGCTCGTCCTCGCGGCGCTGCGCGCACCCTATCGCGGCCGCTCCACCGCGGTCAACGCCTGGTGGGGGTCGTTCGACCTCGCGGTGAGCCTCTTCTCCGGACGGCCCGCCGATCCGCCGGCGAGCGACTTCATCATGCGAAACGCGATGGACGCGCAGGAGATCGCCGTCGGCTGGTGGCCCGGGGACGGCCGCTACCCGCGCGCCGCGTTCTACGCCTACGCCTATCCGGCGCCGGAGGGGTTCGCGACCGCGGCGCTCACACCGGCCGCCGCACGCTGGGAGGCGACGCTCGGCGAGTACATCCTCGACTGGGACGACGTGCGGGTCGAACCCGACCCGCACGCGGCCGCCCTCGCCTTCGCCCGCTCGGCCGCGCGGCACGCCTGCGCGGTATGCGAATGGGACAAGCCGCTCGCGGCGAGCCTCGAGGGAG
>Ga0302325_10017521_pt1 | contig 15140 bp, 13 predicted proteins | sample Palsa_T0_2_FD_201948 | JGI IMG/M metagenome (GOLD analysis project Ga0302325, IMG submission 201948) | Peat permafrost microbial communities from Stordalen Mire near Abisko, Sweden - Palsa_T0_2 | ecosystem: Environmental > Terrestrial > Soil > Palsa > Peat permafrost | place: Sweden: Abisko... | reverse complement strand
GTCAGTGACCACCACAGCGACCCCGGACGCGGCGAGGACGAGAGCGACGGCGCGCCCCATCCCGTCGCGCTTGCCGCAGCCGGTGATCAGCGCGACCCGCGTCGTCAATGCCCCGCCCGGGCTGGCTCGCCCGGCTCGCCCGGAAGGTCGGCCGGGTAGGTGATGTCGATCAGCGCGGCGTCGACCCCGAGCTCGTTGCTGAGCATGCCGCGCATCAGGTCCTTGGGGACCAGGCAGTCCTCGCAGGCGTCGGGGCCGGCGGTGATGACGACCGAGAGCTTGGCGTCGGCCTCGCCGATCGCCATGTGGTAGCCGTCCGCCTCGAGCGCCGAGGTGAGGGCGACCGCCCGCTGCGCGTAGTTCATTTCTTCTCCCCTACCGGGACGGAGGTGCCGGACCACTCGCCGAAAATCCGCACCACCATCGAGATCGCCGCGTTCTTGGCGCCGGCGACGATGATCGGGATCGACTGCGGGCCGCTGAGAATCGGGTGGAACTCCTCGTCGGCCCGCGGCGGGCCGTCGTCGTGGGCAGCGCCGGCCGCGCCCGGCGGGCCGAACCGGCGCGAGGTGACCTCGGCCTTGCCGGCCCGGCGGAACTCGCCGACGGTGCGGCCGGACCGCTCGAGCAGCCAGTTCTGCACGTCGGCCTTGGCCAGGCCGGCCGCGGCGAACATCTGCGCGTGCTCCGGGCAGAGCACCAGCGCGACCGCGCTCTTGGGGAAGATCTGCGAGCCGATCCGGGAGATCGTGTCCTGGAGGTCGCGCAGCACGTCCTCGGGGTTGGGCGCGTGCCGGTTGTCGACGAACTCCATCGTCCGGGTGAGGGTGGCCGACACGGCGCTGACGCCGCCGGTCACGCCGCCGTTGGCCGCCAGCGGCTCCCACGGGGACTCTTCCTCGTTCTCCGCCACGCAGATCGACCAGCGGCCGGGGACGCCCTGGGTGGCCTGCTCGAACACGTGCGGGTGGATGCCGAACGCGTTGCGCACCATGAGCCCGATCGCCCGCGGGATCGTCATGTTCGGGCGGAAGCCCGGGCCGAACGCGCCGCCCGCGGTGTTGAAGCCGAGCTGCTGCCTGATCGGGCCGTTGACCACGATCAGGGGGGCGGGGCCGCTGGTGGACTGGAAGCCGCCGCCGCGCGCGGCCCGCTCGCGCATCAGCGCCTCGAACGCGGCCAGCACGACCGGGAAGTACTCGGGCCTGCAGCCGGCCATCGCGGCGTTGACCGCCGCCAGGTAGACCGTGCAGTCCCTGCCCACCTGCTCGAGCGAGCCGATGATCTCGCCCGGGTCCTTGTCGGTGGCGGCCAGGAACTGGTCCACCAGCGGCGTGGAGGCCGGGACGAGCGGAAGCCCGTCGGACCAGCCCTGCTCGTAGCAGTACTCGATGGCGCGCTGCGCCTCGTCGGGGTCGGGATGAGTCATTCGGCGGCGTTGCCCGGCTGCGTCAGCAACGCCACCACGTCGTCAAGGACCTGGGCGGCGCGCGCCTTGACCTGGTCCTGCTCGAGCACCGCGACCGGGTGCGCGGTGACGGCGTAGCGGTAGCCGGGGGCGCCGCGCAGCGAGGCCATCGCGTCCGCGGTCGCGCGGAACGAATCGGTGACGATCACCGCGACCGGCACGCCCGCCGCCTCGAGCAGCACGCCGTCGGCGGCCGCGGCGGCGCTGCAGGAGCCGCAGTCGCCGACGCCGGTGACGACCACGTCCGACTCCTGCGCCAGCTCCTTGATGATGTCCCCGGGCTCGGGCACCGCGAAGTTGGTCTTGGTCCGCCTGGTGACGGTGACGCCGTACCGCTCGGTGAGCAGCCGGCCGACCTCCTCGAGGAACGGCCGCGCGTTCGTCTTGGTGTTGATGAGCAGGCCCACCCGCGCCCCGTCGAGGCTGGCGCGGCGGGGGGCTCTGGCCGCCGCCGGCTGGGCGGCGCTGGTCGTGACGGTCCCCGTGGGGTCCAGGATCGCGTTCGGCATGGGCGCTCCGACCTTCCTTTGTCTTGCTAACTACCGATTATGGGGACGCCATGGCGGCCGGCTCCAAGGTGCGGGCCTACATATTTTCGGCCTGTTGTTTTGTGGCCATACTCATGACAACCTCGATCACGACTGTCGCGACATTAGATTTCATATCACGCGCTTCCCGTCGCGCCAAGTGTCATATATCGTCTTCCCGGTACTGTTGCCGAGCCCAAGCAAGGAAGCACAGAGCATGGCTGACATGGTTCGCGCCGTCGTCCAGACCGGACCGCGGCAGATGGAGCTGCGCGAGTTCCCCCGCCCGGTCATCGGCCCCGACGACGGCGCGCTGCTGCGGGTCGAGGCCTGCGGCATCTGCGGCAGCGACGTGGAGCAGTACAAGGGCGCGATGGGCACCCGCGGGCTGCCGATGATCCCCGGTCATGAGCCCCTCGGCATCATCGAGGAGATAGCGCCCGCCACCGCCGCCCGCTGGCGGGTCGCGGTCGGCGACCGGGTGGCGGTGGAGATCCTCATCCCCTGCCGGTCCTGCGATCTGTGCCTGGCCGGGCAGTACATGCAGTGCAAGAACCGGGCCGGCAGCCACGGCGGCTACAACCCGCCCGAGCGCGGGCTGGGGCTCTACGGCGGCTACGCCGAGTACATGCACCTGCACCCGAACTCGATCGTGCACCCGGTCCGGGGCGACATCCCGGCCGAGATCGCGGTCATGTACAACCCGCTCGGGGCGGGCGTGCGCTGGGCGCTGCAGTACGGCGGGGTGCACCTCGGGTCCACGGTGCTGGTGCTCGGGGCCGGCCAGCGCGGCCTGGCCGCCATCCTCGCCGCCAAGTACGTCGGCGCCGGGCTGATCATCGCCACCGGCCTGGCCAGGGACGGCAAGAAGCTCGAGCTCGCGCGCGAGTTCGGCGCCGACGTCGCGATCAACGTGGACGAGGAGAACACCGTCGAGCGGGTCCGCGAGCTGACCGGCGGCGACGGGGTCGACGTGGTCCTCGACCTCACCCCGATGGCGCACCAGCCGATCCTCGACGCGATCAACGCGGTCCGCTGGGGCGGGACGATCGTGCTGGCCGGGCTGAAGGGGCACCAGGACATCCCGATCCCGACCGACATGCTGATCAACAAGGCGCTCACCGTGAAGGGCGCCTTCTCGGTCGACGCCGCCGCCTACACCGACGCGATCAAGCTGATCGAGTCGGGCAAGTTCCCGCTCGAGAAGATGCAGACCCACAGGTTCGGGCTCGACGACGTCGAGCACGCGATCCAGCTGCTGGCGGGCGAGATCGACGGCGAGGACGGCATCCACGTCGCCGTCATGCCGGCTCTCTGAGGAGAAATTTCAGCCCCATGCCCATCATTGACACGCACGCGCATATCTTTCCCGGCGACTTCGGCCCGCCCCCGGCCGGCTGCGACCCGGCCGGCTGGCCGGCCGTCACCGACGGCCCCGACGACTCGACCAGGCTGCTCGTCAACGGCCCGATGCGGTTCCCGGCCAAGAAGGTCTGGTTCGATGCCGAGGCGCGGCTGGAGGCGTCGGCCGCCTCCGGGCTCGACGCGGAGCTGCTCTCCCCGTTCCCGGCCCTGCTCAGCTACCGGGCGCAGGCCAAGACCGGCCTCGACCTGTGCCGGGTGACCAACGAGTACATCGCGGGCCTGGTCGCCGCCTACCCGGCTCGGTTCTACGGGCTGGGGACGATCCCGCTGCAGGACCCGGACCTGGCCGCCGCCGAGCTGACCGAGCTGCTCAAGCTCGGCCTGGCGGGCGTGGAGATCGCCTCCAACATCGACGGCGCGTCGCTGCACGAGGCCCGGTTCGACGGTTTCTGGGCCGAGTGCGAGCGCCTCGGCGCGGCGGTCTTCATCCACGGACTGCCGGCCCCGTCGGACCGGGTGCCCGGCCCCGCCGCCGCGACGTTCGGCGTCGGCGCGGAGGCCTCGCTCGGCGCCGCCGCGATCATCTCCGGGGGCGTCGCGGAGAAGCACCCGGGCCTGAAGATATCCTTCAGCCACGCCGGTGGCGGGTTCCCGCTGATCCTGACCCGGGCCCAGTGGTTCTGGGGCCGGACCTGGAACGAGGAACCGCCGCTGCCGGAGTCGGAACGCCCGGAGGCCGCCCCGTGGTTCGCCGAGCACTCCCCGATCGAGCTGGCCCGCAGGTTCTACTACGACTCGCTGGTCTTCGACCGGCGGGCGATCAGGTACCTAGCGGACCTGTTCGGCACGGACCGGCTGCTCGTCGGCTCCGACTACCCAGCGATGGGTCGCGAACAGCCGATTGCCTCCACACTCCGCTCGATGGGGCTGTCGGAAGCCGAACTAGACGATGTCCTGTGGAAGAACGCCTTCCGTTTCCTGGGTATCGACCCGCCCAAGTGACCCTTTCCTACCGTGATCCCGAATGCGGTGAGCGCAGCCGTGAGCAGCACAGATTCCTTTTTTGACGCGTTGGAGGACGAGGACGTCCCGCAGCCGTGGACCACACCGGGGCCGGTTGCCCAGCGGCCGCCGCGGCTGCTGCTCACGCTCCTCGGCGACTACTGGTGGCAGCGGACCGAGTCGTTGCCGTCGGCCGCGATCGTCGGGCTGCTGGCCGAGTTCGGCGTCAGCGACTCGGCCGCTCGCGCCGCGCTATCCCGGCTGACCCGCAACGGCCTGCTGGTGACGTCGCGGAACGGGCGGCGGACGTTCGTCCGGCTGTCCCAGCGTGCGGCCGACGTGCTCGACGACGGCGGCCGGCGCATCTTTTCGTTCGGCGCGACCCCCGCCCCGTGGGACGGGATGTGGTCGCTGGTCGCGTTCTCCATCCCCGAGGAGCACCGGTCCGCCCGCGACGAGCTCAGGAAGGAGCTGCGCTGGCTCGGCTTCGCGCCGCTCTACGACGGCTTGTGGGTCTGTCCCCGCGATCACGCGGGCGATGTGATGGCCCGGCTGAAGGACCTCGGCATCTCCACCGCGACCGCGTTCCGGGCGACCGCGCTGCCCGCCGTCAGCGCGGCCGCCCCGGGCGCGGCCGACGCCGCCGGCGGCGCGGGCGCCGCGCTGGTGACCGCCGACATCCCGGCCCGGGCGTGGGATCTATCCGGATTGCGCGACCGCTACCAGGAGTTCACCGAGTTCGCCGGCCTGCTGCGGGACCAGACCGTGGCGGGCGAGATCACCACCGCCGACGCCCTGGTCGCGCGGACCCGGGTCATGAACGAGTGGCGCGCCTTCCCGGCCATGGATCCCGACCTCCCCTACGAGCTGCTCCCCCCGGCCTGGCCGCGGGCGGCCGCCCGCGACCTCTTCATCACCTGCTACGACCTGCTCGGCCCGCTCGCCGCCCGCCGGGTCAGGCAGATCATCGCCCGCTACAGCCCCGAACTGGCCGGCCGGGCCGCGTACCACAGCTCCCAGCTCACGCTGTCGGACGCCGACGGCTAGGGCGGGCTGGGCGCCCGACTGCCCCGGGCAGCGGAAAACGACTAGCCGGCCCGCCTAGGATTGCCTCTAATGAGCGCCGTACTGACTGCCAAGGGTCTCACCGCCGGGCACGGGACCCACACTCTCTTCTCCGGGCTTGACCTGACCATCGCGCCCGGTGAGGTCACCGGGCTGGTCGGCGTGAACGGGGCCGGGAAGTCCACCCTGCTGCGGTTGCTGGCCGGCCTCGACGGCGGCGCCCTCACGCAGGGCTCGGTCATGCTCAGCCCGCCGACCTCGACCGTCGGTTACCTGCCGCAGGAGCCCGAGCGGCGGGCGGGCGAGAACGTCGCCGCGTTCCTGGCCCGGCGCACCGGCGTGTCCCAGGCTCAACAGGACCTCGACCAGGCGACTGAGGCGCTGGCCGCCGGATCGCCGGGCGCTGACGACGCCTACTCGACCGCGCTCGACCGGTGGCTGAACCTGGGCGGGGCCGATCTGGAGGAGCGCGCCGCGAAGGTCATCACCACCCTCGGCCTGCGGGTGGACCTGGAGCGGGCGATGACCGGGCTCTCCGGCGGCCAGGCGGCGCGGGCCAACCTGGCCTCGCTGCTGCTGTCCCGCTACGACGTGTTCCTGCTCGACGAGCCGACCAACGACCTCGACATCGCCGGCCTGGAGATCCTGGAGGACTTCGTCCGCAAGCTCCGCGCGGCGACGGTGCTGGTCAGCCACGACCGCGCGTTCCTCGAGCAGACGGTCGACCGGGTCCTCGAGCTCGATCTGGCCCAGCAGAAGACCCGGCTGTTCGGCGGCGGGTACGCCGGCTACCTGGAGGAGCGCGAGACCGCGCGGCGGCACGCGCGCGAGAACTACGAGCAGTACGCGGAGACCAAGTCCGAGCTCGAGGCCCGGCGGAGGACCCAGATCGGCTGGTCCGACAAGGGCGTCCGCGAGGCGAAGTCCAAGGCCACCGACAAGGACAAGCACGTCCTGCACGCGCAGGTCGCCCGCTCGGAGAAGCTGGCGGGCAAGGTCAAGGCGACCGAGCGGATGATCGGCCGGCTCGAGGTGGCCGAGGAGCCGCGCAAGGAGTGGCAGCTGCAGATGGAGATCGCGGCCGGGCCGCGGTCCGGCTCGGTCGCGGCGGTCCTGCGCGAGGCGGTCGTCGACCGCGGCGCGTTCCGGCTTGGCCCGGTCAGCCTGCAGATCGACTGGGCCGACCGGGTCACGATCACCGGGCCGAACGGAGCGGGCAAGTCCACGCTGATCGGCGCGCTGCTCGGCCGGGTGCCGCTGACGTCGGGCCAGGCCTCGCTCGGCAGCGGGATCATGATCGGCGAGGTCGACCAGGCCCGCAGCCTGTTCCGGGGCGAGCAGCCGCTGCTCGACGCGTTCGCGGCCCAGCTCCCGGACCTGGTCCCGGCCGAGATCAGGACCCTGCTGGCCAAGTTCGGGCTCAAGGCCGATCACGTCACGCGGGCGGCCGGCAGCCTCTCGCCGGGCGAGCGCACCCGGGCCGGCCTGGCCCTGCTGCAGGCCCGCGGCGTGAACCTGCTCGTCCTCGACGAGCCGACCAACCACCTCGACCTGCCCGCCATCGAGCAGCTTGAATCGGCCCTCGACGGCTACCCCGGCACCTTCCTGCTGGTCACCCACGACCGCCGGATGCTCGAGGGCATCTCGGTCACCCGTCACCTGGCCGTGGAAGACGGCACCGTGTCCGAGATGGCCTAGTCACCCCGGAAATAGACACGCGCGAAAATACGGCTCTTGTACACCGGCATTTTCCACATTTTCCGATTTCGCGTGGAATTAACGGCGGTTGCTGTCATTGAGTCTAGGCTGAAGCGAACGCGCGGAGGACGCGGACGAAGAGCTGGCTTAATTTCAGACGAGGGGAGACAATGGCCACCTGGGACGAGGTTCGGGAGAAGCTCGAGAGACTACTGGGCGCCGAGCGGATAACGGATGACGTTCTTCGGGTTAAGATCTCGCTGGTCGACGAGGCAAGCGGTCAGGCTGGCACGAGCGAGACCAGGTACTCTCAGACCGAGGTATATGTAACCCGCGAGGTGATACCGTCGAAGCAGGGCGCCCTCCCAGGCATAGAGTTCGTTGCCATCGACGGGCCGCTTGGCCGCGTCGGCCAGACCGACCTGATGGCCGTTATCGGGCAGGCCGGGCAGCTGGTGCACGGCGGCGTAACCTATGCCCAGGGCACGGAGAGCGGAACGCTATCCTTCGGAATGCGACTGCCGACCGACCTTATCGATCTGAGTGCCGACACGCTGCCGTCTCTTTTCCTCGGTTACCTGTATCAAGTCGGTTACGCGACCCGAGACGTGATCTCAGAGCTGAACTCGCCGAACGGCCGGTTCGCGTCGCGAACGGCACAGATACGGCAGTCCGCCTGGAGCGCCATTCGAGGGCTCTTGCTCGGCGACACCAGCATCAGCATCGAGCGGGGTAACGACAACGCTCTCATCTTCTCTATGCCCGGCCTCGCCAGAAAGGATCGGGCGCTGCAGATGTTCACCGGACTGTACGTCCGAGATAATGGCGACCACTCCGTCATCCTGGAGTTCTCGCTTGGCAATTTCGCTGATGTCGATATAGAGCGGGCCGCGACGGCGGCCGAACTGACCCGCGGCGGCGTCGTCAATGTCGACGGTAGGGCCTCTATCCGGGTGACCCTGGATCTGTCCGGCGTTACGTTCGGGAGCTACGCCTCAAGCCTGGTCGAGTTGGCGCGGGCGGCCGAAGCCTACTTGGATGGCATCGGCTAATCCGCCTGGCCGGGCGGCGGCGACGCTGCGGCCCTCCTCGGCCGGGCGCCAGACCGACACCGCGTCGGCCTCGGTCTCGAGCCGGCAGGCGGCTCCGACGCTGAGGTCGGGCAGCTCGAATGTCCGGGCCAGGAGCTCGACGCCGGAGAGCAGCTCCACCACCACCTCGACGCTGCGGCCGAGGTCGATGACATCGGTCACCCGGCCAGAGCCGAGGTCGACGGTCGGCCCGTTCCCCCCCGACGGCGCCGTTCCCGGACGGAGGCGAACGGCCTCGGGTGGCACCTGCCACAGCAGCCGGGCGCCAGGCGGCAGGCCCTCGCCCAGGCCGATCGGCAGATCAGGGCCGGCCACGCTTTCGACGAGGTTGTCGATGCCGAGCAGCCGGCCGACCTCAACCGAGTTGGGACGCTGGTAGACGTCGCGGCAGCTCCCGGACTGGAGCACCCGCCCGTCGCTCACGACCATGATCTCGTCGGCCAGCATCGCCGCCTCCTCCGGATCGTGGGTGACCAGGACGGTGGAGAGGTTGACGTCGCGCTGCAGGCGGCGCAGCTCCCGCCGCAGTTCGGCCCGGACCGGGGCGTCGAGGGCCGAGAACGGCTCGTCGAGCAGCACCACCTGAGGGTCTTGGGCGAGCGCCCGGGCTAGGCTGACCCGCTGCCGCTGGCCGCCCGACAGCTGCTCGGGCAGCCGGTCGAGGAGGCCGTCGAGGTGAAGCGTCTCCAGCCACCAGGCGGCCCGGGCTGGATCGGCGTGGACGCCGAACACCGCCTGCTGCCAGACCGTGCGCCCAGGAATCAGCCCGAAGCCCTGGGGGACGTAGCCGATCCGGCGCCGCTCGGTCGCGGTGCGGCTCACGTCGACGCCGTTGTAGGTTACGGGGCCAGCCCCCGGGCCGAGCAGCCCGGCCAGGGCGCGCAGCGTGACCGACTTGCCCGAGCCCGACGGTCCGACGATCGCCAGCCGGTGGCCGCCTTCCTGGTGCGCCACCACCAGCCGGAACGTCCCCACGGTGGCGTCGAGGTCGAAGCCGACCGGCGCGGGCGACGTCAGCACTGGCGCGACTGGCGCCGGGATCGGGCGACGGCGGACGTGCGGGAGCCGCCGGACGTTGACGAGGGCGATCGCCAGCGCCGCGACCCCGAAGGCGAGGACGGTCGGCGCCTCGGCCTGCGCCAGCGGCGCAGACGAGAAGAGGTTGTCGACGTAGATCGGGAGGCTGTACGGGTGGTAGGCGAGGACCACGGTCGTGCCGTACTCGCCGAACGCCCGCAGCCACATGAGAATCATGCCGGTCCGCAGGCCGTCCGACGCGGCGGGCACGTCGACCCGGAGAAACCGGGCCAGCGGGCCGTGGCCCAGGGTCGCGGCGACGTCGTCGAGCGTCGGGTCGACCGCCCGGAAGGCGCTGCGCGCCACCACCACCAGGAACGGCGCGGAGACGAACGACTGGGCGATGACGAGCCCGTACATCGTCTGGGTGAGCCGCTCCCCCGACAGCTGCCCGAGGGGGGTGTACGGACCGACGATGTAGATCAGCAGGATGCCGCTGATCAGCGGCGGCACCGCCAGCGGGAGCTGGACGACCACGCCCACCGCCGAGGACAGCCATCCCCGGCGGTGGGCCAGCACGTAAGCGAGCGGGATGCCGCCGAGCACGCCGATGAGCAGCGAGATCGTGGCGCCCTCGACCGACACGACCAGGGCCGGCCAGAGCCCGGGCACGCTCCACCCTTCGTCCCCGCGCTCGACGAGGACGCGGTAGGCGAACGCGCCGACCGGAAATGCGAGGTAGAGGACGAGCAGGGTGCCGAGCCCGCGCAGCAGGCCCGGCGACCTGCCGGGGGTCACGACCCGAGGACGCTGGAGAGAGCGCTCGGGACGCCGGTCCCGGTCACCTTGGCCGGCGAGACGATCACGAAGTTGTCGGCCTTCATCTCGCTCTGGCCGGTCGGGCCGAGCAGGAACTTGATGAACGCCTCGGCCGCGGCCTCGTGGGGCGCGTTGTTAATCAGCGCGATCGTGTACTGGCCGGACAGGTCGGTGCCGGTGAGCTTCACGAAGGGGCTGGCCTGGGAGTTTGCGTCGGCCTCGTACATGAACGCGCCGTCGAGCTGCCCGGTCTGGATGTCGGCCTCCTCCGGGTCCTCCGAGTACACGTCCGACTGCTCGGTCGCGAGCGTCTTCAGCGCGGGCAGGTTCTGCGCGGTCGCCGTCTCGTTGAGGGCCTCGGCCGCGAGCACGCCCCCCGGGTCCTGGGAGGGGTCGGTCCGGCCGAGCCGGAACCCGGGCATCGTGATCACCTTGTACCACGGCATGGTCTGCAGGTCCTTGGCGAACTTGCTCTTCGGGTAGTACCCGAGGACCTCCGGGGACGCGGCGAAGTCCGCGTACCAGTTGACCCAGTTGCCGTTCTTGGCGCCCACCAGGCCGGCCACATCCGTCGGCGAGGCGCTGACGAAGACGTCGGCGACGGCGGTCTTGTCCTTGATGTCGGCCTCGAGGGTCCCTGACCCGTGCGAGGTGTCGACCAAGGTGTAGCCGGTCGCGGCGTGGAACGCCGACCCGACCGACTTGGTCATCAGGGTGTCGAGTGACCCGGCCGAGAACACATCCACGTCGCCGCTGGGCAGAGCGGCCGCGGAGCTGGCGGATGCGGACGCGGACGCGGTGGCCGGCGCGGAGGCAGGAGCCGACGAAGACGACGAAGACGAGCTGCTGCAGGCCGCGGCGGTCAGGCCGAGGCTCGCTATGCCGACCACGACGGCGAACCGCCTGGCTGAAGTCCGGAAAGTAAGCATTCCTCGACGATAGCCAGCTCTGCTTGCGTGACGCAACCAGAGCTGGCTCTTCGCATCACCCGTCGTATCCATCGCGCTACCGTTCTGACCTGGCGTTTTATCTGTACTGGGCGGGCTTGCCGGTCCCGACCTTCGCCACTTGTTGCTGTTATCGTGATCTGGCCGATACCCGCACGCCTCCGTCGGGACGCGTCCGGGACTCGTTGACGACGGTCACAGTCCGCGCGGCCCGCGATTGGCCGCCCGCGCATTGACCGTCCCTTCCGGTTAGGCGGATGATGACCCTCAAACTGTGGATATATCCCGGGAGGGTGTTGCATGAAGACGCGAGCAGCGGTGCTCAGGGACCTCGGCAAGCCGTTCGAGATCGTCGAGCTTGACCTCGACGAGCCCAAGACGGGCGAGGTCCTGGTCCGGTTCGCCGCCTCCGGGCTGTGCCACTCCGACGATCACCTGCGCACCGGCGACATCCCGGTCAGGTACCCGATCGTCGGCGGGCACGAGGGCGCTGGCGTCGTTGAGCAGGTCGGCCCCGGGGTGACCAGGCTGGCTGTCGGCGACCACGTGGTGGCCTCCTTCCTGCCGGTCTGCGGCAAGTGCCGGTTCTGCGCGCGCGGCCAGACCAACCTGTGCGACTACGGCCGGTTCCTGTTCGATAACTGCCTGCCGGACGGGACGTTCCGCTACCACGAGGGGGCGACCGACTTCGGGCAGATGTGCCTGCTCGGGACCTTCTCCCAGGCCGCGGTGCTGTCCGAGGCGTCGGTGGTGAAGATCGAGAACGACATCCCGCTCGAGCTGGCCGCGCTCACCTCGTGCGGCGTGCCGACCGGGTTCGGGTCCGCGGTGAAGGCGGGCGAGGTCAAGCCCGGTGACATCACGATCGTGTACGGGGTCGGCGGGGTCGGGGTCAACGCGCTGCAGGGCGCGTCGATCGCCGGCGCGCGGTACGTCATCGCGGTCGACCCGGTCGCGTTCAAGCGCGAGTCCGCGCTCGGCTTCGGCGCCACCCACGCGGTCGCGACGACCGACGAGGCGCAGGCGCTGGCGCTGGAGCTGAGCTGGGGCGTGGGCGCCGACCAGGCGATCGTGACCATGGGGGTGGTGACCGAGGATGTGGTGTCGGCCGCGTTCGCCGCGATCCGCAAGCGCGGCATCGTGGTGCTGACCGGCCTGGCCGGACCGGCCGCCAAGACCGTGAACGTGTCCGGGTTCGAGCTGGCGCTGTTCGAGAAGCGGCTGCAGGGCGCGCTGTTCGGCTCGTCCAACCCGTTCGACGACATCCCGCGCCTGCTCGACCTGTACCGGGCGGGCAAGCTCAAGCTGTCGGAGCTGATCACCACCCGGTACACGCTGGACCAGGTCAACCAGGGCTACGAGGACATGATGGCGGGCCGCAACGTCCGCGGCGTCATCGTGCACGAGTGAGGGTGATCGAATTTAATTAATTACCGGAGGTCATACGCAGGTTACGGACGAGTAGATCTCTACCATGAGCGCATGAACCCGCTCTCCGGAGTCCTGGGCGAGGCGTGGGCGCTCTACAAGCGCCACGCCGCCCATTTCCTGCTCATCTCGTTCGCGATCTACCTCGTGATCGCCGTCATCACCGCGCTGCTGAGCTTGGCGCTTGGCTCCTTCGGCGCGGTCGTCGGCGGCCTGCTCAGCCTGTTCGGCACCTTCCTGCTGCAGGCGGCGCTGGTCAAGGCCGTGCAGGACGCGCGGGACGGGCGCGGCGACCTCGACCTGCGGGGATGCGTGGACGCGGCGCTGCCGTTCGTGTGGAGCGTCGCGATCGCCTCGATCTTCGCCAGCATCGCCATCGCGATCGGGTTCGCGCTGATCATCGTGCCCGGGCTGATCCTGCTGACGTTCCTGTCGCTGATCGTGCCGTGGATCGTGGTCGGCGGCGCCACCGCGTTCGAGTCGTTCGGCAAGAGCTGGGCGACCGTTCGCGGCTACGCCTGGCACGTCTTCGGCACCTACGTCGTGGTGTTCCTGATCCTGATCGTCGGCGAGTTCGTGATCGGCATCATCCTGCTGGCGCTGCCGTACGCCGCCAGGACCTTCATCTCTGACGTGGTGGTGGGCACGCTGGTGGCACCGTTCCTGGCCGCGGTGGTGACGCTGGTGTACGACCGGCTCCGGGCGGCGCACGGCGAGCAGCCGCAGCCGGGCATGGCCCAGGGCACGCCGCCGGCCGGCGGGTACGGCCAGTACGACGGCGCCTGACGGCGAGAGTCCTAGTTCGGGCTGAACTGCTCGTGCGCGTAGTCGGGGGCTGGGCGGGAGGTGGTGGCCCGGAGCATCGCGATCTCGCGCACGAGCAGGGAGCGCTCGAGCCGCAGCCGCGCCATCGCGTCGGGCGCCGCCAGCAGGGATTGGCGCTCGGGCAGGTCGATGATCATCGCGGCGCCGATCACGTACGAGAGCAGAGCGGGCTCGTCCGGCAGGTCGGCGATGCTGATCACCCCGCCGCCCTGGTCGGCCAGGGCGTTCAGGTACGCCCGGAACCCGGCCTGCACCTGGCGCACGGTTCCGGCCGCCGCCTCGGCCGCGCCGGGCTCGGCGGCGGTGTCGTCGGGCAGCAGCTCGATCTCGCCTTGGAGATACGGGCCCGAGCGGTCGACGTCCACCAGCCGGAACCGGTCGGTGCCGACGGTCAGCAGGTCATACTGGCCCTCGGCGGTCGGTGCGGCCTGGCGCACGACCGCAACGCAGCCGACCTCGTGCAGCGCGGCGACGCTCTCGGCGCCGACCTCACGGCCGACCCGGATCGCGATCACCCCGAAACGCCTCGGCTCCGGCCCGGCCAGCAGGTCGGCGACCAGGGTCTGGTACCGCTCCTCGAAGATGTGCAACGGCAAGCGCATGCCCGGAAACAGCACCGTCGACAGCGGGAATAGGGGCAGCATCTCGCTCATATCGATGAACGTACATTCAGTGAGTGTGCTTGCTGTGCTTGATCTGCTTGTTCTGCTCTCGGCGCGCAGACAGGCGCCGGTCGCCGGGCGGTAATTTCATTGCCCGTCCGCCCGGGTGTCGCCTACCCTATCAGCAACGCGTTGACGGAGACGAGTAGCCAGGGACCACGCGAGCAGAGAGAGCCGCCGGAAGCTGCGAAGGCGGCGTTGCGCCCCGATGGCGAAGACACTCCCGAGCGGGCTTTGAATGAGGCCGCGGGCCGGCTTGGCCGGCAGGCGGCGAAGATGCGGTGGCACAGCGAGTCGGCCCTTCTCGCCCGCATCAGTCAAGGGATCACCACGGAGTCCCAGGAGGACTAAGCGATGATCCGCACTCCCCGTATTCTCGTTGCCGACCTGCACCGCCACGTCGGCGAAACCGTTTCCATCGCGGGCTGGGCGCAGACGCTCCGCCTGCAGCGCGCCGTCCAGTTCGTGATCGTGCGCGATCACACCGGCGCGGTTCAGGTCACCCACCGGCGCGACGGGACCGCGCTCGAGGAGAGCCTCGAGGGCCTGTCGGTCGAATCGGCCGTGCGGGTGACCGGACGGGTGGTCGCCAACCCGGTCGTGACCCTCGGCGGCATCGAGCTCATCCCGGTCGAGGTCACGGTCGAGAACCGCGCCGAGGCACCGCTCCCGATCGACGCCAACACCGGCCCCGAGGGCCGCCTCGACTGGCGGTTCCTCGACGTCCGCCGCCGCCCGGCCGCGCGGCTCGTGTTCGAGGTGCAGACCACCGTCGAGCAGGCCATGCGCGCGTTCGCCTACTCCCAGGGCTGCACCGAGATGCACACGCCCAAGCTGATGGGCACCGCGTCCGAGTCGGGGGCGGAGGTGTTCGAGGTCGGCTACTTCGGCCGCAAGGCCTACCTGGCGCAGTCACCGCAGTTCTACAAGCAGGCGGCGATCGCGGCCGGGGTCGACCGGGTCTTCGAGGTCGGCCCGGTCTTCCGGGCCGAGCCGTCGTTCACCACGCGGCACGCGACCGAGTTCACCGGGGTGGACGTCGAGCTCGCCTGGATCGACGGGGTCGAGGACGTGATGGACTTCGAGGAGCGGATGCTCGCGCACGTGCTGGCCGAGGTCGCGGCCGCGCACGGCCCGGCGATCAAGGAGCACTTCGGGGTGGACGTGGTGGTGCCGACGGCGGCGTTCCCGCGGATCTCGATGGCGGAGGCGCTGCAGATCGCGGG
>Ga0302325_10017519_pt1 | contig 15141 bp, 8 predicted proteins | sample Palsa_T0_2_FD_201948 | JGI IMG/M metagenome (GOLD analysis project Ga0302325, IMG submission 201948) | Peat permafrost microbial communities from Stordalen Mire near Abisko, Sweden - Palsa_T0_2 | ecosystem: Environmental > Terrestrial > Soil > Palsa > Peat permafrost | place: Sweden: Abisko... | reverse complement strand
GACACGTACCCCTGGTTCCTGCCAGAGAACACGACGTCAGGCGCTGACACGATCAGCAACACGGACACCTCCGAGGGATCGGACACCACGCTGTACGTGATGCAGGCCATTAGCGACCTGTACGCACAAGCGGGCATCTCGCCCTTCTCCTGTTCAGTCGCTGCGACTGCCAACTCGGTCTGTCAGCAGCCGACGATCAGCACGCCGAACCCCAACAACACGCAGTCCGACGAAACCGACAACTTCTCTGGTACCCAGGAATTAACGGGCACCAATGACGTTGGCTCCGGCAACGGTCAGGACGAGCTATGCAGCAGCAACCCCTCTGCGCCGGCGGGGACGACGGTTGACTTTTCTCGTTCCTCGAAGCCGATATCGACATCGACGTGCCCCACGGGAGTGGAGCTCGGGTTCGCCAAGGACGCCGTCGTGGGCGTGGACTTCCAGACCATCAACCCGGCGTCCTACGGTACGCCGAGCGGATATCTGAGCCAGACCGACCCGCAGTGCTCCTCGAGTGGCGCGGGCTTCTACCCGAGCTACGCCGCGTCGAACGGTGCGGTGACGTGCACCAAGTTCCCCGCCGCGGGCATCGGACCCGTTGCCGATGGCTGGCTTCCGACTGACGCCACCAACTGCGGCACCGGCGGCGGTCCGGCTTGCTCGGGAACGCCGTTCACGAACATCACCAACACCGGCATCAGCGGTGGGAACGGCGCGACCTCCGTCGCCTACCGGCTCTTCTGCCAGCACGGTGCGAGCACCACGCCGAACACCAGCCAGATCACTGACTGGGGCCAGCTGACCAACCTCGGTGGCAACCAACCCGGAGACGGCACGCCCATCGGCGTCCCCATCCGCATCATCGCCATCAACAGCGGGTCGGGAACGGTGTCGACGTTCTACAACTTCGCCCAGGCCGGCATCGGCACCCCCGCGGCAGGCGAGCCGTCCACCGACTGTGCCGGTGGGGTGGGCAGCGTCTCGAGCAGTGACGTCAACGTCAATGCGGCCTCGGGGCCCGACCCCGAAGCCAATCAGGGCCCTCCAGGTACCAACTTCGTGCAGAACTCAGAGGTCTCGCTCGAGAACGATGCCAATCAGATCGGTGACTTCGCCAGTGCCAACTGGCCCAGCGATCCCGCCGATGAGGCCACGGACATCGCCACCTCCCTCTACTCCATGAGTTTCGGGGTCTTCGGCGTGAACACCAACGCCTCGACGGCCACGATTGAGACTGGGACTATTCCGGCAGGTCTCCCGAGCTCGTTCTCGGCAAAGACGCTGGCTGCCAACGGTGTAGTGAACAACACTGCCAGGGAGCGGGCGAACTCGTACCCGATGTCCCGGACACTGTTCAACATCTACCGGACGGACACGGTCAGGGCCTCGACGGCAGGGTTCCTCAACTGGTTGTGTGACTCGAACTCTTCGATCCAGAAGGGTACGAATCACATCGACGGCGGGAACTTCGACGCCGACCTCACCAACACCATCAACGCGACGTACGGATTCTCGCGAGTGACGGACCTCACCCAAGAGGTCGGCACGACGACTCCGGCAGACAACGTGGCCGGTGGCGGCGTCGATGCGAGTTGCGATGCGCACCTCTCCATCGCCGCCGGTGGGATTAGCGCCGGTAGCACCACGGTCACCCTCTCGGCGGCCGCTCCATCCACGGTCGCCGCAGGTTGGGCTGTGCAAGTGGCGGCGGGATCCAACGTCTCCATCCCGGCGGGCGACACCATCGCTGCGGTCAACGGGACCACCGTCACGCTGACCGCAGCACCAGTGACGAGTTCGACGCCGACAGGCCCGACTCCGACCTCGCTGTACTTCCCAGGTCAAGCTCCGATCCTACAGATCAATACCCCGGGGAGCTGAGGAGAAGAGTCAACCCCACGCTTGGGTTGGGCCAGCCAGCCCAAGCGTGAGGAAGTAGCAAGAAGCACCACGTTCCCAGGGGTGTCCAGCGAGCGATCGCCGGACACCCCTCGGTGTCGGTCAGCAGAGCAATGGGACAACCTCGGTTGTCCGTGTGCAGGAGCCAGAAGGAAAGAGTGACAAGGTGCCAGGAAATACGACAACCAGTAGCCCACAGAGGATCCAGTCCATGTCTGGACGACAGGAACCGGGAGTATCCGGCCGTTCGCGATCGCGCGTGCTGGCGATGGGTTTCCAACTCCTCGGAGCGATCCTCGTGGCGACGGCGGTCATCGTCGGGGTGTTCGTCTCTCATGCCGGGGCGACGGCTCTGTCGAATGGCACGGTGGCGATAGAAACATCAGGAGGCACGGTTGCGACCAGTCCACTTTCCGTGCACCAGGTCGTCACCGTGCAGGTTGGACCGAACTCGACACTGAGCCGTAGTTCGCTGGAAGCCGCGGGATTTCCGAGTGGAGCCGCGCCCATCAAGATTTTTGAGTGCGCCGACCCGGGCGGTCTCACTGCGAACCTGCCACTCAGCGAGAAACAGTGCGAGCCGGAGACCATCGATCCCAATGGAACCGCCCTTGAAAACGGGAGCATGGTCGAGCCTGGTTACACGATTTATTCTCTTCCCGACGTCGCTGAGCTCGGCCCATCCAGCGGAACGGTGTGTGACATGGAGCACCAATGCGTGCTCGGGATCTTCTCGAATCAGCTTGACTTCACAAAGCCGCACCTGTTCTCGGCTCCCTTCTTGGTGAACCCGACCAGTGCAAGTAGCGGCACGGCCTCCGCGACCACGCTGACGTCCGCCCCGGCCACGTCGGGCGCGTCTGCGGCAGTTTCTGTCCCCCCGGCCATGCTGGCGAACACCGGGGGACCGGATCTGTGGCCGTGGCTCCTCGGTGCCGGAGCGATTCTGCTCGTCGCCGGAACCGCCCTCCGTGGTTTCTGGCGACCGGCGCCCAAGGGCCGACGTTGATCGTCACGCAGCGGGGTCGCCACGAAAGGAGGTCGACGGCGCGGCGTCGGGCGCTGATTCTGGCGTGCGCGGCGGCGCTGCTGGTTGCGTCGTTGGCGATCATCACCGTCGTTCGCTCCGCTCCTGGAGGAGCCGACACCCTCGTCAGCAGTGACAACATCACGACTCTGGCCACCATTGGGACGGTGACTGCAGGGCCTTACACCAGCGGTCAGGCGATCTCAATCACCGGCACCGCCAACTCGACGCTGAGCAATGCCAATCTGGTGGCGAACTCGGTGCCGGGCCAGGCGACGGGCAACCCCACCGGCGCTTTCTACTTCGAGGAGTGCGCCGACCCGGGTGGCCTCGCGGCCAACCTCCCGACAACGTCGAGTGGTTGCGAGGCGGCGACCGACGACTTCACCTCCGTGCAGAAGGACGACGACGGTTCGTTCGACAACCCGTCATACCAGGTTTACGACCTCCCAGACCCGGCCACGCTGGGAAATGCGACCATGGTCGGGTCCTGCGATGTGGCGCCCAACACGTGCGTCGTCGGCATCTTCGCCGAGAACCCGGGCACGAGTGGGTTCAGCTATCCCCACCTCTTCTCGGCGCCGTTCAACATCGAGGTCGGCGACGGGCTGGATCTGGGGGACAACCCTGGTAACGGGACCGCGCCGTCGGTTGCGTCCACCTCGGCCACGAACTCGACCGTTGGCGCCAGCCCAACCACGGTGACGGCCGATGGGGTCAACACCTCCCAGGTCACGGTGTCGCTCAAGGACACCAACGGGAACCCGGTGACCACTCCGAAATCCGTCACATTGTCTCAGGGCTCCGGCCAATCCACCATCGACGTGAATGGTGCCGCCGGGTCAACGGCCATGACCGACTCTGGCGGAAAGGCGGTCTTCACCGTCAGCGACAGCACGGCCGAATCGGTCACGTACGCGGCGACGGACGCGACCGACGCCAATCTGGTCGTGAGCGACACGGCAACGGTCAACTTTGCTCAGCCGGTGGCCACTCAGGGCAATTCTTCCATGGTCGCGGGGAGCAGTGCTGTCCCCACTGGTGGCAGTACCACGGTCACGCTCACGCTGAAGGACCAGGGGGCGGCGCCCGAACCGATCGCTGGAAAACTGATAACCCTCAATCAGGGCAGCGGCAATTCGACCATCGCACCCGCGTCGACGGGATCGGACACCACCAACGCGGAAGGTCAAGCCTCCTTCACCGTGTCCGACGACACGGGGGAGACCGTCACCTACACGGCGACGGATACGACCGACAGCAATCTCGCCCTTAGTGGACTGAGCGTCAGTGTCACCTTCGGGAACCTCACTGTTTCGGCGTCACAGTCCACGGTGATGACGACGACACCCACCGTGGCCACGACGGGCAGCGGTGTGAATCAGACCTCGGGGACCGTCGACGTCACCTTGCTCGAGGGCTCCAGTCCCGTCTCCGGCAAGACGGTGACGCTGACCGGCTCCCCGTCCAGCACTGTGGTGATCACGCCCAGCTCGCAAACGACCGGATCCGACGGCGTGGCGAGCTTCACGGTGAGTGACCCAGACGTAGAGACGGTCACGTTCAGTGCGGTCGACACCTCAGATCACATCAACCTGACCAAAACGACTCAGGTGAGCTTCCAGGTGCCCGCGGCGTCCCCCTCCGAGTCCGGGATCACCGCGTCGCCGTCAGCGGTCCCGGCAGACGGCGTGACGGCGGCCGGCATCACGGTGACGATGGATGATCAGTTCGGAAACCCGCTCGCCAACAAAACCGTGACGGTCTCCGGAACCGTCTCTGGCACTCCGAATTCGTCGTCGACGGCCAACATCGTTCCTTCGCAAGCCTCCAACGCGACTCAGATCACGACGACGAACGGAAGCGGCGAAATCACCTTCGACTCCAACGACACGACGGCGGAATCGATCACCTACACCGCGGTCGACACCACTGACAACGTCACCGTCAGCGGCACGGCGACCGTGGTGTTCGATGCCACCACCACCCAGGTAAGTCAGTCGTCCGTGCAGGCCAACCCCACTAGTGTGCCCGCGGACGGCACGACGGCATCCACGGTCACGGTGGCGCTCGTCGACCACAACAAGAACCCGGTTCCCGGCATCACGGTCGCATTGACCGCGTTGAACGGCTCATCGGTGATCACGCCCTCCTCAGGGGTCGTGACCAACTCGGCAGGCAAGGCCACCTTCGCGGTCACCGACACGACTTCGGAGGTCGTCCGGTACCGAGCGACCGATAGCACCGACCGACTGCCACTCGTAGGCGAAGAGGCGCTAGTTACTTTCGGAACTCCCCCGCCTACCGTGCCGGCAATCTCCGATTCTGACATCGTCGCCAGCAGCACGACCGTGCCCGCCGATGGCACTTCGAACGCGACGGTCCAAGTGGTCCTCAGCGACGCCAATGGGCTGCCTCTCAGCGGCAAGGCGGTGTCCCTCATCCCCATGTCGGTGTATGCCTCCGAGTCTCCGACGACTGCGACCACCGATGCAACCGGCACCGCGACCTTCACCGTCACGGACAAGGTCGCGGAGGCGGTGACCTTCACGGCGACCGATCTCACCGACAACTTGCCGTTGAGCGGATTGAGCGTCATCATCTCGTTCACGCCGGTCACGCGTGGGAGCGCAACCTCTAGTGCCGCTACGTTGAACAAACCCATCGTGGCCATGGCCTCGATCCCTGACGGGAACGGCTACTGGCTGGCGGCTTCCGACGGAGGAGTCTTCGCTGAGGGTAGTGACACCGGCTTCTACGGTTCGGCGGGCTCCCTCCGGCTGAACAAGCCGATCGTCGGCATGGCGGCCACTCCCGATGGCAAGGGGTATTGGCTCGTCGCTTCCGACGGTGGCATCTTCAACTACGGCGACGCCGGCTTTTACGGCTCGGCAGGTTCCCTCCAGTTGAACAAGCCGATCGTCGGCATGGCCACCACTCCCGATGGCAAGGGGTATTGGCTCGTCGCTTCCGACGGTGGCATCTTCAACTACGGCGACGCCGGCTTCTACGGCTCGGCAGGTTCGATCCAGCTCAACAAGCCGATCGTCGGCCTGGCCGCCACTCCCGATGGCAAGGGGTACTGGCTGGTGGCCTCCGACGGTGGCATCTTCAACTACGGACACGCAGGCTTCTACGGCTCGGCGGGCTCCCTCCAGCTGAACAAGCCGATCGTCGCGGCCGCGGGCGCTCCCGATGGCAAGGGGTACTGGCTGGTGGCCTCCGACGGTGGCATCTTCAACTACGGCGACACCGGTTTCTACGGCTCGACGGGATCCCTCCAGCTCAACCAGCCGATCACAGCCGCCGCGGCCGCTCCCGACGGCAAGGGCTATTGGCTGGCGGCTTCCGACGGCGGCATCTTCAACTATGGCGACGCCGGCTACTACGGGTCATTGGCCGGGTGACGTGATGCGCATGGCGTTCTTCGACGTGACAACCCATTCGGGGGGCGTGCGGTTCGCGGCGTCCGCCCAGCCGGGTGCGAGGCACGATCCATCGTGACACTGACCCTGGAGAGAGATGCCGTGGCCGACCCGGAGTCGGTCGATGAGACCCCGCTCGTGCTCAAGCACAGCTTGACCGGCCCGGACCGGGTCTTTCGTGTCCTCCTGGCCACGAGCGGGGCGATCGTGTTCGTCGTCCTCATCTCGATCCTCGCCTTTCTCGCCTACAAGGGCTGGTGGGCACTCACGAACTCGCTCAGGCTGCACTTCTTCACCGGAACGGTCTGGTCGACCCCCCTTCACCCCGGTGTGCTCGGGATCCTGGTTGGTTCTGTGCTTATTGCGCTCATCGCCATCACGGTGGCCCTCCCGATCGCCCTGTCGATCGCGCTGATGATCAATGAGTACGCCCCGGTCCGACTCCGTGGATGGCTCACCGGGTTGGTCGATCTGCTGGCTGTCATTCCCAGCATCGTCTTCGGGTTCTGGGGACTGGAAGCACTGAACGTCTACGTGCGCGCACCCGTCACGTGGATCGCCGAGCACCTCGGATTCATCCCCATCTTCCGCACCACGGAGCCGGGGAACTACTCCGATTCCGTCTTCATTTGCGGCCTCATCGTGGCGATCATGATCATCCCGGTTGTGGCCTCGGTCAGCCGGGAGGTCATGGCGCAAGCGCCCCGCGACGCCGTCGAGGCCGCCTACGGACTGGGCGGAACGCGGTGGGGGAGCATCACCGACGTGATCCTGCCCTTCTCTCGCAATGGCATCGTCGGCGGCACGCTCCTCGGCATCAGCCGTGCATTAGGCGAGACGATGGCCGTAGTGCTTGTCCTTTCCAACAACAACCAGGTCAGCAAAGCCATCCTGGGCCCCGGGAACGGGGATATCGCCAAGCAGATCGCCGACACGTTTCCGGTGTCCGACATCCACGGCCAAAGCGAACTGGCTCTCGCCGGGCTGACCCTGTTTGCCACCACGCTGGTCTTCAGTCTCGGCGGCAGGCTCGTTGCCCGCCGTTCGGTGGGGCAGAGCTGATGGTCGAGATCCTCGCCGACCGGGAGTCCGTCTCGCCGCTCCAGCCCGACCGTCCGAACCGGAAGCGACCTGTTTCCCGGGACGGAGTCATCGATCTGGTCGGTGCCGCCGTCGCCTCGTTGGCGGCGGTCTGGCTCGTCCTCAGCTTGGCCGGGGTCAAATTCGGCTTCGGCTATGTCTTCTGCTGGGCGGTTGTGAGCTACGCGTTGTACGGCGTCCTCGTGTGGCGTCGCGACGGGGTCCTCATCATGAAAGAGCGCCTGGCCACTGTCTCCATTTGGACCGGCGGCGTGATAGCCCTGGTGGCGCTGCTCGGGGTCGTGGCCTACGTGGTGGCGAAGGGTTTTCCGGAGGTGTACGACAGTTTTCCCCAGTTTCTGGTCAACGACACGACGGGCGGCAAGTCGGGTGTTGCCTTCGGGGTAGGCCCTGCCATCGTCGGCACCCTGGAGCAGGTCGGGATCGCCGCGTTGATCTCAATCCCGATCGCGTTCCTCACCGCGACCTACATCGTCGAATCGCGCAGCACGCTGGCCCGCCTCGTCCAGAACACCGTAGATGCCATGACCGGCACCCCCTCCATCATCGCCGGTCTTTTCATCTACATCTTGTGGGTCTACCCCCACGGCGTGAACGGGAGGTCGGGGTTCGTTGCCGCGATCACGCTCTCCGTCATGATGATTCCTGTTACCTGCCGGGCAGCCCTCGAGGTCATAAGGGTCGTACCGGGTTCGCTGCGAGAGGCCGCTCTCGCGATCGGAGCACCACAATGGCGGGTCGCCCTCCGAATCGTGCTGCCGACAGCGCGGGCCGGCTTGATCACGGCGGCAATCCTCGGCGTCGCTCGAACCGCTGGGGAGACCGCCGAGGTCCTGTTCACGGCCGGCGGGGGACCTCACTACAACTGGAACCCTTTCCACGGCGAGCAGGACGACCTGCCACTGCGGATCTATGAGCAGGTGTTCCAGCCCTCGGCCAAGGCGATCTCGGTCGGCTGGGGCGCGGCTTTCGTCCTCATGACCTTGGTGCTGACCTTGTTCATCCTGGCCCGCCTGCTCGGGCGGGGTGGTTCCCGCCGATCATTTTCGTTGTGGGGGTTCATTACCTCGTGGCGTCGGAGCCCACCGGTGAGCGAATGAACGCTTACCGGCCCGTCAGCTCATCAACAAGTTGTTTCGTGCGTGCGCTCAACTCCGAAGGAGTCAATTCCCGATGAAATCCGTGAAGACATCCGTGCTCCGCCGTTCGGTGCAACGAGGACGCCGCCGGCGTTGGGGCGCACCGGGTCTGGTCGGTGTGACCTCGCTGCTCGTGCTCGTGGCCATCGGCACTGCAGCGAGCGCTGATGCGACGCCGGGCACGACGTCGTCGACGACCTCCACTTCCACCACGTCGTCGACCACCACCACGGCGTGGCCACTCTCGTCACCCACGCCACCCGTCCCCCCGGAGGGAGCGTTGGCTGTGACGCCGGCGAGCATCGCCGGCAACGGCTCGTCCTTCGCGGCTCCGGCGGTAACCAACTGGGCAGACGATATCGGGCAGGCGCCGTACAGCCTCACTGTGAGTTACACGCCTAGTTCCTCTGGCCAGGGGCGTTATGAGTTCACCAACAAGACGGTTGACTACGCGGTCAGCGACACGGGATACGTTGATTCGAGTGTCGGCACGACGCCGCCGACGTTCCCCTTCGATTTCATTCCGATCACCGCCGCTGGCGTGGCCTTCATGTACAACATCCCCGGCTTGACCCAGACACTTCAGCTTACCAGCTATACCGCGTGCCTCCTTCTGACCGGACAGATCACGAACTGGGACGATCCTGCGTTGAAGCAAAACGGGGCCAATGCCAACGTCACATTGCCGAATCTCACCGTATTGCCCATCACCGAGAGCGATCCGGCGGGGACCAACTTCGTGCTCGAGGAGTACTGCATCGCCGAGCAACCGGCCGTGTGGGCGAAGTACGCCAGCAACATGGGAGCAAAGGGCGCGCCCCCCAGCGGTGTGTCGATCTCAGCGACAACCCCCGGGTCGAACTGGGAGGCTCCCGGGAACGGGTACGACGAGCAGTCGACTTCGGCCGTGGCGTCCAACGTGGTGAACAACGCTGGCGCCATCGGGGCGGTGCAGGTGAACTACGCCAACGACTCGGGTTTCACGGGCTCCGACCCGTCCAAGGGGGTGGCGGCGGTCGAGAACGCCAGCAGCAAGTTCACCCTGCCGACACCGGTGAACGTTGCCTCTGCTCTCGCCTACGCGACGCAGCTCTCCAACGGGACGCATCAGCTCAATTTCAACGGTCTGGGTCCGAACGTGTACAACCCGTCGACCTACAGCTACCTGCTGACCCAGACCACGGGATGGTCGCCCCAAAAGGGGGACACGATGAGCCAGTTCGTCAACTTCGTGCTGACCCTGGGTCAGCAGCTCGCCCCCAAATACGGCTATGCGACTCTGGGCCTCTCTCTCGAGCGTTATGGCATCGATCAGGTGATTGCCGATGTTCCCGGGGCTGTCGACCCCACAGCGGCGGAGAGCGCCGCCTATTCGTGCGGCGATCTCACGCCCACTGAAGTCCAAGCTGGTCAGACCACCCCGACCTGCGGCGTGACGAACGGGACGCCGCCACCACCGCCGCCGGGGGCCGCGAATGTGACCACTGTCAACGGCAACACCGCCGCGGGCAAGGCGGCGGCTGTTGCGACCAGTGCAAAGACCGGCGCGGGCTCCAGTGGATCGGCGGCCGGCGGAGCGGGCGGAGTGGATCCCTCGGTCTCGCTGGTGGGGGCGTCAGCGATGGCGTCGACGGGGATTGATGCCCTACCCGTCCTCGTATTCGGAGTCCTCCTTCTCGCTGGCGGGTGGATTGGGCGCCGCCGGACGCACCGTCCTGGGCGTAGTCGGAGATCCTCGTGACGGCGCGGTCGTCGAGTTGGCGCTGCGGAGGCCTGCTCGCCGTCTGCCTGTTGACCCTTTCGTCCACGGTGGGCGCGCTCCCAGCATCGGCGGCGGAGACAACCGACCCCACGACGCTTGTGGGCGAAGGGGGCTCCTTCCTCACACCGGTGACCGACCTGCTGCTCAAGGCCGACACGGCTGGCGTTGCGCCGCTGAACCCGTCGTACACCGACGCGAACCTCGACAACGCCATCACCGACTTCGTCGGAAACGGGCCCGGAAGTTTTGACGCTGACTTCGTCGTTTCCGAGCGTGCGCTCACCTCCGGCGAAGCGGCCACCGCGAAGGCCGACGGTCGGACCTTCGCCTACGTGCCGTTTGCCGCCACCCCGGTCGCGATCGCGACTCTGGCCCCCTGCGATCCGGGAGACCTCGTCACGGTAAATTCCACCGCCCCCCTGTGCCCGGACATTCCGCTGACGGTCTCCCTGGTGGGGCTCTTGTTCACCTTCAACCTGACCAGCGGCCTTTCAAACAGTCTCACCGGTTGGGCCGATCCGCGTCTCACCCAGCAGAACGGCGACCCGATCCCCTATGGCGGTGGCATGAACCAGGCCTCGACGCTCGAGCCATCGGCCGAGAACACGGCTCTGATGTCCCTGCTGGACAGCGATCCGGACTCGAAGGCACTTTTGGACAATGCCTTGCAGAATTCCAAAGAGGCCACCACGTCGAGTGACACTCCCTCGGAGACATGGCCGTTCCAGGGTACCCACGCCTTCATCGGTGGCGATGCCGGTCTCATCGAAAAAGAGCTCAACATCAATGCGGAGACGAATTCCCCCTCAGCGGACAGCTCATGGAACATCGGCGACGTGTTCCCGCTCTCTTCGGTGTGGGCAGGGGCCCCGCAGGGGACGCCGTGGAATATTCCCACCGCAGCGCTCCAGAACGCCGCACAACAGTTCGTGGTGCCCAGCGCGGCCGCTGCCGAAGCGAGCGAAGCCGACGCCACCTTCGACCCAGCGACGAACCTGGTGACGTTCAATGCGAACCCCAATGACGCTGCCGCCTACAACAACTACATGATGGAAGAGAGCTACCTTGTCGTGCCCACCTCGGGTCTCACGGCGAGTAAGGCCTCGAAATTGGCACAGTACATCCGCTTCGTGACGGGTCCGGTGGCCGCATCGGACGAGGAGACTTTGGGGTCGGCGCCGCCAACGACCGCGATGGTGGCCGCAGACCTGAAAGTGGCAACGGAGTTGGACGCCGAGGCTGCGACCGCCGCCGCCTTGTCGAGCTCGGGTACCGGGAGCGGCGGGAGCAGTTCGACGACATCCACGACGTCGACGTCGGCGACGACTACCACTACAGCGGCATCTGCGGGTGTCTCAACCGACCCGAGCGGTGGGACCGGAAACACAGGAAGCGGCACCGGGCTCGCCTCGACGGGAGCGCCGGACGTCGTTCCGGTTCTCCTGGTGGGAGGTGCTCTGGCGGGGTTGGGCGTCGTCGGGCGCAGACGATCACGCCGATTGCGACGTCGCGGGGTGGGGTCGTGACGACCACCGAGCAGCAGCCTGGTATGCCGGTGATGGCAGGACCGAGCCCGGGTTCGCCCTCCCCTTCAGTGGCTTCAAATCTGGAAGCCACCAATGTCAGCGCGTGGTTCGGCACCCACAAGGTGCTCGAGCGCATTTCCCTGCCCATGCAGGGCGGCAAGGTCACGGCTTTGATCGGTCCCTCCGGCTGTGGAAAGTCCACGTTCCTGCGGATTCTGAACCGGATGCACGAGCTGGTGCCGTCGGCATCCCTTTCCGGATCGATCAAGTTGGACGGCGTGGACATCTACGGGCCGGCGCTGCGGGTAACTGAGACTCGTCTGAAGATCGGCATGGTGTTCCAACGACCGAACCCCTTTCCGTCAATGACCATCGCACAGAACGTGCTGGCCGGCCTGCGGCTCTCGGGGTCCAAGGTGTCCAACCGGGACGCACTCGTCAAGGACTGCCTCGAGCGGGCGGGACTGTGGCGGGAGGCCAGGAATCGCCTCAACCAGGCAGGCGCCGCGCTCTCGGGTGGTCAACAGCAACGACTGTGCATTGCCCGCGCCCTGGCCGTCCGCCCCAAGGTCCTCCTGATGGACGAGCCCTGCTCGGCCCTCGACCCGATCTCCACGGGCGTCATCGAGGAGACGATCAGGGAGCTCAGCCATGAGCTCACCATCGTGATCGTGACCCACAACATGCAGCAGGCCCAGCGGGTCTCCGATTACTGCGCCCTCTTCCTTCTCGACAGCGAGGGCGCTCCGGGCCACATCGTCGAGGCCGGTCCGACGGAGCAGATGTTCTCGAATCCTCGCGATTCGAGGACGTCGGACTACGTGCACGGTCGGTTCGGATGAGCGAGTGTCGCGTGGCGACCAGCCGAAGCCGGTGAGGGTGGTGTGCACCCATGACTGACGCGCTGTACATCCCGAGGCGGACCACTTGGCTGGCCACCGTTCGGGAGTGGCAGGAGTCGTGGCAGGAACGCTGGACGGCTGCATCCCAGACCACTCGGACAGGGATCCAACTGGGGGTCCTGTTCGGCGCTGTCCTGATCGCCTACAACTACTCGTTGAGCACGCTGTTCGAGACGCTCAACCAGCAGACGCCCCTGGCCTACATCAGCCTGGTGCCGGCCTTCGCCATCGCCCTGGCCGCCGTGCACTCCCGGCCGCTCAAGCCCGAGCCGCCGATCTATGACCGACAGGTCGACTACACCATCGGGATCCCGCTGATCCTGGCCGCCACTGCCATCAACGAGTTGCTTCCGGCCCGGCTGTCGGCCATGTTCTGGTTCTACCGGGTCGACCTCTTCTCGCTGCCCATCTTCGTTGCCGGTGCTGTGGTGATCCTCTTCGGGTGTCGCGTCCTGTGGCGTCAGAAGGTGGCGATTGCCTTCCTCTTCCTGGCCTGGCCTTATCCCTACCAGAAGTATCTGTTGGGAGTTCTCAACTTCTTCACCAAATCCACGTTGGTCGCCATGGAGAAGATCGCCGTGTGGACACACCTGGCCACTCCCACCGGCGTCTCCACGAGCAATCCCCTCTTCACCATCGACCACCACGGCACAGCCTTTGCTCTGAGCATCGTGTCGGCGTGCTCCGGGGTCAACAGCGTGGTCGGCTTCCTCCTGGTTGGCTCGGTGTTTGCCGTCATCGTCAAGGGCCCCCTTGTGCGCAAGGTGCTCTGGCTCGCCGGCGGCATGCTGCTTCTCTACGTCCTCAACATCGGTCGCATCACCTTCATCTTCTTTGCGGGAAGGACGTGGGGAGAGACCATCGCCATCAATGTCTTCCACCCGTTCATCGGCCTCGTCCTCTTCTGCGTGGGCGTGATCGTCATGCTCTTGATGATCCGGCCCCTGGGAATGCGCATCGAGATCGGCCCGGCCAACGACCCGGGTCTCCTCAGCGGAGCGGGTCCAGTCGCATCCTCCGGTTCTCCCGTCGAAGCCCAGACGCGTAAGGCGACTCTGGCCGTGCCCAAGGTGTACTTCGCTATGGCGATCGTGGTCGTGGCATCCGTCGTCATCGGAATCAGCAACGTCGGGCTCAGCACCTACAATCTGGTGTCGGGAGTCGCAGGTCAAGCAAAGTTGACCGCCTACATCCAGGGACCGGTGGCACCTCCAGGTTGGCACTCGCAGTACGAGACCAGCTTCGAGTGGGCCAAGCCGCTCTTCGGCGACTCTTCAATCTGGGATCGCTACGTCCTGCACGGCGCAGGCGGTGGCACGCTCCACGCCAGCGTGCCGGTGGTCGCCGACGTCATCAACACCCCCGATCTGTCCAGCTTTTCCGCCTTCGGTGTCCAGGCTTGCTACACGTTCCACGGGTACACGCTGGCCGACGTGACCCAGGTGGCTCTCGTCGGAGGGGTCACTGGACAGGCCATGTCCTACACCTCCGAGCAATATGGCAGCTGGTCGATCGTGTACTGGATCATCCCGGTGAAAATGGACGACGGAAGCACCAGCTACGAGCGGACCGTGCTCTATGTCCAGAACTCGGGTCAGGGCGTGCTGGTGAAGGGCCTCACCACAGGGGACTCCCTGCGCAACCTCGGAGGCTCGCTGAACTCCTCGACCGTGGCCGACCGCGCCCTCATCAACAACCGGACCTTCCTGGTTGCCTTTGCCGATCAGCTGCTCTACGCCCAGGCTTCCCGCTCGACGGCTGCGAGTGCCGGGTCGAACGGCATCGTGACCTGACCGATGGGCCGTGAGTTGATCGGATTTCCGAAGTCTCCGAGGAGGGGTCGATGACGGTTCTCCCGCCCGATGGCGGCGCGTTGCCACCGCCGTCGGATGGCACTCCTCAGGCCGGCGAGTTCAAAATCAAGGAGCGCAGATCCTGGAAGACGTGGCAGCTCTTGAGTGTTGCGCTGGTCGCAGCCGTCCTCGGCATGTGGATCAACGGGGACACCGGTGGCGGCACGAGCGCAACCAGCGCGAACCCCGACAACGGCAAGCTGCCGGCCGAAGGTGCGGGAGCGTCGACGACCTCCGCCTCGGGGGGCACCGCCACGACGATCGCCGCCGGGGGTAGCTCGGCGACCACGACTACCGCAGCTGGAGGCAGTTCGGCGACGACCACCACGGGCGGAGCCACGACGACCACCGTCGCCGGGGGGTCGACGACAGCGACCACGGTAGCGGGGGCAGCGGCCGGTGGTCCGGCACGCGTACTCCTGCTCTCGCCCCAGCAAAAGGGGAACTGGACCAGCACCGCGTTCACGACGACAGTCGCCCCGTGGAACATCGGCTGGGCGTTCA
>Ga0302325_10017518_pt1 | contig 15141 bp, 14 predicted proteins | sample Palsa_T0_2_FD_201948 | JGI IMG/M metagenome (GOLD analysis project Ga0302325, IMG submission 201948) | Peat permafrost microbial communities from Stordalen Mire near Abisko, Sweden - Palsa_T0_2 | ecosystem: Environmental > Terrestrial > Soil > Palsa > Peat permafrost | place: Sweden: Abisko... | reverse complement strand
GAACTCGATGGTCAGCTTGTTGAATTCGTCGAACTTCTCCACCTGCGCCCAGTGCCCACACTGTCCGAAGACGTGCAGCTGCGCGCGGGGAATGGTCTTGAGCGCCACCAGAGCGCCGTCCAGCGGGTTGACCCGGTCCTCGCGTCCCCAGATCAGTAGCACCGGTTGGCGCAGCTTGTACGCATCGCGCCACATCATGCCGAGCTCAAAATCGGCTCCGGAGAACGACATTCCCATCGCCCGGGTCGCCGTCAGCGATTCGGGCGTGCTCGCCAACTCGAAACGCTGGTCCACCAACTCAGGGGTGATCAGCTTCTGGTTGTAGACCATGACTCGCAGAAAGGCTTCGAGGTTCTCCCGGGTCGGCTCGACGGAGAACTTGCCCAGCCGCTTGACACCCTCGGTGGGGTCGGGGGCGAACAGGTTGACGCTGAGCCCGCCGGGACCCATCAGCACCAGCCGCCCGGCGTTGTCGGGATAGTCCAGGGCGAACCGGACCGCGGTGCCGCCGCCCAGCGAATTCCCTACCAGCGGAACACGTCCCAGTCCCAGCTGATCGAAGAGACCTTTCAGGGCTCTGGCGGCGTAGTGGTTGAACTGCCCGTGTTCCGCACGTTTGTCGGAGTGACCGTAGCCGGGTTGGTCGACGGCCAGCACGTGAAAGCGCTGCGCCAGCACCGGAATGTTGCGGGAGAAGTTCGTCCAGCTCGCCGCACCCGGGCCGCCGCCGTGCAGCAGCACCACCGTCTGGTCGTTGCCGACACCCGCCTCGTGGTAGTGCAGCTTCAGCGGTCCGTCGACGTCAACCTGAACGAACCGCGAGGTCGACTCAAAGGTCAACTCTTGTATAGCCGTCACGGCTTAGACCATCGTGTCGCCGGGCGGCAGCCCGAACTCGTTGTTCCCGAAGATCACATACGCCCGCTCGGGATCGTTAGCCGCGTGCACGCGTCCCGCGTGCGCGTCACGCCAGAAGCGTTGCACCGGTGCGTCGTTGGCCAGCGCCGTGGCACCGGAGGCCTCGAACAGCCGGTCGACGGAGGCGATGGCCCGTCCGGTGGCGCGCACCTGGTCGCGCCGGGCGCGGGCCCGCAGGTCGAACGGGATCTCCTTGCCGGCGGACAGCAGCGCGTATTCGTCGCCGACGTTGCCGATCAGCTGTCGCCACGCCGCATCGATGTCGCTGGCCGCCTCGGCGATGCGCACCTTGGCGAACGGGTCGTCCTTGGCCTTCTCCCCGGCGAACGCCGCGCGCACCCGCTTGCCTTGGTGCTCGACGTGCGCATCGTAGGCACCGTAGGCCATACCGACAATCGGTGCCGAGATGGTGGTGGGATGCATTGTGCCCCAGGGCATCTTATAGACGGCGGCGGTGTTGTTCTGATAGCCGCCCGCAGTGCCGTCGTTCATCTGCTTGTAGGACAGGAACCGGTGCCGCGGCACGAAGACGTCCTTGACGACGACGGTGTTGCTACCGGTGCCCTTCAATCCGACGACGTGCCAGACGTCGTCAATGCGGTACTCGGTGCGCGGGATCAGGAAGCTGCCGAAGTCGACCGGTCGGCCGTCCTTGATGACGGGGCCGCCCAGGAAGGCCCACGTGGCGTGGTCACAACCCGACGACCAGTTCCACGATCCGCTGACGAGGTAACCGCCGTCGACCACCACGCCAGCGCCCATTGGAGCGTACGACGACGAGACACGCACTCCTGTGTCGTCGCCCCAGACCTCGTCTTGGGCCTGCTGGTCGAAAAGCGCCAGATGCCAGTTGTGGACGCCGATGATCGAACTCACCCAGCCGGTGGACCCACACGCGCTGGCGATCCGGCGGACCGCCTCGTAGAACAGCGCGGGGTCGACTTCCAACCCGCCCCACTGCTTCGGCTGCAGCAACCTGAAGAAGCCGATTTCCTGGAGCTCGCTTACCGTGGCGTCGGGCAATCGGCGTAGGTCCTCAGTCTCCTGGGCCCGCTGCCGGAGTTTGGGCAGTAGTTCGTCGATGCCGTCTAGGACCGACTGGGCGTCACGTAGTTGAATGGACGTCACGGGTTCCTCCATAGGTGGCTTACTTAGACAAAGACTAGAACACGTTCCGATTTGTGTCGAGCGGCGTATTGCTGCGGTTGGTAGCGATACCGAGACAGCTTTCTGTAACCTGTTCTAGTTATGACTGAGGGAAAGGGCGGGGTTGTGACGGACACAATTCCCGACGAACCACTGGGCAGCCACGTCTTGGAACTGGAGATCGCCGACGTCGTCACCGAGACCGAGGACGCGCGGTCGCTGGTCTTCACTGTGCCGGACTTGGCTCAGATACCGGCGGAGCGGCTGCGCTATGCCCCCGGCCAATTTCTGACGCTGCGCGTTCCCAGCGACCGCACCGGCTCGGTGGCCCGTTGCTACTCGCTGTCCAGCTCGCCGTTCAGCGACGAAGCACTGACCGTCACGGTCAAACGAGACAAGGACGGCTACGCGTCGAACTGGCTCTGCGATCACGCCCACCCCGGAATGCGGATTCACGTGCTCGCGCCGTCGGGCACGTTCGTGCCCAAGACGCTCGACGACGACTTCGTGCTGCTGGCCGCCGGCAGCGGCATCACACCGATCATGTCGATCTGCAAGTCCGCGCTGTCCGAAGGCGGCGGGCAGGTGGTACTGATTTACGCCAACCGCGACGAGCGGTCGGTGATCTTCGGCGATGCGCTGCGCGAACTCGCCGCCAAATACCCCGACCGGCTGACGGTGCTGCATTGGCTGGAGTCGCTGCAGGGGCTGCCGTCGGCGACCGCGCTGGCGCAACTGGCCGCCCCGTTCGCCGACCGACAGGCGTTCATCTGTGGACCCGGACCGTTCATGGCCGCCGCACGCGAGGCCCTCGAAGCACTGAAAGTGCCTGCGCAGCAGGTGCATATCGAGGTCTTCCGGTCACTGGAGACCGATCCGTTCGCCGCGGTCAAGATCGAGGACGACGGAGAAGATCCGCCGGCCACCGCGGTCGTCGAACTGGACGGGCAGACACACACCGTGTCCTGGCCGCGCCGAGCCAAGCTGCTCGACGTGCTGTTGGACGCCGGCCTGGACGCGCCGTTCTCCTGCCGCGAAGGGCACTGCGGCGCCTGCGCCACCACGCTGCGCGGCGGCAAGGTGACCATGGAGGTCAACGACGTCCTCGAGCAGCAGGATCTCGACGACGGGTTGATCCTGGCCTGCCAGTCCCACCCGGAAACCGATTCGGTGGAAGTCACCTACGACGAGTAGTCGCAGCGTAAGTTCTGCTCAGGTTGGCGCGAAAGGATCTGACGATGAAGCGGCTGGCGACGGCAATCGCGGGCGTCGGCCTGGTGCTGGCGTTCGCACCTCCCGCCGTGTCGTCGGCCGCAAGCAACAACGCCAGCAACCTGTTTCCCCTCGACGGCCCGAATCAATTGGAGACCTACGCCCGACTCGATTGCCATGGCGCAACCGGCAGTTGCGACTTCACCGTGGGTGCCGACATGAAGACACCCGACGGCGTGACCGGATTCCCGCACGACCTGTGGTCGCGGCAGAGCACCGAAGTACGCTCCACCGACCGGCTGGCCTACATGGACGTGCACGCCACCGCCCAATACGACCGGGTGATGAAAGAGGGCGGGACGGACGAGATCACCACGATCTATATGGCTGAGGGCCCGCTGGAGAAATACCAGACCACCGGTCGGATCGATTCGACGGACTGGCGGACCGGGCAACCCCGGACCAACGTCAATGTCATTCTCTGCACGCACATTCAGGTGGTCTACAGCGGGGTCAACGTCACCTCGCCCAGCACCTGCGCGCAGGCCAACTTCGCTTGAGCCGTCGCGCGGCCCGTGCCGCAAGGTGTCAACGAGACTCGAGGAAAGTGATCACCGCTCGGACGCGACGGTGATCGTCAGCGGCCTCGGGCAGGTTCAGCTTGCTCAGAATGCTCCGCACGTGCTTCTCGACGGTGCCTTCAGTGAGCCACAACTGCCGAGCAATGCCGGCGTTGGAACGCCCCTCTGCCATCAGCGCCAAAACCTCGTGTTCCCGAGGACTGAGAGCAGCAAGCGGATCTGTGCGTTGGCGTCCTGAAACCAACTCTTGGATGAGCGCCGGATCAATCACTGAGCCGCCGTTGGCGATGCGCTGCAGTGAATCGACAAACTCCGCCACATCGGTCACCCGACTTTTGAGGAGGTAACCGATCGCACGGCCACTGGCCAGAAGCTCCATCGCGTGTTCGACCTCGACATGAGCCGACAAAACCAAAATGCCCGTGTCGGGCTGCTCTTCCCGGACGATTCGCGCGACATCGAGACCTTCGGTGGTGTTGCTTGGCGGCATACGAATGTCGACGACAAGCAGGTCGGGAGTCTCTTTGCGCACTAATGCAAGAGCTTCGGTTCCGTTGCCGACCTGGCCGACGACGTCGAACCCAGAGCGCTCAAGCAGGCTCGCCAACCCCTCACGGAGGAGGGCGTCGTCGTCGGCCAGTACCACGCGTAAACCGCCATCCCACGAATCGGAACCTTCTGCTGGCGCGCTGTGTGCGTTGCTGGAGTCAACTCCCATGCGGCGACGTCCTTTCGGCCATTAGACCGATCACATTTTGCTACGGACTCGCACGGAAAGTCACCGATCGGGCTATTGCCCGCTCGAACTCGCTCATGTCAGCCGGTACCGCGATGAGGCGCGCGGCGTTGTCGACTGCTGCCTGGACACCTCTGGCATTGTCCAGCCCGGCAAGATCACGCCGTGAGCGGATGCTGCCACGGGTCAGCTGCATGACGCGGTTTTGCGTGGTGTCCCCGGTCGCCAACACGTGGGCGCGCGTAGCGCACCCGGTCACGGCATCGGTACCGCTTTGGTATCTCTTTGTCGGCGTGATCGTTGTACGTGACCGACGTATGTTTAGCGTTGCGAGCGCGGGTGCGTTTTAAGTCTACGGTCTGTTGTTGCAGGCCAACTGATTTCAGCTGGTGCTGTACGCCCAATAGTCATACGCGCCACCGGGCACCGGGCACAGATCGTGGTATGCGGCCAGCACGAACTGTCCCGCTTGGTCGCTGGTCAGCTGTGGATGGTCTTGCACCAGGCTTGCGGCTACCTGAGTACCCGGCATCTGCCGAACCCACAGTCTCCTGCACACGCTGTAGCCGTCTTCCAGCATCGCCGGATCCGTTCCGGTGATGCCCGCCGCGCGAGCGGCGGCCAGGAAGGCCGGGGCGGACTGGGGTTGCGGTACGGGGCTAGCGCCAGCCGGCGCGGCCAGGCCGAAGGAAATGACGGCGCCAATGGCACCGACGAGGACTTTTCCGATCATGAGAGATCCCGGTTGGTGGGATCCCGTGGCTAACCTCAGCGGGTGAGTTATGCGGTCGATGTCCATTTCTCTTTTCTCCCATCATATTTCGTGTTTTCGAAAGTCGTGGCTGTGGTTGACTGCGTTGCTGGCTCAGTGCGCGCGGCAGTCTGGCCGTTCGCACCCGGCGCCGACCCGAGAAGGGACAGCCAGGCAAGTGCGGTGATAGCCGCCGATAGGACAGTTGCGATCAGGTGCCAAAACAATTGCCTGCCGTAAAAGCCTTCAGGTTGATAGCTGAATGGCTGCTGCCGCGAGGGTGTTTCGCGCGGGTAGCTCTTCATAGCTCTCAGCGTCGCGCTGAAAGCAGGAAAAGTCTTCGCCGCTAACGCCTATTGGCCATGCCGGTTAGCCGCAGTTAGCGGTTACCGGCTAGCTGCAATGAGCCCCGACATCGCGAACGGACTCGCGTCACAAGGGACGGCGTAAGTTGTTGGAAGCCAATAGTTTTTCGAGGCGTCCGACGATCGGCAGGTCTACTTCAGATGGCTGTGATCGAGGCGAGCAATGGCTGCGGTGATCGCACCAGCCGACAGGGCGGACTTGCTAAGGAAACCTATCGCGGGGCTTGTCTCGATCAGGTCGGCCAAGTCCGGCTCCGCCTGTGTAGATATCAGTATCACCGGGACCGGCGCCCCGTCGTCGCTCTCCTGAAGTGCCTCAGCAAGATCGAAGCCGCTCTCTTCTCCGAGATTCACATCGACAAGAGTGACGTCGGGTCGTAATTCTTGGACGCACCGCAGCCCATCAGCATTCGTTGACGCCAGACCGACGACACGGACCCCCTGGTGTTCAAGGAGCCGTCTGGCTGAGTCGAGAAACTCCGCGTTGTCATCGACGATGACAACCCGGGTCGGCTTAACCTGTAGCTCCACGACGCCATTGTGGCCGGGCGAGCAGCCGGCCGCCATTCCCGCTAGCACCTAACCTCACGACTGGCCCGGAGCAAGCTCACTGGACTGCCCGCCGGGCAAAACGTCGCGACCCAGGGGAATCATCACATCCAGCGTTGTACCGTCGCCGCGATGACTCGTAATGCCGAACCGGCCCCCAAGGGCCTCGACCCGGTCCACCAACCCGATGAGTCCGGACCCTTTGCCGGCGTCGGCTCCGCCAATACCGTCGTCGCGTATCGAAAGGTAGAGGTAGTCATCCTCAGCCTTGACGGCCAGATGCACCTGAGAGGCCTGCGCATGCTTCGCGACATTCGTAAGCGCCTCTGCCGCAACGTAATACCCGGCTACCTCTACATAGTCAGGCAAGCGGCGGGGTACAACTACATCCAGATTTACCGGGGCCGTGGAGCGGCGTGCCAGAGTCCTCAGCGCCGGACCGAGCCCTCCCTTTGACAGGATCGCCGGGTGAATACCGCGAGACATCTCCCGTAGTTCGTCCGAGACACCGACCAGACCGGTAACGACATCGGATATCTGTTCCCTGAGCGCCATCTGCTCAGGCGGGACAGACTCCTCTGCCAGCCGCAACCTGAGGCCCAACGAGACAAGCCGCTGTTGAGCGCCGTCATGCAGGTCCCGTTCGATGCGCCGCCGGGTGTCGTCGGCGGCCGCGACTATCCGTGCCCGCGAGGTGGTCAGTTCCGCGCGTGCCTGAACGTTCGCGATCGCAATCCCGATGAGGTCGGCGAAGTCACTCACGCGTTGCTCCGCGCTGGGTGGAAAGGCGTCGGGACGCGACGAGCCCGCGACGGCTGCCCCCCACACCCGGCTGTCGACCACGATCGGGGCTCCGACACCTGAGCACAAACCTAAGGCACGTATGCGCGCCGCCGCCGACCCGGCAGCGTGGTCGTGGCTGTCCATTCGGGCGGCCCGGCCGGAACGTCGCACCATCGCCGTGACATTCTCGCCGTCGAGCGAAAAGCGTTCGCCCACAGGCATCTTCTGCAATCCTGGTTCGTCGGCCGCTGCAAGCAAGACAGCCGTGCCGTCAGGCTCATATCGCCACAACGACGCGTTGTGAACGTCCAGACAGCTGGCTAATTCAGCGACCACGGCTGAGAACACCTCCGATGGGGCGACGCCACGTGCCACCAATGTCGCGACCCGACGCAGCGCGGTCTGCTGCCGTGCGGCGAGATCGGCTTCGTGTCGGCGTCGTTCGGCTTCGATCGCGCTTGCCCGGGCCAACGCTGCGAGACTGTTTGACAAGAGCGCCACGATGAAAAAGACGCCGACCACGACCCAGTTTTGGGGCTGTGCCAGACCGACGCTGTCGGGCCAGCTTCGGCAATAGTCGAAGGCCACTGCACTGGCCAGTGCGGTGATCGCCGCTAATCCGAACCCCCAGGCCGCTCCGACCAGCAGTACGCCGAGAAGGTATACCGTGCCGAATGCATTGGTCGGGGCGAAATGCTTGAGCAGAACAATGACAACCGTCTCGAGGCCGATTAATGCCGCGGCGGCGACGAGCCCACGCCACAAGGGCGGAGGGGTCGGCCGCACCAGCAGCGACATGATCCGCCCGCCGGGACGTACCGGTCGGTCGTTGTCGACCTGAGCGATCGAATGCTCTGTCACATGATCGGCGTAGCACGGGCGATGGTCCGCCGCAATATCGCGGTCGAAGCGTCGGTACTGTTGCCCGCTAGCCGGTAGCCAAATATTCCGGTTGCCTGCAATCCCACATTGCTGTCAGCCGCAGCGACATAGGTTCCTCTGGGCGGAATCATCGAGGCATGACTACAACAGTCCAACACCCGGCCGCACAGACAAATGGCGGTAGCCGCCGCGAGGGCCAAATGCCGAGCTTCCAGGCGTCACAGCAGCTGGTCCAGAACCTCCAACGGATTCTTGTCGACCTGATCGAGCTCCATTTGCAGGGCAAGCAGGCCCACTGGAATGTCGTCGGTACCAACTTCCGTGACTTACATCTACAACTCGACGAGCTGGTCGACTTCGCCCGCGAGGGCAGCGACACCATCGCCGAGCGCATGCGCGCGCTTGACGCGGTGCCGGACGGCCGGTCCGACACGGTAGTCGCCACTACTAGCCTGCCTCGATTTCCAGCCAACGAGCAAAGCACCACGGACGTCGTAGGCCGTATCACGACGCGCATCTATGCGACTGTCGATACCCTCCGCACGGTTCATGATGCGGTTGATGCCGAAGATCCCAGCACGGCGGACATCCTGCATGAGCAGATCGACGGGCTGGAAAAACTCGCGTGGCTGATTAAATCGGAAAACCGGAGGGTCTAACCCGATCCGCCCGTCCGTGCGCGCGGATGTCAGAGCTTCTGCGACAAGATGTTTGCGAACGTGTGGGTGTCGCCCGGCCAGCGCGCCGACACGTAAGCGCCGTCGTCGACGACGAACGCCGCCCGCGAATCGGTTGCGGTGTCCCGCGCCGTCCCGGAGGTCTTGATCCGGTAATGCGGCGACCCGCGCTCGACGTCGCAGAAGTCCGTCGGGTTCTTCAGAGCGCGGGTGACTTCGGATTGTACGGACATGTATCCCGACGGCTGACCGGGCTCCTCGCTGTAGGTGCGGTAGTAGTTGCGGTCCCAGAATCGGGTGATCCGGCTCAACCGCCACGCAGCGCGCTCCAGCGCCCATGTCAGCGCCGTCGTCCGGTGCCCGTAGAGCACCGAATGACCGGTCGCGGGATCCACGCTGCGGGCGGCGAGCAGCACACCGTGACAGATCGCGCCGACGATCACTCCACGGGCGAAGGCGTCGACGACCAGACGATGCAGCACGTCGCTGTCGATGTAGGAGCGCATTCCGCGGGCGCGATGGCCGCCCGGCAGCAACAACCCGTCAATGCCGTCGAGACTGGTTTCCGCCCAACGAGACGGGTGCTGGTATTCCGCTGAAGCCAGCATGTCCCGGTAAGCGCGGCGGGCGTCCTTGTTGGCCCGTAACACCCGCCCCACCAACGTGATAGCGCCCAACACCGGCAGCTTCGACCAGAAGTCCAGACCTCGACCGGTGACCATGATGTCGTCGGCGACGGCGGGTGTGCCGCTTTCGGTGGCGAAGACGACCCGGTGACCGTTGGCGCGCAGCACCTGCCAACTGACCGCGACCTCGGTCGGGTCGAAGTCGCAATCCGGAATCGGGATCAGCACGGTGGCCATAGGTAGTGCCACAGCTTACGGGCTCCGCGTCTTGATTAACCGCCGATTCCATTGTCGAGGTCCAGATGGGTTCCGAAATACCAAGGGACACCAACGAGCTGGACCACGACCACGAGGACCAACGCGGTCAGGGCGGCGATCAAACCGATGCCACGCACCCGCGGGCCGATCGGAGAAAAGGCGAGGACCAGAAAGAGCGGAACGAAACCCAACTCCGCCCACATGAGTATCCGCTTGGGCGCATCGACTGCTTTGTCATAGTCGGTGAGGTGGCTGTCGGGAAAGCCGGTCAGCCATAGATCCCAGGACGCCAGGACGTGTAATCCCAGCGCCGCGACGGCGGCCATTACGCAGGCGACAATGGCAAGGGCCCTCATCGGTGCCGCGTTTCCCCGCATCTTCAAGATCACACCAATCGGTTCGCCGGAATGAGAGCGACTCGTCTCGATACCGGTATCTCGCCAGTTTGACGTGCGTGCGTGACGGCGCGCATGGATATTCTCAATGGTGCGCCATTGAAGTCGCCCAACTGACCCACTTGGGAGTAAGTTGACGTTCCCGCTGCCAACGAATAGGGACGACCCATGAGCATGGCGTATCTGGCGCAACCGGAGCAGCAGCAACAGCTGGAGTGGCTCGATGGCGGCACACTGGCAATCTTGCTCGACGGCAAAGCCACCAATGGTCAGTTAATGGTCGGACGATTCGACGTCTCTGAGGGCGAAGCACCGCCGTATCACAAACATACGCGTGAGGATGAGGTCTTCATGCTGATCAAAGGGACCGCGCTGGTCTGGTACGACGATCAGGAGCTAGAGCTATCGGAAGGCGGTATCGTCTTCTTGCCCAAGGACATTCCGCACGCTTACCGCATCACATCCAAGAAAGCCGATCTGCTGATGATCAACACGCCGGCTGGAATCGAAGGTATGTTCCGCTACTCCGGTCGTGACAGGGCAACGCCGCGCCCGGAGGGTTTCGAAATCTCGCCGGCACGTATGGCCGAGGGAGCGGACAAGTTCGGGCAGGTCATTCTCGGCCCTCCGCGCTGATGGTCTAGCGCGGCAGGCCCAGTAACCGCTCGCCGGCCAGCGTCAGCAAGATCTGCTCGGTGCCGCCGGCGATCGTCAGGCACCGGGTGTTGAGGAAGTCGTGCACGATCTTGTTGTCCTCGACGACGCCCGACCCGTCGGCCAGATCCATCCGGAATTCGGCCAGCGCCTGCCGGTAACGCACTCCGATGAGTTTCCGCACACTGGATTGCGCGCCGGGATCCTTGCCGCCCACGGCAAGCTGGGCGATGCGCTGGTCGAGCAGCGAGCCCACCTGTGTGGTGATGATCAATTGTGCCAGCCGATCCTGTTGCGCGACATCGATATCCAGTTTGGCGACCGACGCGAGCAGTTCTTCCATCGGATTGCCCAGGGCGGTACCGCCGGCCATCGCGATCCGCTCGTTGGCCAGCGTGGTGCGGGCCAGTCGCCAGCCGTCGTTCACCGTGCCGACGACCATATCGTCGGGGACGAACACACCGTCCAGGAACACCTCGTTGAACAGTGCGTCACCGGTGATTTCGCGTAGCGGCCGGATCAGGATGCCGGGTGAACCCATATCGATCAAAAAGTAGGTAATGCCCTTATGCTTTGGCGCGTTTTGGTCCGTTCTGGCCAGGCATACACCCCATTGCGCTTTGTGCGCCGACGACGTCCACACCTTCTGGCCGGTCAACTGCCAGCCGCCATCGACACGAACCGCCTTGGTCCGCAGCGACGCCAGATCCGAACCGGCCTCTGGCTCGGAAAACAGTTGGCACCAGAAGATCTCGCCGCTCAACGTGCCCGGCACGAAACGCTCCACCTGCTCAGGCGTGCCATGCTCGAGGATGGTCGGTGCCGCCCACCAGCCGATCACCAGGTCGGGGCGCCCAACTTCTGCCGACGCCAGCTCCTGATCGATCAGCAACTGCTCGGCCGGTCCGGCGCCGCGGCCGTACGGCGCAGGCCAGTGCGGCGCCTGCAGGCCCGCCTCGGCCAGCCCCGCCTGTCGCTTGTCGTCAGGCAGCGCTGCGACCCCGGCGACCGCGTCGGCGATCTCGGGTCGCAGGTCGGCAACGTCGCTCAGGTCGAGGCTGAGGTTGCGACGGACGCCGGCCTGGGTCAGCTCGGCGGTTCGGCGCAGCCAGCGCGCGGGCCCGCCGAGGAACTGGCCGATTCCATAAGCCCGACGCAGGTACAGGTGTGCGTCGTGCTCCCACGTGATACCGATGCCGCCGAGCACCTGAATGCAGTCCTTGGTGTTGGCTTTGGCGGCCTCGATCCCGATGCCCGCGGCGATGGCCGCGGCGATGGACAGCTGGCGTCGATCACCGTCGACTGCGGCGCGGGCAGCATCGGCAGCGGCTACCGCCACCTGCTCGGCGCGACACAACATCTCGGCGCACAGGTGCTTGATTGCCTGGAAGCTGCCGATCGGCTTACCGAACTGCTGGCGCACCTTGGCGTAGGCGACGGCGGTGTCCAGGGCCCAACGGGTGATCCCCGCTGCTTCGGCGGACAGCAACGTCGCGGCCAGATCCCGCACCAGGTCCGCGTCGGTCTCCAGCACACTGGCGGGCGCCGAGGTGAGTACTACCCGCGCCAACGGCCGGGAGAAGTCGGTGGCCCGCAGCGGCTCAACAGCCACCCCGTCGGCAGCGGCCGAGTCGATCAGCAGCCACTTGCCCCCGGCCGGCACCAGCAGCAGACCCTCGGCAACGCCGCCCAACACCCACGGCACGGCGCCTGAGGCCCGCGACGTCGCCGCATCGAACTCGACGTCACCGTCGAGCGCCACCCCGGCGGTCCGCTCCCCGGACGCCAGAGCAGCGCGCAGCCGCGGGTCGGACACCACCAGCGTGGCCAGCGCGGTGGTCGCCACCGGGCCGGGCACCAGAGCCCTGGCGGCCTCCTCGACCATCGCGGACAGGTCTTCGATGCTGCCGCCGGCGCCGCCGCAATCTTCGGGAACTGCGACACTGAACAGGCCCAGCCCGGCGAGGCCGTCAAACACTGGCCGCCAGGCGTTCGGCTCACCCTGCTCGATATCCCGGATCGCCTCCGTCGCACCGGACCCCGCCGCCCAGTCGCGCACCAACTCCCGCGCCGCAAACTGTTCGGAGGAAATGGTCCTGGAAGTCATGGCCACCTGAACTCCTCGGTCGACGGGAATGGCGCTGGCTGAGACGCTCCGCACAGCACTAGAACGTGTTCTAATAGTGCCAGTGATCGATCGTCAAGTCGAATGGCATCGCAGCAGGACATCCCGGTGTCCCGGCGGCACGGAGGTGAGAAATTCGCGCTCGTCGTGCGTATCGTTTCGAGCGAGGACGCGAGAAAAGGAGCTGTCCGTCAGATGACCCCTTCCGTTTCGGGGCCGGCCCAATCCGACTCGGGGCAACCCTCGGGTTCGTCCACTGCACAGCCTCGTGAGGTGATGAACGTGTCGGTACTGGCCGAGTCCGAGCTGGGCTCTGAGGCGCAACGGGAGCGTCGCAAGCGCATCTTGGACGCGACGATGGCCATCGCATCCAAGGGCGGCTACGAGGCAGTGCAGATGCGCGCCGTGGCGGACCGCGCGGACGTCGCGGTGGGCACGCTCTACCGGTATTTCCCGTCGAAGGTGCATCTGCTGGTGTCCGCGCTGGGCCGGGAGTTCGAACGGATCGACGCCAAAACCGACCGCTCCTCGCTGACCAGCGGAACGCCCTACCAGCGGCTGAACTTCATGGTCAGCAAACTCAATCGCGCCATGCAGCGCAATCCGCTGCTCACCGAGGCCATGACCCGTGCCTACGTCTTCGCCGACGCGTCGGCCGCCGGTGAGGTCGACCACGTCGAGAAGCTCATCGACTCGATGTTCGCCCGCGCGATGAGTGACGGGCAACCAAGCGAAGACCAGTACCACATCGCCAGGGTGATCTCGGATGTGTGGCTGTCGAATCTGCTGGCCTGGCTTACCAGGCGAGCGTCGGCCACCGACGTCAGCAAGCGGCTGGATCTGGCGGTCCGGCTACTGATCGGCAACGGCGACACCGCCGCGGTGTGATTTCGGGGTCGAGCCGACCCCCTAGGCCGGGGGCCCGGCGGTACGCCCGCGGATCAGCTCGGTGTCGAGGACCTCGACGGTCGGGTGGATATCGCCTTTGTGCAACAGCTCGCCTGCGCGGCGGCCCTTCTGCAGGCTGGGCTGCGCGACCGTGGTCAGGCCGCGGCTCATCGCCTCGGGGACGCCGTCGAATCCGGTGACGGTCATCTGGCCGGGCGCGTACTTGCCGTGGCCGCGCAGATAGTCCATGGCCGACAAGGCCAGCACGTCGGCGGTGCACATCAGTGCGGTGATCCGCGGATTGGCCGCCAGGGCAATCTGGGCAGCGACGCCACCGGATTCCGCGGTGTGCGCGTGACTTTCCACCACGGTCAGGGAATCCGGGTCGAGGCCGGCGGCGGCCATCGCATCGCGGACTCCGCGGATGCGTTCGCTCTGCACGTGGAAGGTCGACGAGCGGAGCCGCTCGGGGTCGACGAGGCCCTGGTGACGATCGCGCAGCAGCCGCATCGTCAGCAGCCCGAGCTCTCGGTGACCCAAACCGAGCACGTAGTCGGCGATCTGGCGCATCGCCGCCCGGTCATCGATACCCACCTGCGATGCGCCGGGCACGTGTTTGGGCTGGTCGACCACCACCAGCGGCAGCCGTCGCTGCAACACGACCTGCAGGTAGGGATCGTCCCTGGCCGCCGAGTACACCACGAAGCCGTCCACGCCCGCGGCGAGCACGGACGCCGTCCCCTCGGTGACACTGCGGCTCGGGCCCACCGCGACGAACAGCAGCCCCTGACCAAGCTCTTCGCACGATTGTGCAAGTCCCGCAACGAAATCCAGCGCCGCGGGGTCGCTGAAGGAGTAGGTGAGCGGTTCGGTGATCACCAGGCCCACCGCACCTGCCTTGCGGGTGCGCAGCGATCGCGCCACCGGATCGGGTCCGGCATAGCCCAAGCGTTTGGCCGTGGCGAGCACACGCTCGCGCAGCGCGTCCGAGAGCTGATCGGGCCGGTTGTACGCGTTGGAGATGGTGGTACGCGACACCTTGAGCTCAGCCGCCAGCGACGCCAAGGTGGCCCGGCGTCGCGGCAGGGGGCTCATGGATGGTGAGGCTACCGGGCATTACGCAGGTAAGCGTCTCGTCACCGCGATAGCACTGCTTCGGAATTGGCGAGGTGTTGGTTGTGTTGTAGCCGACGGCGACATCAATCGTCGGTGCGTCGGTTGCGAATGCAACTGTCAGATCTGCGGAATCCCGCGTAGCCGAAGGAAAAAGATGACTCAACAGGTTGTTCTCATAACCGGCGCCCTCACCGGCATCGGCCGTGCCACTGCGGTGGCATTCGCCGGCAAAGGCGCCAACGTGGTCGTGTCCGGCCGCCACGATGATAAGGGGCAGGCCCTTGCCACCGAGTTGCGAGCGCTCGGCGCCGAGGCAGAGTTCGTTCGGGCCGATGTGACGAAGGAAGACGAGGTCCGCGATCTCGTCGACAACACGGTCGCAAGATTCGGCCGTCTCGACGTCGCGGTGAACAACGCCGGGTTCGAGGGCCAGCTCGGCCCCATCCAGGACGCCACCGTCGAAAACTTCAAGGCCGTCC
>Ga0302325_10017517_pt1 | contig 15141 bp, 16 predicted proteins | sample Palsa_T0_2_FD_201948 | JGI IMG/M metagenome (GOLD analysis project Ga0302325, IMG submission 201948) | Peat permafrost microbial communities from Stordalen Mire near Abisko, Sweden - Palsa_T0_2 | ecosystem: Environmental > Terrestrial > Soil > Palsa > Peat permafrost | place: Sweden: Abisko... | reverse complement strand
GCCCAACCCAACGAGTGCTGGCAATCCGACTGCACCCACTGGTCTCTGGCTGACGGCACCGACATCGAGATCCTCAACTGGGCGTCCACGGTCGCGATACCTGCTGTGCTGCACCGCCTACCGGCGTGTCGGCGGCGGTGACGTCGTGAACAGCTTCCTGGACACGATCAACACCCACGGGCTGCCTGCCCCGACCGTGACCGAAACTACTGGCCCAACCAAAGAAGAACCCCGGCAAAGCCGGGGCAATCCGTAACCGATGACGCGACTCAGGTGTAACCCATGACCCGACTCATCACATCTGGTGCGCAAGGGGGACTCGAACCCCAACTGTCCGAAGATAACTGGCACCTGAATCCAATTAGCGTGCCGGCGCCGTATGAAAACTGACCCCGTGTCGACGCGGCGGGTTCTAGTCATCGTCGCAACGTTTGATGGTCTAGCGACGCTAGCAGCGCGGTGAAAAGTTCTGCAGGGCTTCGGTCTCCGAGGACGCGGCGGGGACGGCCGTTCAGTTCGTCCTCGACCGCCCGCAGATGCTCCGATGTGTCGCTGCCGACTTCGGCGAGCCGATCGCAGCGCTAACTGGCGGGGGTCAGGTTCTGGAAGTACTGGTCGCGACCAATCACCATCAGCTCGGCGAGCGGTGCGCCGGCCTCATAGCGTGCCAGCAGCTCGTCTGGGTCGAAGGGCCAGCCGAGCGGATTGGCGGCGATCTCCGGGCTGAGCATGTAGTCGTTGGCCAGGTGCATCGGCATCGTCTCAATCATAAACTCGGTCTTGATGCCGTCAGGATCCGCGTAGTAGATGCTGACCGTGAGGCCGTGGTTGATGCAGAACACCGGCTCGAAGCCCGCGGCCTTGGCCCGCACGTACGTACCGAGGAGCGCGCCCAGCGACTCGAAGACGAACGCGAGGTGCTCGAGGCCTGGGGCCACCGCGAGGTCCACCCCGACGGCGCCGGCGGCGTCGGCGTAGCGGACGCTCTCGCCCGCGCCGTCGTCGGCCTGCGCGGGCACGGCGACGAACGCGAGGCGGTGGTGCTCCTCGTCATAGCTGACTGCAGCCCCGAAGGGGCGCTGGTCGAAGACGATACGGGCGTTGAGCAGCAGTTGGTAGTAGCGGATCGTCTCGTCCAGGTGTGCGGTGCGCAGCACCGCATGGGCCAGCTTGTAGGGCGAGACTGGCTCGGTCGGCAAGGTTCTAACCACGGGGGCTCCTCGGGTGGGTGGATGGCCATTCGTGCGTCGGGCGACGCGTTCCCATGTATGCAAGTTACATGGTTACGCCAGTTACTGGCAATACTAGGTTACTTGTATCCTTCAGCCGATGCCCGGACCGCGTCCCGAAGGAATCGGCAACGGCCGCAACGTCAACCACGCCCAGGTGGTCGAGGAGGGCGGCGACGATCCGGGTCTGCGATTCGGACCCGAGTCGTCCTCACCGCCCGTACGTGCCTGTCCGCGCAGGCCTCGCAGAGTTCCTCCCCCGCCATATCCCGGATGCGGGGAACAGTCACCCCGACGGTGTCCAGATCGAGCAGGAAGAAGCTGATCTGCGCCTGCCTTGGCCCCGGTGTGGCTGGTCCGGGAACATGTGGGTCACGTCGTAGGCGAGGGTCGTCCAGATTTTCGTCCCGCACACGACCCATGCGTCGCCGTCGCGTACGGCCGTGGTGCGCAGGCTTGCCAGATCCGAGCGGCTTCGGGCTCGGAGTACCCCTGCCAATAGCGGTTGCTGCAATCGAGGATCGACGGCAGGAATGTCCGGCACTGCTCCTCGAGGAAGATCAGCGAGTTGCTGTTGCCGGAACGTTGCGACGGTCGGCAACCCCCCGATGGCGCCAATCGATTCCAGGCCCTGAAGACTGGCGCAAGCAGTTACGGACATTGGGAGTCGGACAACAAACCGACATCGATCTGGCCCGGTCGCGGTTGCGGCGCAGATCAGGATAAGCGGGGCGTGTTCCCGTAGCAGGTGGCATTACCGACGTCGATGGTGTTCTGGCAGAGCAACTGTCCGTTGCTGTAGATCCGGACGGTAACCCACCGTGAAGGCGCCGCGGTCGGTCGCCAATCGGCGCGGACCTGCGCACCAACCCCGGTCGGTCCGCGGGCGTCGTCAAGCGTCACGTCGAACCGCCACGGCAGCGGCACCGATTCCAGAAGCTTGCGTCCGGTCGCCCCGACGTACTCCACGTTCACCTGCGGAATGCGGTCGGAAACGACCTCGTAGGTCACGACATCGTTAGCACGCGCGGGCGCTGCCAACACCGTCGCAGTAAGGCCAAGTATCAGCGGAAGGGCCGCCACCCGGTTGTTAATCACGAGGGACTCCCCGAGTTTTTGCACTACTTCGCTCCGACGACCGCCCCGATGCCACCGACATCGCTGATCTGCCAGGTGTTCTTGCTGTCGATGGTGATGCTGTACGTCGCCGTGGACTGCAGGCTGTCCGGCGCCTGTGTCGTTTTCGTCAGGACACTGACGAACGTATCGACGACGTAGATGCCATTCGTGTCCGATCGGACCTTGGCCACCAGGGGCTGTGCGGTCGAATTCCATTCCAGCGGAACGAGAATCTGCTGCATCGAGGTGGCCGCCTTCGTCAGTTTGTCCTTCAGACTCGGCGTCGTGCCGTTGACTAACTTGCCCTTCCAGGTGTTCAGATCCTGAAAATTCATCGTCGCCGCATTCACCGCGTAGTTGAGGGCGATCTGTTCGGCATGGTGTTCGTTGTCGGTCTGACGCAGTTGAGCCTCGACCTTTCCGCGCTCGCCGAAATACAGCCAGGTCAGCACGCCGGCGGCGGCGACCAAAACCAGGATCAGGATCGATACGAGCAGCGTCCGGACACTCAACGACACCCGCCGCAAAGATGGTGTGCCGGTGCTCGAGGTCCCGTCGTCCTCGTCGCTGCCACCCGTCGAGGTTGGCGGGATACCGGGCTCGGCGGGTTCGGCACCGTCATCGCGCACAACGTCGTCGTCGGCTGGATTCGACACGGCGGACCTACTCTCCGTGATTTGCAGACCTCTCACTAGAATCATCGTCCTTTCCTTGTCCTCGAATCTAGGGGCCCGGCGGCGAGCCGGGCGTCGTGACATGAAGGGTGATCGTGCCGTCCTCGGGCACCGCGGCCAGCATGTTGGACAGGATCTGGCCGGTGTCGAAGTTCATCAGCGCCGCGGATATCCCCTCAATGTTGGGCATCAAAGCCTGCGCTATCACCTTGAGGTCGGGCGCTCTGTTGTCCAGGAAATTCTGAATCCGGGCCACCAACCGACCGAAGTTTCGGATCGATTCCGGTGCGCCGGTGCCGGGGATGATGCTGAAGTCGATCCGGAAAAGCCGGTCCAGAACTGGGCCGAGCCTGAGCAGAGTCGGACTGAGCTCAGCCAGTCGTGGTCCGACGAAACCGGCGTTCTGGAGCAGCGTCTGGAAGTTGGCGAGCGTTTCCGAGCCGCGTCCCTGCATGCCGTTCACGGTGTCGCGCAGCAGGGTGCTGGCACGCGTCAAGTTGGGCAGCACCTCATTAGGCGGAGGCAGTGCCTGGTCGGCTTCATTCACCAGTCGCTTGAGCTGACCGGGGTCCATCTGGTTGAGGACGCGCACCACGCTGGTGGCGAGCTCGGATATCGACGCCGGCTGGGTGACGTGCTCCGTCGCCACCTGTTGCCCGTCGTGGAACATCGGACCTTCAGACGTGCGCGGTACGAGTCCGATATAGGACTCGCCGAGTGCCGACAGATTCTCGAGCCGGACGTTGCTGTCGACGGGGATCGGATACTGCTTGTCGATGTAGAAGTGAACGGTGGCATTCTGCATCGAGGTGTCGATTCCGGTCACCTTGCCGACCGGTACCCCTCGAAGCAGGACATTGGAGTCGACCACCAAGCCGTTGATGTCGGTCACCTGCATCGCCACGTTCACGCGGTCATCGGGCGGTCCGATTCGAACTCCGAGAGCAAAGATGTAGTGCACGGAGTAGGCCACGAGCAAGCCGAACGCCAGGAACGAAACTGCGTTCCGAATCTTCATGGTGTCGCTCCCAGGATTCGCAAGACGTTCTGGACGTTTCCGGAAATTTCACGCCCGTCTGCGGTTTGCACCGAGGTGATGTTCATCGCGGGGTACTTGTCCTCCGGCAGGAACAGGTCGGTGAACAGGTGTCTCCACGCGGGATACTCCCCCTCGACAGCCCACTTGGACTTCTGCACCGCACCGAGCGCCATCCCCAGCGATTTGAACAGGGGTACCAACCAGAACCCGCCGTTGTAGATGCTGCCGACGGACGGCAGCGACGTGCTGATCGCTATGGAGGTGTGGGTCATGCGGTCAAACGTCAGCATTCCTGCCGGCGAGAGCCAGTACTGCAGTTGCGGGATGCGATTGGCCATCACGTCGGCCGTTCCCGACACGCCGTTGAGCCACTGGTCGACGGCCCCGATGTTGTTTGACAGATCGGAAAGGTCACGCGATACCCGTGAGGCGATCGCGCGCACTTGTCCGGCACGCGCGGGCGTCACCCGATTGACGTTGATGATGGTGTTCTGCACCCGTTGGATCGATCCGCTGGCCACAAAGTTCGCCATATTCGCCAGGGTGTCCTCCAGTTGCGGCGGCGAGGTCGTCTGTGCCACCGGAATCCGGCCCCCCGCCGGCAGCGGGGTGCCGCCGCCAGCGGCATCGGCAGGACGGTCGAGTGCGACGTAGATGTCGCCGAGGACGGTGGCCTGCTGAAGCACCGCGCGGATGTCGGACGGCACGTGGACGGAGCCATCAATTCGAGCGGTCACGTCCACGTCCGATTTGCCCAGGTTGATGCGGTCCACGACGCCGATCGTGGTGCCATCCATCATGACTTTGGCGCGATCGGGCAGGTTGAGCACGTTGGCGAATTCGATGACGATGTCGTATCCGTCGCGGTAGCTACCGCCCGGCTGGGGCAGCGAGTTGGCGGTGAGCGAGGCGCAGGATGAGACGGCGACGGCGCACACCAGGGACAGCACTACCGAAACCATTCTGCGCATCACTTCCTCGCATTCATGAAGACGTACTGCAGCAGATTGATGTCGACGGCATAGGGCTGCCCGGCGACGTTCGCGCAACTGCCGGGCGTCGAGAAGTTCATGATGTTGCACATCGCAATTCCGTCCGGCGTCCTGATCCGGTAGAGCGGCGGCCGGTAGAAGAGGTCGAAACCCTTGTTGTTGAAGTGGTTGGCGGCGGTATTGATCCACCACGGGAGCGACTTCAGGATGCCTCCCAGCCCGCTTAGCCAGCCCAGCGTGTGTGGAGTGTTGATCCGCAACACGTCCGACACGGCGTCCAGGGTCAATTGGATTTCATCGCCGGCGTGGATTTCGAGGTCGGAGATCATGATGATGATCGGCAGAATTGGCGCAGACAGATCGGCGGCCCCGTTGACCGCGTCATTGAGGTCGGGGAGGGTCGTGACCGAATCATTGAGTATCTGCTTCATGGGGTCGCGCAGGTCGACCAGTGTTCTGGTCAGCGTGGCGAGATTGCCGACGGTGGATGCCAGGTCGCTGATGGCCTTGTCCGGGCTGTCCAACAGCCGGGACGACGTCGTGAGGAGCTGGTTGACTCCGGCACCTTGGCCGTGGGCCGCGTGGTCGAGTTGGCTCACGGCGTCCCCGATGTTCGTCGAATTCTGTGGGCTGATGCCGTTGACGAACACATTGGCCGCTCCGGTTATCTCCGAGAGGCTCTTCGGTGTCACCGACCGGCTCAGGGGAACGCACCCGCCGGGTCCCAGTTTGGGTCCGGATTCGTAGTTGCCGACCAACTCCAAGGCCCGGTCGGCGAGGATGGATGTCGAGCGGATGACCGCCTTCGCATCCTGTGGCAGCGGGCGGGTGTCGGTGACCGAGAAGTCGACCTGCACGCTGGTGGCGCTGGGCGATAGCTTGTTCACCGTGCCGATCTGATAGCCCATCTGGGTGACCGGGTTTCCGACGTACAGACCGACGGAGTCGGGCAGAATCGCGCAGTACCCGGTGGCGTGGGATCCGGTAGCGCCACCACATGCCGTGCTGGCGATGACCACTGCGCCCGCTGCGAGCAGACCGGCAGCGGCCCGGCAGATTCCTGTCCCGATCCTCATCAGCATGGACTTTCCGGCAACGGGATGCACAGATCCGTGGCCAGCAGTTCCGGCGGAGTGTCCTTGGTAGCCAATGTGCGGTCCATTCTGTTGCGCGCTCGCCGCAGGATCCGCACGATGAGCCCAGTGCGGTCCGCCCACGTGCGGACAACCTGCTGCCAGTGGATGAACTTCGCGAGGAACTTGTCCCGGTGGTTCATGTAGAAATCGCCGAGGGGTTGGAGCGCCCTCTGCCCAATCTCGCCCAAGCCTTCCATCGCGGCCTTGAAGCCCTTTCCATACAGCACCAGCGTCTGCTCGAGGATGGCGACCTTCTGGATGAGCACTTGCATCTGGCCGCGATAGTTATTCAGGTGCTCGATGTACTCATCGGACAGATTCAGGATCGCCGAAAGTTGCCCGCGTTGGTGATCGAGGGTGTCGGTGAGCGTGTTTCCTGCATCGACGATCGACGAGATCGATTCGATGTTCGAGCCGGTGAGCCCTCGTTGAATCTGGTTGAGCGATTGGTTGATCGGAGTCGTCTCGACTCGGTTGGTCACCGTCGTCACATCGGTCAGCGCGCGAATCAGGCTGTAGGGCATGGTGACCCGATCTTGGGGTATGACACGGTCGCCGAGCGCCGAGTCGCCGAGTGAGTCGATGTTCACGTAGTAGCCGCCGACCACGGTGAGCATCCGAACCTGGACGTTGGATTGATCACCGACGAACGCGCTGCCCTGCACCGTTGCCCGGACCCGCACCTGTTGGGGTTCGATCGACAGGTCCTTGATCTTGCCGACCGTGATGCCGGCGATGCGGACGGTGATGCCGGGGGTGATCGACGACGCGTCGTTGGTGTAGAACGTGACGATCTTGTTCCCCGGCGGACTGACGTACAGCATCGCGGCGACCAGTCCCAGCATCGTGACCACGGCCAAGGTGGCGGTGCCCCACAGTCGTGGGTCTCGGATGACCCTCATTGCTTGCACAGTGTCACCTTCTGACCGTTGAGCAGGACGTCGACCGGTAGCGGAAGCTCGGCGCGTCCGGCCGAACACTCCAACGGATGACCCTGTTGCGAGGGTGGCGGGATGTTCTCCCACATCACGGGCACCAGCTTGAACGCCTCGAAGGTGTTGTCCAGGTTGATGAACGCCTTGTCGAGCGCGTCGTCGATGTTGATGCCGCGTTTGAATCCGGCGCTGTCGAGAAGCTGAACGACAGCGCTGGTGAAATCGGGACCATAGATTTGGCTCTTGCGGAATTCGTCGATCACGTCCAGCGCGGCGTCGATCGGCCGATTGACCCAGTCGATGATCTGAATGAAGTCCTTGGCGTGCCCGGACATGGTGTCGGCGACCGCCTTGAGGTTCGCCATCAGGGTGGAGACGATCTGCTGGCGGTCGGCGAGGAACTGCGTCAGGGTGTGGATGCTCTCCAGGACCGGTCCGAGCCCGCTGCCGTCGCCGGACAGGAAGGTGTCGACGTTGGCGGTGAAGGTGTTCAAGTCATCGGGGCTCAGCGTGGCCAGCACCGGCTGCAGACCGTTGAACAGTTTGGTGATGTCGAAGGACGGTTGGGTCATCGAGGTGGGGATGTGCGTGATCGGTGAGGCCGCCGGTACCCCGTCGGAGGCATTCGTCACGTCCACGTACCGCAGACCCGTTAGCGCCTGGTACTTGACGGCCAACCGGGTGTCGGTTCCGATGCTGTAGCGGGAGTCCAGGGTGAAGGCGACCGCGGCGATGCTCTGCCCCGCCGGTCGGTGAAGCTCAATCGACTCGACCTTCCCGACCCGGACACCGTGGACCCGCACGTCTGCGCCGGTGTGCAGGCCCGAGATGTCGGTGAAGTCCGCGGTGTAGGCGCCCTGTTTGGCGGCAACCGGCTGGGTGATCACGTTCGACACCAGGACCAGCAGAAGGATCGCGACGACCGCGGCAATGGCCAGTCGCCACAGGGCGGAAATGGGTTTCACTACGGTGTGCCCCCAACCGCGTTGATGGGAGCCGCCACGCCCGGCAGGCTATCGAGGACCACCCGGAAATTGATCGCACGTTGATTGGGCGACCCGGCGAACAGCTTTTCCAGCCGCCTCCGTAACTCACGCGCGGTATCGGCGATCGCGTCAGGCGGGACGAGTCCTGGGGCGACGTCGGTCAGCACCTTGATCATGTCGGTCAGCGGGGCCAACTCGGTGCTGTGGCTGCTCAACAGGTTGCCGATCGCGCCGAAGAGATCCGTCGACGTGAAGGCGATGGTGGGTGTGTAGGTGTTCTTGTAGAAGTCTTCGGTGACGTTGTCGAGGGTGGCGTGGACGAAGTAATTGCCAGTACTCATCATCGCGTTCACGAATCCGGGGAACGCGACACTGATCCCCGTCGTGTTGGTCAAAAGCTGTGCGGTGCTGACATTTTGGACGTTAGCCACCGACGTGGACACGACCAGCATGGTCTCCAGCAGCGGGTCCAGACCGTCGGTGTAGTCCGTGGCGCGCTGGATCACGTCAACCAGGTGCGGCGTGAAGACGCCGTGAGACAGCTCGCCGAGTCGGGAGAGCAACGCCTGCATGGTGAAGTTGCCCGCAGGTGTCGTCTTGATGAGACTGCCGTTGAGCAGGGCCTGACCCCCGTCGCCGGGCCGCAGGTTGATTCCGGTGACACCGAAATAGTTGGCAGGTCGAAAGTCGATGCCCATGGCATCGGTGAGGCCCGTGGTTGGTCCGTGGCGCAGATCGGCGGCAAGCCGAACCCCGCCGCCCGGAAGGCTCGACACCTGGGTGACTTCGCCGACCTTCACACCATGCATGAGAAGGGCCGTTCCGGTGGCGACACCCTGGCCGACGTAAGGCGACTCGATCACCACGCCGAACTGGTCACTGGGACGACCGCCGAACGGATCGACGACGGTGAACGCCGTCACGGCCAGCACCGCGCAGGTCACCAGGCCCATCCCGACCGCGGTCAAGATGCGAGCCTCACGTTCCTCTGACGCCCTATGGAACAGCACCTGCCACCTATCCTTTGAACACGAAAACAGGCTCGAGGCCCCACAACATCACCGTCAGGGTGAAGTCCAGAACCATGATTGCGACCAGACTCGACCGGATAGCGCGCCCGGACGCCCGGCCGACACCCACGGGACCGCCGGTGGTGAAATACCCGTAGTAGCAGTGGATCAGGGTCACCACTGCGCAGAAGACCGTCGCCTTGATCACTGAGTACACGATGTCGGTCAGCGGCAGGAACTGGACGAAGTAATGCTCGTAGGTGCCGCCAGGCTGGTTGTGGAACACGCGGATCACGGTGTTGGACACGAAGAAACTAATCACCAACGTCATCAGGAACCCTGGTACGACACAGATCATCGCGCCGATCAGCCGGGTACCGACGACGAAGGGGATCGGCCGCAGAGCCAGCGCTTCGGTGGCGTCGATCTCTTCGGAGATTCGCATGGCGCCGATCTCAGCGGTCATCCGGCAACCGGCCTGCGAGGCGAAGGCGATACCGGCGACCAGTGGCGCCATTTCGCGGACGTTCGCCAGGCCGCCGACGATCCCGGCCAGCGCCCCGAATCCGATCAGATTCAACGTCGCAAATGCCTCGACGGCCACCGATGCCCCGATGGCAACCCCCAGGATAACCAGGACACTGATCACCCCGCCGTCGACGATGATCGATCCGCGCCCCCAGGCCAGACCATTCATGGCTTGGAGGGTTTGGCGACGATAACGCCGCACGGTAATGGGCAGCAGCCACAGGGTCTGGGCGGTGAACACGACGAACTGACCGACCGTTCGGAACGTGCCCTGGGAAAGACCCGACGACACCAGCCGGGAGGCGAAGGGCACCGGATGCTTGGACGGACGACTCGACAGCGGCAGCTGCACTAGGAGACCTCCAGCGGAAAGAACATGGTCTGAAGCTGTGTGACCGCCAGATTCACGATCGCGATGCACACGACATTCAGCACGACCGACGAGTTCACCGCGTCCGCGACGCCGCGCGGTCCACCCTTGGCCTCCATACCGCGAAGGCAGGAAATGATGGCCACCATGGCGGCGAAGAGAACCGCCTTCCCGATGGTGAACCAGACGTCCACCATTTTTGCGAAGGTTCCGAATGACATCCAGAAGCTGCCACTGCTCACGCCGCTGACCGTCACCGCGATCGAGTACGAGGCGGCGACCGCTGCAGCGATGATGATCGCGCACAGGATCGGCGCGATGATGATCAGCGCCCAGAAACGAGGAACGACCAGACGGCGGACGGGGTCGATACCCAGCACTCGCAAGGCATCCAGCTCTTCGCGGATCGCTCGAGCGCCAAGGTCTGACGCTATCGCCGCGGCCGCGGCCCCACCCATCAGCAGGCCTGCGGTGATCGGGGCGCCCTGCCTGATCACGCCGACCCCGCTGGCCGCACCGATCAGCGAGCTCGCTCCTACCTGATTCACCAAACCCGAGGTCTGAACGGACACCATGGCGCCGAACGGGATAGCCATGAGCAGCGCCGGTACTGCGGTGACCTTGAGCAACGTCCAGGCCTCAACGACCAGCTCACCGAACGGCACGCGCAGCGAAAGCGCATCGAGCACCGAGTAGCGCACCACCGATACTGCCAGCGCCACGCCGCGTCCGGTTGTCCCCGCGCTGAGCACGGGGATCATCACAAACCGCAAGAACGTGGTCTTCAGGGCTTGCCAGTACTTATTCGCCGACGACTTCGGCGACGGGTCGCCGATGTACACCCGTCGCGGCGCCGGCGGAATCGGCGCGATTCGAGGTACCCGCGCGTCCGAAGCTACTGGCAAGGCCGTGATCCGTGACGCGGTGTACAGCCTTCCGGTGAGTGCGCCCGACGGTTTCTAAGACCCACGGTCGACGCCTCCCTCCTTCTCGCTGCTCGGGTGGTGCCTGAGTCTGGCAGCGCTACGATGGTATAGCAAGTCACTCGCATAATCTTGCAACTTGCGAAAATACTTCGACCGTAGATTCAGCGCGGCCGCGACACCCTACGAGGCGCTGGTCAGCCCGGGGCACAGACAGGTGTTGGGTCGCTCGCGAGCTAACTTGGACGCGAGCGCGTGGCAAGCGTGCGAGGCCATACTGCTCACCGCTGCAGACGGGCGACACTGCCAGCGCCGCCTCAATACCTTAGTTCAAATTATTGCCATTCACTAGCATGTGCGATTTACTAGCCTAGTCATGGTTCCCGACCTGCTCCGCGATCGCAGCCACAGCGGTCACCATGTCGACTGCCCCGCTGAAGCGTCACAAGGCGAGCCGATGCTGTTCTGCCCCAGGCCAAAGCCAGGGCAGGGAGGAACGATGCATACTCGCACCGCGGCTCGTCTCATCGCTATGTCGGCGCTGATTGGTGCAATGGCGACGGTGTTGGCGCCCCCGGCGGTGGCGGACCCGCAGTCAACATTGACCAGAGCCGTCGATTCGGTCCGAAGTGGATCACGATGCCCGCCGCTGCGATCTGACCCCTTCGTCGTGCGTGCCGCTCAGATGGCCATGCAAGCGACCAGCGACTACATCAGCCATCGCACGGCAGCGGTCCCCACCGGTGACCCGATGCCCGCGCTGAAGACCATCGGCTATACGGGAACCAAAGCCATACTCCTGTCGGGGTATGGCACGGACGAAGCGGATGCCATCCACGGCCTGCTCTTGGAAGGCCGCGAGTCGATCCCGAACTGTTCGTACACCCAGTACGGGGTGAGCGCTACGCGAGATGACGGCGGGTTCAATCTGACCTCCGTAGTACTGGCAGCACCGTGAGTATCGATCGGCGGCAGTCGGCCGGAACACCGCGTATTCGTCGCCGCCACGGAATTGGACCTGCACGCTTCGTCTCCTGGCGACCGATGCGGCGCCGGGTCGTTGTCGTTGGTCGACTGACCATCATCGGTGTGGTCGCGACTGTCATGACGGGGCTCGTCCCGCCGGCATATGCTGAACCTGCTTCGGGCGATTCTCGGCCCAATCCCTACCCAGAGCTGCGGTACTTCACCGAGATCGATTCTGCGCCTTACTCCTTGGGCGACTCAGGCGTATGGTTCGTGACCGCCCAAGGCCTGAACTGCGGGGTCTGGTTTCGCGGAGGCTTCGGTTGCACCGGAGACATTCCCGGCGCCCCGGCAGGCGTGCATCAGATCGGGTGGATCGCCGGCGACGCGCGCGTCCACTACGACTGGACGATGGCCATCCGGTTTCCTCCGTCGCGCGGCTCGCTTCCGATACCTCCCCTGAACTACATCACGAGTGAGGGCACCACATGCGCGACGACCTTCGACGGCAGCACCTATTGCGAGCGTGGACCATTCCGCTTCCTGATCACGCCAACCCGCACCTGGCTCAACGGCTAGTCATGCGCGAATGCATCACGCCGAGTTGGCGTCTGCTGGCCGGACTGCTTGCCGGCGCCGCCATCGGAGTGGGCGCCGCAGCACCGGCGTCTGCAGTTCCGACCCAGAGTCCTTATCCTGATCTCACGCCATACGAGAGGGTCGTGGACCTCGAGAAGTTCAAGGTCATCGATCGGGAAGGCATCTGGTTCACCACACCGGTGGGCCAACACTGCGGTATCGGCGAGGACGGCAGCTACGGATGCTCCGGAGACCTACCGGGAGCACCGCCGGGTGAGAACGAAGTCGGATGGTTTCCGGGCGAACCCTTTCCCCGGTTGTACCACGCCGACAAGCCGCGGTTTGCCTCCGGTGCCGGGCAGTCGATCATCCACGGGCGGAGTTACCTCGAGTACCGCGGATCTCGTTGCGGGGTAACCATGGAGTCGGGGATTTATTGCGTGCATGGCGACGACCCCAACAGTCAAATAATGGTCACGACGGGCATGACATGGCGCGGGCGCGACGCCGCACCGAGTAGCTGATGAGCACCAGTGCACCCCGGGACTGCACCGGCGCCACTCATGACGACACGTCGGCGGTGACCCACCGTCATGCACGTACTAAGTGGCTTGCAATAGCGGCTTTGTCCAATGTTGTTCAGCGCCTTGTTCATCTAGACGATGCGCGCACACCGCGCCTGCTCAACGGGTCGTACGAAGACTTTCGTCCCGAGCCCCGACGGATTGCCCGGTTTGTTCCGCGTCCACTGGATTCTCGCCGTACTTTGCCCACGCTCACCACGGGTGCGGGCGTCAGGCCGCAACGACCGTCGGGGTTGGCCGCCACTTCGGGGGCCTGCGCCCATTGAAGTCCAACGAGTGAGGAGTCGAAGGATGCGACGATATGCCGGCATATTCGTGGCGATTATCGCGACAGTGTTCTCGGCGATGGTTGTTCCGACCGGGCCCGCCAGTGCCGGACCTACCGTCGACGAGATCGCCCCACCCCTACCGGTGATCGTTCCGACACCCAGCAACTTCAAGCCGCAGTTTCCATTCCCGTTCGACCAGACTCGGGGGAGTGTCACCGACGCGGATATCAACGCCGAACGGGAGATGTGCCAGTGGTACAACGCGCAGTACGAGACCCTGATGACCCAGATCGACAGATTTAACGCGAATCTGGTCAGGGATAACGGCGATTACAATGCCGGCGCGAATCAGCAACTGGCGGACGCAGTCACCGCCAATATCGACCAGTCAGAAGGCTTCCTCGCCCCTCGCGCCCAGGCTCTGACTCAAAAGCAGGACTACGCGGGCGACAACTACTTTGCGCTCTACCAGGGCCAGAGCTTTTATCTCCTTTGGCAACTCCTGTCCAACGTGAGTGCCGGTATCAAGGGTCACCAGCCGACGTGGTTCTTCGGGCCGTCGGTTCAAAGGGCGATGCGGTGGGGCACCGAGATCAAACGCTCGCACGTGTGCCGCTAACGATCGAGTCCGCCAACGGAGGGTTTGCAGCTTCCCGACCAACTGAAGTGGAGAACTTCTTCTCAAGGCAAGCCAAGAACCGAAACTATCTGCGCCGCAGCGACGACGGATGATGGCGGTGCGGACGCAGCCAGCCGTCCCGCGCGGTGTTGACAGGGCCAGCGGCCTACGGGCATATCGCCAGATACTCGGATGGGCAGCCGCGCACGCCGCATTGATCGACTAATTCGAAGCGAACTGAGGGCTGAGATGACTACGCAACGGAGCCGACCATCCGTCCGGACATGGCTGCTGGCCGCCCTCGAACTGGCTGCAGTAGTCCTGGTCGCCCGGCTTATGGTCCAGGCCACCCAGACACCGGCGTCGGTGCCCGCCGGCGACCACGACCACGGCATGACCGGCATGCCTTCAATGTCGAACGCCGCCGTGCCAGCCGCCCAATGGAGTTGGGTGGAGTACACCGCTATCGGCGTGTCCGCCGTGGCACTGGCCTGGTGGCTGATCCGGCGGCAGTCGGTCGCAGCGGTGTTGGCGGCCGCGAGTCTCGTTGCGCTGGCGACGTCCCCAGCGGTCCGGGTGCTGGCCACGCAGTCGCACCTGATTGCCATGGTGGCCCTGGAGTTGCTCTTGGTCATTGCGCCGCTGTTGATGCTCGCGGCGGAACGACCACGCCCCGAAGGCAGTTCGGGTGGACCGAGCCGGCCAGCGACGGTGGTCACCGTCACTGCTGCGCTGCTATACGCCGGATTGCTGATCGTCGTCCACCTTCCTGCCATACACAGCCGCAGCGCCGAACTCGGCTCCGTCCCGGTGTGGGTGCCCCCTATCGCGCTGGTCATCGGTGTCACCTACTGGTCCGGTGTGTTACGCACCGCTGGCCGCGTATCGCGGAGAATCCGGCGGGCGGCGTTGCTCGGTGCCCAGGAGGTTGCCGCCTTGATTGGCCTGCTGTCACTGTTCGGCGCGTGGGGAGCAATGGCCCACCCCAGCCCGCTGGGTATCTCGATGGCCTGGGACCAGCGCATCGGCGGAATCATCATGTTGGCAACCTGTGCGGCCGTTGGTATCCCGATCGCCCGCAGGATCAGCTGACGATTGCACCACCTACGTCGTCTAAGGCACCGTTAGGTCTGTTGTAGACCGTCGGAGGGATATCCCTGTTATCCACGACTGCCAGCTGAAG
>Ga0302325_10017515_pt1 | contig 15144 bp, 8 predicted proteins | sample Palsa_T0_2_FD_201948 | JGI IMG/M metagenome (GOLD analysis project Ga0302325, IMG submission 201948) | Peat permafrost microbial communities from Stordalen Mire near Abisko, Sweden - Palsa_T0_2 | ecosystem: Environmental > Terrestrial > Soil > Palsa > Peat permafrost | place: Sweden: Abisko... | reverse complement strand
GGACCCTCCAGCTTGCTCGAGTATTGCATAGCGGCAACTTAGGGTTGCGTTGAAGAATGACTCGATGAAGTCACGGCAGGCGTCCGATAGACAGGAAGACCAAGGAGACGACATGAGAGTTCTGGTAACAGACACGGCGTTTAGAGTCTGTACCCTGTCAAAATGAAGTCCCGGAGGGACGGCTGAACTTAGCCCAGCACGCAGTGCTGGATACCGTGTGCGAAGTATCAGATCGATATTCTTGGACCATTGCCTGGCTGATTTTATTTCACTGAGGGGCTGTCGTCGGCTTTCAGATCGCCCAGCGCATATTGAATCCCAGCCCGAAGGTGTTCCAGCATCGGCGTCATGGCATATACCCGGTCGCTGTGGCCATGTCCTTCGTAGAACACTCGGCCTTTGCCCTCACGGCGAATATAGCTCAAGGCATAATCGCCATCGCTTCGCGGATGCGCTTCCTTAGCCTTATCCTCAGCGCTCATCTTGTCGTAGTCGATGCTGGTCAAAACATGCACGTTCTTGCGGGAGAAGGATTCCTGCACGAACGTATAGGTCTCGTCGTGGATCTCGAAATCCTTGCCATGGAACATGGCCGTCAAAGGACTGTTGGGATCATCGATCTTGACATAAATCAGCTGCGGATCGGGCCAGTGAAATTTGAAGTAACCGCCAATCAACTTGTTGAACTCGGGCCATTGCTGAACAGGTTTCGACTCCACGCCTGTAAGGCGCGCGTTCGGGGGCGGCAACAAGGAATGGAAGTTCGCCACAAAATCGGCACGGGTGACCTTGCCCGTACTGCCTGTGTCCAGCTTCCGGAACCAATCGTCGGCAAGGGCTGTCCACTCCTGCCGGCTGACGGTGTCGTCACTATCTTTATCCGCTGCCGTGACCAGCCGGGCGGCTAGATTCAACGCCGCTGAATTCATAGCGGGCGTGCCGTTTTTTACGGCAGCTTCACTCGCCAGGCAATCGGTGTGGTAGGAGTCTGACGCCGCGTGGATGCCGGCAATCCCTTTCCCACCTCTGACGAAGTCGAGAAGCGCCGCGCGCCGCGCGGCCGTCACCGACGGATCCGGATCGTCAAGAAAGCAGGCGGTGGTGCTGTCCAGGAAAATGGCGTCATATTTTTTGAGGTTGCCGGCGTTGATGTCCGCCGCGTCGTAACTTATCGTCGTGGACCATAAACCGCCCTGGTTTCCCAACGCTTCCACCGTTTTCGCAGCCAGGGGGATGGAAGCATGCACGAAACCACCTGCACCCGTATGCGCCATCACCAGCACCCTACGCTCATGCATTGGCTTGGCACCCGGGGTAGTGGGCAAGGCTGCCATCATGGCGTCCACGGCCGCTTGCGGTGCGGGAAATGGGGTCGAATTACCCGCGGGGTTGAAAGTGCCGGATTGCCCAGGCTTGACCGCCGGCGGCGCAGGCAGCACTTTGCTGATTCCCGCCGTAATCTCGGGCTGGGTCAGGGTCCCGCTATGAGAGGTGTTCCAGGCGGTAAACCAGGAGTTGAAGCCAGACTCCAGCTCGGACCGTGTGAGCGTCCCATCGTTATCTTTGTCGAGGGCCGTGAACAGCGCCTGCGCATTGCGCGCACCGTCTGGTCCCTGCGCCCGTAAGCTTGCGATGCCAGTTGCGAGCAGCACAGCAGCGCCAGCCCAGATGCATGTGGTTACAATGAACCGAGTTTGTCTCATAAAATCCGCCGGAATGAGTCTATCGCGGATGCGGCCATTCCGGTTACCGAACTGTTGTTTCTCGTTGCAGCAAAAGGGAATTCTCCTTCAATGAGGCGCGCCGCCACGCCGATAGAAAAACCAGGGTTCGTTGCTCAAGGAAAAGAATTTCCGGTTGGGTTCACGCGAAGTGCCGGAAGTCACTCTTTCTGAATTGCCTGCTCATGACAGTTGTCCATCGGAGAAAGCTCGGGTTGGGCCTTACGCTTCTCGGATTTCTCCTGGGAGCTTTCGCCGGGCTCCGGCTCGGACGCAGCATGCTGCTTAGAACGGCCAAGGAGGATCTGTCCGATTATGCTCAACAACTCAGTCGCAATGCGGACGCACTGAGGGGAGAGTTGAGCGTGAGCCTGGACGAACTCAACTTGCCCCGTTTCCCGGTATGCTCCAATCCCGACCTGTGGTCGTTGCAAACGCGGACCTTTCGGTCCAGTCAGTTGAAGGATATTGGGCGCACCCACAATGGAATCCTTTACTGCTCAGCGGTTCTTGGCCGGCTGAAAAAACCCTACGTTGAAGGTATACCGACCGTGGTGATGGCCGACGGAACGCACGTGTATGCCGACGTCGCCCTGGTACTTGCTTCCATGGGAGGGGACCATGGCACGGTAGTCGAATGGGGTGATCTTGATGCTGTTCTCAGCCCGAATGCATTTGACCATTGGAATCGGCCACACGTCAGCTACTCGGTCGGCGCTGTTGATGGCAAAACCAATCATTTGGCTAGAGTCGCGGGAGCCGCCCTCAGTCCGCAGACGTCCTCGCAGGTGCTCGCGCACGGTTCTGCGATTCTTGGCGGAAGGATCTACCGCGGTCATTGCACAGACCGGAACCAGATTTGTGCGGTAACCTCAGAGAGCCTGGCGGACGTGTGGGGCTCCTCGAGAAGTACGCAAATTGCCTACTCGGCTATGGGGGGCTTTGCGGGTCTTAACCTCGGCCTCTTGGGCGCTCTTATTTACCTGCGAGCCAGCGGCCTTTCCCACCAATTGCACAGCGCGATCCGGAGAAGCTCTCCTTCTCTTCGCCTGGTTTATGAGCCGATCATGGACAGCCGGACGTATCGAACCGTGGGTGCAGAGGCCTTGCTTCGATGGACCGACCGGACGGGCGCATCGATCCCTGCGGATGTGTTTGTCCGCATGGCTGAAGAGAAAGGCTTCATTGATGAACTCACCGCCTTCGTGGTGCGGCGCGCCATACGGGAAACGGGAGACTTGCTGCGCGAGCATTCGACCTTTATGCTCAGCATCAACATTGCGGCCTCTGACATGAATGGGCATCAACTCTTAGGTATCCTTGAAAAAGAGGTGCGTCGGGCCAATATCTTTCCGTGGCAGATTGGACTTGAGTTGACCGAGCGTTGTGCGGCGGATCTGGTCGTTGCACGCTCGGCGATACGGCGACTGCGGGAGGCCGGTTACAAGGTTCTCATCGACGATTTCGGTACAGGCTTTTCCAGCCTTTCCTATATTGATCAACTGGCGGTGAATGCTATCAAGATCGACCGCTCGTTCACCCGAACGGTAGGAACCGATGCGGTCACGGCCCCGCTCCTGCCGCAGATGATTGCCATGGCTGAGTCGTTGGGAGTCGAAGTGATCGTGGAGGGTGTGGAAACCGAGGTGCAAAAGAAATTTCTCTCCGCCAATGAGAAATCACTCCGTCTGCAGGGATGGTACTTCAGCGAGCCGCTGAGCGCCGACGGCCTCAGTTCGTTTCTGCATAAGAATGACGCGCTGAGCGAGGCGCTCCAGCGAACTCCGACCTTACAGTACCGGCAGGAAGCGGCTGTTTTCATTGCTCCCCACGCTCCACAGGCTTAGGAGCCCCGGGCGGCGCCAGACGAGGCCGCTCCCATGGTATCGTTACTGCGGGCTCGTCGAAGAACCCAATTTGCGCAGCCTGTAATACTAATTCGTCCATGGATAGGAGAAGCGTGATGGGATTTTTAGAAGAAGCCGAAAAGATTGCCGGGGCGGTGATTGCTGTAGAGGGTGTGAAAAAGGTTGATCCGAACGCATCGATCTTTACGGAAGGTGCGGCTGCTTTCGCTGGTTATGAAGGCGCGGGCGCCATCGCGGAGCATCTGGAAAACAAGGAAGAGACGGACAAAGGCTAAAGCGGGTGGGTAGTCCCCCGGGGTTCCCCCCTTCCCCGGGTTTCCAATGCTTTCGTCAGCAACGGGTTTCCGTCTACTGCTTTCTGTAGGGGCTGGTGAAAAATAAGGTTTCAGCGGCTAAAGCCGGACTTGTTTTCGACGGTTTTCGTATGGCCTGAACAGGTTGCGGAAAAACTCCTGCTTTGTATCAGGGCCCGACTTCAGTCGGGCCGTAAGCCGCCGAAAAGATGTGGGCTTTAGCCCCTGAGGCTTTCATCCCGGCCCGGGCAAAGGGCGCAGGGGCTAAAGCCCATCATTTTTCTAAGCATCTACGGCACAAAACATGAGTTTTCCGCGGCATGTAAAGCCGCAGTTGGGCTGAATACGGCGTGGTGTACCCCACTCAAGCCAAAACCAGGCTTGAATGGGCCACCATCCGGTTCTTGTCCACTGTAAGGCGGAGGCTTAGTAGTTTTTGAAGCGAAACGAGATTCCTGCGGCCAGGCGCAAATCATGCTGTGTATTGCTGGCGGCGTTGGGCAAGGTCGAGCGGACGTAGTCCGCTTCCACGATGCGAATACCGATGGTCTTATGGAGAGTGCGGTCCACGCCGCCGCCGACCTGGAACACAAAGGAACTGGCGGCGCCGGCAACGCCGGCCGAAGACGGAACCACGGTATTGAAGGCGTGAACGCCCCCAATCAGCCCCTCTCCAAAGATGCGAAATCCGCCGTTCTGACCAACATCGTGGCCAAACCAGTTCGAGCGTTGATAGGTGTAGCGGGGCCCCATCATGAAGGAAACCTTGTCCAGATCCACTCCAGGCAGAACGCCGGAAGCGTGACCGCCCGTCAGGTTGGCAGCCACCCCCAGGCCGCGATAGAAGGTAACCGCCGCATTCATGCCGGCACCCTCCAACCAGAAACATCCGCACGGCGTTGAGGCAATTTTGGCTCGCTCCGCCACATAGGTGATCGCGACGTCGATCGTGGCGGGAGACGGTTTGACTGTACGTTGTTGCGACAGCCCCGCCAGGCTGCTGAACGCTCCCAGGAGAAACACGGTATGGCGAAAGGTTCCGGGCATGATCATTCCTTCGGTTACTGGACAATGAGGGTTACGGTGGTGGAGCGCGAAATTGTACCCGCGGTTGCGGTGACCACTACGGAATAAGTTTGTTGGGGGTTGGCAAAAAATCCGCTGCTGTTTGAGCCGCAACCACCCAGTCCTGCAGTAGCCGCCACAGCTGCCGCGCAGACTAAGAACACGGAGAAGGTTCGGCTCAATCGCCGGCCGGTGCGGCGCAACCTTCGTAAGAAGGGCAACAAGAGAACACCCCAAGCAACCGTAGGTATGCGATGGTTAGTGGGCTTGCCGGGGTGCAGGCTCGCTGTCGTCGATGGAAGCTGGACGCTCAAAGTCACATTCGTTAGAGGAGATCCGGCGGGGACAACCTGCGGTGAAACGGTCGCTGTGGCGCCCGGAGGAAGGCCGCTCACAGTCAGAGTCACCGGAACCGGGAAAGTAACTCCGCTGATAGGACCAAGAGCCAAGGTATAAGTGGCGGTTCCTCCGGGAACTACGGTTTGCGTGGGGGTGCTGCCAGATGCGCTGCCTCCAGAGGAACCGGTCAGGCTGAAGTCCTGAACCACTTGGGCCACGGCGCTGCTGGTAACGGAAGCGAAATTCGCATCCCCACTGTAGACCGCGGTAATACTATGCGTGCCCACCGCCAGACCGGAGGTCGTGAACGAAGCCGTAGCTTGTGAGAGACTCACTGTGCCCAAGAGTGCTGTGCCGTCGTAGAAACTGATCGTCCCCGTGGGCGCACCGGAGGAAGACGAGATACCTGCCGTAAACGTAACCGCGGTTGTCACCAGAACAGTATTCAGGCTGCTGTTCAAGCCGATGGATGGGGTTGCCTGACCGACGGTCAGAGAAGCAGTCTTGCTGGCCGCGGAGTACGTCGTGGTGTCCGTCGGGGTGAAGGTCGCCGTCAGGATATAGCTGCCGGCGGCTAGGACGCTTGCACTGGTCACCGTCGTGGCGCTTCCACCAGCGAGAATGGCGGTGTAGGTGAAGTTTCCTGGGATGGCCGTGGTTCTGTTGGCCGCGGTTGCATTCAGAATTCCGCTGAGCGACGTGCCATAGGTGATCCCGCTGGCTGCAGGAGTCCAGCTGATGGTGGGGGTCGCCTGACCGACGGTGAGAGAAACCGTTTTGATGGCGACAGCGTACGTCGTGTTGTCCGTCGGGGTGAAGGTCGCCGTCAGGATATAGCTGCCGGCGGCTAGGACGCTTGCACTGGTCACCGTCGTGGCGCTTCCCCCGGGGAGAGTGGCCGTATAGACGAAGGTTCCGGGGAGTGCCGTGCTTCCGTTGGTCGCTGTTGCATCCAGAATCCCGTTGAGCGAAGCGCCATAAGCGATCGCGGTGGCTGCAGGACTCCAGCTGATGGTGGGAGCGATCTGACCGGCGCTGACCTGAATTATGGTGGGCGTGGAGACGGCAAGATAGTTGCTGTCTCCGCTGTAGGTAACGTTGAGGGTATACGCGCCGGTGGTGAGTGTGCCCGGAATCGAAATGGAAGCGGTCGAGCTGCTGTTGCCTGCAGTCAGCGCCGGGGTTCCCGATGCAACCGATGTCCCCGATGCGTTGAGGAGGGTATAGCTGAGGGTTCCCGAGGGCGCCTGGAGGTTAGTGGAACCGGTCAATGTGACCACGACGGAGGCGGTCTGGCCGAGGGTTACCGTCACCGGCTGCACAGGTGGCCCGGCGATCGTGACCGATGCCTTGCTGAGGGCTGCGGTCGCCGAGTTGCTGCTGGTCTGGAATGAGTTGCTGACGCCGGCATATGCGGCGGTAATGGTATGGGTGCCGATACCGCTGAGGCGCACTCCGGTCAACGTCGCGGCGCCGCCGCTCAGGCTGACAGGAGAGCCGCCGTTCAAGGACGTGATGGTGGATCCCACAAGGTCAGTAAAGGTCACCTGGCCCGTGGGAATGGTAGACGTGTGGCCCGTTGCGGTGTCCGACACAGTCGCAGTGACGTTAACTGTCTGGCCGTTGGTAAGCGAATTCGGAGTGATGGTTACCGCAGTGGATGTGGTGTCGGCCGTAATGATTCCGGTACCGCTGACCGAGACCTGCTGGGTGCTACTTGGAACGTTAAGAGTGTTATTGGTCACAGTAATGCCTGCACTCAGGTTGCCTGCCGACTGTGGTGTGAAATTCACCGCAACGTCGCAATGGGTGCCGGCTGCGAGGGAAAGGGATGCGGTACAAGGATTGGTGTCGCTCGAATAGTTAGAGAAGTTCGCTGTGTAAGTGGGATTGGTGGCAAAAACCAGAGGCTGATCTCCCAGGTTGGTTACGGTTGCTGTCTTTGCCGCACTTGTTGCCCCTGTAGCTGTGCTTGGAAACGTCAGCACGCTGCCTGAAACGTTGGAGAACAAGACGCGATTGTTACCCGAGTCCGGAATATACAGGTTCCCGAACGGGTCCACCGTGATTCCAAAGGGGGAGCCCAACGTAGTCGGACTGGGAAGGCTGTTAATTGCCAACACCGACGCCACGCCTGCCGTGGTGATTTCCACGATGCGGTTGTTGCCTCCATCGGCAACGTAGAGATTGCCCATGCCATCGGCAGTGACGCCTTCAGGCCGGCTGAAGGTAATCCCGGTCGGAGTCAGCAGCGATGCCGCTCCGGCTGCCGTCACCTTAATGACGCGACTGGGATCGGCGCTGCCGGCGTACCCGTCTGGGATATAGATGTTTCCCATGGAGTCGACGGCGACACCGGTGATTCCTTCTGCAGAGGTGGTGTAACCTTTCGTCGCGATCACCGTCCCAACGCCGCTGGAAGTCGATCCGGCCACTAAGAGGCACGAGACTTCAACGACACGGCCGTTCCCGTAGTCCGAGATGTACAGATTGCCTGCAGCGTCGAAGGCCAGCCCCGTAGGCAATGCCAACCCGGTGGCCAGGCCAATGATGCTCAATACGGATGCAACACTGCCCGGCGTGATCACGATGATGCGGTTATTATTATGGTCGCTGATGAACAGATTGCCGGCGCCATCGATGGCCACGCCTGTAACTTCTGAATTGAAGGTATAACCGCTGGGGGACACCACGGATGCCGTGCCTCCCCCAGCGGGAATCTTGACCAGATTGCCTCCGTCGTTGGCGTCATAAATGTTTCCCGCGCCATCCAGAGCAATTTGGAAGGGAAAAGACAGGGGCACGCCTCCGGTGCTTACTACGGTTCCGGTATTCGGAGCTAACGCCGCCACCGGAGCATCGGCGAACCCATACAGCGGAACAGTGATGATCGGGGAATTGTTTTCGTCATAAAGCACCACAGCGCCGTGTCGCAGACCGGGCGCCGTCGGCAGAAACTGAACCTGGATGGTGCAGCCGAGGTAATCGCTCGTACTGCTGCAGTTTGTGTTGGAGCCCGTCACCACGGTGAAATCCTGATTCTGCGCCCCGGAGGTGAAGACATGGAAAGGCGTCGCCGTACTGAAATTGACTAATGGGACAAAGGGCAGCGTCAGAGTCACTGCCGTGGACACACCCAGCGGGACATGACCAAACCCGACAGCCGAACCATTCAACGACGATGTACCTGAGGGCCAATTGGTGGCTCGATCGACAATCAAGACCCGGTCATGACCAGCACCGGCGCCGCTATCCACAACATAAACCGTTCCGAAAACGTCGAGTGCAACCCCGAGGGGCCCGCTGGGTTGAAAACTCGCCGTCTCCATGTAGACGGATGAATTAAACAGCCATGTACCGGACCCCGATGTGTCTATCTCGGCGATGTTGTTACTGCCGGTGGACGCAATATAGATGTTCCCTACGCCGTCTACGGCAACGCTGCTCGGAGCATTCAGCGCAGGGTCCAACTCACCGGTGCTGACTAGCGTACCGGTTGTAGCTCCCGCCGCGACCTTTACGACACGATTGTTCACCGAATCTGTGATGTAGAGATTCCCCGCTGTATCCACCGCCAGGCCCATGGGCGTGTTGAGAGTGGCCGGGCTGGTTAGGCCTGAAATCGTCAAGGCCGCAGCCGATCCAACGGAGGTCACTTCCACAATCCGATTGTTGCCCGTATCCGCAATAAAAATATCCCCGGACTGATCGAGCGCGACGCCCTTCGGAGAACTCAGAATCTCCGCGCCCGTACTTATCACCGAGCCGGCTGCGGAGGAAGTTACTTTTACGACACGGCTATTGGACGGATCCGCATCCGTAATATAGAGGTTCCCCGAGCCGTCGATTGCGATTCCCGTCGGAGACACCAATGCCGGACTCAAACCGCTGATGGTGAGCACCGACGCTGCGCCGTACGCATTCACTTCCACGATCTGGTGGTTACCGGTGTCCGCGACGAAAACATCGCCCGCCGGGTCCACAACCATGGCGGAGGGAGAATTGAATGTGATGCTGCCCCCGGTGTTCAGTGTTTGGACCAAACCACCAAACTGCCAGCTTGTTGCATGTGCCTGCCGCATGATAGAGAGCAGCAGTGACAAAACAAGAACAGCCTTCAGTCGACGAGACCGTCCAGTAGAAACCATGAAAGTACCTCCGTCGTAGACGAATCAACTTTGAAAGCGGACACAAGATCTCATGTGCAGGCATTCACAGCGGCATGTAGTTTTTCAGATCTCGAGTCGAACGTGCGCAAAGGCATCTCGAGCAAGATCCAGAAGACCCCTTCGCAAAGCAGTAAGAGTCGATCTTCTACAGACAGACAATTGCATCCACTCGAAGGTTCAGCGCGCGTTATTCCGCGCGCGGTAGCGAAGACAGCGATAGACTTCAAAAAAGAAACGCGCATGGCAGTTACGAATCTCTTACGCAAGCGTAGGTTGGGGTATTTCACGATCTGGAAATACCGACAGTGGGTCGAAAAACTGTCTGCGGCAGCCCATGAAGGGATCGCCTTCCTTCGGGCAAACCGCGCTCTAGCCTCAGCATCGGCGAGGGCTTGGGGCACGCTAGGAGGCCGCCGCAAAAGCAGGGTTAGAGTTGAGGTACCTGGGTTGTGTGGTGAATTTGCCTGCGGCAGATTAGGAGCCGAATGAACGCAAGAACTGCAGAGTCAACCGGGATCTCCCGGTGCTTCGTGTTCCCTCGAATTTCTCTTATACCCCAGCTTCGCACCCACATCTCGCAAAGAACGCGAGATATGGGGCACCCTCTGTGGGCGCTTATACGGGGGAGGAGTAGAGGGTCGTCAAGTGGTGACTTCGGCGGGGCGCGCTATGTCCCTCCCCTAACCTTGTGACGCCATCACCTGGCCACCTACCGGCCTCAAACCTCAGGTATTCCGGCGCCAGGGCCCCAAGCAAGTCCGTCGAGTCGAAGATTTCGCCCGGCGCACGGGCACCGCTTCCGCGAGCTCGTCCGTCGAGAATCCGCGCGACGGCTTCGACGACCAATGGCGCGGTGAAGGCGTAGATGTCACGTCCTTGCGCGGTCGCTCGGCGGATCCTGCTTCCCTTCTGGACAATCACGTCCACCAGGAAGGTTTGTGCCGATCGTCCTCGGTCGTCGGCGGCAATCGGGGGTGGAGTTCTGGAATCGCGAAGATCGCGCAAGGGAGCGTTGTTGAGGTAAGTGCGAAGGCGGCCTACTCGTAAGTGACGGGCGATGACCGGAATTTCTGAGAACGGGACCTGGCTGACATCCTGGCGCCCAAATGGCTCGGGAAAGTCCCAAGATGTTGGCGCTGCGGGCTGCGCTAGCGCTACGAATTTTCCGTCCTCCATCACCAGCCGCTGAGCCGTGTTGCGCTGACCGGTAATTCGCGTGCCTTGCGTCGGATGCCAGCTATCCAGCGCGATGCCGAGACGGATCTCGTCAGCGCAATCCCAGTCGCCCATAGCGGCCGTGGCTAGCAGATCGGCAAACCCACCATAGAACCCCATGGCCGGGATGACAACGACGCCGGCATCCTTTGCGCGATCACCGAACCTGTCGAATGTGGCCTGCGCGCTCGCCTGCTCCGCCGTGACGTCCAGATAGTGGATGCGGGCGCGCAAGGCTGCTGCCGCTACTCCGTCGGCCGTGTCCAGAAATGGGCCGGCGCAGTTGATGACTGCGGCTGCGCCGGCCAGGGCGCGGTCGAGGGAAGCAGGGTCATCGATGGAGGCGGTTCGGATTGGGACGCTAGTCTCCTGAAATCCTGAATCTGTCATTTTCCCGCGGTCGCGACCGATGGCTAAGGGCTCGAAACCGCGGCGAAGCAGCTGGGCGACCACGAAGCGCCCAGTGTGTCCCGATGCGCCGAAGACTGCGATGCTCCGGCGGTGTTCTTGCATGGTCATTTGGCCCTCCGCTACAGACCTGTCTGTTTTTTGTACAATACAGACAGGTCTGTAGCGAGTCAAGAAATGTCACCAAGTCCCAGAAAGGCGAATCTAGACGACGCCCACGGCAACCCAGCCGAGGTGAGGGAACGGATTCTCCGCACAGCGTCGGCCCTCTTCTATCAACGAGGCGTACGGGCGGTTGGGGTTGATTTGGTGGTCGAAGAAGCGGGGGTCGCCAAGACCAGCCTCTATCGCCACTTCCGCACCAAGGACGAACTGATCGCTGCATTCCTGCAGCGCGAGGACGAGGACTTCTGGAACTGCTGGGACCGCGTCACAGAACTGCACAGGACCGATCCGGTTGGCGAACTGGAGGCGCAACTGGCCTGGATCGCCGAGCGAGTCGAACGGCCAAATTATCGCGGGTGCCCCCAACTCAACGTCGCTGCGGAATTTCCGGACCCAGACCACCCGGCACGCAGAGTCGCCTCGGCTCACAAACAGGAAGTTCGGCGGCGCCTCAAAGAAATTGCCGAGCGGCTACGGGTCAAGCGCCCGGACGAACTGGCCGCCGGGTTGTCATTGCTGATCAACGGAGCTTTCGTGAGTTCGCAGGTCCTTTCTCCTGGAGAGGCAGGTCCGCTCTTACAGGGCGCCGCACTTGCTCTGATTGCCGGCGCTCGTCAGCAATAGCGACTGGCAGTCTTGCTATCATGGCTTTATGACGACCAATCTTGATGTTCTCTATCGATACGAGCTGCACCCGACAGAAGCAGCCATGATTGCATTGGGAAAGGCACGCGGCGTCTACGGCATTCGGAAGATCAAGTTGGACGAGAAGCAGAAGACGATGCGGGTGGAATTCGATTTCACCCGGTTGAACCGTGATGTAGTTACGGAGCTGCTTCGTAGCGCCGGCATCGACATCGTGGAAGAGATTCCGCTGGCGGCCCCGCCGGCGCCCAAAGAAGAGCCCCCGCCGGCAGTGAAGTAAGCCAAGTTCAACCCGGCTCCTGCACCCCAATCAGATCCAAAGCCGGGATTGAATGGGCGATCCTACGTGCGCCGATTCTGCGTTGTTCGGATGCTTTTAGTATCCAAGTAGAAGCTCTGGATGGGCTTCGCCCGTCTTTTTCGGCCCACGTACGCTGGCGCGAACATGGGGCACCCGGACAGTCCCGTCTTTCGCCGGCTTTGGCTGCCAAGGGAGCGGCCCTTACGCACCCGGCCAAAAACCGTGATGCGGCTCGAAAGCCTGCCGATAGTACTCATTGAGTGTCTATGCCGGTCTTGCAGAACGACATAGCTGGACCTGGAGACCCATTGAAGGCAGCCCGAACGATTCGCGTTCGTCACCTTACCCAACCCAAGGATATGCAGGCTTGCCCGATTCTTTTCCTTGCCAAGGAACGGAGGCGGCCCGGCTTCCTTTCGCGTCGCGCTTGAGGATCGAGACGCGAAAACTGGTGGGCGAAAGCCGGGAGAGATAGACCATGAACTTCCGAGATCTTCCAATCCGGCGCAAATTGGCTTTACTCACCCTGACGGCCAGTGTCTTTGCCGTCATGCTCGCCTGCCTGGGATTTGCCATCTACGAACGGCAGAACTTTCGCGCCGACACGGTCGGCGAACTCACCGCGCTGGCCGATACTCTGGGCGCGAATACCGCTGCCTCCCTGGCCTTCAACGACCAGAAGACAGCGCAGGAGATGCTGGGCGCACTGCGAGCCGAGCACAATGTGTTAGCCGCTTGCTTATACGACATCCAGGGACGCATTTTCGCCGAGTATCGACGCCCCAACCTGGGCAACGAATTCAAGATGCCCTCGCCGCAGGAGGATGGAGCCAGGTTCGAGCAACATTCCATCACCCTGTTCCACAGCGTTCGCTTAGAGAGTGACAAAACCGGCTCCATTGCCATCGTGTCGGACCTGAACGCCTCCGGTGCGCGGTACTGGGAATACAGCAAGATCTCGCTCCTGGTGGTATGCATATCCATCATTGTTACATTTATGATTTCCTCCCGGCTGCTGCGCATCGTGAGTGATCCGATCGCCCAGCTGGCGCAGATAGCCGCCCGGGTGACCGAAGAGGAGAACTACTCCCTGCGCGCCGTCCCGCAGGGGAAAGATGAAAGCGGAATGCTGGTGAACTCCTTCAACCAAATGCTGGAGCGGATCGAACAACGCGATTTGGCATTGCTGAACGCGAAGGACGAACTGGAACAGCGGGTTCAACAAAGGACGGCCGATCTGCAGGTAGAAGTCGCCGAGCGTATTCGCGCGGAAGACGAGATGCGGATGGCCAAGAACGCCGCGGAAATCGCGAACCAGGCAAAGAGCGAATTTCTCGCCAACATGAGCCACGAAATAAGGACGCCGCTTAACGGCGTCATTGGCATGACTGACCTGGTCCTCGAGACAGAGCTGAACCCTGAACAACGGGATTGCGTGGAAACCGTTAAGCTGTCGGCGGATTCCCTGCTCACGGTCATCAACGACATTCTGGACTACTCCAAGATCGAGGCGGGAAAGGTCGAATTGGAAGCCATCGCGTTTAACCTGCGCGACTGCGCAGAAGAGGCTTTGAAGACAAGCGCCCTGGCGGCCGATAAAAAAGGCCTGGAACTTCTTTGTGACATTGCGAACGATTTACCGGAATCGGTCGAAGGCGACCCGGGCAAGCTCCGCCAGATCATCCTCAACCTGGTGAGCAACGCGATCAAGTTTACCCATGAGGGCGAAGTGCTGCTGAAGATGGAACTGGAAGCCGCCGAGTGTGACACCGCCTCGAGCTCGCGGGTCGTCCGGTTTACCGTAGCCGATACCGGCATTGGCGTTCCTGCCGCCAAACAACTGTCGATCTTTTCTCCCTTCACTCAAGCCGACTCATCGACCACCCGCAAGTACGGCGGCACCGGGCTGGGTTTATCGATTTCGGCTCAGCTTATATCCCTGATGGGAGGAAGAATCTGGGTGGAAAGCGAGCCGGGTAAGGGCACGCAGTTCCACTTCACGGTGCGGCTGAAAGCGCTCCTCAAGCCGCTCGCACCCGGGCTGGTGGTTCCCATCGAAGCCCTGCGTGGGCTCAAGATCCTGGTGGTCGACGACCATCAGACGAACCGGCGAATCCTCGATGGCTTGTTGAGGCATTGGGGGGCACAGACCACGTGCACCGCGGGCGCTCGAGACGCTTTGTCGCAACTGCTCTCCGCAGCCTCAGCACAGCCGTTTCAGCTGCTGTTGACGGACGTGAATATGCCTGACATGGGCGGCTTCGCGCTGGTGGAAGAAATCCGGCGCAGGCCCGAATTATCGCCGATCACCATCATGATGCTGACCTCGGGCGGCTCTGGGGAAGATAGCGAGCGTTGCCGGAAACTCGGGATTTTGTTCTACCTCTACAAACCGGTAAGGAAGCGGGAGCTGTTATCCGCAATTTTGGCGGCGCTCGGGCAGTCTGTCCCTGCGTCCTCTGTGGAGCTGCCCGCGGGCCGAACCTCTCCACCGCGGGGACTGCAAATCCTGCTGGTAGAAGATAACCGGGTCAACCAGATCGTCGCCACGCGAATGTTGGAGAAGATGGGCCATTCCATGGCGGTGGCCGGCAATGGCCTCATCGCCCTCTCGCTGCTCGCCAAGCACAACTTTGACCTCGTGCTTATGGATGAGCAGATGCCCGAGATGGACGGCCTTACTGCCACCAAGAAGATCCGCGAGAGTGAGAAGTCAACCACACGCCACTTACCCATCATCGCGATGACCGCGCATGCCATGAAAGGCGACCGCGAGCGTTGCCTGGAGGCCGGGATGGACGGCTATGTTTCCAAGCCCATCAGCGGCGAACTGCTCGAGGCGACGATTGCCGCCGTCATGCGGGAACAGCAAGACGGCGACCAGGCCGCCGGCCCGTCAGCCCCGGAGGTGCGTATCTCCGGCGCAAGCCCGATCGATTGGGACATGGCCAACAC
>Ga0302325_10017514_pt1 | contig 15144 bp, 10 predicted proteins | sample Palsa_T0_2_FD_201948 | JGI IMG/M metagenome (GOLD analysis project Ga0302325, IMG submission 201948) | Peat permafrost microbial communities from Stordalen Mire near Abisko, Sweden - Palsa_T0_2 | ecosystem: Environmental > Terrestrial > Soil > Palsa > Peat permafrost | place: Sweden: Abisko... | reverse complement strand
CCCAATCTCTTCAGAATCTAACATTACTCGCACCCAGCTCGCCTGCGACAAAGCAGCCATCGCCACCGTAGGCTGTGCCGAAACGGATTACGCCTGCCATTGCGCGCACACCAGCCCATTGCAATCAATCATCGTGCCATGTCTGCTGAACTCATCGAACTGTACTCCCGCTGATTTGACAAGTGCGTCTCCCTCTTCCTCTCCTTTCTCCCATCAATTCCCTACCATCGAAAACCGAACAAGAAAAGTATACGGAAGGATATTGATTTAAGATCATCCATAGCTTTTGGGACATTGGTAAAGCAAATCTGCCTAAACCTAAACGTAACCGGAAACGCGACCTCGACTTCGACGCCGAGTTCTACTCCCTCACCGTTCCAAGGTGCAGCTTCTCTTCCCCAGTCTAGCATTGGGCTTGTTTCAGCACTCGTTGCGGCGTTTGTGTTTACTTTGTGAAGAAAAGATATTGTTTTGTGGGTGAGGAGTGTGGTCGTGAGAGGCAGCTGAGGGGGGAATTGTATATAGAAGGATAGAGATATAGTTAAGAACAGACCAATTCAAGGAGGAGGATCTTTAAACAACACCACCACGTTTTCTCACTCGTGTTCGAATTCTGTCGAAAGGTGGTGCAAGAGTGGAGAGCTTGCTTTACAAATAAAACAGTTGGAGGGAACTGGTCTTGGTAAATCAATATATTGTCATCTGTGAGTCCATGACTACAAATCCCTACTTCATCTCTACCAAAAATTGAATATTCTACTAGACTAACCTATTATCCCTACTTGCATTCAGAACCACAATTTAAGGCCCCTGAGCTGCTCTCTTGCCCCCAGTTCAAACCCCATCGTCTTCTCTTCAGCATGCCCGAAGCCTGAGCCAGCTTACCAGTAGGAGAATTTACCACTGGTAAGTTCATAGAAATGCCGTTAATCATCGTCTTGACGATAGGTACCATGGTAGGATTCCTATTCAGCACCGTCTCAACGATGGGGAGAACAGTCGATTGACCATTGACGATGGTCGAAAGCTGGCTCACGACATTTGTTGTAGCCTTAGTAACATCTTTTGCGTCGCTCGAAAGAAGATTGCCTGGCACGTTATTGAGAGCTGCTGTGGCAGTTGGAAGAATGTTCCCAGCTGCATTTGTGAGACCAGCTCCAGCAGTAGGTTGGGCATTCCCCAGGACAGAGACATCGGCGTTCGCGGTTCTAAGAAGACCTCCCGCGAGGCCACTGATGCTAGTTGGAGTAGCTGACAAGGCGGTCATTGCCTTATTAATGATAGTAATATCGAGCACATTCACAGTATCTGTCCCGGTGGCCCCAAAGACGCCATCCAGACAATCTTTGGCCATCATGACAACGGATCCGTCAACACACATAATTGTTCCTGTGTCCATGGATACGGCGGAGCCCAGAGGATGAAGTGTTGAGAGACTGGAGGGAGTCGTGGGAGAGGTTATCAGAAGCGATGCGACAGGATTGAGAAGACCACTTCCTCCTGATGTAGGGCTAGGAATACAAAAATATCCGTCTTTACAGTTGGCACAAGCCCAACCGTATCCGCAGATACAATTTTGTGCAGGTGTTTGTTGAGGAGGACAAAACCATCCGTCAGGACATTCCGAGCACGAATACCCAGCATTTGGACATGGATGTGTAGAAGTTGGAGAGCCCGCGAGATATGAAACTAACGTCGAGCTATTCAGGGAATAAGAACTTGTTGTATTCGACATGATATTGCAATCCTCCTGGCGTTTTGCCAATACCCCATTTGCGCATGCTATCAAAGCAGGAAGTGGCGGAATCGTAGCGCTTGCTGGTGGTAGGTAGTCTTTAGATGGAGGACATACGCTGCAAAAGAGAACTGTCAGTGAAGTTTCTGTAAAACTCTCCGATGTCATACCTGATTGTTTCTGTACATGTGAAGGTGTAGTTCGCTATGAAGCTATAGAGAGTTGCCGTCTCAGCATAATGCGTGCTATGCCAGGTCTCAGTGACCGTACATGTCTCGGTGATTGGGGCTGGACAAGATGGCCACGTTGAAGTGCAAGAAGATCCGGTAGTGGGGGATGCAATTGCTGGGGAGGCAGTTGGTGAAGGAGCAGCTGTTGTATTGTGCGAAGATGTTGTGCTGGAACTATTGCAAGTGGTGCAAAGAGCTGTTTGCGGCAAGAACTCCCGAGGCTCGCTCATTGTCAAAGATCCTGATTTCCCTGCTGATGCCATTGTAGAAGTCAAATTAGGATTGGAAAGGACACCGATGTTAGATGGGTTTGTCGCAGCGGCCAGAATACTTCCAACGATGCTAGTGGCGTCTCCGACCACCCCTCCAACAATACTTGTCGCTTGTTGTATTTGACCACTGGCATCTCGAAGTACGCCGGAAGCGCTGGCAGTTCCGCCATCCAAGACCGAAGAACCAGTAGGCAAAGAAGTACTATCTAGACTTGCCGCTTCAGATGCTGCATTGCTTGCAATTCTACTGCCTCCATCGAGTATCGCTGAAGCCACACTTGCAATGTCTCCCATTATGCTGTCCATGTCTGACGAAAGGTCCTTGACTTGTTCTGGGGAAGCGGCGAGAGCTGGCCTGTTGCATATACTGTCAGCCGGGACATATTAGCTCTTGTCTCGAATTGACTTACTTCCAAGGCATACTGAACGTAAGAGTAGATCCATCTCGTCTCCTAAGCTTGATCCCATCTCTTCGAACTATGAAGCTCTTAAAACCCTCACCAATCGAGACAACTGCAATGACTGAAAGAACAATGAGACCAATAATGGTAGCTATTGGACCACCAAAACGACGCAGAAAATGCATGGCGTCCAGAACGAGTGTGGAAATATCTGTGGCGGCAAAGAAAGCGAGTGTGCGATCTGGTGCGAATTCCTGCCGGGTCCAAAAGAAGGCCAAAATTGAAGATGAAGAGAGGTTAGAGACACTTGCCAATTTAACTCGTCACCGGCGATTGCTCATTCCAACTCTGGAAGGAACTCTTACCTACAACTGGAAATAAGGTTTTCGTCATGGGTCCCAAGTGCTTTCCAAATTCATCAACTCACAACAATCCATCACATTTGCAAAGTCTGTTGGTAGAAGCTGTCAATTCATTAGACGTAGCTACTGAATCCAGCTATCTCCATGCAAAACACCATTGTGCAAGTAAAACGACCCTAACGCATGTCCGATACTGATCCCACCATCTAGTATCGCTTACCAGCTCGAAGAACATCACCGAACTCCTCCAAAGGACTCCGGATGAGCTTGGTCTCCTTCCACAGATTGGGAGTCAAGTATCCGTATGTGTTGCCGACAGCGACGAAGGTGGCCTTGAGGGTGTTCTCGAGGGTCTTGGTGGAGCCGGAAGAGGATGTGTAGATGTCATCGACACCGGCAAGTTGGAGAAGACGCTTGACGGCAGGTGATGCGACGAGACCGGTACCACGGGGAGCAGGAATGAGCTGCGCAGGTCAGTTATTGCCATTCAGGGTCTGAACTTCATTTTACTTACACGAACAGAGACGGAACCACACTTGCCGCTCTCCTTTGTTGGCAGAGAATGAGGAAGACCCAAGTTTGTACCCCAGTAGCCTCTTCGAATTGGCAGAACGCTCAACTTAGCGATGATAATGGCAGCACGGATGGCAGTTGCGACTTCCTTGGATGTCTTGATACCGAGACCAACGTGTCCCTCAGAATCGCCAATAACAACGATAGCCTTGAATCGAGTTCGTTGACCGGCACGAGTTTGCTTCTGGACGGGCTTGATCTATAATTGGCAAAATTATCAGCAGCGTACTTTCGAAACCTGCCTCTGCTTCCACAACCGGAATTTTCATACCTTCATAACCTCATCCTTCAACTTTGGGAGGAAGAAGTCGACGATCTGGTACTCCTTGATTGGCAAAGAGTGCAGGTAGATCTCCTCCATCGACTTGATCTTTCCATCCTTAACAAGACGACCAAGCTTGGTAACTGGCTGCCACTCCTTCTCCTCGTTTTTGTTTGCACCACGGCGAGGTCCTCGTCGTCCACGTCCACGGCCTCGGTCACCACGGTCTCCTCCACGATCGCCTCGCGAGCCAAATCCGCCTCCACGAGCAGCAGCTCCGCCTCTTGGTGCGTCAGCCATGATGATTCGAATTGATCGGGGGTGAGAAGGTCAATTCGGAGCGTTGGGCGTTGGCGTTGGGAAGTTCAAAATTCGAGGTTGCGAAAATGGAAGAAATTCAGATTTGTGTGGGCGGCAGTTAGCGAGGCCCGACAAGGCTAGCGCTGAGTTGAGCCTTAGGCCAATGTGGAGGGGTTCCTTCTGTCACGTGCTTCACACATTTTCAAATCACTTTCCTGACTGGTCGTGCCAACTTTCGAACACTCTTGAGATCTGAGCTGAGGAAGCGTATTCTCGGGAGATCGTACGAAACTCATTCATCTGAACACCGATCAGATATCCATATTTCTACACATCCGAATGCCAGTGCTTCCATGCCTTCTCCCCGCGCAGCCACTAAAATGTCAACTTCCAAGTCTGTACAACATGAATCCCCCTACCGACTCCAGGTATATTCCAAATAAATCCACTTCCAAACTCTCAACTCAAGTTGCGTTGCCCCCTCTCGTCCCGTTTCCATCTCAGTCGGTAGAAAAATGTATGGTGATAGATCGCATGAATCAAGCCGGCGCAATGGGTAAAGACTGCATCGGAACCTCACCGTATTACATTATTCATACCTAGGACAAAACTATGAAAAGCGTACTCTGATGCATCGCTCTTCATGTATATGTTCCTTTTCCTGAGAATTCTCCACGAATCAGCATCGTGTCTTCTCATGGTGCTGTTCGGCTCCAATTCGCCATGCCTTGCTCCATGTTTTCCAATCACCAGGACTCCGTCGCTCCTATGCTTGCTCCTTTACCAAGAAAATGTCGTTTCCCTAAATGTATGCTCACCCTTGTCGTTCGTCTTCGCTGATGTCAGCTGTATCGCCAGCCAGTGCTCTTCTGAGCTGAGATGCATGTAGCTGATCCAATACCGCTTTTCTCCGGCTATCGGTTCCGAATCTTCCTGAATGCCTTCTCCTTCGATACTTGACAGCCAAGCGCAGAGACGAGCAACTGTGATTGTGTCGTAACAGAGCCCTTCGCGGCGTGCTTTTGACCACAAAAGTGCAATTGCCTGCCTTCGTATTCGTCTGTCTCGGCATTTTGTCGCTGTGACCATCAGTGGAAGAATCGTTCCCATGTCGAGAGTAAAGCGAGAGGAGTTGCTTGGATCTTCGGAACCTTGAATGAGTTGCTGTGCTTTCGTGACAATCTCGGAAAACAGAGCTGTGTATTCGTCATATAGCAACTCAGTATGTTCGAGAGATGAGGCGAGGAGGACCGTGGCAACATTGAAATAAATGCTTAGCATGTCTGAGGAATCTGCCATTACAGCCCCAGAGCTTAATTCTTCAGCAAATATTCCCTGGAACGCCGAACGCCAGTTGTTTAGTTGAGTGGAGTAATGCTTGTGTTGATGTAACCAAAATGGCATGGTGAGTCTCTCTGGATTTCGTATCGAATGAGCGACTGATTTTCGATAGAACTGCCCGATCCCTTGCATCAAGAAATCCCACGATTCTCTCGCTTCTTGAAGACGGTCGAACGATTCGGGAACAACGACGTCCTCCCAATCAGATTCGGGCATTGGAAATGGTGGCGGAACGAAAAGACCTTGAACATCAAGCCTAGCAAACATCCTTCCAAGATCATCAATCAATCCATCCTGGATTTCCGATAATGAATCTTGCGAAAGACGGGAGCTTTGCCCTCGTCGCGCAGTTCTCCAGTCGGCCAGCAGTCTTGATCCACCCCGTAGATGAGTCAATGCACCATCGTAACATCCTTGAAGGGCTTCGAAAGTCATGAACAAGACACACGACGTGAGAGAGGTCCTCAGATGTCGCCGGCCGTCGGAAAGAATTTGTCTAAGGGTAGCGATAGCTCTGCTGTATTGCCGCAAAGCATATCTGTGGTGCTCGTCAAGATGATGGAGATCAATCTGAGGGAATCCAGAAAGAGATAATCGGGTCGGAAAAGAGGTGACATCGAGCGACTTTGAGAGAGCTCCTAATGCTATCGTAGCATGCCTGATCGGGGCATCCGAGTGACATAGTTGAAGGACCTTCTCAGTCCAAAAGGAGGGGTCAAACGAACCGCAGATCTCCGCAGCTGTTTTATCACAAAAGAGTTGGAAATAGCGACGCTCATCTTGAGTGCCCGGAATAGCGACAGAGGGAGCATATGAAATTGCAGACATAGGTCTAGGATGTATAGGAACTGGGGCGACGTTCTTCGATGAATCGTCGAGCGCTTCAGGAGCGTAGCCTCCGCATTCCCGACCGAGATTTTGACATCTCACACACCCCGGTTTTGTTTCGTCGCATTTCACACGTCGTTGCCTATGCGGAATTAGTAAATGTGATCATAGAAAAATCAGCAGAGGTCGCCGGCGCGTCGTTCGCAGCCGCGAGGTTGGCTTACTTGCATGTCGAGCAGCCGGTTTTTGACCGAGGCCCACTCTTCCGAAGCCCTTGACTTCTAGACGACTGCTCGGGCGAGGCCTGGTCAGGAGCTGCGAATTGATTGAAGAATTTATAAACGTTTGGGTATGGATGCCGCAATGCCATCGTTCTTGTCGTCGAGCCCAAATAGATTCGACATCAAGAGTTGTGGGGATCTGGGGAGGCGAGCGTGAGTAGGTCAAGTTTTTCCGGAGTATCGTATTCGGCTTTGTGGCATCTGATCTGTCTGGGATTTCGGACGGGTCAAGCGGTCTTGTATACAAACATATTATTGACTCGCCGCGCTCCTCAGTAGGGTCCCTTTCCGTACGCCGCTGATGAGCGTCTTCTTTAGGTATTGCCCATGATAGTGGGAGTGTTCAACCTTGGAGCAGCAACAGACTCTGCCACTGCCGCAATGGGATGCGCTTCGATGCTTTATGGGTAATCTATACGGGGTGTGATAGTGCGCATGGGACCAATCTGGCTAAATGAGTGGACCCTGGCAAATATGTGAATCTAGAGGGTTACCAACAAATCGACTCCATACATGAGCCATACATGATGTGACGCTTCCAGAACCTGCCTTGGGAGCTGGGTGGGCTGTTCTCCCTCACAAAAACCCTTCCCCAGGCCAGACAGAGCGGAGACGAGAGGTGGACTGTGCCAGGGATAATCATCGTTCATGGGCCACTCAGGGCGGCCGAATATACTTCGTATTGCACGGAAACCGAGGGGATCTCACGTGTCTGCGGCCAAGACGGGGGGGCAGCCTGCGTGGAAGAGCATACCTTCGTAACGGCGCGAGCGTGGTGGACACCTCTCGCCAGCCTCTCCAAGCCTCGCCCAGCGCTGGACCACTCAGACGCGGAGGGGGGGCGCTGGATGTAGACGTTTCCATTATGCACACACGGCTAAGCGAGGGCAACGGAGCACTACGATTGGCTCTCGTCTCGACGATTGCCCCTCCTTTTCCTAGCTCGCACTTATCGCTCACGCCGGCTGCGACTTCTTCGGAGATCTCTACCGAAGTCCCGGAACATGAGAAGCTCGCGCGCGAATGATTCGCTGCCAACGTCAACTGTGCTGTGACGTGTGGCTTGTCTAAGCACACAAATACGGCCGCCAGTCGTTTTATTATGCAGAGGGACAGCGCCCAGAACAGGAAGTCAGCACTGTGCAGTGTGATACGAGTCGCGGGTGAACGGATGTTGCGGTGAGGGCAGGTCGTAGTCGTGGCAGACATACACAAGTATACCATCGTTCGACCAAGTAATGAGAATGCAGTCGACCAAGACGGATGCACTTGCAGTCGCAGACGCTCTTGAGTGGGCGCGGTCGGTCACGTAGGGATGCCCAAAATGCATTTAATTAAATCATTAATAAATGGTCTTCGGTTCGTTGATTATTAATGATCTTGTCATTATTTAATTTCATATATTTGTACTAGATTTGTATAAATTTAACATAAAATCGTACGTAAAACTCCTGAAAAAAGCTTATAAGCACTAGCATCCAGGGTTTCTTTAGGGCTCTTATCATCTTAAGAGTTGAATTGAGAGCCTGTTAGCTTAGCTGTCGTATTATAGAAGGAACTTTTTTAAAACGAAGTTTATAGATTCAGCCGTTTTTATTGGTTCTAATCTGGAACTAGCTGTTTTAGGACATCGCATGATTTCAATTAATTGATAATGGTCTACACTCGTCATTTGTACAGTAATTATTAAATAATAGGCTACCCATTAAATTTAATGGTGCATCCCTAGCGCGGTGGGTCTGAACCAGTCGGTACTTCGTACTGCTTTGCCCTAACCTTGACCTGCCTGCTTCGTGGGGGCCAAAACGCACGTCGTGTAGATCTCAAATAGCGACGCTCCATTTCCACAGGTTCCTGCGTATTTCGACATCGAATCTAGAAGCCCCGTTGCCCCACGCCCAGCCTTACCCGTATGGAGAAACACCTGACTACGAGTCTACGAGTGCCAGTGTTCCGGCCACAGCTGGATACTTTTATCCATTACCTTCATCTCTGTCACGTGGAACAAACTTCCTCCTTTTGTTGTTCTACTTCGTAGAACATTACTTAACAGGAGGGAAGGTGCCTCTGGACGAAGGCGGCACCCACTGTTGGACGGACTGTTAGATCTGCAGAAGCTGTATTCGCTGTTTCAAGATTGTTGGCAGGAATCGCAGGATGGAATGCTTGACTCTGGAGATGAATATGCTTAACAGGCTTCCCCACGGCAGACGGCTTCTAGAAAGCTTGTCTCACGGTCTTGCCAGATTCAGATAGATGATCGACATCGCTTTCCCAATTTCCGGCCCTGTATGCAAACCTTAACGAAACCTGGAGTCAACGAAATCTGCAGCGGGCAGTGGGTCTGTGCACGCTGTTATCGAAGTTTTGCGCAATCTCTCGGTACTGTATGAGTGGACGTTTTCATTGTTCCATGCCCGCTCGGATCCTTTGATGGCTTGGCATCCCAAACTCGTCCACCAGCGGCCGACCAACCCCCCTTGGTCATTGTTGTCCCAGTGCAGCAGTGTTCGAGATTCGAGAATATTATGGCTTCATTTCATTCTGATGTACCAGATGGGTCACCGCAAGCAATGGCTCTCGACCTACCGGTAGCATTTCCTTGATTTTCTTTCTTGAATGAGGTCGTGCCTGGCAGGTGTAGATTACGAACAAAGATCTGACAAGCATCTCACCTACTCCGTCATTTCTCACACCTCAGATCAGTGCTCGATAAGGTCTGGACGGTGATCTGGGACCCACTTGCCACGAGGGAAATATATGCATGTTGGCGAGTCTCGGAAAATTTCAATGTTTTCGTCGAAGATTCTGAAACAGTCATCCAATCGCCAACCGTTAGTTTTACGAGGTCTGCAGAAGTCTGACTTCTCTTCGGCCCTTTCTTCACGCCCAGTCCGGGACTTCCAGATTCCGCGAGCTTTCTTGACGCCGCTCGGCTATGTATGCCATTCCAGCTTATAGTGCCTCACCAACCTTCATATCAAGTACCCTCAAGTGAGACATAATCACATTACATTTTTCAAACCAAGCAATACACAACGCTCCTTGGGGCCGTATCAGCCTAATAGGTTAAGTCATAGCACACTAGGAACAAAGTAACACCAAGTCCGGCAGTCCGGAACCGTTACGTGAAGGCTATGTCCCCTCTTTCCATGGCCTTGCAATCTGGCTGGAAAGGCTGACTGCCAAGAAATATCTTTTTTCGTCAGCAACACGTGGGCGGGATGGCGCAACTCGGCGGGATTGGACATCTTTACACGCTTGTACTTGTATCTTCTGCTGGGCTTGAATCCTTTTCTTCAATCATCAAAGCGGTTCATGTCATCGTATTGAAGTGTTCATTTTACATCTCTTTTCTAATTGGTTCAAGGTGATCTACATGACAGGTTCACAAGTACCAAGACAACGAGTTGCGAGAACAAGTTTTCCCTTGCACTGCCCTCGGAAATACCGAACTACAATTACCATTCTTCACCGTGCCACTTTGTCCAGTATCCAAACTTCTCCTCTACCCCAATCGAGATTGAAATCAAGCCATCATGGCGTCTCCATCTTCCTTCACAACACCACCAGCTCTCTTATGCTTCGTCGCCTGGTGCTTTGAAGACTTTGATCCTTCGTTATGCTTCTTCTGTCTTGGCTTGCGTGAGCGTTGCAAGAGATCGTAGCTTTGGCATTGCTCAGCTGAGAGTCCTCGGCTCTGGCATTCGATGCAAGGGGGACCTCCGCGGCAACGTGTCCACGTTCGCTTGAGACGAGCACATGGCGGGCATTGCGGTTTGTTTTTGACTTGGCTATCTTCGCTGGAGGATGCGGTCCAGAAGCGTTGGACTGTTCGTTGAGGATGTGGTGTGGGAGATGGTTCTTCTGCAAGAAAGCATCAGTAATAATGCTCCTTGTCCAAGTTTTAAAAGATGTTCATTGAGTGCATAAAGCGAACATAACTGGAAAATCAAGGGACGAACATACCAGAGGATGTCAATAGGAGCTTTCCATGCTCAACACTTGCTCGCTCATCAGACACAACCATCACCTCCTCACTCATGTACTTCTCAGTACGTGCCCCCTCATCACACACAACCAGCACCTCCTTCCCATCCTTCTCCATATTATTCTCAATCCACTCCCTCCTCCCCTTCTCACCCATATCATCCCAAGCAACCATATCCTCAATCGGCTGCGTATCCACCCACTGTTCGTACGCCACCTGCTCAGGTGAAAGCCCTTCTCTCATAGCTGCTTGAGCCACCGCTTCCAGCTCCATTCGTGAAAGGAGTTTCGTCTCTGCTTCGATGGTTTCTTCCATTCGTGCGTTATGTAGAGCTTTGAGGTACGGTGCGTTGAGTTTCCAAGCCGCAAGAGAGAAGGGCATGGCGTGGAGATATACACGGGGATTGAAGAGCGCTTGAATGGGACGGGATTGTTGGCGACGTTTCCCTTTGCGTTCCTTGAAAGGACGCAGAAGGAGTTTCTTACCCGTTTTGAGCGACAAAGCATGCATGGAACGGATTACGTCGTCCATTTACACTTCTCTAGAAGCTGGCCAAAGTAATCCTATGCTCTCTTGTCTTCAAGCGAGTATGCATGGCAGTCGTCAGAATGTCGTCAGATACTGCAAGCTGTTTGACATTTTGGGGACAAAGCGTTCTTTCTTCTCTGGGCTTTCACGCAAGCCCCTTTCTTTCTCTTCCCGCAACTCATTCGACACTATCATCTTACACCATTTACGTCCCTCCTCCACAGCTCAAAGACGTCAGTTAGATGACACTAGAGTGTAAATGCTCTAACATTGAATGGCGACAGAGTATGTGTGCCATCTCTCCCACTGTACAGCTTTCGTCTACAAATGACAACACATTGGAACGATCAAACTGTTCATCAGATACTTTCAAAACTTGAAAGAAAAACCATCTTTACTTTCCTTACAAGTAAAATACTTTCTTTTAACTCTAACACAACCATTGCTCCTTTCTCTCCGCAGCTCATGTCCCCACAAACATTTCTCCGTCGTCGTCTTCTGATTGTCTGTATATCGTGTGCTCTACTGACCGTCCCATTCTGTCATCACCTTGAGCTGGAACGGAAGTGCTTCGGTTACTCACCAACGGAGTATGGGCGCCTGCTTAGCAATTAGAATCCTTCCTCAAAGAGCCGGCGGGGGAGTGCCTTACTTGGAATAGGAGTAGTGTTCTGGAGTTCGACTGAGGAATAGAGCATTAGATTTTGCGGTTCAGGGGCAGGGATCATTGAGGCGTAGGGATTTGGTGCGAGTGTGCGAGATCCCAACACGTTTTCTGTCTGGCTCTGAGGTGGGTAGGTTGGTGTGGCGCTGGTTCCGACAAGTGGTGTTGGTTTTGAGCCGAAGTAGGATGTTCTTGAGGGGGTTGTGGCTGGTAAGAGTGGTCGCCACTGCGGAACTGACTCTGGGTCAATTGCTCTCGCGGCAGGCGCTCTTTGTGCTGTACTTTGTGGGTATTTTCGGGGACGGCCTCGTGGCCTTTTCTCGATTGATGGCGGAGGCCAAACACCCAATCCCAGCTCTTCTGCGTGTTTCCGCGGTCTTCCCCTCTTCTTAAAGATCGACGACCGGGTACCCATTCTCATCTCCTTGCCTTCCCTCACAACATAAGTTGCGTTGTATCCTTCCAGTTCACCGTTTTCCTTCGGCTTTGGGACATATGGTCTCCTCTCTTGCTTCGGCTTCGGCGGTGCAGCTGCCATTCCCATTGGCACCCCAACAGCATATGGTGACCGATATGGCACACTTCCTCCCTGCGGACCATATGGAGAAACATACGTCTTCACATCCTCCAACATTGGGCTCTCCAAATCATACATCTTCACTCTGTCCAGGCGGGATGCCTCAGCATTCGGCCCGTCATAAGCTCCAACCTCCTCACTTCCTCTCTGCGGACCCACGGCATATGGCGAAACACGGGCCTTCAGATCTCCTTGTTTTTGTTTCTCCAAACCATACACTCCCGAATCAACCATCTGTACCGCACCGACATGTGCGGGCACAAATCCCCCCATGTCAAAGTCTCCTGTCTGCTTCTTGACGGGTAGCTTTGGCTTCGGCTTCGGTCTCTGAGCATCCATTCCCGCCTGTCCACCTCCAACATAAGTCCCTTTATATCCACTCTCTCCTTTTTCCGTTTTCGAAGCAAGAGCATAAGAACCATATGCCATAAAATCCTCCTGCACCCGCTCCACCAGGCTTCTCTCCACTTTCTTCTCAAAATCCTCCCTAACATCCACCTCCACATCCATCTTGTCCTCCACTCCGACTTCCTTTCCCCCATCTCCCTCTTCTCCCTCCCTATTCACCTTCTTACCAAAAGCGTTCAAACGTTTCAAGTTAATCAGATCCTGGGTCTCCTCATCAACCTCCCAATACAAGTCCTGCGTCTCAACGTCGAAGTAAAAGTGTGCCCAGTACGCGCGCTCGAGGAAGCTGAGATTGTGCCAGACGGGCTCGGTTCGGTTGCCGCGACGCCATTTGTTGTAGGCGAGCTCTTGGGGAGAGGAGTTTGGGAGGACGGAAAGGAGGCGTTGTTGAAAGGCTAGGGGTGTCCAGTCTTCTGGGGCGCGTGGGGGGAATTTGATTTTTGCCATGACGCGAGTTGGCGTTGTATGGTTGGGTGTGGAGTTTGGAAGGGGGAAAAATTACAATGAGATAGTTGAAGTCAATACTGTTGAGCAAGCTTGTGCGTTGAGAACTTGAGCGTGATGGAGTTGTTTGCGGGAAAGGCAATGAGCGAGGTTGAGTGTCGATGATTCGAGTGGAATGATGTTGTTGGCTAGTTTTTGTAGACCGAGGAGCGTGAGATTTGGGGGTCGAGGTGAATTGGACGCTTCTTACCAGCAAGTCATCCCCCCTTCTTTCTCGCTTAAATTGGGGATTGAATATCTTAGTTTATAGAACACCCAAATTTGGGCGAGATTAGAGCTATTTGGGCGATTTCGGAAGCGGAGTACTCGATTAAAAAGTGACACAGTTCCTGACATGGAATGATCTCTAAGGAAATCCATCTTGTTCTGTTGCGAAGTTACAAAGCTTGCCCGAGAATGCTAAGCGAATACCCTCGTCGGCCCAAAAAGTCAAAAAATTAAATTTAATGCCCACCAAGCTTCATCCTGAAGGCCCCTTATTTAAAAAGACTTGAGAATACAGATTTCTAAGGGGGCAAAGAGGCAAAAGTTCAACACCGCCATCTTTCGATGACAGTGCCTACCTCTTTGTCGATCGGTATTAGCGTTAGTAATGTCAAACCAATCGATCCATTCCCTCAGTTCGTCCTGACCAAACAACCTAGTAGTTGAGTGGCTGCCCCTGAGATTGCGGAGGAATTGCTTATTTAAACATATTAAGGTTGGTGCCCTGGTGGGGTGAATTTCGAACGGCATTTTCTCGCGTATTTGGAGAGGGGTAGTAGACATCTGGCATGTTTGAAAAGCATCATTTAAATAGCAAGGATAGGAGGAGTTTGTGTATCGTACAATGTGATGTACTTGATTTTAATACGATACAGTTCATAAATTGGAACTCTCTGCAAACCCGTTGAGGCTGAAGTCCTCTGTATCATTCCCCCAAGTCCGGCAATCCCACCCCCAGCGCTCCTATCCTGTCGTCACCACGACCCAGTTCATGCTGCCTCTTGCATCGTCGCCATCAACTCCCCTCCCCTCATTCCTCTATCCTTCTTCCCACCAGCCCCTCAATCTTTCTTCGGCCTAACAATCTTTCCTTTCGGTATCTCTACTAATCCTTGACACTGCTCAGCAGTGAAACCCCGCTTCTTGCATTTAGAGCATAGTGCGTAGCCAATACGGCGAACACCGTAATTTCTGCGCACACACGGAGAGCATCTTTGACTGTGTCTAGCACTTGGACCGCCTGATGGTCTCCAGGCTACGGCTTGAGTCGGTTGTCCAGCTTCGGTAATGAACTTAGAAGTAGATGCTAGATCTGTCTAGAGAGTTTTGAGTGATGAAATAGGAAGTGTTGGACTTGGGGTGAGAGCAAGTCGACCACGGAAGAGGCATCATAGAATTTCTCAGGAGTGAATTAGTTGGACTGGAGTAGAGAAACGTATCTACCATCTTTATCATTCTGGTTGGAGGTATTCTTACTCATCATAACAATGTTGTGCAGACAGGAAGAGTTAATTTTCTATTTTCAACCGGAAGGGTGACATGTACTTATGACCTAGATTTTCTTTGCTATACATTATCAGTGTATCACAAAGCGTTCTTGAACGTTGATCTAGTAAGGTTGAGAAAGATCGATATTTTAAAGCAGAAGTTCCTTTATTGTATCTTAATCCAAAGAACCTTCGGTTTTGCAAAATGTCTCTGTATTTACAAGAAGCAGCTTTCCAAAAAAATCAAAAAATCCTGCAAGAATGCAACATCGTAAACATGGAGCCGCCAAGAACCTTCAACGAAATCATACAGCGATCTCCAACCTCCTCTTTCCCGCAACACTAAAACCCCCTCCCCAATTAAGCTCTTCAAACAACCCCAATCATCCCCGCAAAATCTGCCCCACCAATTTCC
>Ga0302325_10017513_pt1 | contig 15144 bp, 18 predicted proteins | sample Palsa_T0_2_FD_201948 | JGI IMG/M metagenome (GOLD analysis project Ga0302325, IMG submission 201948) | Peat permafrost microbial communities from Stordalen Mire near Abisko, Sweden - Palsa_T0_2 | ecosystem: Environmental > Terrestrial > Soil > Palsa > Peat permafrost | place: Sweden: Abisko... | reverse complement strand
AGGCCAGGTCCCGGCGCACGATCTGGGCCGGAACAAGGCTTGATCGTAACACTGCGTCGCCCTCGATCGAGGCGTCGATCCGTGGCCCGGGCACCCGGCCGGCGCTATCGTCTGTGGGTGACCTGGCTGGTCAGGCCGTTGGGGGTGGTGATCTCGTCGATGGCGTGGCGGATGTTGTGGCCCATGTTGGGGGGCGCGTCGAAGACGACGACGCTGATCACCCAAGAATCGCCGCCGGAGGACGGAAGGTCGTCACTAGATTCTGGTGATACCTCCTGCTGGCGTCGGCCAGGCCGGATGCAAGCCGGGCACGCCGTCCGGATGGGGATGGCCAGCTGACGGCTCACCGGCGCGGGGGACGGCCGGGGAGGATGAATGGTCGTGCGGGCATCATGAGGGTGAGCGGACGCTGCCGCTTCGCGGTGCCCGGGCTGGTGAATCACCCTTATCCGGTGAATACCTGTCACCTGCCTGGCGGCGATTCTGGATGGGTCGCGGCAGCTCACCCGGCCGCCGGGTGTGCCCGGGGTTCTGGGCGGCGGCCGTGACGCCACCAGCGGCCGGCGCCCGCAGGCAGATGCGGGCCGGCCGGTCGATCGTACGGCCAAGGAGAAAGTGACATGGCTTTGGACAGCGAGCAGATCGTCCGCCAGGCGTACAAGGTCGCCGAGGAGATGGACATGGCGGGATGGGTCGCGGCGTTCACCGAGGACGGCACGTTCACCGACGAGTCCATCGGCGTCACCTGGAAAGGCCCGGCCGAACTCCCGGAACAGGTCGAGAACTTCCACCGGGCCTTCCCGGACATGCACCGCGAGCTGTTCCGGGTCTACGTCAGCGGCAATATCGTGGTGGTCCAGCTGGCTCTGCAGGGAACGCACCTCGGCCCGCTGCACCTGCCCACCGGAACGCTGCCGCCGACCGGCAAGCGGATGGACGCACCGTGCTGCGACGTCTTCGAGCTGGTCGACGGCAAGATCAAGCGGTTCGACTGCTACCCCGAGGCCACGATCATCCTCACCCAGCTCGGCGTGCTCGGCAACCTCAACGCCGCGCTCGAGCACTGAGCTGACCCGCTGACCAGCGGCCGCGACTGCTACGCCGCGTCCGCTGGTCAGCGGGCGGATATTTGCTAGAGGGCTGGCGCGAGCCGTGACCGCCGGGCGCTCAGGTGCGGCCGACGGACAGCAGCCGCAGTTCGCGGGCTCGCGGCACGGCCGCGGTCCGGTCGGCGGCGCCGAGCTTGGCGTAGATCCGGCGGATGTGGGAGTCGACGGTGTGCACCGAGACCGGCAGCTCGCCGGCAATCTCGCGCCGGGTGAGGTTCGTCGGCAGGTAGCGCAGCACGCGCAGCTCACTTCGGCTGAGTTCCTCCACCGGCATCATGGCCGGCTGGCTCAGCCCCGCCCGTGCCCCGCTGCGGATGGCGTCGAGGATGTCGGTGACCAGCGCCGCGTGCGATGTGCAGGTGCGCCTCGACCTGGGTGAGGTAGGAAAGAACCGGGACGTCGCCGTCGAGCACGACGCGGAGCTCGCGGCGGGCGGCGGCCGGGTCCTGCTCGGCCAGCAGCACGACCGCGGCCGCGTCGCGGATCTCCCCTAGTTTGGCCTGCCGGTCGTCGAGGGCGGCCAGTGCCGCCCGCGCCTGCCCGGCCATCCCGAACCGGGCCTGGGTGGCGATCGTCCAGGCATTGACGCGGGTAGTCAGCCCGCGCTCAACTCCCGGCCTGCGGAACCCAGGTCACTGGTGCTCAGCACAGCCGAACGGACGTGGTTTTACCACCCGCCAGCTTTAACCGAGAAGGTCGCGGGCTTCCGAATCAAGCCCGATGTCCGCCGCGGCCATGTTCTCTTCGAGGTGGCTGCTTGCCGCCGCGGCCGAAGCCGGCTGTCCCGTCCTGCCCGTGGTCATCAGGCCAGCCGAGTGGTACGACTACGTCGTTCCCCGAGCCACGGCCAGGGGATGCGGGCGGCGTGGCGGAATATCAGGCACCCGACCCGGCCCGAGTAACCGGGCTAGGTGCTCTTTTCCCATTCGTTAGTGCTGAGGAGAGTCATGATGTCGCTGAGTGGCAAGGTCATCGCCATAACGGGCGGAGCGAGCGGCCTTGGGAAGGCCACCGCGCTACGGGCGCTAAAGGACGGTGCCGCGGTCGCGGTGGCGGACCTGAGCGAGGAGGCCCTAGGCGAGTTGCAGGAAGCCGCCGTCGCGCTACCGGGAACGCTGTTCTCGCTGCTCGTCGACGTGTCCGACGAGTCAGGGGTCGCCAAGTTCGCGGACAGCACCGTCTCCCAGTTCGGGCGAGTCGACGGGGTGATGGTGTCGGCCGGCATCACCCAGGGAGCGTCGGTGCTTGACATGCCGGTCGAGAGCTGGCGCCGGGTCATCGAGGTGAACCTGACCGGTGCTTTCTTCACCATGCAGCGCTTTGCCAGGAAGATGGTCGACCAGGGCGATGGCGGCTCGATCGTGACCGTAACCTCGGCGCTGGCCTTCACCGGGCAGCGTGACGGCGTCAACTACGCGGCATCCAAGGGCGGGGTGCTGTCGATGACCAAGACGTTCGCTCTTGAGCTCGGCGTGCATCGCATCAGGTTCAACAACATCGCGCCTGGCGCGACCGACACACCGCTGCTGAGGCGCACGGTGAGCGCCGAATTCATCGAGCAGTGGATATCGCGGGCGCCGCTGGGACGCCTCGGCCTCCCCGACGACCATGCGGCCGTAGCCTGCTTCCTGCTTTCCGAGGACAGCGAGTGGATCACCGGGCAGACGTTTCATGTCAACGGTGGGTCGATCATGCCGTAGGCCGCGCCCGGCCGGGCCTATCCCAGTGACGGAGGAGAGATGGCGTGCGGATATTGACGTCGCCGCACTCGAGGTCTAGATTCCTGTTCTTAGAATATAGTTGCCAGTTATTACAATGTGGGGAACAGGTGACGAGGCCAGATCGTGGGTAGTGGCGGCGGCGGATCGACCTGGAGTCTGGTGACAGGTCGGACACCGGGTGGAGCTGAACTGGTCGGCGCGCTACGCGCAGACGGTACGGTCGTCGCGGTACCACCGCTGTCTGCCTATGCCGGGTTGTGGCCCGTCTTCGCGGCTGGAGTCGATGTTCGCGCCGTCTTGGACGGCTTCGTTCCAGACCCGCAGGCACCGGCGCTCGACGTGACGTTGCTGGCGCCCATACGCTATCCGGCGAAGTTGCTCTGCGCCGGCGCGAACTACGGGTCCCACGTGCGGGAGATGACGGGCAAGCCTGCCCCCGAAGGGGCGCAGCCATGGTTCTTCAGCGTGCCGCCATCTACCACCATCATCGGCCCGGACGAGGCGGTGCTCATCCCGCCGGACCCGGACGCCCGCGTTGACTGGGAAGCCGAACTGGCCGTGGTAGTCGGCGCTCCGCTGCGGTTTGCTACGCCGGACCAGGCCCTCGCTGGAGTCGCGGGATACACCATCCTCAACGATGTATCCGCGCGCGGGCTCAGCCGGCCTGCCGTGCCGCTGGCACCCGCCATGAGCATCGACTGGATACGGTCCAAGGCCCACGACACGTTCTGTCCCATGGGCCCGGGGGTAACGCCTGCGTGGCTGGTGCCGGATCCGCAGGTACTCACGGTGCGGATGTGGCTCAACGGCGAGCTAATGCAGGACGGATCTACATCCGACATGGTCTTCGATGTCGGCACTCTGCTCAGCGCGCTGAGTGAGACGGTCAGCCTCGAAGCTGGCGACGTGGTGGCGACCGGGACGCCCGCTGGTACCGGCAGCGCGACGGGGCGGTACCTTACCGCGGGCGACGAGGTGGTCATCGAGATCGGTGGCCTGGGACGGCTCGCCAATCCAGTCCGGCTGGTGAGCCGATGACCACCGGGTACGGGCACCTGTTCTCCCCGTTCCCGCTCGGGCCGCTGGAAGCGCGCAACCGGGTGGTGCTCGCGCCGATGACAGTGGCGTACGCCGACCTGAATGGCTACGTGAGCGACGCTGAGATCGAGCACTACGGACGGCGGGCGCAGGGTGGCGCGGGGCTGGTCGTCACCGAGCATTTCACGGTCAACCTCGCCGGCCGCCAGTTGCCGCACCAGACTGTCGTCGATGACCGGAGCCATCTACCAGGGCTCGCGCGCCTGGCCCGCGAGGTACACCGCCACGGCGCACTCATCGTGGCGCAGATTGGCCATGCCGGCAGATACGCGGGGCCGTGGGATTCCTACGATCGCGAGCGACGACTGGCTCCGTCGGCGGTGCCATTCAGGCTCGCCGGCGAACGTGTGGTGACCCCGCAGGAGATCACCTCCGCGGAGATCGCGCACACAATCACGGCGTTCGGTAACGCGGCGCACATCCTGGCCGAGGCGGGCTTCGATGGCGTGCAGATCCACGCTTCGCAGGGCTTTCTGCCCAGCCAATTCCTCTCCCCGCGGATGAACCGCCGCGCAGACGCCTATGGCGGTGACTATCTCGGGCGCGTCAAGTTCCTGCTTGAAGCAGTAGCCGAGATACGCCGCCGTACCGACCCGGGATTTCTGCTCGGAGTTCAGCTCCTCGGCGACGAAGTGACAGACGGCGGCTGGGGCCTGGCTGAGGCAGCGCGGCTCGCGTGCGACCTTGAAGCTTCCGGGGTCGACTTTCTTCTGCCGTCTGTTACCACGTTTGAGACGGTTAGCGGGCTGACCAGCCACGGCGAATACAGGCGCTGGGGATACCAGCTGGGCGCCGCCATTGCCATACGGGCCGCGGTGTCCATTCCCGTCATCGCTAATGGCGGCATTACCGATCCACAGCTCGCTGACGATCTCATCGGCCACGGTCTGGTGGATGCACTGGGTCTGGCCCGTGCCCTGCTTGTCGATCCGGACTGGCCGACGAAGGTAGCCCAGGGGCGGCTGTCCGAGGTGCGTACGTGCGACTGCACCCCTCCCACGTGCTTGCGGACGCAACTGACCGGAACTGTCTGCCACAGCTGGCCGGAGGCGGCCCAGGCCGCAGGTTTCCTCGGTTATGCCAGCAGCGAGGCCTCAGAATCGGCGCCGCCAGCCGATGCCGATATCACAGCGGCGCCCGCATCGGCCTGATCAGCGAGGAGGAACAGAATGCGAGTCACAGGGTTGCTCTACGTTGGCCTGGAAGTGCCGTCGCTCGATGTCGGGCAGCAGTTTTACCGGCAGTTCGGGCTGGAGCCGGTCGAACAGGCGGACTCCCTGACGTTCCGCTGCGTTGGCCGTGACCAAGACCAGCTGGTACTCGGCGAGGGACCGGCGAAACGGCTGGCGTACATCGCCTTCAGCGTGACGCAGGGGTCGCTGCCCGCCTTTACCAGGCACCTGGAGCGGCATGGCGTCCCCCTTGGTGACGCTCCGGCCGGCGCGCCGCAGGGCGGCATCTGGCTACGCGACCCAGAAGGCACCTGGGTTAACCTGCGCGACGAACGGCCGGCTGCGCCGCGTTCTTTTGAGGCGGGAGCGTATAACGTCGGCAACTCCTATGACCGTATCGACAAAGCTCAGTGGCTGGACGTGCGCGACACCAGGGCGGGGCCGCGCAGGCTCGGGCACACCTTGTTCTTCTCGGCCGACGTATTCGGCATGGAGCGGTTTTACGGGGAGACCCTGGGCCTGCGTGTCTCGGACCGGATCACTGGCCGAGTCTCGTTCCTTAACTGCGGAACCGGCGACCATCATGTTTTCGGCTTCCTGCCGAGCAGTCATCGTGGCCTGCATCACCTAAGCTTCGAGGTGAGCGGCATCGACGAAATGGCCATGGGGGCCCAGGTAATGGCCGCCGGCGGCCACAGAGAGCTGGCAGCCGCACGACTACGACGTCCCGCCCGCTGTTTGGTGTCCGATTCTGCCAGCGGAATTCCGTCAGAACCACGAGCCCAGGTCCTGAACGGGCCGCCGTACAGCTTCTGCAATGGATGAGAGCCTGTTCCGTGTGTAATATCCCTCACGAGATCAATCGACAGCTTCGCGATTACGCAATGGCCTGCGACACTCATGACTGGCCACGTCTTGCCGCGTTGTTCGAGCGTGGCAAGTTTCATTTCGCCACCGAGGCCGGGCCCGAGGCCGTGCTGCGATGGGGTCGTGAGGTCGTGCGCCCCGATGCCCGGACGCAGCACGTCATCTCAACCGTGCATGTCGACGTCGATGACGAGGCCGGAATCGCGTCCGGCACCTGCTATCTCACTCTGTTCCATCACTCCGATGAGGACATCCAGGTCGTTTCTGCCTGCTACTTCGAGAACGAGTGGGTTCTCCAGGACGGGCAGTGGTGGTGGCGCACGCATCGTGTCGTCCCGTTTTTCCGCGGGGATTCAACCCGTATCCACACGCGCCAGCAGTTTCCCGGTGCCGCCGCGGGGGCCGTCACGGGCGCACAAGTGTCTTGATCCGGCCCGGCTCTCGGTGCCGGCGGTAGATATCGCTGATCTCCGACAGCGGCTCTATGGCCGTGATCAGCGTGCTGAGCTCGAGCCGGGCGAGCAACTGCAGGGCACGCGGGAAGGTGTACGCCGTCGCGCGTGCGCCGGTCAGCAGGATCTCCTTCTCGTACAGGAGGTAAGGCGGGACCGGCACGACGGAGCCGGGCTCGAAGATGGACACCACCACCAGCCGGCCCCCCGCGGCAAGTGACGTCATGGCGCTGAGCATGGCCTCGGGCCGGCCAGACGCTTCCACCGCCACGTCGAACCCGCCCCGCGGGCCGACGCCCGCGGCGAACGTCGCCGGGTCGGTCTGAGCCGGGTCCAGTGCTTCGTCGAGGCCAAGCGCGAGCCCCCTAGCCCGCTTCGCCGCGTCTGGCTCGACCAGCACCACTGGGCCGGCTCCGGCCAGCCTGGCCACCAGGGAGGTGATCAGGCCGATAGGGCCGCCGCCGAACACCACGATGCTGTCCCCGGGCTGCAGCCGGGCCCGGTCCACTGCGTAGACACAGTTCGCGACCGGCTCGAGCAGCGCGCCGTGCTCGAGCGATACGGACTCCGGCAGCAGGTACACCTGATCCGGGCGGTAGGCGGCGTACTGGGCGAAGCCCCGGGCGGCGATGTACGAGCGGGCGCAGTGGTTGGGCTGACCGGCCTGGCACCAGGGGCAGCTACCGCACGAGCTCAGGATGTTGCAGGCCACCCGGTCGCCCGGCGCGAAGCCGCGTACCGAGGCTCCGACCGATGCGACCACGCCGGACACCTCATGGCCGAGGACCCGCGGCGGCGTGCCCGCAGCGAACCGTCCCTCGATGATGCTCGCGTCCGTCCCGCAGAATCCGCAGAACGCCACCTGGACGAGCACGGTGTCGTCATCTGCCGCAGGCTCGGGCCAGTCGAGGCAGGCGACCGTGCCCGGCCCGGTCCACACTCCGGCCTTCACCTGGTCCGCCTGCGGCCCAGGCTGCAAGCCGGCCAGGCCCTGGCCAGCGCCCTGCGGGACCGACACAAGAGGGAGAAATCAGGGCGTTGACCGCGATGATCAAACGTCGCTATTGTAACCACATCCTAAATATAGGTTCTCGCAATGTGAGGAAGCCTCTCCCCCCGGAGGTCTGATGAATCCCGCCGCCGCCACCTCGCCGATCCTCGCGGTCAGCGGTCTCTCGTTTGGCTTCGGCGGCGTGGCGGCCCTGTCCGACGTTGATCTTGTGGTGCATCCCGGTGAGTGCGTGGGCCTGATCGGCCCGAACGGCGCGGGCAAGAGCACGCTGCTGAACTGCGTCAGCCGGATCAACCAGGAGCAGGCCGGCTCGATCCGAGTCGACGGCGTGGACTGTGCCGGTCGCCTTCCGGCCGACATGATCGCCCTCGGGGTGAAGCGCACGTTCCAGAACATCGAGACCTTCTCCGATATGAGGGTGCGCGAGGTCCTCCAGGTAGGTGCGCACTCGCTGGCTGGCGCCTCGATGGCCGCGGCGGTCCTGGGCCTCCGGCGCGTGCGGCTAGAGTCGGCCCGGGTCGACGCCGAGGTCGAGCGCACCGCGGCGGCGCTAGGCCTATCACAGCTGCTCGACACCGAGGTCTCCGGTCTTCCCTACGGCCTGCAGAAGAAGGTAGACCTGGCCCGCGCCCTCGTCGGCGGCGCCCGCCTGCTGCTGCTGGACGAGCCCGCCGCCGGCCTGAGCGAGTGGGAGTGGAAGCAGATGCTCGCGGCGCTGCTCGAGCTCAGGGCCAGTGGCGACATGGGCATCCTCGTGATCGAGCACCAGCTCGGTTTCGTGCGCCAGCTCGCCACCCGGATGTATGCCCTGGACGCCGGGCGGATCGTCGCCGAGGGGGATCCGGCCGCGGTCCTCGATGACCGCCGGGTCGTGGAGGCCTACATCGGAACGGCGACGTCGCTGTAATGCTTGAGATCACTGAGCTCGAGGTCAGATACGGCGCGGTGCACGCGGTCCGCGGCGCGTCGCTGGTCGTCAAGCCCGGCGAGATAGTCGGGCTGATCGGCCCGAACGGCGCGGGCAAGACATCGACGGTGCAGGCCATCTGCGGGCTCGTGCCGACCCACGCCGGCACGGTCACCTACGCGGGCCGCAATCTCGCCGGGATGTCGTCGGCGCGGCGGGTGCGGGCCGGCTTGGCGCTGGTGCCGCAGGGGCGCGAGGTGTTCCCGAACCTCAGCGTCGCGGAGAACCTCACCGTCGGGTCGTGGATTCGGCGGCCAGGCGAGCCGCGGCCGAAATCGGATGAGCTGCTCGCCGAGTTTCCCGCGCTGCAGGGCCGGCTGCACCAGTCCGCCGGGACCCTGTCCGGGGGCGAGCAGCAGATGCTCGCGCTCGCGCGGGCGGTCGCCAGCAGGCCCTCCTGCATGCTGCTCGATGAGCCGTCGATGGGCCTGTCTCCGATCATGGTGGACCGGGTCGCGCAGGCGATCCGGGTGCTCGCCGAGCAGCGCGACATGGCCGTGCTGGTGGTCGACCAGGGCCTCGGCATAGTTCGGAAGATCACGTCACGGATCTACGTGATGGTCCACGGCCGCCTGGTCGAGCACCTGGAGACCCGCACGGTTGGCGATGGGCGCGCCCTGGAACGCGCGTATTTCGGCTGAGCCCGACAAGGACGAATGATGCTGTATCTACAGAACGCCAGCGGCGGGCTCGCGGTCGGGGCCATCTACGGCCTGATCGCGCTGTCACTGGTCATCGTGTACCGGGCCACCGGCGTGGTGAACTTCGCCGCCGGCGAGATGGGAACGTTCACGACCTTTATCGCCTGGGAGCTGCTCAATCCGCTGCACTTGTCCTTCGCGCTCACGCTGCTCATCACCGCGGCCATCGCGGCCGTCATCGGCGTGGTCGTGTACACGATCGTCATCCGGCCAGCGCGTCGCATGCCGGAGTTCGTCACGGTGATGCTCACCTTCGGCCTGTATGAGGTCTTCAACGGCCTGTCAAACTCGCTCTGGGCCCCGTCGCCCCGGACTTTTCCCGCGCCCTGGCAGGGCGCGCCGTTCCACCTAGGCGACATCGTCGTCACCCGGCAGAACCTGGGCAACTTCGTCGTCGCGCTGGTCGCGATGGCCATCCTCGCGGCGGCATTCCGGTTTACCAAGGTCGGCCTGGGACTGCGCGCCACGACGGACAACGCTTTCGCCGCCCGGGTCGTCGGGATCACTCCCGGACGGATGTACGTTCTGGGCTGGGCGCTGGCCTCAGTGGTAGGCGCGATCGCCGGCATGCTGGTCGCCAACGTGCTGCTCCTCAGTCCGGGCATGATGGGCAACGTCCTGGTCTTTAGCCTGGTCGCCGTCATCCTGGGCGGGCTGGAAAGCCCCGTGGGCGCGATCATCGGCAGCCTGCTCATCGGCGTCGTCACCGGAGTCCTGTCCGGCGTGCCCGATGTCGGGCCGAACCTGGCCACGCCGGTGATGCTGCTGCTCGTCATCACGGTGCTGCTCGCCCGCCCGCAGGGGCTGCTCGGCCAGGTGAAGGCGAGGAAGCTGTGACCAGCTGGTTGTCACCGGTGCGGGAGCGCACCTGGCTGAGCCCGGCGGGTACGATCCTCGCCGGCGTCGTTACCATCGCCGTGATCGCCGTGGGTGCCGCCCCCTGGCTCGCGGCTCTCGCCGGCGCGGTAGTCGCCGCGGCCACCGCCGCGCTGGCGGGTGTCCGGGCTCTCGGCCCGGCGCTCGTGGCCGTGGTGCTGTGCGCGGCCCCGTTTGAGTGGTCCGCGTTCAACCTGTCTCAGATACTCGTGCTGACCGTCGGCGCTCTGGGGCTGGTGCTGCTCTCCGGGCAGACGGGCCAGATTTCCGTCGCGCAGGGCCCGTTCGTCGGCGTGGGCGCCTACACCGTCGCCTTCCTGTCCGGGCTGCACGGAGTACCGGGCCTGGCTGCCCTCCCGCTCGCGGTCGTGGCCGGAGCCCTCGCCGGGCTGATCGTCGGCATCCCCACCGCGCGCCTGCGCGGTATCTACCAGGTCATCACGACACTGGCGGTCGGCGTGGCCTTCCCGTCGATCATCATCGTGATCGGGAACCCGCTCGGCGGCGACACCGGCGTCGCGGTGCCGGGCCCGGTCAACTTCACCGTCCACTTCGGCCTAGGTCAGTACCTCGACCCGACCCGGCTCAGCTACATCTTCTGCGTCGTATGCGCGCTGCTCGGCTGGTTCGTCCTCACCCGGGTCACGCGATCGCGGCACGGGACCGCTATGCGGGCCCTGCGCCAGAACGACGTGGTGGCGGCGGTGAACGGCGTCCGGGTCGGTCACTACCGCGTGGTGGCGTTTGTGCTGTCGGCGGCGTTCGCCGGCCTGGCCGGCGGCATGTACGCGCTGACGGTCGGCGCGGTGTCGCCGGAATCCTTCGGCCTGATCTACTCCATCCAGTTCCTGGTCGTGATCGCGATAGGCGGCAGCGAGCAGGCGGCCGGCGCGGTGGTCGGCGCGGTCGCGGTTTTCCTGCTCACCACTCAGGTCAGCCAGATCCAGGTGCCGTCGACGAACATCGCCATCTCGAACGAGGTCGTCTATGGCGTCGCCGTCATCCTCGTCCTGCTGCTGCTGCGCGGCGGTATCTGGGGCGGGCTGACCCGGCTGATGGCGCTGCTCGGCCCGGACCGCGGGCGGCGGCGAGCCATCGCGGCCACTCTCGACCAACTCGCAGTGGATCAACCACCCTCGGGCGAGCCGGACTAGGACGTGGCCAGCTTGGCTCCGCCCGCGACCGGGAAACCCGAATCCACCCCTTCAGGAGGGCATCCGTGAGAAAGAGAATATTCGCCGTCATTGGGCTCAGCGCCACGCTGGCGCTGTCTGCCTGCTCGGTCTCTAGCGGCAGCAGCACCGGCTCGTCGCCCACGTCGTCCACGTCGTCCGATAGCGGGCCTCTTGTGTTCGGCGCGGCCGTCCCCTTGTCCGGCGTCATCGCCGTTACCGGCCGGCAGCTGGAGTCGGCGCTGAACGCGAGCGCCACCTACATAAACGACCACGGCGGCGTGAAGGGCCGCAAGCTTGAGTGGAAGTTCGCGGACGACGGCTTCCCGTCCGGGTCGCAGGCCTCCACGGCGGTCCGCTCCCTGGTCGCGGACAACGTCGTCGGGATACTCAACTTCGGCACCCCCGGTGTCGCCGCCACGTACAAGTACCTGGTGCAGCAGAACGTGCCGGATCTCATCTTGTTCTCCGGCCTTTCCGCCTTCGAGCCGCTCGCCTCGTCGGCCTCAAGCGTCTACACCGACTACAAGACCCAGGGCGAAGCTCTTGGCAAGTATGCCGCGCAGCAGTACCCCGGCCAGAAGGTTGCCGTGCTGTACGAGGACGACGACCTGGGCCAGTCCTACCTGAACGGGTTCAAGGCCGAGGACCCGGACATCGCCGTGGCCGAGCCCTACGAGACGACGGACGTGGACTTCTCCTCCCAGCTCAATGCCATGAAGGCGAGCAAGGCCACCCTCGGGGCGTGCTTTTGCCTGAGCCAGCAAATCGCACAGGTGCTGAAGTTCCGCCAGAGCAGCGGCTGGAACCCCCCGGTCATCACGGAGTCGAGCAACGCCGGCGCCAGCCTGGTCGGTGCGGTCGGGGCAAGCCTGACCCAGAATGTCATCTCCAATGACTTCTTCCCGCCGACGTCAGGCGCGGGCTCGACACCCGACATGACGGCCCTGCTCAACAGCATGACGTCGGTTAACTCGTCGGTCCCCGTGAGCAGCTTCACGGTCGTAGCGGCCGCGCTCAATGACCTCATCAAGGAGGTCGCGACCAACTCTTCGGCGCCGCTCACCCGGCAGTCGTTCGCGGCTGCGCTGCACGGCACTCAGGTCAGCGGCGCCTGGTACGGGGAGACGTCGTCACAACCGTCGGCGGCCGACCGGTCCATCTTCAGCTGCTGGCGACCAACCGTGATCAACAAGACCGGAGTCTCCGTGCCGACCGGCGCGGTTACCTGCGAGAAGGATCTTTCCAGCTGACCGCGGCCGATGCCGGCCCGCCCCGTCGGGGGCCGGCATCGTGACCCGCGCAGGCCGTCGTGATCTCACCACTAACAGGGAGCTGGCAGTTGTCCGACACATCCACACCTGACGTCTATGCGGCTCTCGCCGCATGGGATACGCCGGCACTGAGTAACGCCATCGGCCGTCTCGCGGTGCGTCCCCGCAACACCGGCCACAGCGACGGCACCGTTCGCCGGGTGGTCGGCCCGCGGCTCTGCGGCGTAGCGGTCACCGCCACGCTGCGATCCCGGGATCAGGGCGACGACGGCGTGCCGATCCGCGAGCTCTACCGGGCCGTCGGCACCGCCGTCGGCCCGCCGGTCGTGGTCGTGCAGGACCTTGATGATCCGCCCGGCGCCGGCGCCCTGCTGGGCGAGGTGACCGGCAACATCTTCCGGGCGCTCGGAGTGGCCGGGTATGTCACCGACGGCCGGGTTCGAGACGAGGCCGAGCTCGCCGAGCTGGGTCTCGCCGTCTTCGCCGCCGGGCTGTGCGTGTCGAGCTCCTACGTGCGCGTCACCGCGGTCAACGTGCCGGTCCGCGTGGCCGGCCTCGACGTGGCTCCGGGCGATCTCCTGCACGGCGACCAGCACGGCCTGCTGTCCGTCCCGCGTGACGTAGCCGGTCAGCTCCCGGAGGTGGCCGAGCAGATCCGGGTGGGGGAGCAGCAGACGGTGAGCTGGACACGCTCGGAGGCATTCAGCCTCGAGGCCCTGCTGGCCCGCGGGCAGGTGAGGCACTGATGGCCGAGCGGCCGAAGGTGCTGCTCGCGTTCCCGCTCGCCGACCCGTCGGCTCAGGAACGGCTGGCCCGTGACGCCGACGTGGTCGTGGCCGGCACGGCCGACCCGGCTACGCTGGCGGGTCTGCTGTCCGACGCCGACGGCGTGATCGTTCGGCCGCCGGCCCGGCTCGATCGCGCCGCCCTGGAGGCGGCGGCGAAGCTGCGCGTCATCGCCAACATCGGCGCCGGCCTGGACCACATCGACACCGAGGTAACCAGGGCACGCGGGATCCCGGTCGCCGCGGGCGCCGGGGCGAATGCCCGGGCCGTCGCGGAGTACGTCATCTGGGCCATGCTCACGCTCAGCCGGCGGCTGAGCGCCGCCATCGCCGAGCTCAGCGACCCGGCCTCGGACTGGGCCAGCCGGGTGTCGCGGCTTCGCGGCCGCGAGCTCGCCGGGCAGACGCTGGGCATCGTCGGCTACGGCCACATCGGCGAGGTGCTGGCCGGCCTGGCCCGCGCCCTGGGCCTGCGGGTCGCCGCCTACGACCCGTATCGCGCGCCGGAGCCCGGCGACGTCGATCTGGTGTGCGCCGGGCTGGATGAGCTCCTGGACGCCGCGCAGATACTCTCCGTGCACGTGCCGCTCACCAATGAGACCCGGAACCTGATTGACTGGGCCGCCCTGGAACGGCTTGGGACAGACGGGATTGTCGTCAACAGCGCACGCGGAGGCGTGGTCGACGAGGACGCCGTGGTCAACGCGCTGCGCGAGGGCCGCCTGCGCGGCGCCGCCTGGGACGTGTTCGACCCGGAGCCGCCGCCGCCCGGTCGGCTCGCCGAGCTGGCTGCGGTGCCAGGGCTTCTGCTCACCCCGCATATCGCGGGCATCTCGCAGGAGGCCGGGTCAGCGCTGGCCTGGCAGGCGGTCGAGGCGGTGCTGGCGGTGCTGCGCGGCGATGACGGCAGGGCAGGCGGATCGTGATCCGCTACGAGGACCTGCCCGCCGAGCGCGGGGCACCTCCGGCGAGCTCGTGGGGCCTGTGGGGCGCGGCGGACCGGCTCGGGGCGCTCAACCGCCTGACGCCCGACCGCGTGCTCGCGGCACAGCGTCATGTGCGCAGCGGTGAGGTCGTGCCCCTGGACCTGCCGACCGGACTCATCGACCCCCCGCTGTTCGGCCGGGCCGCGCCGACGCGGCACGTCACGCCGCTTGGGCCAGAGCAGGCGGCCTTCGACGAGATAGTGGACGGCTGGAACGCCCAGGCTGGCAGCCAGTGGGACGGGTTCGGCCATGTCGCCGAGCCGGGAGTCGGAAGCTACAACGGGCTGGCCCGTTCCGAGCACGGCGTCGACGCGTGGGCCAGGCACGGCATCGCCGGCCGGGGCCTGCTCGTCGACCTGCCGCGCTGGTGGGCGTCGCAGGGAGTCACGCGCGACCCGATGCGCCGCGGCGAGCTGACGGACGCGGAGCTGACAGCGGCGATCGACGCCCAGGCCGGCACCGCCGCGGACAGCTCACCGCAGCCAGGGGACATCCTGGCCATCCGGACCGGCTGGCTGTCCGCCTATCGCTCCCTGTCGGGTGACGAGCGGATATCGCTCGCGAGCGTGCCCGTCGCGGAGTCCTTCGGCCTGGCGGGCACCGAGCAGATGGCCGCGGCGCTGTGGGACGCGGAGGTGGCGGCGGTCGTCTCGGACAATCCCTCCCTGGAGGCCTGGCCGCCGCGCGGGCCGGCCGAGCCCGGACGGCCGGCCTCGCTGCACCGGTCGCTGCTCGCCCGCCTCGGGATCCCGATCGGCGAGCTCTGGGATCTGGACCTGCTTGCCCGCAGATGCGCGCAGCGCGGAAGCTATGCGTTCTTCTGCGTGAGCGTGCCGACCACTCTCCCGGGCGCGCTAGCCAGCCCGGCAAATGCGGTGGCGATTCTGTGAGCCGCCACGGTGTCGATCGGCCGGCCGCCGCACCCGGGTTCAGCGTTGCCACCAGCAGCGCG
>Ga0302325_10017510_pt1 | contig 15147 bp, 13 predicted proteins | sample Palsa_T0_2_FD_201948 | JGI IMG/M metagenome (GOLD analysis project Ga0302325, IMG submission 201948) | Peat permafrost microbial communities from Stordalen Mire near Abisko, Sweden - Palsa_T0_2 | ecosystem: Environmental > Terrestrial > Soil > Palsa > Peat permafrost | place: Sweden: Abisko... | reverse complement strand
TCATCGGTGTAATTGGGCAGCGTGTTCGGTGCGACCACCTGCACCGGATGGAACGACGATCCGTCCGACAGGTGCACGAACGAAATGCCCGCCTTGGAGTCCCGCCGGGTGCGCACCCAGCCCTTGACTGTCACCGGCGCATCCTGCGGCGCCTGGCCGGCGAGGATCGCGCGCACGTTGAACTCTGTCTTGTCCATCGGCCGGGAGTTAATCATAGACCTCGGTTCCATCAAATCGGCGGTAGCACATGTCCACTTGTCCGCCGATAGCCGTCTTCCCGCTCACGCGCTAAAGCTTCCATGTCCCAGCCTGGAGCCGACTGATTTCATGGCCTTCTCCTTCCGCCTGACTGCCACCGACGGCGCCGCGCGCGCCGGCGAGGTGACGACGGCGCACGGCGTCGTGCATACGCCGGCCTTCATGCCGGTCGGCACCCAGGCGGCCATCAAGGGCGTGCATCATGACGACGTGCGAGCTTCCGGCGTCGAAATTCTACTTGGAAACACCTATCACCTGATGCTTCGGCCATCGGCCGAACGCATCGCCGCGCTTGGCGGGCTGCACACGTTCATGCGCTGGCCGTATCCGATCCTCACCGATTCCGGCGGCTTCCAGGTGATGTCACTCGCGCCGCTGCGGAAAGTCGCGGAAGCGGGCGTCACGTTCCGCTCGCATATCGACGGTGCGATGGTGGACCTCACGCCGGAGCGCGCCGTCGCGGTGCAGATATTGCTCGGCTCCGATATCGCCATGCAGCTCGACGAATGCGTGCGGTTGCCGGCGGAGCGGGGCGAGATCGAGCGCGCCATGAACCTTTCGTTGCGCTGGGCCGAGCGATGCAAGCGCGCGTTCGAGGGCGCCGCGCCCGGCCGCGCGCTGTTCGGCATCGTGCAGGGCGGCGATGATCCTCAGCTACGCGCCGAAAGCGCGCGCGCGCTCGGCGATATCGGTTTTCCCGGCTACGCCATCGGCGGGCTCGCCGTCGGCGAGACGCAAGAGGTGATGCTGAAGATCGTCGCCGAGACCGCGCCGGCGCTGCCGGTCGACCGGCCGCGCTATCTCATGGGCGTCGGCACGCCGCACGATCTTCTCGGAGCGGTCGCGCGCGGCATCGACATGTTCGATTGCGTAATGCCGACCCGCAACGGGCGTCACGGTCTCGCCTTCACGCGGTTCGGCCCGATCAACATCAAGAATGCCCGCCACGCCGACGATCCGAGTCCGGTCGATGCGGAGAGCCGCTGCCCGGCGGCGCGCGACTTTTCGCGGGCTTATCTGCATCACCTGTTCCGCAGCGGCGAGGCGCTGGGCGGGACGCTCCTGTCCCTCATCAATCTTTTTTATTACCAGGACCTGATGGCGGGAGCCCGCGCGGCCATCCAGGCCCGCCGCTTCGCCGATTTTCTCGGTGAAACCAGGGAACGCTGGGCCGCCAAACGCGACCTGCATGCCGGCGACATCTGACAAAAAAGAACCCGCCGGCCGCACGCTGGGCCGGCGGGTCACTTCACTTCGCGCCTTCAACCGACACAACGAGCCGGCGCGACTACATTCTTGCGAGCTTGTGCTTTGGTCGCGGTATCAACGCTCCAGCGGCCGTTTCGGTTCCGCGCCGGTGCGGCGGCTCGGCGCGGCGCTCGCGGGAATGACCCTACTGACGCGGATACAATGGTTACGCGGATACAACAGCCAAGGCCCAAACGAGCCTAACGCGGCCACAACGCGATCGATGTCACGAACTCGTGCGCGCAATCGTCGCACGACCAGGCGTGTCGGATGCGTCCTTTGAAATTGAACTCGGATTGCTCGGCGATCAGCAGCACGCTCCCGCAACGCGGACAATTGGGGCGGCCGAAATTCCGTGATGCCGCCTTGGCGGCGTTGCAGGCGAACTGGATGCTCATCGTCGAACCTCCTCGACGTTTCCCACACCGCACCCCGATCTAACCCGATATGCCGTCATGTTGCGCGACGTCTGTGGCGCTGCTGCGACGCCAATATGAAACTCTCATGGCCGCAACCGGCCGGTTTCCGCCGACTTGGCCGAGGAATGGCTGCGAGAGTCTCCTAAAACTGCGGGGAACTACAGAACTTTCAGTTTGCGCATCGATCGGCATGCGTGCCCTCCTTACCCGTCGGCTGAGCCGACGGAGGAACGCATGTCGACAAATTCGAGCGCGGGCGTGGCCAAACGGGTCGTTGTGGTCGGGGCCGGTATTGCCGGCCTGACCGCAGGCTACGACCTCAAGAAGGCGGGATACCAGGTCACCGTTCTGGAGGCGAAGGACATTCCCGGCGGCCGCATGGCCGAGAAGATGGAAGGCTCCTTCATGAAATATACCGGCGCGACCGGGCTGTTCCGTTTCTACGAGGACATGTGGACGTCATCGCCGAGCTCGGTCTCGGCGAACGCCTCATGCCGTATCCGAAGATGGGCAGCGGCATCGCCGACAACACCGAAGAAACCTACGCGCTCGACTTCAATCAGACCGTCGGCATGCTCGGGCATCCGGCCTTAAGTCTCCGCTCGCGGCTGCGGCTTGCGTCCTTGATTCCGGATTTCGTGCGGGCGCGCCGCGTCGTCGATCCCTGCCTGATCCACACGGCAACTGATTTCGACGACGAGAGCATGGCGGAGTACCTCACACGCAAGATCGGCGCCGATTTTTCGGAGAACGTCGTCGCCGTCGTCTATCGCAATCTGTGGGCGTGGAATGTCGAGCAGGCCTCGAAAGCCTACTTCCTGATGATCTATCCGCACGTTCGCAACCGGCCTTCGTACACTTTCACAACGGGGTTCGGTGCGCTCACGCGCGCGCTGGCGGAGCAACTCGACGTCCGGTTCAATACGCGCGTTCTTTCGATCGGACTCGGCGACGACTGCGAGGGCCGCAGCGTGATCTGTGAAGGTCCGTATGGCCGCGAGAAACTTTCGGCTGACATTGTCGTGTGCGCGCTGCCAGGGAACGCCGTGGCAAGCGTCGTCGCCGATAAGACGCCGTGGGAGAAAAGCTTCTTTGCCGATGTGCCGTATGCGCAATACGCCATGGTTGCCTACGTGCTCAAGAACAAGCCGGCGACGGAATTCGACATCCGTACCTTCCACACCGGCCGCCACCGGACTCCGATCTCCTTCATCAAGACCTTCCCCGGCTCCGAGCGCCCGGGTGACCCGCCGCGCTTGTGGATGGTGCTCGCTCCGGACCGTCAGCGACATTACCTCGACAAGGATGGCTCCAACCTCGACAAGGTCGCCCGCCACTGGGCCAAGAAAATCTATCCGTCGCTTGAGCAGGATCTGAAAGACGTCCACGAGATGCACGCCGACTACATCATCGCGAGTTTCCCTCCCGGCCAGGCACGCAAGGTGAGGAGCCTGTTGTCGGTTCAGGAAGCCAGTCCGAAGAATATCTATTATGTCGGCGACTACCTCAGCAATGCGAACACCGGCGGCGCGCTTGCGATCGGCCGGCGCACCGCGCGCAGGATCGTCGAGCACTGGGCGCACTAACGCCAGGCGCTTCAGGAATTGCGGTGCCTAGCAGCGCGCAACGTCGCGGACGGGAGTTCGCCGAACGTGTCGCAATAGGTTCTGGCAAATCGCCCGAACTGAAAAAAACCGGCGTCGGCCGCGACACGGCCGACCGTGATACCCGGTTCCGCGTCCAGCAACCGGCGGCGTGCGGCAGCGAGCCGCATAGCCGATAGCCGCCCCATGGGGGTGGTGGCACGGAAGCGGCGAAAGCCGGCATGCAGGGTGCGTTCGCTGACGCCGGCAGCGTCGGCCAGTTGAGCGATCGTGAGCGGCATTGTCATGCACTCGCGCATTTCGCGCTCCGCGCGCAGCACGTAGTAAGGAACAGGTCCGCCGCCGTCGGCCAATTCGCCGGTGTAGTTATGCGGTTGTGTCGCCAGCAGCGCCGACAGCAAAAGGTCTTCAAGATCGGCGCCGAGCTGGTCGCGGGAAAACAGGCCACCCTCATCGACCGACCGGACGGTGAAGTTGAGGAGTGCGCGCCAATCGCGCCCGGCCGAACTGTTGAGGTCGAAGGCGGTTTGAAACCGCAGCGGGTGTTGTTGCTTGAAGCCGAACCGTCCGGCAACGCGAGCTTCCATCGCCTCGCGCGGGATTTGCACGATGAGCTGCGCGCAGTTGTCCGACCATCGCAGGCGCAGACCTTCACCGGGCGAAATCACGGCCGCCGTAGTGCCTTCGCAAACGACGCGCTCTTCCCCAAGGCTGATTTCGACCGCGCCGTGAATCGGTATCTGGACCAGATAGAAGTGCTCGAGCGCACCGGGCCAGACGTCGACAGACGGACCGATGCGCATCAGGTTGATTGAAATTCGTTTGAGACTGGCGCGGCAGATGATGCCGGATACGGGAACGTTGGACAGGCGCCGCAGCCGATGCGGCTTGAGCACGGTGCTCAGCCGGTGATGCATCGCCTCGAAATTATTCGATGCGAAGTGACAATGCGCGGCCAATGGAAGGTCGGCGGACGGCATCTGTCGCTGCCTTCAGGAGGAATCCTGAAGCATTTTTGCACTGCCGGAGCGTTGCAACAAGCACGGCTTTCCAGCGCCACGCGACGGCGCTTTTCACTCCGCCGCTTCCGCGAGGACGTGCTGGCGGAACTTCGGCATGACCTCCCCGGCGAGCAGCTGCATCGACTGCCGCTCCCAGGCTTCGTTCGGGCCGGCCCAATCGAGACCGGTCATCAGCAGTGTCCCGAACGGGCCTACTTCGTCACGGAAGGCGACGAGCTTGTCGATCATCGTCTTCGGCGAGCCGTACAGGATGCAGCCCTCGGTGATGGTCTCGACGGTTGCTTCCTCGTCCGTCATGTCCGGACGCGGTTTGAGGATCGGCAACAGCCCTACGCCGCTCAGCGCCGCGCGGATGTAAGCAAAGAAATAGCGATTGGACGCTTCCTCTCCAAAGACGCGATCGCGAGCTTCCGCGTCAGTCGGCGCCACCATGACATTGCGCGACACACGCCAGTTCTCGCCTGACGCCCGCGTGCCGGCGTCGGTGTGGGCCTTGTTGTAGATCGTCCAATGCGATGCCACCGAATAGGTCGGGATGATGTTGGCCGAGATGATGCCCCAGCCCTGCAGCGCTGCAGTGCGCGCCGACGAAGAGTGCGGGCTGGCCAGCGACAGCGAAATAGGCGGCCCGCCTTTCTGGTAGGGCTTCGGCATATAGCCGATGCCGAGATCGGGGACGACGTTGTTCTTCAAGCGGACATTCCAGAATTCGCCTTCGATGTCGTAAGGCGGATCCTGCGACCAGATTTGCCGCATGATGCGAACCGCTTCCACCACCTTGCGATTACGGACCGCCGGGTCAGTGTGACGGAACAGTTCGAAATCGGAGAGCAGCCCGCCCGGTCCGACGCCGAGCATGAAGCGGCCGCGGCTCATATGATCGAACTGCGCCGCTTCTGCCGCCACCACCACCGGATTGTGGTTGGGCAAATTGATGACGCCGGTGCCGAACTGCAAATTTTCGGTGCGGGACACAAGGCCCGCCATGAACATCAGCGGCGAAGGGATCGGCTCGCTGGTCGCGGAAAAATGCTCCCCGAGCCACAGTTCGGCAAAGCCGAGGCGATCGGCGAGCAGAGATTTTTCGGTATCCTCCGCGAGCGTTTCAGTGAATGACCGTGCCGGCGGATGGACCGGCATCATGAAAAATCCGAGACGCATATTCCCCCCCAAATCCGGTTGTAGCGACGTGCCGCGGCGGTTGCACCCCGCTTCTTGATTCCATTGTGACGCTGGCGCAGTGTGCCGTCAAAGGGAGGAATTTTCATGAGCTTAGCCGAAATACGGCCGGCCGCCGCGCCGGATAACGCCCCGACCGCCGCCGAATTGGTGGGCCGCGCCCAAAAACTCGCGCCAAAACTGCGCGAGCGCGCGATCAAAGCCGAACGGGACCGCAACATTCCGCGCGAGTCGGTCGAAGAATTCATCGACGCAGGCTTGATCCACACCCTGCAGCCGAAACGTTGGGGCGGTTACGAGCACGATCACGAGGTGGCGTTCGACATTTCCGTCGAGCTTGGCAAGTCGACCTGCGGATCCTCGGCGTGGTGCCTGAACTATCTCGCGGATCACGCCTGCATGCTCGCGCTGTTCCCGGAAGAGGCGCAGCACGACGTCTGGAGCGAGAACAAGGCTGCTTGCATCGCTACTTCCGCCGCGCCTACCGGAACCGTAACCGTGGCGCCCGGCGGCTATCGCCTCGACGGGCGCTGGTCGTGGTGCAGCGGCTTGCGCCATTCGCATTGGATCATGATCGGCGGGCTCGTGTTCCGCGCCGGCGAAGATCATCCCGACATGCGGCTCTATCTCGTGCCGGTTTCGGAGGTGAAGCAGGACGACACCTGGTTTTGCGCGGGGTTGCGCGGCACCGGTTCGATCACCGCCGTGCTCGACAACGTGTTCGTGCCCGAGCATCGCACCGTGTCGTTTTCAATGCTGCGCGACGCCTGTTCGCCGGGATCCAAGGTCAACACCAATCCGATCTACCGCACGCCGTTCATCGCGGTGCATTCCTACGCGCTGCTCGGGCCTGCGCTTGGATCGGCGCGCGGCGGCTACGCCGATTTCGCGGAATGGACGCGGCAGCGCTACCTGACATACACCCAGCTCAATATCGCCCAGCACGTGCCGGTGCAGCTCAAAGTCGCCGAGATCGCCGCCCAGATCGACGCGGCCGAACTCCTGGCGCGGCGCGCGCTGGCGACGGCGCGCAAGGATTATTCAGGCATGTCGATGGAGACGCGGACGCTCTTGCGCCGCGACTTCACGTACGCCATGCGCATGCTGCGCGACGCGATGGATTCGTTGATCAAGATCAGCGGTTCGAGCGGCCTGATGGAGAACAATTCGGCGCAGCGCTGCTGGCGCGACGTGCACGCCATCTCCTCGCACGTGGTGATGAATTGGGACGTGCCGGCTGAAAACTACGGGCGCGCCGAGTTCGGGTTGCCGCTCAATCCGGCCTATCCGATGTTCTGACCCTCAGACCGTCGGCCGGTTGTGGCCGACGGTCTTGAGATACTGCAACGTCTCGTCGAGCGACACGACGTCGGCATACTTGGCGTTGAGGTCGAACAGGCTTTGCTCGTGCGCCGCCACCGAGCGGTCGCCGACCGCCTCGGTTACCACCACCGGACGAAAGCCGTTCTGCAGCGCATCGACCGCGGTCGCGCGCACGCAGCCGCTGGTGGTGCAGCCGGTGATGATCAACGTGTCGATTCGCCGGCTGTTCAGCCGGGGGACGAGATCGGTGCCGAAGAAGCACGAAGCGTATTTCTTGACCAGCAGGATGTCCTTCGGCTGCATGCCGACACGCGGATCGACCTTGACCGCTTCGGACCCGGCGGTGAGAGTTTGTGCGCCCTTCTGCTTGAGAGCCCAAATGCCGGCATCCTTGATATCGGCTTCCTCGTAAATCACCGTCGAGAATATGACCGGGATGTCGCGCTCGCGCGCAACCTTGATGAGCGGTTTCTGCGCCTCAATCTGCGTGTCGAGATTGGCGCCGAGCGGCATGGAACTGTCGGTGAATCCCTTGATCATATCGATAATGATCAGCGCCGGCCGCTCGCCGAAGCCGATCTTGATGCCAAAGCCCCGCTGAAGGAAGAATTCCTCGTCTTCTTTGCCGCTGGTCACGATCCGCACTCCCTGTCGCTTCGCTTGCCTATCGACGGTGACGGTTTCGACGGAGCGCGAAGCCCTTCACCTGCGCCCCTCTTATATGCGAACAATCGCGCCGCGAGAAACGGGGAGGTCGATCAATGACGAAAAGACATCAGGGCAAGACCGTGGTTATTTCGGGCGCCGCGTCCGGCATCGGTCAGGCGTCGGCGGTCCGGCTGGCGGAGGAGGGCGCCCAGATCGTCATTGTCGACCGCGACAAGGCGGAGAAAACGCTGCAACTGATCGCGGGCGTCGGCGGAAAGGCGACCGCGGTGCAATGCGACGTCAGCGATCCGGCGAGTGTCGCGGCGCTGAAGCAGGAGGTCGAGAAAGGCGGCGGACGCTGCGACATCCTGGTGAACAATGCCGGCATCTATCCGATGCAGAGCTTCGACGACATCACGTTCGAAGACTGGCGCCGGGTCCTCTCCGTCAATCTGGATTCAATGTTCCTCATGACCAAAGCGTTCTCCGGCGGCATGCGACAGGCCGGATGGGGCCGGATCGTCAATATCGCTTCGGATACGGTCAGCCTCCTTGTGCCAAACCTGATCCATTACATCAGCAGCAAGGCCGGCGTTATCGGCTTCACGCGCTCGCTCGCCACCGAGTTCGGCGAGCGCGGCGTCAACGTCAACGCCATCGCGCCCGGACTCACGCGCACGCCCGGTACGCTGGCCGACAAGGAGATTCCGGGAGGAATGTCAAAGGAGGCGCTGTTCGAGATGATGGCCCACATGCAGTCGATCAAACGTAGCGAAGTGGCGACGGATCTGGTTGGCGCCATATCGTTTCTCGCCAGCGAGGACGCGGCGTTCATCACCGGGCAGACGCTCTACGTCAACGGCGGCCTTACGCGCACGACGTGAACCATCAGGCGTATTCGCGCCGGTGTACGCGACGCGCCACTGGGACAATTGCACTATATCCTGGTTCAACTATCATCGCCGGACGGCGGCCAAGAATAAAAAAAGCCGCTTGCGATCGGGTCCGGGAGGACATGGCGTGAATAACAAAGCCCGGGTCCCGACAAGGCCGGTTGGAGCGCGCACGCGCTGGTCGCGCAGCCTGTTTGATCGGCGCGCTTGATGACGGCGATAGCAGTATCGCAAGCCGCGGCGCCGGCCGCCGAACCGCGGGAAGCCCGCGCGGGCGCGGAGCAAAGCGAAGGTGCGGCAGCTGTCGTCGGCGTCCGCAACATTTCGAAGAGCTTCGGTCCCATTGCCGCGCTCAAGGAGGTATCGCTCGACATCAGTCCCGGCGAAATCCGCGGCATTTGCGGCGAGAACGGCGCCGGCAAGAGCACGCTGGTCAAGATCCTGACCGGCGTCTATCGGCCCGACCATGGGACCGTCCTGGTCGGCGGCGCGCCGGTGAGCGTTGCGACACCTCGCCAAGCCCAGGAACTCGGCATCGCGATCGTGGCGCAGGAATTGAGCCTGTGTCCTGACCTTTCGGTCGAGGACAATATCTGGCTCGGCTCGCTCCGCGTTCCGTTTCTGCACAAAAAGCCGGAATTGCGCAAACGCGCCGCGGAAGCGCTGGCGCTGCTCGGGGCCGACCATATTTCGCTCGACGCGCCGGTCGCGCGCCTGAGCATGGGCGAGCGCCAGCTCGTCGAGATTGCGCGTCTTCTCACCCGCGACGCCCGCGTGCTCATTCTCGACGAGCCGACGGCAACGCTGACCGACGTTGAGATCGAACGCATCTTTGCCGCGTTGCTCGCAGTCAAGCGCGAAGGGCGTTCGATCCTCTACATCACCCACCGGCTCGCCGAAATCTACACCATCTGCGATCGGGTAACGGTGCTGCGCAACGGCGAACTGGTCGCCACAACCGGGCTCTCCGGATTGGACCGCGCCGCGCTGATCGGGTTGATGCTCGGACGGCCCAGCGGCGACATGTATCCCGAGGAGACTCATGTGCGGGGCGCGCCGGCGCTGGTGGTCGAGGGGCTGACGCTTCCCGGTATCGTCGACAATTTCTCGATGACGGTGCGGCGCGGGGAAATCCTTTGCATTGCCGGCCAGGTCGGCTCGGGAGCCGCCGAGATCGTGAGCGCGCTTAGTGGTCTCGTGCACGATGCGAGCGGCCGAACCACCGTAAACGGCCAGCCGCTGAAGCTCGGTTCGCCGGCGCGCGCCGCGCAGCGCGGCATCATGTTCGTGTCCGGGGATCGCGCCGCCGAGGGGGTGTTCCGACGCTTGAGCGTGCTGCACAATCTGGTGGCGACGCGGCTGCGCGAACATTCGCTATTCGGCTTTCTGCGCACCGGGTTGCTGCGAGCTGCGGCTAGCCGGCTCGCCAAGCGTGTCGGTGTCGACCGCCGGCGGCTGCGCTCGCGGGCCGAGGAGTTGAGTGGCGGCAACCAGCAGAAACTCGCCTTCGGGCGCTGCATCGAGCGGCAAGCGAACGGCGTGCTGTTGATGAACGAGCCGACGCGCGGCATCGATGTCGGGGCGCGGGCGGAAATCTACCGGCTCATGCGCACCTTCTGCGAGGAAGGCTACGCGCTGGTGATGTCCTCGAGCGACCTCGAGGAGATCGTTGGCGTCGGGGACGTCGTGATCACCCTCTATCGCGGCCGTCAGGTCGGACACTATCGGCGCAGCGAAGTCTCGATGCATCGAATCGTTGCCGACATCACCCATCCGGCGGACGCCGCGCCATGAGCGAGCAGACGCTGCCATTCGCCGGGCGGCTCAATTGGCGCGCGTCGCTGCCGCACTCACGGCGCGGCAAGGTGCTGGTGGCGATCCGGCTGGCGGGCGTCGTGGCGCTCGCCGCAATTGCTGCCAATACGCCGGGCTTTTTCACGGCGGTCAGCTTGTTTTCGCTGCTGAACACCACATCGTTCATCGGTTGCGTCGCGATCGGGATGACCTTCATCACGTTGAGCGGCAACATCATGTCGTTCGCGCTCGGCGTGACACTCTCGACCAGCGGCATCGTGTTCATGGCGGCGTTGCCGCTCGGACTCGGCGGCGCGTTGATCGTTGCCTTTGCGTTCGGCGCGGCGGTCACCGGCGCGCAGGGCTTCGTTGTCGGCTATTTCCGCGCCAACCCGATTATTGTCAGCATGGCGGCGCTGGCCTTGATCACCGGCGGCGCGACACTGATCACCCAGGGGCAGGGCGTCTATCCGCAGGGCGATGCCGCAGCCCCCCTCAAGGGCCGCGTCTTCGGCGTTTCGATGCCGCTCGCCGCTTTCATCTTTACGGTGGTCGTGGCCCAGATCGCGCTGTCGTTCACTCGCTTTGGACGCCAGCTTTACATGGTCGGAAGCAATTGGCGGGCGTCGCTGGCCGCGGGCCTCGACCCGGCCCGGATCGTGCTCGGCGCCTACATTGCCGCCGGTCTTTGCACGGCGCTCGCCGGTATTCTCATGGCGGCGCGCTACTCGAGCGGCGATCTGGAGCTTGGCATCGGTTACGATTACAGCGCGATCAGCGCCGTGCTGGTAGGCGGCACCGCGATCTCGGGCGGCGAAGGCTCGGCGATCCGCAGCTTCGTCGGCGCGTTCATCATCGCGATCTGTCAGGTGCTGCTGCTGCTGCACGGTTTCTCAACGCAGATTCAATATTTGACGATCGGCGTCATCGTGCTTCTCGTGATCATGCTGCAGACGCTAGCCGACACCGATTGAGCAAAGATGCGTCCGCTCCTCGCCAACCGCTCCGTGCGCCCGTATCTGCTGCTGGTGGCAATCACCGTCGTGCTGTGGATTCTTGACGGCGGCCAGGGCCGGTTCTTCACCACGGCAACCGCCTTCAGCGTGCTGCAGCAATTCGCCACCATCGGCCCAATCGCGCTTGGTCTCGGTCTGTCGATGATCATCCGCGAGTTCGATCTGTCGGTCGGCGGCATGATCAGCCTCGCGGGTTGCATTGCGGTCCTGACCGGGGCGAGCCACCCGGAGCTCGGCGTCGCGCTCGCCGTGCTGTTCGGCCTCGCCTGGGGACTGTTCCAGGGCGCCATCATGGTTTGGCTCCGCCTTGGCTCGATCGGCGTAACGCTCGGCGGGCTGCTGACGCTGGGCGGACTGGCCTATGTCGTCACCGGCAATTTATCGATCAGCTATCCGCGCATGGATGTGGCGCTGGCGGTGAACCGACCGGTACTGTCCATCTTTTCATTCCGAAGCCTGATTGCATTTGCCGTCTTCCTCGTCGCCGCATTCTTCATGGCGCGGACCCGCGTCGGCCGCGACGTCTATGCAACGGGAAGCGATCGCCGCGCCGCGATGGTGGCGGGCGTACGCACGTCCGCGATCATTCCGGCGGTGTTCGCATGCTCGGGCATGCTCGCCGCCCTCGGCGGATCGTTGTTGAGCTACAGCCTGGCGGCGGCCTCGGGTGAGGCATTGACCGACGCGCTGGTGCCGGCGACCGCGGCGGCGATCATCGGCGGGGTATCGCTGATGGGCGGCAAGGGCACGCCGATCGGCATGATCGGCGGCGTGCTGGTGCTATGCCTGCTCCGCGCCGGCCTCAATGCGGTCGGCACGCCACCGGCGGTGCAGGACATCGTGACCGGCGGGGTCCTGTTCCTGGTCGCCATCGCTGACGCGGTCGATCTTGACCCGCGCCTGTTCGCAATCCGGCGCTATTGCGCTGAAATGTTTTTCCGGCGCGACGATCTCGGTCGGCCGCGCCAAGCGTCGCCGGCGGAATAGATTTTCCAAACGAAAGCGGCGCAGCGCCGAGCGCTGCGCCGCTTTGGCATTGCCGCAAGCTAGAAAGTGCACTCGGCCTTGTATTTCTCGACGTTGGCCTTGGTGATGATATCAAGGCTCCGCGATTGTTTTTTCGGAACGGACTGTCCATCCAGGATCTTCTTGACGGTGTTGGCGGTGTCTCGCCCCATATTGATCGGCGTCCAGTAGAGGGTTGCGTACATCGTACCCTGCTCGATGTCGGCAACGCCCATCGCCAGGCAATTGCCGCCGACCACGACCAGCTCGCCGTTGCCGGTCCCGAGTTTCACGCCCGCCGATTGCGCCGCTTGGACCGCACCGTTGGCCAGCGGATCGTTCATGGCGTAGATGCCGTCGAGGCCGCCCTGGCCGGAGAAGCGCGCCAGCAATTGTCCGGTGGCGCGCTCGGCCTCCGGCGGCGCCCAGTGGGTCTCTTCGACGGCAACCACCGTGATGCCGGCATGTTTTGCCATCTCGCTCTTGAACGCGGCGACGCGCGCCGGAGCAATTCCTTCGTCCATACTGCCGGCGATAATGGCGACCTTCGCGGCGGTACGGCCCTTGAGGCCTTCGGCCACGGCTTTCGCTGCGGTCGCGCCCATGTTGTTGCTGTCTTCGCCGACAAACGCCGTGTAGAGGTCCTCTTGCGGGATCGGCGTGTTGATCAAGATCACCGGGATATGGGCTTCCTTGGCGCGCGTGAGTGCCGGTATCAGCGCCTTCTGGCTCATAATCATCATGACAATGGCGTCGACCTTGTTGGCGATGGCGTCGTCCATTTGCTGCGCCTGAAGTGCCGGATCGAACGGACTTTGCACAACTGAAACTTCAAGTCCCGCTGCTTTGGCGGTTTCGGTGAAGCTGCGGGTGAGGCCGCCGATATACTTGTCCGCGAGCGGCCCATCGAGAAATGCGACCCGCTTTGCGCCTTCTGCCGAGGCGTGTGGCACAGCCAGCGCGACCGACGCGGCGAGCCCCGCGCAAAGCGCGATTGTTCGCGATCTCATACTCATAGTCCTCCCTGATGATCGGAGCGATTTAAGGCCGCTTGCCGGCCGCCGCTCTCGCTGGCGATGATGGTCCTGGCCTGCCTAAAAGGCAACGGCCTGCTGGTGTCGGCAGTCGTCGACTATGGGCGGCTAATTCCAGCGCCAGACGCCGTAGGCGTGCCCGTTCTGCATCTGCGGCGCGATGTAGTTCGGCTTGTGATTGCCGATGGCGCCGAGCATCGCGATCCAGTTGAGCACTTCGCCACCGACGTTGCCGGCCTTGAGCATTTGGTGTTCGGTGGCTTCGCCGAGAAGCTTTTCGATCTGCTGCTCTTCGAGAAACTTGATGGTCCGCCAGGCCCAATCCGGATCGGGCACCCCGTCGGTGCGGCCGGGCGCCATGCGCGGGCCGGCAACTTCAAGCGAGAAGCTGCCGCTACCCATGACCACGACCCGCAATGGCGCCGGCCACGATGTGATTGCCCGGCCGACGGCCTGGCCCAGCGCATAGCAGCGTTGCGCTGACGGCAACGGCGGCAGATGCCCGCTGATAAAGAAGGGGATCACCGGCACCTGCATGTCCGGGGTCAGGAAGTGCAGCGGCACGGCGACCGAATGGTCGACGGAAAAGTGCTGGGTGAGCGCGATATCGAAGCCGGCTCCGATGCTGGTTTGGCGGATATGGGCCGCCAAATCGGCGGCGGATGGGATTTTGTAAACCGGCATTTCCCGTGGCTCGTCGTTCGGGCCGGAGAAACTCTTGTCCACGCCAACGGCGAAAACCGGCAGATTGTCCAGGAAGAATGTATTGAGGTGATCGGTGTCGAACATCACGATCACGTCGGGACGCGCGGCGGCGAGCTGTTCCTTTTGCGCAGCGAACAGCTTGGCGGTTTCGCAATCGGGACCATCGCGCTTGACAAAGAACGGAAAGACCGGGGTGTGCGGCACGCCAAACCCGGCAACGATATTGGCCATCTCGTGAGCTCCTTCAGTGCATTCGCTTGCCACGCCGCTCTTGTGCGACATTAGTCGGCGCGGCACAACGCCGCCAGATCAATACGCTTGAGCATTCGGGAGGAATATGTGCCGCGCAAGCCAGTCAAAAAGCCCATCAAGAAACACGCTGCCAAACCGCAGACCGCCGCCGCAACGCGTCGTCGCGCGGGAATGACCGCCGCGCCGCAACCACGCATACCGACCGAGCATGATCGATTCGAATACTCGGCGATCGTCGACCGGCCGCGATTGTCCTGGCCGAATCGCGCCCGCGTCGCCGTGTGGGTGATTCCGAACATCGAGCATTTCTTGTTCGATCGCCCCTCGACCCGGCTGACCAACCTGCCGGTCAACCCCGATGTCCTGAACTATTCGTGGCGCGACTACGGCGTGCGGGTCGGGATTTGGCGAATGATGGAGGTGATGGAGCGCTACGGCATCAAGGGCACCGTCGCTCTCAATTCCGACGTGTGCAAACACTATCCGCGCATCATCGAAGAAGGAAAAAAACTCGGCTGGGAGTGGATGGGGCATGGCAACAACAACTCCACGCTGTTCAACACGCAGTCGGAGGTGGAGGAGCGAGCGCTCATCAAAGAGGTCGTCGGCACGATCACCAGGAGCGTCGGTAAGGCGCCGCGCGGCTGGCTCAGCCCGGCCTTGAGCGAGACCATGCGCACGCTCGATATCCTTGCCGAGAACGGCATCGACTACGTCGGCAATTGGGTCAACGACGACCAGCCGTAT
>Ga0302325_10017509_pt1 | contig 15148 bp, 14 predicted proteins | sample Palsa_T0_2_FD_201948 | JGI IMG/M metagenome (GOLD analysis project Ga0302325, IMG submission 201948) | Peat permafrost microbial communities from Stordalen Mire near Abisko, Sweden - Palsa_T0_2 | ecosystem: Environmental > Terrestrial > Soil > Palsa > Peat permafrost | place: Sweden: Abisko... | reverse complement strand
CCGGGCATGCCGAGCACATCGCTGGATTTGCGGGGTTTCGTGCCGCGCTGGAATCCCTTACAGGACCCCTGTCGACGCAGGCACTCGCCTCGCATATTTTCGGTCTGTACTCCGGCTTTGTGTACTTCACGCCGCTCCTCGGCGGCATGATCGCTGACCGTTGGGTCGGACAGCGCTACGCGGTGGTCATCGGCGCGCTGATGATGAGCGCCGGTCACCTCGCCATGACTTTTGATGAGACATTTCTCTTGGCCCTATTGTTGCTCGTCCTCGGTTCTGGTTTCCTCAAGGGCAATATCTCAGCCCAGGTGGGTGGCCTGTATCCGCGTGCGGATGAAGCCCGGCGCACCCGGGGCTTCATCATCTTCAGTACCGCCATCAATGTTGGCGCGGTCACCGGACCACTGCTGTGCGGGCTGCTCGCTCAAGTCTACGGCTGGCATTACGGTTTCGGAGTGGCAGCGATCTTCATGCTGGCTGGACTCGCAACCTATCTCTATGGTTATCGCTATCTGCCCGCCAGGGTGGGACCGCGCCGTCACGAGAGCAGCCGCCTGACCACGGCGGACCGCCGCATTCTTTTTGCGCTCATGGCGGTGGTAGTGATCACGATCTTTGAGTCAACTGCTTACTATCAGATCTATAACGTGATGCCCATATGGATTCAACAGCATGTCGCGCTTGACGTGGGTGGTTTCCACGTGCCAATTCCGTGGTATCAATCGCTCAACGCACTGTTCAGCATCCTGGGGGTGCCGCTGCTTTTTTGGATATGGCGACATCAGGCATCAAAGAATCGGGAGCCTCACGATCTTGCGAAGATCGGCATCGGCGCCTGGATCACTGCGGCGGGTAACCTGATCCTGGTCGCTGCGACTTTCCTTTCGCGCGGCGCCCTTATCAATCCGATCTGGCCGCTGGCTTATTGCATTTCGCTCGCGATCGCGTTCCTGTATTACTGGCCGACGCTGCTTGCGCTCGTCTCGCGCACCGCACCCGCCAAAGTGAACGCCACGATGATGGGGATCGCCTTCATGAGCTTGTTCGTCGCGAACAACCTGATCGGCTGGATCGGTAGCTTCTACGAACGGATGGCTCCCGCCGCCTTCTGGGCGCTGCATGCTGCTATCGCCGCGGGCGGCGGCATTTGCATTGCGCTCTTCGGGCGCCGTCTCGCTCGGGCCCTGCGACCGGGTTAAAGTCGCCGCCTGAAGCTCGCGGATCCCGCGTGGGCTATTAAGCGGGCCGCTGTGATTCTTTCTCAGCTCCCAGCGGTTAATTCTGTCATGGAAAATGCTCTATTTGGCCCTGAGGATCGCCGCAATCTTGAGGCTCGCGAGGTCAAATACGGCGAGCAGCGGCCGTTCTCGCCCCATCAACGCTATTGAATTTGACTGATCGATGGCGAGGCCTGCTGCCTGCATTCGTAGCTTGAGAGCCTTTTTCTCGGCATTCGAAAAGTATTTCACGTCATCTACCTTCTTCAGCTGCTGTCGAAGCGCCGGTAGGCCCTCATCCCACGGCTTAAAGTATTTCGGCATTGAGATCACATCGTCACCTCCGCCGATCGCCGAGGACACGATCCTATCGCGCTCGTGCGAATCCTCGGGCAGCGGCGCCCAGATCCACTGCGGCAGGCTGTACCAATGAGGCACGAGTACGGCCTTCTCCTTGCGGGCGACAGCTAATTCCTTGGGGTCAATATCGTATGCCTGCACGAGCTCCAGCATGTCTTCCGAAAACGCGTAGTACAGCGGCCGCCCGTCCCAGAGCGTCACCGTGCCATAGATCAGCGCTATGAGCTGCACGGTGGCGATCACCGCGATATCGCGCGCGAGCTCGCGGCGTGGCTTCTCGGCCCGGGCGATAACGAACGTCAGCAGCGGGCCGAGTGCAACGTCAACTCCCGCGAGCACCAGCGCGACGTGCCAGACATCGGCTAAGTACCAACCAGGCCAGTGATACCATCCAACATAAAGCGTACCCAGTACAAGCGTCAGCGCGACCGCGCTCGCTAAGAGATGCAATCCCGATGCCTTAAATCTAAACCTCATGGTCGCTCCTGAAAAAGGTGCCTGTTTCCCAGTGCCCTCCAGCCACAAGTATTTTCCACAAACTGGCGTTCAATTGAAGTCTGTTGGCCATAGCGCCGGCGAAATTTGCAAACGCCGTCACACCAGCCCAAAGGTGACACGCGGCATCGGCCGTCGTCCGAGGCTGGCGCCTACGACCGCGGCGCCCCCTCGCTCGGGACCCGTTGGCAACAGGCGCTCAGATTGCCCACGCTTGCCCATCCGCGGCGCATTACTGGGGCTCCTGCCCCAGTCGCGCGGCACATGCTGAAATCGCGAACAGCCCTGGTAAATAAACGCTCTGACGCTGCGAGGCGTCTCGGCTGTGAATCTTAGGCAGCTCTCAGCCGCCGGGAATCGTGCCTCGCTCGTAGTCGAACACCCAGCCCGGACCGAAAGTGTTACCGGACAGCGTGACGTTGACCGACGGAATAACGATCTCACCGGTGTAGCTGCGGACCGAAATTCCTGTGCTTTGAGGTCCGGCGCCTCCCGCGAGATAGTTATCGGAGATGGAGACGTTCTGAGTGCCCCAAGCGAGGATGCCGTTGGCATTGGTCGCGCTGCCGACGGGGCCGATCTGGTTGTCAATGAACGTGCCGTCATGAACGCCGTACAACAGGTAGACGCCAATGTTGCGACTCATGTTGATGTTGTTGCCGGACACGTCAAAGAAAGCAGTCCCGAGATCCAGGCCGAGACCCGCCGCATCCTCTTCGCCAAAAGTATCGCCACGCAATGTGAGGTCGACCGTGGAGGCAAACTCGTTCAGGACGCTGTTGCCATGTCCCTCACTGCCCGTGATGGTCAGGTTCTTCGAAAGACGCGAGTACAGCGGCTGTGCATTGAAGCTATTGACAACCACCTGGTCGATCGTTGTCTGAAGTGCGGCGTATACGGAAATACCCACGGCTGCAGCCTGCGTCCCGGCATCGGGAACGGCGATATTGAAATTGCGAAACTGGATGTTTTCGACCAGTGAAACGACCCGCCGAAATCCGAGGCCGCTGTGCCCCGGCACCCATTCGCGGGCATTCGGGAAAGCCGTGCGAAACGGCGATCGCACATGAACCACGAGGCCGGCGACGGAATCGACCTGTACCCAATCCGCATTGACGATGTCGCCGACAACCGAATCGATGTCTGTAACAATCAGCCAGTCCGCGGGCTGCAGGTCCGATAGCTCGTCGACGGCCGAGAAGGACACGTCACCGATGGCAATCGCGCCGGCGATGCGCCGCGGAAGGCTGCGCCCAATGTCGCAAGGAGTGGTAAATACGCGATCATTCACGCATTGCGTCTTGAAAGCGCTCGCCTGATATTGAAAAACTGTCAGTGGCCCGGCGCCTTGAATGGTCGTGTTGCTGTTACGAATGACAATCGTGCGGCTCAGATGATAGGTGCGAGCCGCAAAACTGACCACACCGCCGCGATCTACCGCGCTCTGAACCGCCGCCGTATCGTCGTTCTCGCCATCACATGAGCATAAAACAAGCTCGCAGGCCAGCATTGCCGCAAGTCCCAACCAAGCCCTGGCCGCGACGCTTGAACCCCACACGATGACGGTCTCCACCTGTCTGAAGAAGGCTTTAACGCCAGTGGCGCGCTGCCTCGCTCAGGAGCTGCCACGGCGCAGGGACAGCGAGGTCTGTTATTTCCCCGTCTGCCTTTTCACGATTGTCCCGCGGCCCACGCACGCACGGGTTTCGGCGAATATACGCCGGGCGTGCTGCGGCTCATAACAGTATCTGTCCGCCGTTCGTTCCCGCTCGGCGCAGACATCGATTCCCCGGGCCCCTGCCAAGTCCGATAAGATCGCAGCCGATCGATTTTATGCCCGGACGTGTTCATGACCATTGCCGCCACCGATAGCGAGTCGTCCCGCACCGGACGGGTATATCTGTATTTCGGCCCCCTGACGCTCGTTCTGTACCTGGTGCTGCCCCACGGTTATCTCCTGGATATCGTGACGACCTACATGCTGAAAAATCAGCTGCACGCATCAGCGACGGCGGTCTCAACCTTCCGGCTGTTGACCGGCATTCCGCTCTATATCTCGCTGCTGTTCGGGCTGACCCGAGACCTTTGGAATCCGTTCGGCTTGAAAGACCGCGGCTTCTTCTTCCTGTTCGCACCGCTCAGTGCCGCGGTATTCCTGTGGATGGCGTTTTCCCCGCTTTCCTATTCCTCTCTCTTCACCGGCATGTTGCTGGTGATGTTCACATTCCGATTCGTCACCGCGGCGTATTGGGGACTGCTTGCGCTCGTGGGACAGGAAAAGCTGATGTCGGGGCGACTGAGCGTGCTGTGGAACATCGTCAGTTCCATTCCGTACATCGCCGGCGCATTTGTATCAGGATATTTGGTCGAGCACGTGACACCAAGGCAGACGTTCATCCTCGTGGCGGGAATGAGTCTGCTCATCGCCCTGCAAGGACTGTGGAAACCCCGAGCGGTATTCAACAATACCTACAATCGGCCACAAGCCCGCGGTGCAGATCTGCTCGGCGATATCAAGCGGCTCGTGAAACACCGTGCTATCTACCCGGCCGTGCTCATTCTTTTCCTGTTTCAGTTTTCGCCTGGATCGAACACGCCGCTACAGTTCTATCTGACTAACGAGTTGCACGCGTCCGATGCGATTTACGGCTATTACTACGCCACCTTTTCAGTTTCTTTCATTCCCGTTTTTCTGCTCTACGGTCACCTTTGTAAAAAGGTCAGCCTGAAGAAGCTCTTGTGGTGGGGAACGGTCATCACCGTGCCGCAAATGATCCCGCTGGCGTTCGTGCATTCGGCCTACCTTGCTGTTGTCTTGGCAATTCCGATCGGCCTCATGGGCGGCATCGCGGCAGCGGCCTACTGGGATCTTGCGATGCGCTCCTGCCCGCCGGGTCTACAGGGGACGTTGATGATGATGGCGGACGGCGTTTTCCAGCTTTCCTACCGGGGCGGCGATTATCTGGGGTCGTGGATCTATGGCAGCAGCCCGGCGCATGGCTTTCTTTATTGTGTACTCGTGACGACGATGGTCTACGCACTTATCCTTCCGTTGATACTGCTGGTTCCCAAAACACTTATCGCCACCGCTGATGGCCAGCCAAATCCGCAGGTTGATGCCCAGGTGCTGGCCGAGATCGCGGTGGACGCACGCACGTAGGACTGCTTCAGGATCGCAGATCCGGCGGGCCTGAAGACTATGCTCGGATTCTTTTTGCCTGAATCACCCACTCGCCCTGGCGCTCTCGCAGCTGAGAATTCAGTGCGTGTCGAGACTGAAGCGCACACGTCCGGCGACAATTTGCACGCGCAGATGACGGTATTTCACGAGGTAATAGACTCCCACAATCGCTGCTGCAAAGCCCGAGGCGGCACCGACGCCCAGCGCCGCGCGCGGCCCAAACGTATCAGCCACCCAACCAACGATCGGCGCGCCGATCGGTGTGCCGCCCAGCACTATTGCGAGGAGTATCGCCATCACGCGCCCGCGCATGACGGGCTCGGTTGACAGTTGCACCGTGCTGTTCGCGGCGGTGGTGAAGGATTGCGCGGATGCGCCGATGATCACGAGCGCGACGCCAAAGAGCTGGTAGTTCGGCATGATCGCTGCGAGCGCAAAGCCCAACCCGAAGAATGCGGCACCGGCGAATAGCAGCATGAAGCGCGGATTCGCTTCTCTTGCGACCAGGAGCGCGCCGGCGACCGATCCTATCGCCAAGATCGACGTTAAGAGGCCGTATTGCGCCGCTCCGCCATGAAAGGCCGTAACGGACATGGTTGCAATGAAGATCGGGAAGTTTAGTCCGAATGTGCCGATCAGAAATAGCATGAGAAGGACTGCCAGCAGGTCGGGCCGGTTCCGCACATAACGAAAGCCTTCGGCAAGGCTTCCGGGCGCGCGCAGCGCCCTGCTCCTGAAATGAAGCTCGCCAATACGAAGGCAGGCGAGCGAGCACAGCACGGCGACATAGGAGGCCGCGTTGATGAGGAACACCCACCCGGACCCCACCGAGGCGATGAGGATGCCGGCGATCGCCGGGCCGATCAGCCGCGCGACGTTGAATGATGTCGAGTTCAACGCCACGGCATTCGACAGGTCAACCTCACCGACGAGCTCCGCAACAAACGTCTGACGCGCCGGTGCGTCGAAGGCCGAAACGCACCCGAGCAGAAGCGCAAACACATACACGTGCCACAACTTTACAAGACCCGCTATGGTGAGAATGCCCAATCCCAGTGCGAGTAAGCCCATGGCCGCCTGAGTCGCTAACAGGAGCTTGCGCCGGTCGAGATGATCGGCCGCAAAACCGGTCAAGGGCAGCAGGGGAAGATGCGGGCCAAACTGCAGTGCCATCACCACACCCACGGCCGTCGCATTCTTGTGGGTCAGCTGTGTGAGAACGAGCCAGTCCTGGGCGGTGCGTTGCATCCACGTTCCCACGTTGGATACGATCGCCCCGGCTGCCCACACCTGATAGTTGAAGCTCTTCAGGGAGCGAAAGGTTCCTCTCACCCGGAACCGTCCAAGTCTGCCATACGCGTGTCGCGCATAATCAGGTGCCGCGGTGGTCGAGGAGATCGATGATCTCCTGTGTGGTGGCCGTTTCACCGAGTCTCGGGAAAATCCGCGTGACGCTGTTGAGGTGAGCATCCGCGTTCATGTCGGTCATGGCGTCGATGGCGAGGGTAACGTTGAACCCAAGCTCGTACGCTTGACGTGCGGTCGACTCGACACCGATGCTGGTAGCGACGCCTGCAATAACCACCTGGGTGATTCCCAGGTTCTTCAGATATTCGTTGAGATCGGTAGCAGTGAATGCACCCCAGGTCCGCTTCGTAACCGTGTGGTCTTGCGGCTGCCGATTGAGCTCGGGAGCGAGCTCAGCCCACCCGGCCGGACGCTCTGCACGGTTGCGCGCCTGTTCCGCGCGACCCGGTGCCCCACCGGCGACGTTGACGAGCACCACCGGCAAAGCGTGGCGACGGAATGCGGAGGCCAAGGCGCTCGCGCGCTTCAAAACCTCGGCGACCGGATGCGCGGTGGGGAGAGAGACGATGCCCTTTTGCAGATCGATGACGAGGAGTGCCGTCCTCGGGTCAAGAGTGCTTATCGCCATGATGTTCGCCGGTGCATCTGCCTGCTGAAATAACCGCGCCTGAGGTATTCTGACATGCGTCCTGCCCCCCAGGTAATCGGGGTTTTCGCCGTGCCCGCTGCCCTGGCGAACGCCGCCCGCGGAGGAATCTCCGTGCCCCTGAGCGCGACACGACGAACCGAAATTCCCGGCGTAGAATGACGACGCGGAGGACGAATCATGCTTAAGTTCATCGCTTTAAACACAGTCTTAGTTGGGCTCTGCGCGGGCTGCGCTGCCGCCCCGCCGCTGAAAATGACATTCCACTCCGATCCTGAAGGCGCGACTCTCTATGAGCGCGGACGCCTTTGGGGCGCAACTCCCGTAACGCTGAGCTATGAAGAGAGTCGCGCCGCTTTCGCACGACACGAGTGTCTACCCCTGAGCCCCATGCATGTGCGCTGGGCGAGCGGTGTGGTGACAACTGTCGATAACCTGCAGGCCTGTCCGGCGAGCGGATTGCAGCAGGCCTACGTGTTCATGCGGCCAGCGGATGCCGCCGGAGCGGAGATAGACGCCGACTTTGCCAGGCAGCTCCAACGAGATAACGCACTGCAGGAAAAAGTCGGTACCCAAGATGCAAGCGTAGTCGCCGGACTCGCTCAAACCCAGAACGAAAAATAAACCGGTCAAAGTGCGGGCGTTTCGGAGGCTGGCTCACACGGCCATCGGCAGGCTCGCCGTGTGCTGACTCGAGCTTTCCGCGCAACGACGACATCTTCATCGGGGACCGTGCGGGATCCGAGTCGGCGGAAATCTTCGGGATCGTTAAATCTTTTTGCCGGCGGCGGAGCGCGGATCGTCCTTGGCTTCGCGCGCCTCAAGCTCTGCAAGGGTAAAAATCGCCTCCGGAACGGCTTCGAGTCGCTCGCGTTGTATGGCTTCGCCGCTCGCATCTGAAAAACCGTATGTGCCATCTTCGATTTTCTGCAAGGCACGCTCGATAAGCTTCAGACGCTCAATGTTCCGAGCGACCGCCGTACCTTCGATCTCGAGCATCGCGAGTTTCTGCGCATCATCCTCGGCTTCATGTGCATCGCCGACTGACTGGCTGTGCAGCTGTGTCTCTTCCTTCTCTTCGGCCTTCATCGAAGGCAATAGCTCTTCGCGGAGTTTAGTCAACTGACGACGTTGCTTCTGAATAAAAGCCTGATCGAACACCGGCGTTTTGCTGCTCACACTAGCTCCTGCATTTAGGCTGGCCTGCCCAGCCGACTTGCCCAACGCGACTATGGCACGCAAACGTCCGCCCAACCCGGATATTTCGAAAGAGCCGCCCGCCAGACGCCACCCACCGGGCTGTAGCGCTGGGACTCAAACTTAACGGGATGACCTCAAACGTAACTGGACGAGGTAATGGAGTCCACGGCACCAGAAGTGGAACGGACATCATTGCATGGCCCACGCCATGCGGCGTCAGGGAAGATCTGCGACCGTCCCACTCTGGTGTCATCCTACTGCTTATCGAAGACGGAGACGTCGTTGAACGGAATGCCTTTGACATCCGTGCCCTTGCTGGTGAGCGTCAGAACTTTGCCGTGTGCCGAGACGGTACGAGTCGTCGCACCAACGATCTTCCCCTTCAATTTCTGCGTGCTCTTGACGGTGCTGCCGTTGACACGCTTGAGCGCCAACGTGTCGTAGTTCGGAGTACCCGTAATCGGATAGTCCTTGCCGTCGTACTTGTAATTCGATTCCGTGGCTATCGCAGACCCGTCCGCCGAAGTCCCGGTTACTTTCATTGAAATGCCGTCCGCAGTCTGCGCGTAAACTCGCGTTTGCGATTTAGGCCCCGGACCGGGGTTGAACTTCGACTTGTCGAGATTCAACGTCCAGGTTCCTACGACCGGGTCCGCGGTTGCCGCCGATACTTCGCCAGCGGCGCCGACGGCGAGAATTGCTCCCACAAAAAGTGTTCGCAAAAATGTGTGCATAAGCGCTCCCATGCTTTAGAGAAGAATTTTTATGTCTCCAACAGCGCTCGCCATTGGATAAGTGCCAGTTTCGATCCAGCAGTTAATTATGCGCCGCCACCTGGGTCATCACAATAATGCAAACGGAATCGGACGAAGACATGACTTTAAAAGACGCGCTACACTTCGCTCGCCGGAACGGCGTTACTTGCCAGGGAGAGCTCAGGCTCCTGCGTCGGTCCTCGTAAAGTCAAGCACGATTGTCGGCGGCGCCTCGGCTGCGCTGAACGGGGCTTTATCATGACTGCAGTCAAGCGTCGGCGCTGCGTCTGGGCGGAAGGCAATCCCGTCATGCGGCATTACCACGATACGGAGTGGGGCGTCCCGCAGCGGGACCCCCGCGCCTTGTGGGAGATGCTGATGCTCGAAGGATTTCAGGCAGGTCTTGCCTGGATCGTCGTGTTGCGCAAGCGCGATGCGTTCAGGGCGGCGTTTTCGCACTTCAGACCACAAAAGGTTGCCCACTATCGGGAGAACGACGTCGTGCGTCTCCTCGACAACCCCAACATCATCCGTTCGCGCGCCAAAATCGAGTCAACGATAAAAGGCGCAAAAATCTACTCCGAAATGGCGGCGCGCGGTGAGGATTTCGCCGAGTTCTGTTGGTCCTTCACGCAGGGAAAGGTTCTGAAAGGCGACGGCAAGCACGTGCCCGCATCCTCGCCGCTGTCAGAACGCATAGCCAAGGAACTTAAGCGCCGTCGCTTCAAGTTCGTTGGTCCGACTATCGTCTACGCCTGGATGCAGTCCGTCGGAATCGTTAACGATCATGCCGCGACCTGTTATCGACGATCACAGGTGTGACGGGTTGTCCTGATTCAGCGGCGACAGACGACCAACCCATCGATCCGGCGGAGTCGCAATGCAGCAGTGTCTTAAGAAGTCCCGGCCGATGCCAGTTCGGATCTCTCGCCGTCCACGCGCGCGACCTGCGAACAATGGCCCAGTCCGATCGGCCGTCAGGGCGACGAGCGCAGGAGGAGGAGTGCCTGGGTTGTATTCCTGACGGTCTTGGCGCTCGCGGTGGGTGCGCCGGCCTTTGCCAGCTCAAAACCCGCAACGTCGTCCTGGTCGTCAGCGACGGTCTACGCTGGCAGAAATCCACGGACGCGGATCCCGAGCTCCTCAACGAAGCGCACGGCGGCATCTGGGAGAATCAGGCTGCCTTGCGGGAGCGCTTCTGGAATGACGACCCCGCCACGCGTCGCAAGCTGCTGTTTCCATTCCTCCGGGAGGTCGTCGGGACATAGGGGCAGCTCATCGGCAATCGGGCCAACGGCAGCATAGCGCGCGTCACGAATGGATTCGCCTTTGGTGACCCGGTCTACAACGAGATGCTGACAGGGCATGCGGATCCGCGCATTAACAGGCACGCGTACGGGTCGAATCCGAACATCAGCGTTTTCGAGTGGCCGAACGACTCGCCCAACCTCCACGGCCGGGTCGCAGCGTTTGCGGCCTGGCACGCGTTCAAGGACATTTTCAATGAGCCGCGCAGTCACCTCGTGCTGCAGGCGGGAGCGACTCGGGCGCCGGGGCGGGTCGCGACGTCACGGTTGGTCCGCGGGGTCGGCGTGGCGAGTCTCGGTGCATAATCGGCGCCCTGGCATGCCCGGACGAGAGCCTCATGGATACCGATCAGTGGCAGATTGCTTATGCGCCAACGACCGGCGTGCGGCGCATGCATGAAACCCCTCTGGTTGCCGCCTCCGAGGCAAGTCTCAAGGGTTATGGTTGCCTTGTGGATGATCCTAAGACCTTTCCGATCGAGATCGTCCGTTGGCCCGCGCAAGGTTGGCGGCCCATCGACGCAAACACGGGCGACCAGGGAGGCGTAGTCGAGGGCCTTTTCCAATTTTGCTGGAAGGGCGAGACGCTGTACGCGCGTAACAATGCCGTGGGCGACAGCTATCGTTTCGGCTGGAGCAACTGGCCTGAAGAGGCAGCGACGGGTGCTTCCCATAAAGTACGCGAACGCGCCCTCATCTGGCGCGCCAATTACCATCCCGATGGCGGCCAGCTGTTCTATCCGCTCGACGGCCGCGGTTTCGTCGTGCCACTGGCTCTGCCCGGGGACGATGTGACTCCGGAAACATTCGTCTCCTTTTTATGCGACGGCCGTCGCGGTCTGTACCTGCACCCGAATGTCTGGCACGGGGCGGTGGTGCCACTCGACGACGAGGCAGAATTTCTCGATCGCCAAGGACGCGTCCATGCGCGCGTCTCCGTTGATTTCGTCAAGGAGTTCGGCTGCTATCTCGCGGCACCGCTGCGACAGCCGTCGCCGATCCGCCTTGCCAAGGCGTCGACTGGGATCCGAGCAAACTCGGCACAAACGCGAGCCTCAAGGCGGTGACAGCCGTGGCGAAAAGTGACTCGCAAGCGCAATCTGAGCCCGATTAAAGTCTACCGCGCAACCTATGTTAACGTAGCAGTTAGAGAGCGTTGGTGATGCGACGATGGCCGATATTTTTGTTTCGTACTCCCGTGCTGATAAAGCGCGCGTCGGTCCCCTCGTCGCAGCGTTGGAAGCTCATGGCTGGTCGGTATGGTGGGACCCGGAAATCACCCCAGGAGATGAGTTCGACGCCCTGATCGGCGCTGAACTTGAGAGCGCGCGCGCCGTTGTCGTCGTTTGGACCCCGTCCTCGGTCGACTCGCGATGGGTAAAAGGTGAAGCGCGCGATGCCGCAGATCGCGGCGTCCTTGTGCCGGTGCGCTTTGACAGTGCGCGCTTGCCGATTGACGTGCGGGCGATCCACACGACCGAACTCGACAGCTGGGCGGGAAACCGCGACAGCGCTCCTTTTAAAGCACTCTGTAGCGCGCTCGAAGCAAAACTGAAGCTGTCGGCGGGAAAAGCGGCAGAGCTCGCACCTAAGGACAAACGTGCCAGCGTCACAATCTGCGTGCTGCCCTTCGCCAATATGAGCGGCGATCCGGAGCAGGAGTATTTCAGTGACGGCATCACCGAAGATATCATCACCGATCTGGGCAAAGTCTCAGCGCTGTCCATCGTGTCGCGCAACACCGCCTTTTCCTTCAGGGGCGCGACGGCGGATGTTGCCCAGATCGCCCGCCAGACGAAGGCCTCCCACGTCCTTGTCGGCAGCGTGCGCAAATCAGGCGCGCGGGTCCGGATCACGGCCCAGCTGATCAGCGCCGCCAACGACTCCCAGGTTTGGGGTGAGCGTTTCGATCGTGACCTGAATGATATTTTCGCGCTGCAGGACGAGATCTCCAAAGCAATCGTCACCGCTTTGAAGCTGACGCTGTTACCGGAAGAAAAACAGGCTCTTCAGCAGCGCGGCACATCCAATCCGGAAGCGTACAAGCTGTACCTGATGGCAAGACAATTCCATCTTCGCGATAACGAGAGAAGCAACGAGATCGTTGTCCGCATCTGCGCTCGGGTCGTTGAGCTCGATCCGCTATACGCGCAAGCATGGGCAACCATGGCACTGTCGCAGTGGAACAGCTTTTGGAGCGGCGACTCCGCAGATCATGGCGAGAGCGCCGCCAGAGCGGCACTGCGAATCGATCCGAATCTTGCCGACTCGCACGCGGCGATGGGCGCGGTGCATCGCAGCACCGGGCGATTCGAGGAAGGGCTGGCGGCCTGCAAAAATGCGCTGCGTCTCGAGCCGGATTGTTACGCCGCCAATCGAATTGCCGGCCTCTGCTGCCTCGGCCTGCGGCGCTACGACGATGCGATCGTCTATTTCGAACACGCCGCGGCCGCGATGGAATCCGACTTTACGGCGGCGTCTTTCATATCGCAGAGCCACAAAGCCAAGGGGGATCTGGAGCGTATGCGAAGCTCCGCACGCATGACCCTTGAGCGTATCGAAAAAATCGTCGCGGCCGAACCCGGCCACAGTCGCGCGCTCGGCATCGGTGTTTGCATGCTCGCGGACCTGAACGAGAAGGAACGGGCCAAGGAGTGGGCCATACGGGCGCGTCTCGTGGATCCCGAAAACGTCAACCTTCACTACAACCTTGCATGCGCGATGGTTGCACTTGGAGAAATCGATTTGACATTGCAGACCCTCGCGGACATGAGCCCGAAGCTATCCGCGGGCATGATGAGCTGGCTGGAGACCGATAATGACTTTGACCCGATCCGAGAAGAACCCCGATTCAAGTCGATAATCGCGCAGGTAAACGCGCGGCTCGCGAAATCGTCATAGTCGCCAACCAAAAGCGCGGCCAGTGACACGAAGTTACACTCTTAACTGGCAGGCCAATAAAAACCTCTCTCCACCGCGCGACTGAGGGCGCATATTGATTGAGCTCGGGCTCCTTTAGTTTTAGACGCCCTTCTGGCCGGCGTGGTCACTGTAATAACCGTCCCGCTGCGACACGGCAGAGGTGCCCGGCCGGTGACCCGAAGAGCCATTAAATCGCTTAAGGCACGGCCGGGTCGCCTTTCTTCAACCTGCATATAGCGCTAGTGCGGAATCGCTCGTCAAAGACTAGAATCTTCTTTAGCCGGGATCGAAAACTAAGCGGGGAAAGCGTGAGGACTTCTCGACAGGTGCGGTACAGCGTTTTAGTGGTGACCGTCGGACTGTGCCTGGGCCGCGGTGACGGCGTCCTCGCTGACCCGCCGGCCAGCACGGAAGCAGCGCAGGAAAGTTCCTCCACGAGCGATGAACCGAAATCCCTTCCTAGAGGCAGTATTTTCTCGTCGGTGGAGCAATCCTTCAAATCGAACCCCGAACTCGAGGTGGTGCGCGGTCATTTTGAGCTCGGATCACCTCCGGACGTCCATCGGTACTACTGCTTGGTCAACACCAAAACGGGCAATAGGGAATCCAATGGTGTTATGGGTGATCCCGTCCCTCGCAAGGACGGGATGACGGGCATCAAGAATATCGCTGTCTCACTGTACCGCTGTGCCGATGCACAGCAGCAGGGGATGCTGGTTACGACCGGATATGTACTGAGCGGCGCCGCCAGCCGCGCGCCAACCCCTGCGCGGTCCGCGCCAGCGACAGCAGCCGCACCAACGCCAGCGCCAGCGGCGGCGCAAATCCCAGCGCCGCCGCCTGTCGCGGTGGCGGATAGGGTCGCGGTATCGCCCGAGCAGATCGACGTCGGCGGCGTGAAACTTGGCATGTCGCCCGATGACGTACGCGCGGTGCTCAAGTCCAAAAAGCTCCTGCACTTCGATGAGTCGGCTGAGACACTGAGCTATCTGGATGCAGCCAAAGGCGTCATGCAGCCGATATCCAACGGGCATTTTGTAAATGTCATTGCAGCGTGGAGCCCGCCCCCACCCGCCGCTGCCGACGATGGCTTCGTTGGGGACGGGGAGTCTTACGAAGTCATGTTCACGCCCGTTCCGGGCAAGGAACGGGTGATGGGGATCATCCACTCGGTCGGGTATTCAACTGCTAACGCGATTCACGAAACCGCGCTTGAGAGCGGACTCATTAATAAATATGGCGGTTTCAGCGGATCGATCGACCTGCCGGAGTCACCCACGTGGCGCTTCCAGGCTGGCGGCAACGTTCAGGTCGGCGATTCCTGCAATCGTCGTGGAGTTTTCGGCGGGCTCGGAGTCTTGAACGTCGCAAAAACCGCGCGGCAGAATCTTGCTCTGAAGAAGACGCCGGATGATTTCAAATCCCAGATTGAGCGCTGCGGCGTAGCGCTCGTCACTGAGGACCACTTCACCGCGAATGGCGGGGCCATGCGGGCCGACCGTCTCGTCACGCGATTCACAGTGACTGCGTACAGTCCCTCGATTGCATTCGAGGGCGCCAATACCGCTGTGCAGCTGATTCAGGCGGCCGGGGGTAATGTCAAGAAATCCGACACGTTTCACGGGAAAGATCTACCACCGGCAAACCTCTGAATCACTCCAGCTGATCCGGGAATGGACGTGCGCGCGCTTTCACACTGAGTCAATCCGGCGTCAAAATATTCAGCTACGGCCTGCAATGACTGTCCGCGCCGCGCA
>Ga0302325_10017507_pt1 | contig 15151 bp, 19 predicted proteins | sample Palsa_T0_2_FD_201948 | JGI IMG/M metagenome (GOLD analysis project Ga0302325, IMG submission 201948) | Peat permafrost microbial communities from Stordalen Mire near Abisko, Sweden - Palsa_T0_2 | ecosystem: Environmental > Terrestrial > Soil > Palsa > Peat permafrost | place: Sweden: Abisko... | reverse complement strand
GACGAAAACCTTGACGCTGCCAAGACGCAAGTGCTTGTCTCGCACGAGCTGATTCATACGACCGGGTGTGGCGACGATGATGTGTGGGTGGGTCTCCTTGTTCTTCAGAAGCTCGGCGTCCTTTGCAATTGGAGTTCCACCATAGAAGACGGAGGTCTTCACATCTGGCATATACTTGCTGAAACGAGCGTATTCATTCTTGATCTGATACGCAAGTTCACGGGTGTGACACATGACAAGAACGGAGGTTTCGCCAGCAACTGGCTCAACTTGTTGGAGAGTGGTGAGGACGAAGACGGCGGTCTTACCAAGACCAGATTTGGCTTGGCAAAGGACATCGGTACCGAGAATGGCTTGAGGGATGGCAAGTTGCTGGACTGTAGAGTCAATCGAGCCGATGTTAGATCAATGTTTCTCCAAGTGTATAATAATATGCAAAAGATCGCAACGTCCGTCCATCTTCGCGGGGTAACTCGACAGGACAACATCCACCTCATGAAATACATTATCGAAGCAAAGGTACGATATTGCCACTAAAGCGGCAATCGACCAAAGCGCGTGATGATCATTTTCAGATCGTCGAGATCGATTTGATCCTGGGGGGTCTCTTGGCAATCCCTCTTGATGCGCCACCAGCATCTTGACTGCAACCATATCGCATTCATGACATCTTCGCTTTCGCGTGCATATCTTCCTCATACCAACTGCGTAGGTTTGCGCCCTGCCTCAAGAGACATCCCAGGATCGATCGTGACTTGCTGAGGCGAGGGCCAGAGAGCTTCTTCTTGCTTGCGAGATGGACGGACGCGCTGCAAGAACGGGAACGATGGAGCTTGGGGATGAAAGTTATGACTGACCCTCCGAAGGATGTTCGAAACCGCAATCGGTAATGGCACGCAGAAGCTCCGGCTTTAAGAGGAAATCGCGGAAACCGGTCGAGTGAATACCAACATAACTGCCCTTCTTATCCGCGTTGCCGCCTGAGACCGTGAGGTCGCCCTTCTTTGCTCCTCCATTTGCATCAGCCGCTGGTGCAGCATCGTTGGGCGCGAGTTCCTCATCGGAGTAATCGATGAGATCTTCTTCGGCCGACATATTTATTTCGAGTGAACCGGTTGCGACGGCCTCGAGGGATAGATTTGGGGCTAGGTGAATCGAGAGCTGCGACGCAGGTCTCGTGTGAAGCTGAGGAGTTAGGAGGTGGTAGAGACGAGTTGCTCTGCAAAAATAACGAAGAAATAGCCTTTGGCGATAGTTTGTGATGGAACAAAGGGGGTGGAAGTCAAGGCTGAGGCTATGACTCTGAAGAGGGAGGAGTTGGTGAGGTTGTCGCGATCCAAGGGATTTTGAACGCGGCTGAGCGCTTACGTCAGCAGGCTAGCTGAATCCAGTTAAGCTCCCGTTTCAAGCTCCGATAACCTCCAGCAAAATTTCGGGGGGACTTCCAGTTCTCTCTACGAGTATGCTTCCGAAACAATAACATTGAACTTGCCGTTGCTATGGCCAAAGGAAAAGCCTCGAAGGGCGCCGGCAGCGTTCCAAACAAAGCCTTGCATAGCAGAGTATCGTATCTCTACCAGGCAGCAGCATACCTAGCAACCCAGCAACAGCATTCCACAACAATTCCAACAACTGAGCCACAGGGCGCACAACCAATTGCGAAGACGGAGAACATACCGCGAGGAAACTCCGACCTCGACTCTGCCTCACGCCGACTAATTTCAGACTTACGGGCTGTGTCTCACAAGATACAAATGCGAATATCACCTGCTATGAAGCATTCAGTATGCAAGAACTGCGATTCAATGCTCATTGACGGGTCCACCTGCACGAATGAAGTCGAAAACAAAAGCAAGGGTGGCAAGAAACTATGGGCGGATGTATTGGTTCGTAAATGTAACACTTGTGGCTTCGAAAAGAGATTCCCAATCGGTGCAGAGAGGCAGAAAAGGAGACCTCAGCGCACAATGACAGCCGAGATACCCGGGGTAGACAAGCAAGGAGCCATGGATGAGGGTTGAAGTGCACCGGACTTTTATTGTGCCAACGATCATAAGCAGATCCATTGTGCTGACATTGGAACATGGGTCGAGAGCAACAGCCGGGAGCTGAGGAAGCCAAAATAAAAGCTTGATCCCTATCCAAGCCAAGAACGGAGACACTCTGTGGAACACGCGCCAATGGAGATCACGTTGACTTTGGACCATCACGCGGCTTACCAGAGGATGGGATGCTGTTTTTTGTTAAACAGAAAATCCACAATTCCACAACTGGAAATGTACTTCCTTCTCACAAGTACGAGTATAAATCCATGAAGTTTCATGCAAGCTCTGCTCAAGTGCTAGACTGCAATGACGACGCCCACTCAGGTACCATATTCGCTCCCAATACAGAAGTTCTCGTTGTTCCTCAACATCCATATGTGGCATCCGTTGATCGAGAGCGCCGTTTTCAATGTGAAAGCCTCGAGGTGGTCCTGTGCTGGAGCTTTTTTAATTATTTATGATGAGTTTGTATTGCACGTCGAAAAGCGCTCAACTGGAGCATAAATTGGGGGGTGCCTATAGCTGTATATATAGGGGCTCGGAAAGCCCCTGAATCAGGTGATTTTAGGGGCCACGGGGGGACCCCTGCCCTGCGACAGTTTGCTATTTACAGATTGAATTACAATACACGTCAGCTGATGTGGAAGATCGACCTGAAACAAGCTTATCTTGGTTGGATTTGGGCTCAATGTTGAAAAACAAGCAGTAGCTTATACTGCATCAGCGAATATACTTGCTAGTTATACATTGGAAAGTCAGTATCCTTACGCACGTAATTGTGTAGTGTTCCATTTGAACTTGAAATTTCGAAGCTGGAGTCGATCTGCTGCTTGCAAGTGCAGTAGCAGTCTCCGATGCTCGAGCGTCGAAGAAGACAGTTATTCTCTTCCTGAGCTCGACAGCTTCCTTGTAGTCAGGGCTCAGTTCCTCTGATGTGCCGAGGACCTTCAACAAGTCTTTTGCGTGACAGGAGGAATGGGGCATCAGAAGATAAGAATATATTTTCAAGCGCAGTCCCGTAGGAGGAGAAGGAGGGCGCTTTCTGATGAGGATCATCGTGTTTGCTCTGCTTTCAGGCAGGAATATATAAGGAAGCGGAGGTTGGAGGTAGCTGAAGTACCTAATAAGTTGTCGGTTATTTCCCTTTTCTCGAGTGTCTGGCTTCCGGGGCCAATATCTGTGATTAGGGAGACCATAGTGCAAGAATTCGTTGATGTTCAAGTTCTAGATAAGATACTGGGTCGGTATGAGATGCTGGATTACGGTGATAGTGGTGGTAAGAAATGATGTTATGGGTGTCTCAGACGTAAGTGAAGAATTCCCAGTCCAGGGAATCTCTCCATGTGTAGGTAGTGTTTGAGTAGAGATGGATTAGAGCAGACGGCACAAAGCCACATTTGGTGTTTTGAACTCATGATTTTAAGACTTATTCTGTCTTTCTATTCTAAATTATAATCCAGTTATGGTCGTTCATACACATGTATCCCAAAAGCATCAATCATCCTGCGGCAATTGCCATGTCCAAGACAGCCCATCAAAAGTGTCCTTCTCCCAAACCCAATACATACCATCGATCTCAGCCTTAGCTTTAGGGCGGAAGCCAATGCTCTTAATAAGTACACGGAAGTCAAACGGCGTGATGGAACCTGCCCTGGTGGATCTGCCCAACTTGTCCTTCACAATCAGCCGTCTCGGGCAGGAAGAAGTAACGATCAGCCACCCTGCTTGAGGTGCGATCTCATAGAACTCGCCATCTGGCATGTTGCTTAAGTCGAAGGTGATGATCTCAAAGTTGTTTGCGAAAGCGACTCTTGCTGATCGCAATGAAGCCGGGGCGACGATGTCAATGTAGTCGTACGCCTCCAGCTGCTCAAGATTGAGCTGCTTGAAGTCGTTGAGGGTCGCAGGCGACACATCCAACTTCTGGGGAACGTAGTCTTCGATCGGTTCGAAAGTAGGCCTGTTTGTATCTAAGTTGGTGGACATCATTGGGTCTTGTTGTGCCGGTGCTGGTTGATGTGGAGCATTAACACCCAATTGGGCTGGTAGAGCCGCTGTGCGGCCATAAGAGACTAGAGGGAGAGCTCGATCACTGCAGATATATTTGAGCGACATTCTGGTCTCTGCTGACGGGAGATACGGAGGGTACCACCTCGACCAAGTGTCTTCAATATTCTCAAGAGGGTCGGAAATTGGTGGCAGAATTAAAGCGCTTGGTTTTGATAGTACTGCTGAAATTATATTGGCGAAACCCGCTTGTAAGCTTGAAGAGTCTGGTCTTGGTGGTTCAGAGGATTGCTTGTCAGTGAGGATAACGTGGTACGAGGTCCGTTTGGATGGACCCTCATCGTTGATGTCCGGCTCAGAGAAGCATTGAGGCCTTTTTGAAGACGTCGGGAGTGGGCTCATATTGAGAATGGATTGTATATCCATGTTGAGATTATAATGTCGGATGAGGTTTGCAAAGTATTTCCGAGGGGGTTGGTGGGGGGAACAATCCACTCGACTCTTGGTGAAGGTTCTGAAATCGAGGACGATCGATGATTTGAGAAGGTTCTCGCGCTTGGAGGTCTTCGAAATCTGAGCTCGAAATAAAAAATATTGTGTTGAACAGTTGTAAGGGGGCTGACATTAACTGAGGAAGATATATGTACTGCACTAGGATAGTCCACTTCGAAATGCGCACCCAGAAATCTGACTATTCTTTTGCAGTTCATATCACAAACTTTAGTGCCTAAAGGAATAGGCGCCTCGAAATTGATCAATAGCTCTTAGGTCCCAGGTTTGATTCAGTCGATATCTAAATAAGGCTAGCACCCATTGGGTACGTTGGAACAGATAAACTTTGCCCTCGATCAGCTGAGTGAGAAGCGTCACTGGACGCTGAATCTGGTATCAGGAAACCCGATGGATGTTTTCATAGATGATTGCGACGAGAATCGTCTTCTATGTCTGAGATACGACCCGACTTTTGCGGGGGGTTCTCAGAATAGGGGCAATGAAAATCAAACGTGCACCAAAGGAAAATACGAGAACACAAGTGATCAGTAGCAAGGGTATCTTGATCCGGGCATATAAACCTCGTTGAATACTCACACAGCTTCCCATCTTGCCAGCCTGCCAATCTTCTCGCCTGAATTTCTCACGATGCACAGTCTCCCATCTTGGTTCCCCTTCTTGCCATCCCTCTTCAAGCCTTCTAATACTTTGTTCACATATACTGTTCCCACAGCAATACCTTTCCCTTCCGCAAGATTGAACTCGCCTGTGGTTACAAACCCGATGAGATCTTCCTCATCTGGCACCAGTGGATACCCATCCTCCTCATCCTTGCTTGGTGGAAAAGCGAGCGGTGGTTGCTCCAGTAGCGACTGAGCAAGAAGACGAACTCGTTGGGGAAGAGGGGTGTCTAAAGGTAGCCGCCTAAACTTTCTGGCTACCTTTGAATTTGGATTTGGAAGAGGCTTGCCATTGAAGGTTTTGGGGAGCAGAGACAGCCATTGTTCGCGAGTTGTTGCTCCAGGACTGCTGACTGTGGAAGAATCTTGGGAAGATGTAGGCGAAGGCAAACGGTAGATTCGTGCGCAAGGTGAAGCAACGCCGCGGGACACGAGGGTAATGCGAATGGTTGCAACTTCGGGTGGCATTGACTGATCGGGCGCTGTGGATGAGAGCAGTGAAGAGAATTTGGACTTCGACACATGGCCAATCGGCATTTCGACTTCCTTTGGCGCGATCTCGGAGGACTTTTGGGTGTCCTGACTTGTGTCATCAGGATTTCCAGTGTCTGGAACAAGCACAACCCCTAGAACTCGTTCGAAATCACATGCCCATCCCAGGCCAATCTCTCCTTTCCTGCCCCTGCCAAGATCAAGAGAGCCCCATTCAATCCGCTTACCTTTCGGTCTCTTCTCCCATTCCTTCTTTCTCTTGGCTCTTTCCTCTGTTTCCCACATGAAACCCGACTTTGTGCCAGGAAAATCCACTGGAAACCACGGCACGCCCTGCTCGAAGTGGATCTGACGAAGTTCTTGCAATCCGCCGAACCGTGGGTTGCCCCCCGACGAGAGAGGGAAATGCATCAATCCATACCAGATTGGCAAGATACATTTCCAGGGAGCCAGAAGAGTCCATGTGCCTTGCGCAGACGGCACAGTTGGGCGAGACGTCAGAAGCATGATAGGTATTGGAGGATCAGTTTCCTGAACAGAAGGATAATCACCCGGGTCTGCCAATGCCTTGCGGCGGTTCAAAGACTTCTGAGCTGGCAGACGAGTAGCTTTAAATCTAGCGCCGCGGTCAAACAATGCTGGAGAACCTGTCGAGGCATCAACTGGCCAAGCCGAAAGCATTTCGAGACGAGCAAAATTGGCTTCCTCGTCCTTTTTCTTGGACATTTTGACGGGTCTTGGCGGATAACGAAGTCGGGGATCCATAATACAGAATGCCAGCAACGCATTTGGAGGCAAGGAACTGGGATTTGTAACCCCAACTAGGGACTGAAAAGTTTTAGCATGCTCCTCCCGATCCTCTTCAGACTGGGTATATGGATGTAGAATGCCAAGCAAAGCCTCTGTAGAACCTGGTCCGATTATATCGATGCTTCCAATTTCGAATCGCAGGTCTTCAATATGTACTGCAGGCCGTTGTAGCTTTGACAATCGAAGGGTTTCAGTCCATGTCTCGAGAAACGCAGAAGGATGGATTCTGACAATGCATCGGAGTAATGGGGGCTTCTTGGTTTCGTTTACTGGCTCATCGCTGGTCGGAATATTCGATGGACACCAAAAAATAGTGGAGGGACCAATGAGTATGGATTTATCGTTGACATTTCTGCTCAGCCATCCACTCCAGCTCCTCCTCCCATGCCTCCACTTTATTCCCTTATCCTCCCAGAGCCACTGCTCCGTAACACCCAGTGCTCTCAGCAGCTTCTCCAGACTTGTTGCCGGACCCTCCAAAGCAATGGTGCTCATGTAACTCATATCCCATGCCACAGCTCCCCTGGCTCCAGCTGCTCGATGTGTTGGCCTGTAGGACTTCTCCGTCGATGTGAGAGGAATAGAAAATCTCCACAAGGGATTTTTTGGCTCCGTCATCCTCGCCCGCTTGGCATGCCACATATGCGTTGGTAACCATGTCTTATGAATCTGCCGCTTCCTGAACTTCGACTTCGGTTTTGGAGGTTCATTCAGCTTGTCTTTCCAGATCTTAGGCCGCGCAGCTCGAGTTGCTATACCGACAGCTTTATCTCCAGTATTAGTCTTCGAAGCCCTCTTCCTCCCTGCCAGTATCCCTAATCGTTTTGCTGTTTCCGCACGCAACCTGCCCCTCGTGCTTCTAGGCTTTCTTTTACTTGGGTCAACGGTCGGCGTGTTATCATCCTTCATCTCCTTCGCCGCCCGCTTCTGTAATCGGTCGGGAACCCTTTTGACATTGTGACTCGCAGTCCTCCTTCGCATGTCGCGCGGTACTTGCTGAAAAGCCCTAGTTGTTCGGCTGCCCTTTGATCTTTGCATGCCATCTTGAAGGGCTTTTATCTCGAATTCTCGCGATTTTAGGAATGATTGAACGTCCAGTTCTCCATTCTTGAGTGCTGCTTCTGAGGTCTGCCTCAGGATTGATCGTGCATCGTTAATGGTCTTGACGCGTTTATAACCGCGTCCTTTGTCCGGCCCTTTCTGAGTGCTGGACGAGGATTGTGGGGCATCTTTGCGCTTCTTATTGCCTGAAGAAGCAGCAGTGTCTGCTGAATGCTTCTTCGGTAGCATTTCGGACTTTCCTAGTATTTTGCAATTGTAGATAGAGAAGTGGTTGAAATGACGCCCATTATTTTTTGGGCTCACACGATTCTGCCGCCCCTCACCGCCTTTGCTCACTCAAATTTGGAGCAAGGGCAAACGCTCTGGCCGTTTCAAATTTTGTTGACGGGAACGAACTATTTGGTTCCATCCATCTCATTAATTGGCAGCTAGGTCATGGCTGTACGGAATCTCTCGCTAAATGGTTGACATTATTGAAGCTGTCCGTCCAATCTGGCTTCGCAAACTCCCCTTTCCAACCTCCCATCCGCCGAGGACACTGCTTGTTGACCTGCTAGAACCACCAACGCGCCCGGCGTTCATATGCACTGTCCGAACAAACCATGGTTGGCATATCTCACACTTTTCTTCTGGAACAGCAGAAAATATGTGTCTCCCGATATCTTCCTCCATCGCCTCAGGCTTCGATACCAATCAGCTTTGCGGATTTCGTTTCCACCCTGCACAAGAAGCATCTCCAATTCCGGTAACTCGGCAAGAGGACTTACCCGTGGCTGGTCCAGCTGGTGCCGCAAGGTTTGCTAACAGATATTTACCAAGCTCACCAGCTTCAAGGTAGTGTTGAGATCTCCGTGAGTAAATGCGAGAGGTGTGCGGGTTATGTCACAGTCGAAGGATACCGTGTCGAGTAAATAGTTGGCGTACACGAAAGTTTTCGAGAAAGATGTTTTTGCGAAAGAAGGTTGGTATTTGTTCAACTGTTCCTGTCTCGATAATTACAAGGTTATCAAGTTTTTCGGTGTCACGCATTGAGAGAGCTGTGTTGAGCATTTGATGGGCACAACTCGAGTCTCGATAGTTAATTGCCATGTTTTGAGTCAAAGGTCCTATAGAAGTCTTGGGAATGGCATAAACGTGTTGGGAACCTCCATGATGGTGGTCGACGATCAGGTGGTGTTCAAGCTGAGTGAAAATGGTGAGTAATGGTTTAGCGTTACAATTTCGAGTCTCAAACACTCAGCTGCATGCCTGCAGCTTCATCCCTATGCGTTCAAGTTCTCAATAACTGGACATGCAGTAATTCATCAAGCTGACAGAGTCTTGAAGTATGAGTTCTGAAGTTGTGTTTTCCTTCTCCCAATAGTTATGAATATCATTGGTGGACTGCCAATGGGCCAAGACGAATTGAGCCTTTTTAAAATGGTCGGACTCGGGAGGTATTCACCTTCTTCGAAAGATTGAGAAACGAGTTGACTGTTCAGTATTTCCCCAACCTTTTTACGGACATAAACTTGGATCTTCCTGTTCTTTCTGCAATGTTGAGTCTCATCGAGCTGAAGAGTGGATATAAGTGTTAAGTATTTTCTTAGAGAATTATCTCAAGCTGTCAAGGCACACGCATGCCAGTGATAAGCAGAGTACTTTGCAGCACGAAGGCTTTAGATTGAAAATTGACCTTCATGATGGCCCCCCACCTTAAGCGACTTCAATGATGGGATTTGTGGAGAAATGCACCCCACACCCCACAATGTAACCTTATAAAAGTGGGACAATTCAAGCGAGCCAGTTCGTGATTACCTACCTTTACCCATCACCATCCAATCTCGATTTGTGCCCTGTTTGATCACCACGGGAGGCTCTCCGGATTGCGGGAAGGAAGCCGTTGAACCCTTAAAAACTCTCTCTTACTTCTAAAAAGCCACTCGGCGCTTGCTGTCGAGGCAGGTACCGCTGTTTTTGGTATGGAAGACGTGGTAACCACATGGGGAGTCAGGGGTACTATTACGCAATGGAGGAGGCTGTGCAAGGGCAAAACTTGTTTCAGAGGGTTCCTTTTTGCCTGGAAAGGATAACCCTCCAATCCAAGTCCAAGACTTTCTCCCACGATGGCAAGACGAAAGCTGATTGGGCCTGACAATGCGGAGGGTCGCTAATTTGGGAACGCAGCGCTGAAGCAGTAACTTCGGAACATCAGCTAACGAAGAGGAGGTCATGTTCCCCAGATATCGGCACTCTTCTGCACGAACTTGAGGCTTCCCCGCATTCTCATTACCCTGCCAAGATTTGGACGATTGGGGAAATTTCAAGTCCGTCGGACCGTCACCCGTGGAGACTAGACAAAAAGTCTTGAATTCCCAAAGTACCACGACTGATCGACACCGAAGGTAGCATCTGAAGTTTTTCGGAAGAACGGGCTCGAATGATTCTCCCAATGCTCATAAGATCTGAACCGAGCTGACCACTTTATCCCAGACACCCCAACTGTATACACTTTGTGACGGTCAGCTCCGTCAATCATAAAGCTTCCCATGTTTCACCCGTAAATTTGTATTGCGAGCACTACTTTTGTATTCGTGGAAACTCCACTACCGCTTCGTCAATTACGGCGTCTTATTTTAGGGCAAAATGCAAACTCGTTGCTTCCACAGCAATGTGGTTCTTGCTATAAAATCTTCAAAGAACCGATGTATTTCAAGGTGTCTGCAACAAGCTTCTCTTGACGACGTGCCAGATCTTTGAATTCTTTACACTTGTGCGTGATTCTATCAAGATGAGATTTACTATCTTTTCAGCCGTCACGGCCATTCTCTTCTCCTCCTTAGTCTCCGCTCAACTCTCCGGCAAAGTTGGACCTACCACCAGCACGGCTTCAAAGGCAGCTAAGAAAGTGTGCAACATCCTCAACTATGGCGGTGTAGCGTCCAAGAATACGGATAACGGCCCAGCTATCGCCTCTGCTTGGGCTGCATGCAAGTCAGGAGGAGAAGGCAGGTTCTCTACTCATATGCTCCTCCATTGTCTGACAGGCTTTAGTCTATATCCCTGCGGGAGATTATGGAATGGCAACTTGGGTGACTCTTAACGGAGGAACAGGAGTTTCCATAAACCTAGATGGGATCATTTACCGCACTGGGTTGGTATAGACGAAACTTTGAGATTCGCATATACTGATTGTTGAACAGCACTGCTGGTGGGCACATGTTTATCGTCGAGCATACTACCGACTTCGAGTTCTATAGCAGCACCTCGAATGGAGCTGTGCAAGGTTACGGATATGTTTTCCATGCTGGTTGGTACATTCTTCTGAGACATATTCGTGCACCGCTGATATCACTGCTTTAGCTGGCACCTATGGGTATAGCATCAATGTCCAAACTGAAGACTTTTCCTAACTTGATTCAGACCACGAATTGTCAGACTTGTCTCAGTCACTGACTTCTCTTTTCATGACCTCGCCCTCGTTGACTGTATGTGTTGCCCAAATTTCTGTTGCAGGTTGTCCTTAGCTAATTGAACACCAGCGGGGGCTTTCCACTTGATACTAGACTCGTGCACCAACGTGAGTTGAAGCTTACTGCCTATGATCGCAAGGATCTGTTGACTAAATCTTCTCTAGGGCGAAGTCTACAATACGATCATACGAGGAGGCAACGAAGGAGGATTGGATGGGATTGATGTCTGGGGAACTAACATCTGGATCCACGATGTCGAAGTAACGAACAAGGATGAGTGTGTAACGGTGAAGGTGAGACTTATTTACCTCTGGAAGCGAAACTCTCTGACTTCGAGAATAGAGTCCAGCAAGTTATATCCTCATCGAGAGCATCTATTGCAACTGGTCCGGGGGCTGCGCAATTGGCTCTCTAGGGGCTGGCACTGGTATGCCAGCCAAACCCTCCATTTTCTCAGAGCTAATACCCAATACTCAGACATCCACCACATCGAATACAACAACGTATACACTCAAAACTCAAACCAAATGCTCATGATCAAATCCAACGGCGGAAGCGGATCCGTCTACTCCTGCTCATTCAACAACTTCATAGGACACTCTAACGCCTACACCCTCGACGTTAACGGCTACTGGAGCTCCATTTCACCTAATCCAGGAAATGGGGTGCTGTTCTACGACATGACATTCAATAACTGGAAGGGCACTTGTTCCAATGGTGCAACTCGTGCTCCCATCCAATTCTTGTGTCCTTCCGGAGCACCGTGCTACGGTATGAGCGTTGCGAACTTCAACGTTTGGACTGAGGCCGGCAACGAAGTGCTCTACAAGTGTGAGAACGCTTATGGTAGTGGACCTTGCTTGAGCTCGGGGGCTAGCCACACGGCGTATGCAATTGAGACTAAGACTGTCACTGCTGCTTCGTAAGTTTTCAGAGACTCTGTCTATAATGGAGTGTCAGCTAATGAGAGGAAATAGTGGGTATAGTATCACGACTATGGCAGCGGATCTGAAGGCCGGCTTTGGAATTTCGGCTAGTATTCCGATCCCTGCGGTTCCAACTTCGTTCTATCCTGGTCTGGCACCGATCAGCGCAAAGCTTCGCTGAGCATGCACTTCTAATGCAAATCGACCTTGTGAAGGAGAGGAGGTGGTGTGATTGGTTAATGCCGTCCTGGAGCGAATATCTCATTCTTGTATATATATTTAAGTGCTGTACCGCACTCAAAGCTACTCATGCCCTCATGGTCTCGAGCCAACGCTAGACATAGCCGAAATCGAGGACTCTCTTCAAGGTGTCCGATCGCAGTTTGGTGTCTCAATTTACTCTGTAAAGTGAGATAGATATGAAAGACGTCCTGGTGCTCCTCTCCAAAACCGAATCAGCCTCTTTTCTTCTATTAGCTTTTCGATAGAAGTCTTCCTGTCTTCCTAATTCATGATGGCCAGTAATTACAGTTGCCCATGACGAATTCAAACCAGTCCGTATCATCAAGAATCATCTGATCAACACTCAGAGTATCTCCTATTCCCAACACATTTGTCTGGTCCTGTGGTACTGACAGTGTTTGCATTGTTTCCACTGCCAACTTCGCTTCGTACCACGCCTTGACTCGCATTATAGCTCTTCCGCATCCCGTTGGGAATGATTCGCTACAGACACGATTCTGAGCCTGGTCGATTGCAGTTCCAGCCTGCATGAACTTTGACGAAAGTTGATCAAAGTAGTGCTCGGCATTCACTGTTTGCCGGACATGTGCAAGGTCCCAGCCAGGCTCCTCCACCAGAGACAATTTGAGGAGAGTCGAGCAGGTGTGGCCAATATGAGAGAGTTCCATAAGTGAGAAGGCGAAATATGCCGAGACAGGCATATCGATGAATTTATTGAGGAGTGTCTGGCACGACATAAGACATGCGTAAAACAAGTCAAGACGTTGGCTATGGGTGGTCCCTGGAAAGAGCGATTTCTGGAGACTAATCCCGTAAAGAAATATGTTTAAGTCGTGTAAGTTCATTTGTATGAGTGCTAATGGTGTTCTTCATCAGTAATTGTACGATAGGAGGGAAGATAACGTACGGTTCTGTTGGAGTTCAGGCCTTAATGAATCCCATTGTTTCTGGACCTCTACTCGGGCTGCCTTTACATGCATCCACACAGGTGCCTTCGTCTCATCCCCCGCGATTTTGACTGGAAGATTTTTGTATGCTGATTCGACAATACATTGCATCCTCACTAGAGATACAAGCACCAAGTCTGAATCATGCTCGGCAGATCGTTCAAGCACCTGGCATGTATATTCAATGTACGGAGAATTCTGTAAACCTTCATGCTTCTGAACGGAAAGCACTGACCTACTGGGCATTAGAAACTATTGGTTACTCATGGACTTAGATAGAAATATTACTTACACCGAGCCGAATAAGTAGCAGGAGAGAAGTGCCCTTCGTTCGTCAGAGGAACGAACAGCCTCTTGTTTTCCATCTACAGACACTTTCGTGAAATCTGCTAATACCTCAGCTGGACCGGTGTCTGGACGCACCGGTCGATTCAAGCCAAGGTCAAACAGCAATGCAAGAGCCAATTGAAACATCGCAGTCGATTGACTGTAAGGCGAAATGGTCGTGAAGTAGTAAGCCCTGCTCGAAGTCAGTAACTTTTCTTCCTTCTGTCATAAGCACTGGGCAAAGGTTGATTACTAACCAGAGGTTGCAAATGCATAAGCTTTGAAGCATATCCAGGCTCTTTTCACCTTTCAGAAGCATTGCAGATGCGATCTCAGACACGATTTGTTTCCCCATTTCCTGCTGACGAGTCCGCTCCTCTTGGGCTGCGAGCATCAGAATCCTAGAATGAATTAGCAGAGAACTTCTTTGGGGTGAAGAGAGCAGTGAGAGAGCCTGGAATATGTCTCATGCTCCCGACTAGTTGTATAAAACGCTTGGGGCATGGAGCAAAGAGCAGGGGCTCTTTACGTTCTGTACAGCCACGGCTTTTGGCTGCGTAATTCCTCGGCCGAAGTTGACTCAGGGATATGGATAAAGGGGAAATGAGGAGCAAATTGCTCCTGATAAACGTTCAGTAGCCTTCTTGGATCATTTACTGGGACTATATTATGAGAATCCGAGCGGCCATCGTGAAGAAGGTGCAATATTGATTCGGACGACTGCGGAACCGTTGGCAAAGGGTCATGCTGTGGCTCAAGCTCACAGGCAGCACCTTGCCATGCCGTCCTGAAACTTTGACTTACGGCCGCCCAGGATAGATCGATTGGTTTAATTGCTGCATTTCCTTGTGGCTGATGGAAAGAATTTGGGGAGGCTTCGCTCCGAGGTTGGCTCTCCGGCGGCGTGGGTTGAGCTGATGTGGGAGTGATCCCTTGAGCGGTCGATAGTAGATTAACGAGATTTTCAATTTTCTGTTCTAGTGCAGCATTCCTGGAAAGTGAATTAGTCATAAGATGAAGAAAAGGGGGGTCTATGGAATATACGTGGTTGCATTTGGTGAACGCCGTTTCCTTTTCATACGGGGCGGGAAGACGCATTCTTTTTTCAGACGAAAACACCTGAATTCGAGTCAGTCAACATATTTATACTGGTTGGATATGAAAAGACGAACCTGTAACATTGAGGATCGGAGCTGTTGTCTTGTGGTGCACATTTGGCCTTGGCTCGGGAGCAGTTTTGACACGCCCGAGTTGGTGTGTCCGTAGTGGGAGGTTCTGGAGTTCGAGGCATTATTCTTTGCACTCGATTCAACGGCAGGATAGCAATCCGCAAGATGATTGGCAAGTCTGAAAAGGGTATTGGAAATGCCGTTGAGTTGTGAGTTCGAAGGGAGTTGTATGAAGGACTGAGCGGGGCCGGGAGTTAGGAAGCGCCGTTCCTCCGGTTGGTGCCTACACCAGGAGGTTGCAAGAATCCTAGCAGGCAATTCCTTGCTCCAGTTGGGTCTGCTCACAATCCATGCAAAGTGGTGCTATTTTCCAAAGGAGTGAGATTTGGTCCCCTAAAAGACTACGAATAACGAAATTGAAAGAATCACGTGACATTTATCACGTGAGTCTTCCTCTCTGTAAGTAATGGAAGACTTGACTTAACTCGTTAATCCGTTC